>ENA-OPWR01000302-OPWR01000302.1-human-gut-metagenome-genome-assembly--contig:-NODE-302-length-48222-cov-2.512550_pt1 | contig 48222 bp, 46 predicted proteins | sample MGYA00241507_ERZ502006 | MGnify/ENA primary metagenome ERZ502006 (study PRJEB25962, sample SAMEA2043041) | human gut metagenome | biome: human gut; feature: human-associated habitat; material: faeces...
ATTATAACAGATACCCCCCCCCCGACTGTCAAGAGGCTTTTATTTTTTTTGTGGAATAACAAGTTAATTATTTTACCAGTAAATGAATACCATAGAAAAAACTTAGGAATATCCAATAATGGATTATCTAAGTTTTATGTAGCTAAGCAAATTGATATTACCTTTTGGTAATCTGCCGGCTTCTTTAGGCATTTCAAGAAGAAAACAAGTGATAAAGAACTTAGCTACAAGTTGATTATACAATAATTTTTTTTAAAGTGTTAACCATGCATAGTTAACCGTCTTTTTTAGATGTTTTCATCTTTTAAAGCATCTAAAATATTTTCTTTTTTTATCTTTCTTGCTGAATATAACGTCGTCATTAAAATGAGAATAAAGACACCTAATACGGCAATAAGGATAGCTTTATATGGAACAATAATGTGTCCAAAATCATAAAGGCCACCTGTACTTAAATTGATTAAATAAATCATAATAAATGAAATAGGTAAAGAATAAAGAAGAGATTTAAATCCAAAGAAGAAACTCTCAAAGAAAAGCATTCTATTAAACCCTTTTGGACTTAAGCCAATACTTCTTAACATAGCAAACTCTTTTTGTCTTAAATGAATACTTGTATAAATGGTATTAAAGACACTGGTTACACCGATTAAAGTAACAAGGGTAATGAAACCATAAAACAATATTTTTAAAGCTAATATTGTGTCATTCATTTGTTTTAATTCTATCTTTGGAGCATATAAAGTAAATTCTTTGTCACTTTTATAATTTTCAGATAATTCATTATATAATTTTTCATACTCATCACTAAATGCATAAAGTATATTTAGATCATTATGATAACTTTTTATTAAAGAACTATTAGCAACCATTTTTGAAGAAACCATAATAACTGGTGTAGGCATTTTTAAAGCTGATATAAAATCATCTTGCTTATTTGTCATAACGACATTAACATCTTCACAAACTGATTCAGTCATATCACAAATATTTAAAGTTGAAATATTATTTTTAAAAACTGCTATTTGATAGCTTTTACGTCTATTACTACTATAGACAGTATACGATGCTTGATTATAGAAAATAGGGACATCCTGACTAATTCCAAAGTTTTCTTTAATCTTAATAAAACTATCCTCATCAAAAACCATAAATGTCGTACTCATACTATCGGTATTACCAAGGTAATCTTTATAGCTTTCATTTATCATAGAAGATATTTTATCTGTTTTTATATCAAAAGTATCAGACTTCATTTTATAACTATAAGTTACTAAAGGATTGTTTCTTATTTCTTCAATTTTGGTATCATCCGAAGAAAGCACATATAAATCATAATGAGGAACATCTTCCATATTAATTGCTTTTAACATTAAAGTTAAATAAGTACTAAAAGAAATAAATAAAACAATACTCATAAAAAGACTTAATAAAGTAATGCGATATTTTCGCTTATTTCGTTTGATATTTTTTAAGGCTATCTCACCTTCCATACCAAATAATTTAAAAATCCACTTTGGCGTTTTAAATTTTCTTTTAGGAATTTTAATTTCATCATTTTCTCTAATTAATGAAATAGGACTTATCTTGCTTGCTTTTTTAGCTGGTAAATAAGCTGAGATAAAAATAGTTACTATCATAAAAATAAGAGGAATGATAACATAAAGTGGATTAACCGTAAAAACCAAATTAAAATTCAAGGTATTTTTTAAAAGATGATTTAAAATTAAGATAACAATATAAATGCCTAAGAAAGATCCTAAAATGCCTAAAATGATGCCAATAACACCAACGACAAAGGCCTCAAAAAAGACAGTATAACGAAGTTGTTTAGGAGTAGCTCCCAAACTGGAATAAAGGCCAAAAGATTTTTTTCGTTCCATAGTACTAATAGCAAAAGAATTATAAATCACAATAAATGAGCCAAAACTTAATAAGGATAGAACAATAGTCATAATTATTATCAAAGAAGTATTCACATTATCATAATGGCTTACACCATAATAATATAAAAGATTATCATTTGTTTCACATTTAACTTCCTTTAAAGAAGAACAAATTTCATCAGTATAATCGTAAGTTTTTTTAACATTTTTATAAGTAACATAAACGTTATTAAAAGAAGTATTACTATTATAAGTATAGGCCATATAACCAGGAGCTTGATAAGATTCAAAACTACTGCGATTATAAAAACCGACTATTTTATATGACTTTGTTTTTTGCTTAATTATTTTTTCTTTAATAACTTCTTTATGATTTTCTTCATCATAAATAACATATAATGAAATATTATTGTCTATTACTTCTTCGTCATCTAATTGTCTTACCCCAATATCCAAAGTAATTGTATCGTTTAATTTATATTTTGTATTTTCTAAATGATTTGGTAAAATGATTTCCTCGTCATTTAAAGGTAGTCTTCCTGATGTTAATGTTTCTTCTTTAAAAATAGCCTCATCCCCTGAAACAACATAAAGGTATGGTTTATAAAAATTATCAGACTCGATAGGAGCATAACCTAAAATGCCATAACTATAGTAGTTATCCACATTAACATTTTCTTTAATAACTTCTTTTTCTTTGGTTGTCACATTAAGAAAACTTGCAAAATAAGATCCTGAATAACGCATGGCATCTTTTTGCATCGCGGATAAAAAGGTTGAAACTAAAAGACCAATACCAACCATTAAAGCCGTAGATAAAACAATACCTATGATGGTTACTAACGTCCTTTTTTTATTCATAGACAGATGCTTTAAAGTTAAGTGGTTAAGAATTTTCATGTTATCTTATCCTCTCATCTTTAATTATTTGCCCATCTTCAATCGAAATAATTCTTTTGGCATGCATAGCAAGTTCTTCATCATGAGTAATCATAATAATAGTTTGTCCATATTTTTGGTTCGACATTTCTAAGAGTTCCATAATTTCTTCACTAGATTTAGAATCCAAATTTCCTGTTGGTTCATCCGCGAGAAGTAAAGCAGGATGATAAATCAAAGATCTTCCAATGCTTACTCTTTGTTGCTGACCCCCTGATAATTCATTAGGTAAATGATTTACTCTATTTTGAAGACCTAAAATTTCAATAAGTTCTTGTAAATACTTTTCATCTGGTTTCTTACCATCTAATAAGACGGGTAAAGAAATATTTTCTTTGACATTTAAAATAGGAATTAAATTGTAAAACTGATAAATAAGTCCTACTTGTCTGCGACGATAAAGAGCTAAACTATTTTCATTTTGAAAAACAATATCTTCCCCTTCAACATAAACATGGCCAGATGTTGGTCTTTCTACTCCTCCTAAAATATGCAAAAGAGTTGATTTTCCTGAACCACTTGGTCCAACAATGGCAATAAATTCTCCTTTAGAAACCGAAAAAGAAACATTCTTTAAAGCTTCTACTTTAGTTTCTTTTGTTCCATAGGTTTTACATAAGTTTTCTACTTTTAACATTTCCATACAAATTTTCCTTTCTTTCTACTTCCATTTTAACTTATTAATATGACATTCCAGTGACTTTTAACTTACATTTTTGTCACTTTTACTACGTTTTAAAGAATAATTTTTATATAAATATTCTTGATCAATTTTGCTATCAATAGAAAGATTTTCGTAATTTAAATCATAAATAGGAACGATGTATTCTTCTTCAAAATCAAGACTTTCATGATATAAATCAGAGTAGTCCTGTTCGGTTAAATCATCTTTAATATCATTTAAAATCTGGCCAATATAACAAGGAAGATGAAATACTAAACGAATAAGCTCATTTTTAGTTAAAATTTTTTCTTTATATTTTAAAATTAAAAGCGCTGTTAGTTCTTGAACGGTTTGTTCTGAATAATCTTCTTTTAACTTAAAAGAAACAAGATACTGTAATAGTTCTTTTAAATCTTGAGATAAATATTCTTTTTGAGAAAGCTCCTCACTAAAATCATTAAGCTCTTCCTTGGTCTTTTTTTGTTCAAATTTTTTAAAAATATTAATAATTTTTTCTTGTTCTATTTTTTCTTCATCACTCAAAAGCATTTCAAATCACACCCTCAAAAAAATGAATTTCAAAGATGGTATATTTACCATATTCACTTTTCACTTTAACCGTGGCATTCATCTTATCCAAGATACTTTTGGTTAGGTTAAGGCCTATTCCTACACTATCTTTATTATTTTGACAACGATAGAACCGTTCAAATAAATGTGGTAAGTCACATTTTTTAATACCCTCGCCATAATCTTTTATTTCCAAACTCACATATATAGGATTTTTCTTCACGGTGATACTTATTTTACCACCATTAAAAGAATGTTCACAAGCATTTTTGATAATATTAGTTAAAGCTTCTCCTAACCAATATTTATCCATGGTAATAATAGATTTAGGAATGTCTTTTTCTATTTTTAACTCTTTAACCGTTATTAAATAGTCTAAATTAAGTAAGGAATTATCAATTACTTTTCTTAAATCATAAAGCTCTTTTTTTAAAGGAATCATACCACTTTCTATCTGACTTACTTTTAGTAATGTTGTAATTAGAATTTGCATATGATTGATAGTTCTTTCTTGTTCTTTTAAAAAGACATTCTTTTGTTCTTCTAAAATATTATCATATTTTAAAGCATCATTAATAATAGCTAAACTTGTCAAAGGCGTTTTTAATTGATGAGAAATATCCGCTAAAGTTTTGCTTAATTCATTCTTTGTTTTTTCTTCATTGGCTAAAGCATTTTGCAACCTTCTAGTTACTTTTATAATGTCATTTTGCACGGTCGTAAAATCATCATCCACGACTTTATTAAAATGAATATGTTGATCATTATATAAAAGGTTATAAAAATATTCATCTAATAATTGATATTGTTTTTGTTTTTTTCTAACTACCTTTAAATAAAGGAAACTAAAGAAAAAAGCACTTATTAAAGTAATGAAACCTCCCCCTAAAAAATATTTTTGTTTTATTTTTTTCATAGAAGGTAAATAATCTAAAGATTCTAAGTTTTCTAGGCCATACTGCGCTAAAATATTCGAAGAAGTAAAATTTTCTTTTTTTAAAGCTGCTACAATATCAGATACATTAGCCTCACCATTTTGCAAAACCGTTCCTACAATCATCTCGTTATTTAAAATGATTTGTTTTTTAAAACAAATATAACTTTTAGAAATGAAAATAAAACTAATGGTAAAGTAAATTAGCCAAAAAAAGCATAAACTTAATTTTTCTTTTTTCATAAATTATCACCAATTTTGTATCCTAACCCTCGAATAGTTTTAATTATTTTAGGTTCTTTTGCGTCATCTTCAATTTTTTCTCTTAACCTTTTTATATAAACCGTAAGAGTATTATCATTCACGTATATTTCGTTAACATCCCAAATGTTGGCTAAAATTTCTTCTCTTGTAAAAATTGTCTTAGGATGTGTTGCAAGCATTAATAATATCTTATATTCCATATTAGTTAAAAAAACTTCTTGATTATTTTTTAAAACTTTAGCTTCTTTAGGTTCTATTATTAAGTTTCCTAAAATAATTTGTTTAATTTCTTTGTTTTCTTTTCTTTTTAAAATATTTTTTATTCTTGAGATTAATTCTCTTGTTTTAAATGGTTTCGTCACATAATCATAGGCTCCCATATCAAGTCCTTCTACGATTAGAACTTCTTCATCACAAGCGGTTAAACAAATCACCGGAGCCTTATCTTTCCATACTTTTAGGACTTCAAAACCATGCATATCCGGCAAATTTAAATCAAGCAAAACAAGATCAGCTTTTTCTTTAAAATTTAGAGCGTCTTTTCCATTGGAAACACTAGAAACTTCAAAACCTTCTTGTTCTAGACAAAACGTAAGCCCCATAACGATGGAACTATCATCTTCTACCATTAAAATTTTTGCCATATATCCTCCAACTTATTTGTATTGTATCACGATTTCCATTAAAAAAAATGACGTTTTTGTCATTCTTTATTTAATTTTCTACTATATTCATGAATTACAAAAGGAATATTTTCTTCCTGACCTTCCAATAAAATTTGATCATCAAATAAATCTTTATCAAATTCTGGAAAATAAGTATCTGCCATCTTACGTCCCTTTACTTCTGTTAAGTATAATTTTTTAGCCTCTAATAAATACATTTTGTACAAAGAAGCGCCGCCAATAATAAATGCCTCTTCCTTCAATTTTTCTAGTTCATTATCTAACATGTCCTTATCTTTACAAAGTGTTATTCCTTCTTTTTCAGGCATCGTTTTAGATAGAACAATATGTTTACGATAAGGAAGTAATCCAGGTAAACTTTCAAATGTTTTTCGTCCCATAACAATGGTATGATTTTTGGTCATTTTTCTAAAAAATTTCATATCCTCTTTAAAATGCCATAATAATTGATTTTCTAACCCTAAACCATAATCTTCACTGATACAAGCAATCATATTTATATTTTTCATTAGATAGCAATCTCCAATTTTAATTGAGGATTTTTTTCTTTAACTAAAGCACGAGGATATCCTTCTATTTTTACATCATCTGGTGTAAAATCATAGAAATTTTTCTTGTCTGGATTTAAAACTATTTTTGGTTGGCAATTGATTGGTTCTCTATTAAGCATTTCTTTTACTTGTGTAATGTGACGATCATAAATTTGAATGTTATTGTAAAACCAAGTGAATCTTCCTGGTGTATAACCGGTATGTCTGCAAACTAAAAGTAAAAAGACAAGATATTGCAATTGATTAATACAACCAGCGGTAGCAAAATCACTTGAACGTTGAGTTAAACACATATCAAGATAATCTACCCCGTCACTTCCATGTCTAACATTCCATTGTGTCATAAATGCACAGGGCTTTAAGCCGTGTTTTTGAGAAAATTCTTCTTCTTGCCACATATTAATGATATGGCGTCTACCATCTGGATTTTCTTTTAAACCTTGTAATAATTTTTTCATTAAATTATATTGATGAATGGTATGACCATAGCAAGTTCCAATCGTTCTATTACCAATATCCCATTCATCCCACCAAGTAACGCCATATTTTTCTTTTAATAAATCTAAATCATTAGATTCATCTTGATAAATCCATAATAATTCACCAATAGAACTTTTAATAGCAATAGGTCTTAAAGTAATCAAAGGATTTTCTCCTTTTGTGATATCATAAGTACACATTCCATGATTGACACTTAATGTGTGAGCTTTTGTACCATCTTTGTATCTAGGTCTAGGATTGACATCCCAAGTTCCTTCTTCTAATATACGTTTAAATATTTCTTTTGTATACATGTCACCTTTTGTCACAATATCATCCTTTCTAGTAATTTATTCACCCGGTACATAACTTGTAGTTACTGTAATTTTACTTTCAAATTGTTTATTCATAGTTTCTGCAATAGCCGGTGTTGCCGGATCCATATATTCTAGTAAATTAAATTCTTTAGTTTCACCAGCATTAATACGAACGGTGTATAATTTATAAGCTTTCACACTATCAGTTAAAACTTTTTCTTTGTTTTCTTCATTGGCAGTAAGTTTATTTTCATAGATATTAACATCCTCATAAGCTCTACCACTGCCTAAAGCTGAATAAACATCTGTCTTTTCTGTCTTGTTTGTTAAAATGCTACTGAAAGACTTACTACCATCGTATAATATAACAGAAACATAAGAATCACTTAGTTGATTTTCACTTTCTAAAACTTCTAGATTGATAACAGCGGAAGCATCTGTGTTACAAACATTTGAAATCGTAAAATGATAAGGTGTAGCACTTTTATAAAAACTTACCAATTCTTTGTCTAAAAGAGGATAGGCACTTGTTAAAGAAATAGGATTTTCATCTTCTAAAGTAAGTTTAAAACATGCGGAAGTTGCCACATTAGAATCTTTTTGTTGCAAATTGATACGCCAGTAAGCATAAGATATGCCTATAGCCGCAAGAACAGTAATGAAAACTATTCCCACTCCTAAGTAAAGATATTTTTTATTTTCTACATTATTTTTCATTTTAACGCTCCTATACTATAAGACAATAGTATCATAAATTGACTTAAAAAAAAAGAAAAATCAAGTTCTTCTTTTTCTAATTATCGTTATGATATTTGCACTTTTAATTTATAGATGCCGCCCCTTAAATTAACTAATAAATAAATATCAGAAGCATTCGTAATTTCTTTAGGAATCTCAAAAATCCATGTGTTGGCAAGATCTTTAGTACTGCGATTTATTAAGCTTACTTCTTTTTTAGTATCATTAAGTGTATATTCTAGTTTTAGAAAATCACTAACAAAAAAAGATGTTCCTTTACGAGCTTTATAGTAATTCGTATAAGTGTCTAACTCAAAGTTACGATCTAAAATAAGTAATGTGTTCTGACTATTTTTAGCCACAATTTTATTTTTTAAATCTTGGCAAATAGAATACACACAACTTTTGTAAGTATATTCATAGGCATTTTTTAAAGATGCACTATTTAACTGAATTTTAACCATATTTAAACGAGTTTCTGAAAGAGCTAATGTTTGTCCAAATTCTAATGTCTTTTTCTCTGTCGTATCAAAGGCTTTATCGTATTTCAAATTTACAGTTTTATAATTACTGGTAACACTTCCAATAGTAACATCTAAAGAATCTAAAATTTTAAGGGTAATCTTTTTATTTTGATCACCTTCGTTCATTTCATAAGTTAATACATAAGTGTTTTCTGAATTTGGTGGTATCTTAGTATCTCTGGCATAAGCTAAACCTAAATCAGGAAAATCATCACTTTTATCTAAGGTTGCTCTTACTAATGATCCATTAACATCTGCTTGAAAATTTTCATAATCAAAAGTATTCTCAATATTTTTACTATTTGTAATTTTAACCGCCACTGCTAAATAGATTTTACCCTTAGTAATGATATTTCCACCTTGATCCATATTAGTTAAGATAGAGTCAGTAACACTTACCGTTAAACCATTATGATTTATCTTTTGCGTTTGATGATATTTTTTATTATATACATTAAAATTCAAATAAAGAAGTGTTCCAAAAATAACACCTATAATAGAAACTAAAATAGTAAAAACTACTTTGTTTTCCAATATATAATATTTAAATTCTCGAATAACTCTTCTTATTTTTCGTTCATAAAGATAAGCATTTTTACCAATTTCTAATTCAAATTCTTCATTATCATAATCATCAATTTCTAGTTCTTTAGCATCTTCATCAAAGTTAAATTTTTTAATATTAAAGCCTATTCCTCTTAAAACGGTAATTATGAAAAAATAAAACTGAGGAACGTAAACCATGTAAGCAATATCACGATAACTCCTTACAACTTGCGCCGTAATTTCATTGGTTTCCATTTTTCCCATTATGCCATGGCACATGGTAAATAAGACAAATAAAAGTAAATAATATAACATTAAAAATAAATAAAATTTACTATTTTTCTTTTTTTGCCTCATTAAAAAGTAAACAGCTAAAACAAGTAGTAAAATAACGAGAATAGCTAAATACATAAAATAGTTAATATAACTTCCAGCAATATTAGTTAAGTTGGTATAATAATTAGCCTTTACATAATCACTAAAAAAAGAAGTAATAGCTCCCGTTTTAATAATTAAATAAACAAGGGGAATACATAATATTAAATGAATAATTTTAAAATGTTTAATCAAAAATGCATAAGGCTTACGAAGCACCATTCTATCAACCTTCTTTCTTTATAATCATAACATATAAAAAAAGAAAACTAAATATTTATCGTTTTCTTTAAAAATGTAAATTCTAGCTATTTAGGTTGTACTAAAATTTGTCCTTCATCTAAATAAATAATTCCATTATTTTTCAAAACATTTTCGGCACTTGTTTTAAATAAGCCGGCAACTAAATCAATGGTATCTCCCTCTTTAGTAATATAGTAACTAAAGCCACTTTTAGGAATTAATATTTCTTGATTGGGATAAATATAGTCTTCCATAGATAAACCATTTAACCCGGCTAGTAATTCAGGATTTATATTATATCTTCTGGAAATTGCATATAAAGAATCTCCTTTTTCAACCGTATAATAATTAAAATAATTTTGATTGTTTTTAGGTACAATTAAATTGTCTTTTCTTTGAAACATCTTTACCACTCCTAATAGTAAAGTATGTATTTTAAAAAATTTGGTTATTATTTTTTTATAAAGATAACATTTTGATAATTAAAATTCCATTCAAAGTAACTCATGAGTAATACTTCACCATAGAAAGGACTATTCATATATAACTTATCCTCTTTTAAGTAATACACCGTATCATCTTTTTGACCTACAATCACTTTAGGACTTTCATTTAAGATTTTTTCTTTACCAAAAAGATTACTTTTGTAAAGTCCATTATCTATTTGATATTCAAAAACGTTAAGTCCTGTGAAATAATAATCTTGAGTGGTTAACTTTGTCATCATTACTTTTTGAAAGCCATTTTGATAAGTTAAACCTTTTTCATTACTTTCCGCGATCAGTTTGATTTTTTTCTTTGATGGATTAATCGTCCATTCTTTTTTTTCGTGTTTATCAACTAAGTAAAGTTCCTTATCATATACTCCTAAAATGACACTATCAAAATAAATTTTTTCTTTTAACTGCCATTCTTCATAGCTACCATCTTTCATATTTAAAATATAAGCTGAAGTAAAATAATAGTTGTTTTCATAGCTTGGAATAAACAAGAAATTATCAACTTGATATAGAAGTTTAGGTTCATAAATATCATTAGTAAATAAATCAATGCTTTCTTTTTGTTCATTGTTTAAATGATAAAAGCCATGATAATTCCAAATATAATAATCTTGGTAATTGTAATCTTTAATAGTGATATTTTGATAAGTATCATTCATTTCTTCTTTTTGAGAATACGTAAAGTTATTTTTCATTTCTTCTGATACAAGCCAATAACTTATTTGTTCATTATTTTTAAGACAAAGAGGATAAAAGCGAAGTTTATTACTCGTTACTTTAATACAAGTTTCTTCTTCATTTGTGAATGTTTCGATATGCTTAATTAATTTTTTAGAAATAAAATTTTGATTGGCCAAAGATACTGTATAACTTAAATCATCTTTTGTTATTTTAAAATTGTAATAATCTTTATCTTTGTCAAAATTTTCAATGATATGATAATCATCTTTAGTATATTCTATTTGATAGTTTTTCTTAAAGAAAAAAAAACAAAATAGAAAAATTAAAAATAGAAAACTAATAATTAGAAAAACAATACGTCGTCTTACTTTAATGTTCTTCTTCAACATGAACATACTTTCTTTTTTCGGCAATCATAAATTGAGAAATTTTAGTTTCTATTTCTACTAATGATGATTTGGATAAGTTAGAAATAACAAGTTCTTCTTTAACGGTATCAATGATAACTTTTCCCCAAATAATACCTTCATAAACTTGCATATCATTATATAAATCAGGAGTAATGCTACTAAAAGCAGAACCAAATAAAACTCTTTTTTGACCAATCAATAATCTTTTATCGGTTAAAGCTACTACGGCCGTTTGGAAAAAATCAAATGGACTTTCATTTTTTTGCCCTGCAAAAGCATATAAAACTGTTTCATCAGGATTTACATGTTCATCAATTACTTTAGCATTTTCTAAAAGACGCCACGCGATAGTACCTGGATAATTTCTTTTAAATTGTTTTACAAGTTCATAACACGTCATAAAATCAACTTCTTTCTACGTTTATTTTATCAAAAAAAAAAGAGAAAATCTATTCCTCTTTTGTGTTACCTGTCCAAGTCCAGCCATCCATTTCTTTTTCCTTACTCCAAATTTTTTCAGTCGTACTTGTTGCCTCTTTCTTAGTAGCTTTTATTCGATCTTTTGAATTAGATGATTTGACACATTGATTACCAGATTTTTTATAACCACTTGGACAACGTAAAGATATAACCTTTGTGACACTTGGAACAATACAACGGTCACCATTTAAAGTAGCCTTACTGTTCGTACAATAATAGTAAGCTTCAGTTGTTGTTTTTTTGTAACATTTAGTTGCTTTGCCATTTTTCTTTTGCAAATATCCCTCTGGACAAGAATATGCATTTTCTTCATCAACCAAAATAGCTGATTCCACTTTAAGACAACGATTATCTTTAGTTAATTCATAACCATAAGAACAATAGGCAGTTTGATTTCCTGTTTTGGTAGCATTTTCGTATTTATAACAACTCGCATTATCTCCTGTACCTTTTTTACGATATCCAGTTGGACAAGTATAACTTCCTTTAATATCTCTATAACTTGCGTCCTTAATCGTATAGCATTCTTTTTTATCACTTGTTAATTCATAATCACCTGTACAATATTTTTCAATATAAGAACCATCGTAATGTTTACATGTACTTCCTGATAAAATATCGTCATCATCACAAACTTTAACATTTTTTCTAATATATTTTTTATAAACATTCTTTTTTGAATTTTCATCATAATAGTCAAATTCGTAACGAATTTTTTCTGTCTCTAATCTATCAACATTAGTACTCTTAGAATATTTAACTTTACTATCAAATAACCAATCACTTAATTCGGTTTTAGCCGCATAGGTTGTATAACAAGAATGTTTAGTACTGTCTTTTTTACCTGTTAAACATTTAAAGGAATAGTCTTTGGTTACGTAACATTCATCTCCGTTAATAAGTCTTCCTTTAGAACAGTAAGCTTTGGTGTCTTTATAATCGGTATTGGTTGTAAACAAACATCGATTATTACTTGGAGTACCTCCATCTGGACAACTATAAGTATAACGAGTTTTATATTTAACGCTTGTTTCTTTAATACATTTTCCATTTTCCAAAGTATATCCGTTAGAACATTTTAAAACATTTTCTTTAATGGTAATAATTGGATCGGTATATTCATATTCTGACCTGCTACTTTTATAGGATGCTTTCGTATTTTTTTCTGGTGTCACTTTATAAACTGGCGTAGCAGCGATAGTTTCTGTGGCTTTTTCACAATAAGTTCCTTTTAAAATATAACCATCTGGACAACTATATGTTTCATCATTAGTAACAGTTCTTTGAAGTTCATAATATGTCGTTTTATTATCTTTTTGGTCATCATTATTATCACTTGGATAAGTAATATTATAAGTTGCAGTTTGGGCTTCGCCAGCACAGCTTAAATAAACTGTCATTTCATAATCTTCAGAAGATTTTTTGGTCATAGAAACATAACTATAATCACGACTACAAACATTTCCTTTTTTATCTTTTAATTCTTTAATAAGACTTCCTTTTACCATGTCATCTAATGTTATATCAACTTCATCAAGAACTAAAGAAGGTCTATTTTTCTCCGCCTTAAAATAAGTATAAGAAACTTCTTTCATTTTTTCCATATTATCGGCAAATGATTTTCTATCAGATCCTAAGCGAATCTTAGTTACAGCAAAAATAATAATAAAGGCAATAAACAAAAAGATACCGAATTTAATAAGAATAGAGACAAAATCTGGTTTAAATCTAATAACTTTGGTCTTTCCTGAATTTTCCGTTTTATCTATTTTTGGCGTTATTTCTTTTTCTTTTAATTTTTTTGGAATCTTTTTTTCTCTTTTTTTTGTTTTTTCTTTTACTTTATCTACTTTTTCTTTTAATTTAATATCATGAAAAAATTTATTACTTTTTTTCTCCTTTTTAACCTTTTTTACAGGCTCTTTCTCTTCGTACATATTTACTCCCCCTCAAAAATATTTGATTATGCTTATCATATCAATTTATCTTTTAAAATGCAACATTTTATGTTATAATGTGCTCACTTGGGGCAGTAATTGGTTTCGACCTGAATTACTTACTAAGATGGCAAGTAGTAGGCATACTATAAATGCACAACTTAAATTTAAATGACGAAAATAATTCGTTCTCTTCTTTTGGAGCTTTCGCTCCTGTAGCTGCCTAATTTAAGGTCATAAGAAGGCTTTTATTCACTTTCTCTTATAGGGTGTTTAAAGGTTCATATATATAAGATATATAAGTTTGTTTATTCTTAGGTAAACTTACGAATTTAGATTAAGAATCGTATAAAATTTTGGTGTGTTGGATCCATGTTTTATATTAAATTAATTCCAACTAAACTTGTAGATATTTTAGCAAAGGGTTTATGGGACAGGAGTTCAACTCTCCTCTGCTCCACCAAATTAACTGATACACGAACTTTTATGGTTCGTTTTTTTATAAAGTCAGCACTAAAAATGCTCAAAACACATAATTTTTTAATATTTTAAAAAGAAATAATTAAGCAAATGATGTGTTATAATACATTTTATATAGGGAGTTGAGAATCGTGGATTTACTTTCAAGAATATTAGAATGCAAAACAGATGAAGAAGCAGATATTATCATAAAAGAAGAAATAGATAAAATACAAACTAGTACTCAGCCAATAGAACAATTAGGATTCTTAGATTACGGAAAATGTAGCAGTTGTTATAAAGGCTTTATTCCACTTCATACCAGAATAAAGTATTCCAATATGAACATAGAAGATTATGGGATGGAAAGTACAGATTTCTTTTATGAATTTGCTCATTTATTAAGAAAACATAAAATAAATAATAAAGGAACTTTAATACATTTTATGGAATATTTTATTAATCAATATTTTGGATTTCCTGGAAAGTGTGATAGAGAAACCATTTTTTATCATAATGCTTGGAATTCTGCAATTACAGATAAAGAATTTTTTGCTGCATTGAAAAATAATAAACTAGGCGATTTAAAAGGAAAAGGTGCCGCAGAGTGTACAGAACGTGGAGCTTTAGCACAACAATTATTAAGTTTATTTAAAACAGAGTCTTATTATTGCATAGGTCATATTGAGGTAGATAATATTCAAGAAGGACATTGCTTTAATATTGTTAAGAGAAAAAATGATTATGCTTTATTAGATTATAGTGTTCCCGTTGAAGTTTATGATTCAAATGGAAAATTAAGAGCATACTATCCTTTTGTTGGTGAATTGTCTGAAGAAGAATTCTTAGAATTTACAAGTAATGGGGTTTTAAAAATATTTGATAATTACCAATATGTAGGAAGCACAAAAAAACGAACAGGTTCATCAAGAAAATATGTGGTAGGATCTTATACAATTGAAAAAGCTAAAAAAATGTAATCAAATTCTCATACATTAAATACAGTTAATTTAGAAAGCAATGTTTCATAAAACTCTTATGAAAACCAACCAGTATTATATAAATGATTACTATTTTATGTTTTATTACAAATCATTAAATTAACTGACATGTAAAATCTTTAAAGTAAAAAATTAATAAATATTTAACAAATTTTGACAAAATAAAATGTTAATGATGTAATATAGTTATAGAAGGTGATTTTATGACAGATATTGAAATTGCAAACCAAAATAAAATGTTAGAAATAAGAGAAGTAGCTAAAAAATTAAAACTTAATTTAGACGATTTAGAATGCCACGGTAAATATAAAGCAAAAATAAACTATACAAATTACTCTAAAAATGAAAATAGTAAATTGATTTTAGTAACTTCTATCCATCCAACTCCTTATGGTGAAGGAAAAACAACAGTTTCTATAGGAATTAATGACGCCTTACAAAAATTAAATTACAATAGTATAGCCGTGTTACGAGAACCATCTTTAGGTCCCGTCTTTGGTATCAAAGGTGGCGCAACTGGTGGAGGGTATGCTCAAATGATTCCTATGGAAGATATTAATCTTCACTTTAATGGAGACATGCACGCCGTTACTTCATGCAACAATCTTTTATGTGCTTTGATTGATAATCATATTTTTCAAGGAAATGAATTAAATATTAATCCTGAAACTATTTGTTTCCACAGAACCATTGATATGAATGATAGAGCTTTAAGAAAAATAAATCTTTCTAATCGAGAGGAGCATTTCTCAATTACAGCTGCCAGTGAAATCATGGCTATTTTATGTTTATCTCAAAATTTATCTGATTTAAAAGATCATTTAAATAACATTTTTATTGGTTATTCTTTTGATAAAAAGCCTATTTTTGTTCGTGATTTAAAGTGTGAAGGTAGCCTTGCCATTTTACTTAAAGAAGCTTTAAAACCAAATCTTGTACAAAGTTTAGAACATAATCCAATCCTTGTTCATGGAGGACCTTTTGCAAACATTGCTCATGGTTGTAGCTCCTTAATTTCTTTGAAGCTAGGCCTTTCTTTGGCTGACTATGTTATTACCGAAGCTGGTTTTGGATCTGATCTAGGAGCTGAAAAATTTTTTGATATTGTTTGTCGTCATGATCTAAAGCCAGATTTAGTTATTTTAAATGCCACGATTCGGTCTTTAAAATATAATGGTGGTTGTCCTAAAGAAGATATTAATACTTCATCCATATCTTATTTAAAAAATGGAATTTGTAATTTAGAAGCACATATCAATAATCTAAAGAAATTTAACACTAAAATCTTAGTTGTTTTAAATCGCTTTCATAGTGATTCTTTAGAAGAAATAAATTTTATTAAAGAATTTGCTCAAAAATTAGATTGTCCTTTTGAAATTTGTGAAGCCTATACCAAAGGAAGCAAAGGTACTTTAGATGTGGCTAATAAAATTGTAGAAATGACAAAGACACCTAACAATTTTAAGACTCTATATTCTTTAAATGATTCCATTGAAAATAAAATTGAAACAATTTGTACCAAAATATATCACGCAAATAAAGTGATATATAGTCCTTTAGCAAAACAAAAAATTACAGAATTAAATTCACTTGGTTTTAAAACTTTACCTATTTGTATTGCCAAAACTCAATACTCTTTCAGTGATGATAGTAAAAAGCTCGGTAACCCAGTTAATTATTCTATACATGTTGAAGATATTTCTTTAAAAAGTGGAGCTGGTTTTATTGTCGTATTTTTAGGAAAAATTATTGATATGCCTGGTCTTCCTAGAACTCCTAATGCCCTAAATATGAAAATAGATAATCTAGGCAATATAAACGGATTATTTTAATAGAAAGGAACACTAAAAATGAAAAATGAAGATAAAATTAACAAAGCAAGATCTTTTTGTAAAGAGGTAAAAGAGTTAGCTCTTAAATATGAACTTCCTTTTTTTGTAGTAACAGATCAAGCGAGTGCAACTTCAAATAATGGATGTGAAGCCGTTAGAAATGCCCGAGAAAATCATATAAAATGGGAAAAAGAGCATAATTTTGATCCTTATGAAGACTGGGGTAAAAATGAATAACGTTCCTTTTTACTTTTATCATTTAGTACCTAAAAATGCTGATATGAAAAATGGCCTAATTAGCTTAAAATATATGTATGATCACAAATTATGGAATTTATTTGATCAAAATGTTTTAAAGTATAAAGATAGGATTGTCCATGATTGGAATATCGATAAGTTTCAAAATAAAAAGAACTTACGACGAAAAGATTATATTGAAGCTTTAAACATTTTTAGAGGTGACAATGGAGCAAGTGCTATTTATTTTTTCCGTTATCCTCCCTTTAAAAATTTAGGTTCTAAAATCGAAGAACTTTCTAAAGAAAAAGATATTTATCGAATTGATTTAAATAATCCCAAAGTTAAAGAGCATATTGAAAATATTTTCTGGGGTTTTGGTCTGAATGAACAGACAAGCAAATTACTTAACAGAACTTACTATGAAAATATTTCTGTTACTGATTATTTTAGTAAATATAATGATAATTTAACCATGAATTTTAGCCGTATAAATCATATATCTATTTATTTTAAAGATGGGTTTTGTCCCTTTGAATTTTTAGAAAAAGTTTCTTGGAATTAAAAAAAGTACATGCCATAGGGTTATGTACTTTTTATATCCTTTAAAATGAAAATATAAACGTCTTGCTTATTATCTTCTTTTTTATCACATGTTGTTAAATATAGAAAATTTCCTTTCTCTTTTCTTAAATTAAGATGGCCATTTTTATCTCTAATTTCCATTTTTTGAAGTTCATAAATATATTTAAAATTTTGATAAATTAAAATAGCTTCATCTTGAATCTCTAGTTTATCTAAATTTTTAAAGTACGCGATTTCACTACTTCCAGAATGGGCAGCTAGTAAAATAAGACAACTATCTTCTTGAAAACAAAAATCTGTTAGTATTGTTACATTTTTATCCACATTATTTAAAGAAGAATTTTTGGCATATATTTTTTGTGATAAGTTTATTTTGGAGATTTCTAACGTAGCTTCTGGCTGTTCTTTCTTTATTGTTTCGCGTTCAATAAAACTATATTTATCAAAAGAAAAAGGTGAAGATAAGATATTAGTTACTTCACCTTTATTTTTGATTGTTGATAATATGACACTACCTATTACAAGAAAAAATATTAAACTTATTATTTTTTTCATGAATCATAAACCATCCTTTTAAACAAATAAGAGTTACTAAAAGCAAAGGAAAACTGCTTTCTTTTTTAGTGTTAGGAACTGACACATTTAATAAAGTGATTTCTTCTTTAATAGTCTTGGTATCTTCACCTTGATACTCTAAAGCAAAATCATATTTGGTTTTATCAATGACATATCCATCTAATGCCCTTATTTCTTCAATGTAATATTCTCCTAAAGGTAAATTGCTAAAAATAATTTTGCCATTTTCATCTGTAACTTTTTGACTTACCAAATCATTTTTATGAAAAATTAGTTTTTTGTTGACATCGTAAATATCTTCTTTAGCATATAAGCCAAAAGTAACTCCTTGTAATGGTTCATTATTTTCATTAGTTTTACGAACAACAATTTCTCCTTTAACCACTTCATTTTCAAAGTAAACAAGAACAATATCTTCACTATCTTCATCTAAGGTAATTTGCATTTTTTCAGCATTATATAATAGATTCGTATTTTTCTTTTTAACTTCCTCGATTACATAAGTAGATGGATATAAACTATCAGTCATAAACTCACCAAACATGTTTGTTTCATAAAGACAAGTCTCATTTTCACAGACATATTTTTGACGTTCTAAATCATAGATTTTAAACTGAATATTAGCTAAATAAATTCTTTTTTTGGTTTCCTTTTCTATTTTAATTAAGTGAATTTTCTTCTTAATTGGTTCATTTATAAATGATAAAGTTAAATTTTTAGTATCATCATTAATTTCAAACTCTTTATCTTTTATATATTCATAATTCTTTTTTCCTTTTACTTGTTTGATAATATACTTTCCGTAAGGAAGTACAATTGACGCATTCCCATTACTATCAGTTTCTAAAGTTTTTATAGGCTCATTTGTCTCACGATTATAAATATTAAAAACTGCTTTTTCTTCATCTAAGTAAATATTATCATCATAATGATATTTTTTATTAATTTTTAATTCTACCTTCTTTTTAATATCATAAAATGTCATAGAATAAGGAATATCAATATTTTCTTTATCTAATGTAAAATAATGTTTTTCTTTATCCACTTCATAGCCATATGGAGCTTTTATTTCTTGTAAGTAATAATCTCCTAAAATAAGGTTATCCACATTTATTTCACATTGAAAAGAAATTTCTTTAATTAAGGTGCCATCTAATAAATATAGACCATAAATAACTTCATTATCCTGATTATTAGAAATACATGCTTTTGCTTCATTATCCTTTTTTTCAAGATGAATTTTTCCATAGTTAGGATAGTTTACAAAGTAAAAATTGGTTTCTTCTTGAGATAGTTCATTTATTTCAAAAGTCTCATTAGGTATAAAATTATAATTTTCTTTACCACTTTTTTGGACTAAAGTATAACTATCATAAGGAAGTGAAATACTGGCATTTCCGTCTTTATCTGTTTTCATTTCCGTGACTAATTTTTTACTAGTATTACTATAAATTTGAAAAACGGCACCTTCCTCATTTAAAGTAATATTATTATAAGATAAATATTTTTTATTAATTTTAATTAAAGTCATTTTAGGAACATCATAAACTTTTAATTCTAAAGGATTACTAACGTGTTCCTTGGTAATTTCAAAATAATATTTTTTTTCGTCTAGCTGATAGCCATATGGAGCCTCTAATTCTTGTAAATAATATCTTCCTAAAGGAATATTATCTAATGTGGCTTCACAATTATGAATCGTTAGTTTAGCAAAAAGGTTATTCTCTTCGTCATAAACACCATAAATAGCCTTTTCTAGAGAACGAGTTCCATTTACTTCGCAGCTGTTAGTAATTTTATCAAATTTTTTTAAATTTAAAGTGCCCGCAAAACTTTCATAACTAAAGGAAAACTCACTTCTAACATTTCCGGGTTGTAAAAGATCTTGTCCTTTATCATGATGATAAACAATTACACCATTTGGAAAATAATCATATTTTTTCTTCAAGGTTAATGTTACATTTTTCTTAGATGTATCATGTGGCGTAATTGTTAAAGTATTTCCATTTAAGGATACTTCAGAACTTTCACGCTCAATTTCAAAATTATTTAATAATTCATCTTTTATTTGAAATAATTTGTTTAATCCCAATTCGAAATTTTTACCAACTAAATTGGAAGGCATTGCTTTATGATTATGCACTAAACTTTTGATAGTTTCCATTTTACTTTTAATAGGTTCTGGGGTATTGATCTTAAATGCCCATGGATTACTTGGATTATTTTGAGATGTAAAACTATATTTGTGACCAAGTTCATCCCAGATTAATGCTTGCGTGGCTACAAACCATTCTTTAGTAGTATGTCCAATATAAGCATATCCATAGTAGGCATATAGGCTAATTTTTTCCAATTTTTCTTTTGTTAAACCGACTTTTGATGCCAATTCACTTTCATCTAACCCTGTATATTCTTTATAATTTTCGGTTGTTTTATTAACACCCGGCTGGATACAATAGGCAACTTTTTGATTATCGGTACGATAAAACATCTCAAAGTCTCCCCACCTTCCCGAATCTTCTACATAATGATAATTACCTATGTAAGAAGATGTGAATGTGATTGCCTCTACTTTTGTTATATTAAATAATAAAAGTAAAACAAACATTTTAAAAATTTTCTTCATATTTTTCTTCCTCCTACTTATATATACAAGAAAAATCTTTGATTTCCTTTTTTTTATGATTAAAATCGTTCGTCAAAATTCGACAAAAAAAACAAGGATTTCTACTTCCTTGCATTAATTTGTAATTAATTCTTTTGAAGATATCTCTTTTATTTTTTCTGTACTTAAACCTGTTATCTTAGAAATATAAGACACATCTTTATTATCTTTCAATAAGTTTTCAGCTGTTAGCCTTAATCCTTGCTCTAAACCTTGTTCTAAACCTTGTTCTAAGCCCTGCTCAATGCCTTGTTGTCTACCTATTTTAATACCCGTTTCTCTAGCTAAACGATTGGATTTGTTTAAAATACTTCTTTCTTCATTCATCACTTCATCTGTTAAAAAATCTTTTACAACTTCATCCATCTTTCTAATAACCTCACTTTCTTTTACTAACTTTCTTCTTTCACCTTCTGTTTTAGCTTTTAGAAAATGTAAAATATTTAAAAACTCTTTATCACTTATGCCTTCATTATAATTAAGTTTATCAAGTAAATCAAGTCGTATATAGTAGATTTGAATGTCATCGGTTAAAGGATATCCTTGCTCTTCTAATCGATACCTTTGAATAATTTTGTCTTGTAATAGATTAGCTTCGACATGATCGACAAGATTAATTTGAATAAATGGATTCATAGTTTGATATTTATGCCCTTTTTTTAGTTGAGAAGAATAGCCTCTTAAAATATATAAATTTGATTTCTTAAGACTTTCTAAACTAAAAGAAGTATAAGCTTCGACATTAATAAGTGTTTTCTCATCTTTAAGTAATACCGTTAAATCTGTTCGACTGTTTTTAGTATCATACATAATTTTAGAAACAGGTCGTTCAAAGGTGATTTCTGATAACTTTCCTTGCAATGAAAAAGGTTCTTTTTGTAAAACATTTTCTAAAATGATTTCGAGTGGTCTTGTATATTTTTCACTTCCTAAAATATACTTGCACCACATATCTTCTAATAACATGGTTGTCACCTCCAATCTAAGAAAGTAATTTTACTTTCTACTTATATATACAAGAAACATCTTCGATTTCCTTTTTTTTATGATAAAAATCGTTCGTCAAAATTCAACAAAAAAAATAGTCTCATTTTCAGAAACTATTAATATTGAATTATATAAAGTCTATTTTTATTAATGTTATAAACTAAATTTTCAAAACAATTATCTAGAGTATCCATGTTATATAGATATGTTCAAGTCTCGTCTATTTTACAATAAAGCCTAAAAATATAATTATTTGTGTTCAAAATATAAAGTACATTTAGTATGCATTGACTTCATATTTAAAACTTTTATTTGCCATGACTCTGTATCTAACTTCGGAGTGGCGCCATTTGTACAACTTGATTTTTCTTCATTAAGCGAATACCCTGAATCTATTGAGGGCATATTTTTACTAATTACATCATCTACATAAAACGCAAAATATAAATCCCCTGGATTTGTAACAGTGCCATTAATAACATCGAATGATTTATTTTCTTCATAATATGCAAAAGAGTTAAAAATATATATTACAGATAAAACTAATATTATAGTAATAATAACTCCAATAATAATTATCTTTTTTCTATCTTTAAATGCAAATCTTTCTAATTTCATTGGACATTTCCTTTCGTTGGAGTCAAAATCATTCTAAAAAAATCTCCTCTTCCATATCCACATTGTAAGGCAAAAATTCCTGCAAATATCCCACCACTTAGTGAATATCCTCTTTCATACACTGGATAACTAGTATAATTTTGATCCATGAGATCTCCATACCAAGAAGTTACTGCAGTTGAAAAATTAGATACAAAAGATTGTTTTTCATAAGGACCCATTTCACCTGTTGCATCTCCTAAAATCCTGTTCTTATAGTAGTAAGTCGTTATATTATTACTATAAGCATCATAATATTTGGAATCAGGATAATCTATTCCAGTTGTTAATTCTGTAACAGAACCGTCATCTACTCCGAAGTTAGGGTGTCCGAACTTTCCATTAAAACCAGTATTATAAGATTTACTTGTTCCACTATAAGGATTGCCACTTTCATCTAACATTATTCCCATTAATTTAGTTGACATGCCTGCCATATCATATACTCCATAAATATTCCCTGTCGTGCTTCCTAAATAACCAATTTGAGTATTATAAGCACTATTACATGAGTCATCATTACAATAAGCATTGCAAGTATCGCTTTGTCCCGTGTACCCACATGTTGGTTCGTTGTTAGCAGCATATCCAGTTTTATGACTTGAATTATTATTTAATCTAATGCTCGAACTCGAACCATACTCTGAATGTTGTAAATAGGCCACCGCTCCCCACTCAGTATTTTTCATAACATGACTATTTAATTCTCTATTGTAATTATATGCATTTAAATGTGCAATTGATAAATTACTATCAAGACCATATGTATTTGGCTTTATAATTATTTTTGAGACATCTAATGTTGTTAAGCGAGTTGAACTTGAAGCTCCTTTATATCCTGTTGTAAATTTGCCAACCCAAAAACCTGTACTAGGAATACTTATAAAAGCTGGATGAGTCATATAATCTCCCACTTTACAATTACCTGTAGCACCACTTGTCATAGGTGTCGTGCATTCTTTGCCCATTGAATCATCTGTATTATAATCTCCAAATAAAATATCTATACTATGTACTTTAGAGGTATCTATACTTGTTAAACTATCATAATTTCCTAGATCCCATAATTTATAACTATATTTAGGAATCCATACAAAGTATGATTCAATCACGTCTTCTGGAATTATTTCATTTTCTTCATAATTTTGTTTATTAGTAAAATCAACATATTTTAATAATCCGGTACTATCTGTTACTTTAATGTCATCACTCATATTATTTTTTACTTCATCTTCAGATAAAGTTCGATTATATATAACCACTTGCTTAACATCTGTTTTACCATATTGAGCAAAGGTATTATTGCCATTGGGATTAGCTCCAATAACGAAAGGCATTTTAGAAGAAAGAATTTTTCCTGAATAGGAAACACTTCCTAATAAATTTCCATCAACAAACAAAGAAAATTTTTCTCCATCATAAGTGGCGCTAATCAAAAAAAATTTATTACTCTCATAAGCATATTTTGGCGTAGTTATATAACCAGAATAATCTTCTTTATAAATATTGGCATAAACTAAACTATTATAATATTCGAATGATATTCCACTTGTTTCAAAATTAGTTAATAACATTCTTGTTTCACTATCATTAAATTCATTTATTCGTACTTTCATCGCAATCGTAAATTTTTTATTTAAATCATAATCTGCAAGTCCTAAATCAATGTAGTCATCTACTCCATCAAATGAAACATATCCATCTTGTTTAGTGGCGCTATTAACTTTACCTTCCGCATCTAAAGCATCATAACTATTTTGTAAAATAACTGCATTTGCCCACTTTTTTTCCGCATAACTATACCACGGTTTTGTTAGATCAGATTTTTTAACTGTTCCATCATTTTCTAATGTAATAGGTATCATTTCATCTTTTAAAACAGGATCCGTTCCATTTAAAATACCCTCTCGGTAATTCGTTGTAAAATATAAATTACAACTTACTCTCTCTTGATTTTCTTCTTTTACAGAAACAGATGGACTCCAATTCACACTATCCCATTCTATTTGAGCATCATTTGTACAATTTGATTTATCTCTATCAAAATAATATCCACTATCTTTAGATGGGATCGTATTTACTTTTTCTTCTCCTTGAAAAAGAGAAAATAAAACATTTTCATTTTCTAATTTTTTTGTTTGTATTTGCTCATTTTTTTGAAAACATAATAAGCCACATAAAAAGAATGTTAAAGTTATAAATATTATTAAAAATAACTTGCTTTTCATATTAAAAATTCCTTTCTAAAAGCATATAAAGCACTACTTTTAATATGCTCCTATCTTCACAAAATATTATATCATTTATGCAATGCATTTTGCAATGCATATTGTCATGCAAAATAATCATAAAATATTGACATAGAACGGATGTGAAGTATGAATAAAGTTGGATTTCGCCTTAATACCGAGAAAAAAGAAAGCGAAAATAAAACAATACGCTTTCCTATTAAATTAATTAATGAAATCGATAAAACCCTAGAAGGAACCGAATTAACATTCTCTCGTTTTGTCATCCAAGCTTGCTGGTACGCCTTAGAACAAATGGAACCAGAAACTGAAAAAGATACTGTTAAAAGTAAATAACAGTTTTTTTATACCTTTATTTGTGCTAAAATGTTATCAAAGATAGGAGTAGATTTTATGCAATTTTGGATGTTTGTTTTACTCATAATTATTATTTTAAGCTTTCTTACTATTTTATATGTTAGTATTTATAACCGTTTGCAATTTGGAAAAACAAAAATTGAACATGTTGAATGCCTAATTGACGAGGATTTAAGAAAAAAGTACGATATTATAATAAGAGCGGATGACGTCATTAAAAATAACTTAAATACCAAAAAAGACTATTTAAAAGATTATATTGTTTCTAAAAATGAAGCTATAAGCAACTTTGACTTCGAAAGAAAAATGAAACAAGCGCAAAATATTATTGAAAATCTTTATAATGACAATGAAGAGTTAAATGAAAACGAAAACATGAAACAAATTATGCAAGATTTTAAAGATATTGATGAAAAATTAACGGCTGGTATTTCTTACTATAATAAGAAAATGAATGTTTTAAATGCTTATATTCGTAAATTTCCTAATAATATTGTCGCCAAAATACATAAGATTAAATCAAAGCCATATTTTGATGGCAAAGATATGACCGATATTGAAATAAATGATTTTAAGATTTAAAAAGAGGATTATCGTTATTCAGATAATCCTTTTATCATATATTTAGTTGGCAGTAATGGTCGTATTATTTTGTTTAATATCTTCTTTGAGGCTTAATGCCATAATTACAAAGACACATGCAATAGCCATTAAAGATATAAGACAAACTAAGAAATTTTTTATACTACCTTTCATAGCATCACCAATTTTTATTTTAAAGATTAAATTTGTTAGAAATGTGAAAAAAAGAAGAAATTATGCTTCTTCTAAATTTTCATTAAACTTTTCCCTGGTATTTTTTATTTTGGTTTCTGAAACAGTTGTTACTTTATACATATCTTCTTCACTCATTAAAGTATACAAATTTTCTTGCATTTCTAAAACGCTATTTAAGCTATCCATAAAGGTATCATGAACAACTTTATTATCTGCAGATTCGATTGTTCCATGCATAAATAAATCGCTTAAGCATTTTAAATCCCATAAAATACCTTCTAACATTGTCTTATTATCCATAAATTATTCTCCTTTCAATAAATCATAAAAATTGTTATATAAACGATCTGTTTTTTTAGAAAATTTCTTTAAAAGATTTGTTTCATTATTTTCACTTAAACATTCCTCATTGATACATAAATGTCTTTTGAAGTATTCAAGATGAGCTAGGGCATCTTCAATATATAATAAATTTTTTTCACTCATTTTTTCACCTTCTTTCCTTGTTAGTATGAAAAAAAGATAAAAAAAAATACCCTTTCGGGTACTTGTAATAATTACCAATCAAATAAACTTATCTGTTCATTTTGGGGAATTTCTTTTTTATATTCATCAATAATCATATCCATATCGGTAAGAAGATGAGCTTCACTACATCTTTTTAAATAAAGTTCCATTAAATGACGATACTGAAGAGTATTACAAATGGTTTTATTTCCATAAACAGCAATATAATCTTCTTTCAAACCAGGATATAAAATATCTAAAGCATTATAGTAAAAATCTCTTTGGTTTGTTTTTAAATTCATGCCCATACGGCTGTAAAGAAATCTAGCACCAGCTTTCTTCGTCTTCTCAATCATTTTCAAGACATTTTCTTCTGTATCTGTTAAAAAAGGAAGAACAGGATTCATTAAAACACCCGTATAAAGACCGTTTTTGCTTAATTCTTCCACAACTTCAAAACGTCTTGAAGAACTAATAACACGCGGTTCAATTTTTCTTGCTAATTCATCATCATAAGTTGTAATAGAAACTTTTAATATGACACTGTTTTTTTTTTCAATTTCTTTTAGTACATCAATATCTCTAAGAATTAAATCACTTTTAGTATCAATAGATACCCCAAAGCCATATTTTAAAATAAGTTTTAAAGCATTACGTGTTAATTCTAGTTCTTCTTCTAAAGGATTATAAGGATCTGATAAAGAGCCAAAGGAAACAACGCCTTTTAATTTTTTACTTTTAAGTTCTTCTTCTAATATCTCTAATGCATTTTCTTTGACTTTTACTTTATCAAAATCCTCGATATGATAGGCTTCACATCTTGAATCACAATAAATACAACCCATGTTACAACCTTTATATAAATTCATGTGATAATCAATGCCAAACCAACGATTACCTTGATCGGATTTAGTCATTATCGTTCTTGTTTTTATCGTTTCCATAAACCCCACCACACCTTTGTTTTTTTCTAACGTTTATTATACCAAAATATGTTTAAAATGCAAATTTAATCTAAAAAGCCAACTTTTAAGGGACCATATTGTTTTACTCTTATAATATTTATTTTCTCATCAATATTTTGAATGGGCGCATATTTTTTCATATTTTTTTCTTCTAAAAAATTAAGTTCTTCAAGACCTGTTTCATAAGCTTCTTTGACATATCCTTCTAAAGCTAAAGAAAGTCTTGCAGCTCCTGTATAAGTAAAAAAGGAATAACTTCCTAAAACTAAAGTTAAAAGAAAAATACCAACAAACATTGTTTTACTTGTTTTCACAAAATATTTAATTAAAGAATACAAGGAAAATAAAAACAAACCAAAATATACGAATGCTACTTTACTTTGAAATAAAAGAACTAAGAAATAAAGGATTAAAATACCGCCTATCATCATTAATGAATAATATATAATTTTATTTTGTTTTTTTCTTTTTAAAGCATATTTTAAAAGATACCAAACAAATCCCATAAACATAATATTAAGAATTAAAAATAAGAGCGCTTGTCCAAAATGAAGATGAAACATATTTTTAACATCTAAAATAGTATTAGAAATATTTTTAAAAAAGAAAATATGATAAATACTCATTCCCAAATTTAAAAGTCCTAATAAAGTTCCCCTTTTTAAAACCCGTTTTCGAATAAGTAAAAAGCTTTCTAAAAATAAAACAATGTGCCATATAATAAATACTACTTTCATTTCTATTCCTTTCTAATTAAATTGAGAAAAAAAAGATGCGTCACATCTTTTAATCGTTATCTTTACCAAAGAATTTTAGTAATTCAAGGAATATATTAATAAAATCGAGATATAAATCTAAAGCCCCATAAATAGCTAAATTTTCTTCTGGTAAAACATTATTGTCATAAAGTCTTAATACTCTTTGAACATCATATGCCGTAAAACCAATAAATATTAAAACAGAGATTACGGAAATGACAAAATCGAATGATGAACTTTTAATAAACATATTTAAAAGAACACAAATTAAAACACTTAATAAAGCCATCAATAAATAAGTTCCTGCTTTAGTTAAATCTAGTTTGGTTGTTGCTCCAATAAAGGCAAAAACCCCAAAAACTAAAGCTGTAATTAAAAAGACATAAATGATACTTGTAAGTTCATAGACAATAAAAATACTTGCGAATGTTAAACCAGTTACAAATGAATAAAGTAAAAAGCTTACTTTAGCTGTTGTTGGACTCATTTTACTAATACGTGCTGATAAGAAAATAACTAAAAGAAGTTCAGCAATAACACAAAAGACATAACCTACTCCTCCAAATAAACTTAAAAGCATATTAGGATTTAAAGACACGACATAACCTGTTAAAAAGGTCACAAATAACCCAATAAACATCCACATAAATACTTTTGATAACAATGTTTGTTTATTCATAAATTTATTTCCTCCTTTATAAATTTATTATATCATGGGCTATTTTTTTCCACAATAAAAATTAAATATCATAAAAATCCGTAAAATCATTACGATAAATAAAAGAACTATGTTTACAATTATTAAAATATCCTTTGTAACTCGCATAAACACTGCGTTTGTTAGGAGGATTACGATGATTTACATACTTTAAATGAGCCTTTATTTTTTTCTTTGTTTCCGGACACATTAAAGTAATAAGTCGATTATTTTTAAGAATAAAACGGTAACCAAGGAAATTAAGTCCTTCTTTTTTAAATGGATAAATTCTTGTCTTTTTAGGATGTAAATTAAGTGCACATTTTTCTTTTAGGAAAATTGTTATTTTTTCTAAACATTCTTTTAAATACTCTTTATCTTCATGAAGTAAAACTAAATCATCCATATATCTTATGTAATACTTTATATGTAATTGTTCTTTAATATAATGATCCAAATCATTTAAATAAAAAATAGCCAAAATTTGACTCGTCATATTTCCAATAGGTAAACCCTTATGTAAATGATAATGGGGAATAGAATCGAGCTCGATAAATTTATCAGCAATATAAGGATTATGCGTGTCTACTAATCTTTTCTTTTCGGCATCTATTACCCTATTAATTTCCATATTCATAGATTCGCTATTGGTCGTTTCTAAAATATCTTTCAAAATGTCTAATATGGTTTCATCTGGTATAAATTTTCTTAACATATTAAGAAGTATTTCATGATCGATATTATAAAAATATTTTTTGATATCACATTTTAACACATAAAAATTATCATTCGTACGCCGAAGATTATTAATATATTTTTTGGCATAAAAAAGCCCCATCTTTGTACCTTTGTTTTTCCTTGTAGCAACATTAGTTTCAATAAGACGAGGCTCAATTAATGGTAATAAAATTTCATCACTAATTAAATGATTAACAATTTTATCAGAAATATTTTCACTCATAATTAAACGATATTTATATTCTTTAACTAAAAAAACATTGTAATCACCATGTTTATATTTTTTTAATTTTAAAATTTCATAAATTTGCATGATATTTGTTAAATAGAAAGTATTAAAATTAATAATTTTTTGTTTATGTTTCGTTGTTAAGCGAACATCATGATATACCTTTTCGATTTTTTCAATATCAACTATTTTATCATACAGCATCGTTATTACCTCGTATCAGTCCATAGGCAATTTTTCTAATTTCAATAAGCATCCTTGCAATGCATTCTAATTGATGTTTACTAATAAATTTTTTATGATAGCTTATATTCATATAAAAATCGCACATAGAAAGTTTAACTAAAAAGTCCTTCATATATTTATCTTTAATTCGAATACTCGTATTAATATTATAAGAAAAAATGTTTTCGATAAGTTCATATTGGTTTCTTTCAATATTCTGTCTTAAAACAATTTCTTTCTTAGGATAATTGGGCATACAGTAATTTTGATAATCTATTAATTTTTCGGTAGCTGAAAGAAGTTTAAATTTTGATTGTGCTTCGGTTTTCATTATTACCTCCTGACATAGTGAAAAGCCTTTAAAAGTTTAGAAACGTCTAAAGGCATCTACATCTTCTTTTTAGGCTAGGCCATGGAGTAGTCTTGTTTCCAATCTTTCGATTATGATTTCTCATTACTTCTTCGGATAAGTAGCCGTGACCACTTATTCACAGTGCATTAGTACTATACTAATCGTAGTAGGAAGCTGGGCGAAGACCATTCGTGTTATTAGTGTTATTGTCGTCAATATTACCAGAGCTGTTCACATTGAACACATTCGCATTCCAGTTGGTATTGCCGAACGGAAAATCGGGCAACCACTGAAACGGGTCTCGCAAAAATGGGACTACCCCAATATTAAGTAACAAACCCCGCAGCTCAAAAGCGAAGAGACGCTTTTGAGCAAACTTACACTCCGTCTATGACACAACATACGGATTAGTCTTTGTTCCGCTACCAGTGATTGTGACGCCAGACTTCAGATTAACAACTGGGCGAAGACCACGCGTGTTAGTAGTGCCAGAGTCGTCAATACCACCAGAGCTGCTCACAACGAACACAAGCGCAAACCAGTAGGTAAAGCCGAACGGATTATAGCCTCCGGCTGGAGTCATAGTCCAGAATGCATTTCCTGTTACTAAATAACTCCCGTTATTTGATTTCATATGGTTATAAGAACCATCAAATACTCCGCCAGCATGACCAGCTAACATAACCTCATCTGCTGTAATTAAGCCTATAGGATAGCTTAGTTTTTTATTACCACTTGATGCGCTTGAAACTGTATAATAATCGCTTGCATTTTCACAAGTAAGTGTCGGTGCACTTTCTTCTACTCTCAAATAACCCTTATTATATGTAGTGACAGTTCCTGTTCCGACCCCACTTAATAAATTTAAGTTAGAACGATCGCCACAGAAACCAGCATTGGTATCTAATTTTGAGGCATAACTAGCTAGTTTAGCTGTATAGAACTTATCAACATTTGTTTTGATTGCAGATGATGTGCCTGTTCCATGGGCATCTCCTGATGTATACATATAACCTAAATACATATTGTTATTATAAGCCGTATTAAATTGACTTGTTCCATATTGTCTATCTGTTGAGGATTCTCCATTACTATGCGCACTGGTGCCGTCATAAATAATTCTAATAGAACCATTACCATTAATACGAACAACTCGCCAAAAATAGCCAGCAAATTTTAAATAGTTATTTTCAACAGCTCCACGATAGTAATAACTTGTTCCATCCGCGTCTGTTGTTTCAAAAATGCCTTTTTCATGTGATTCACAATTTGAAGTATCACAAGCTGATTTAGTTAAATCTGGCTTATAACTATTAACTTCAATATTTCCTAAAGCTGTTTTTACAGTTTTAGCTGTTTTATTAAAAAATAAAGTACATTTTGTTCTTGTTTTATCTGTTGCTGAATAATTTTCATAGTAAATATTCGCTTTCCATTTACTATAATCCCAATCAACCGTTACGCCATTATCACAACTTGATTTCGTTGTATCTAAGGTATAGCCTATGTTTTTTGATGGCATAGTTCTAGATATTTTTCCATCTACATAATAAGCAAAATAAAGGTCTCCTGGATCTTCAACAGTTCCATTAATAACATTGAAATTTTTTGTTTCTTCATAAAAAGCATATGAAGTATACAAATAAACTCCCGCGATTAAAAGTAAACATAGAACAGTAAAAGATATTACAATTATTTTTTTCTTGGTATTTTCTTTAAATCCTTCTAATTTCATTATTACACTCTCCTACTTATAAGAAGAGAGTATCACACATTTTGAATTTAAACAACGACATTTTTAGGTATTTTTTATAAAAATTATCTAATTAACGTCAATTTTAGTCAAAAAAAAGCCTTATTTTTTTAAGACTTTAATCTATGATTACACATTAAATCTAAAATAAACAATATCGCCATCTTGCATTAGATAATCTTTACCTTCAAGATTTAACTTACCTGCTTCTTGAACTTCTTTAGCACTTTTTAAAGTTTCTAAATCATCATATTTCATAATTTCTGCTTTAATAAAGCCTCTTTCAATATCTGAATGAATTAAACCCGCACAAGATTTGGCATTCATACCTTTTTTAAAAGTCCAGGCACGACATTCATCCGGCCCTACGGTAAAGAATGTTTGCAAACCGAGTAAATCATATGTTGCAAAAATAAGTTTATCTAAACCACTTGCAGAAATACCAAGTTCTTTCAAAAACTCTTTTTTATCACTTTCTTCTAATTCAGCCATTTGACTTTCTAATTCAGCACACATAACAATGACACCAGAGCCTTCTTTTGAAGCATATTCTTTTACCTGTTTAGAATAGGCATTATCACCTAAAACAATATCATCTTCTTTAACATTAGCAACATAAATAATAGGTTTAGCAGTAATAAAGCTGAAGTTTTTGATAATTACTTTTTCATCTTCATTTAAATCTAAAGAACGAATAGGTTTATTTTGCATTAAAGCATCAACACATTTTTTCAAAGTTTCATACTCTAAAACGGTATTTTTTTCTTTCGTTGTCTGGGCTTTTTTCGCTATTTTATCTAATCTATTTTGAGCAATTTCTAAATCAGCTAAAACAAGTTCCACATTAATAATTTCAATATCATCCACAGGGTCAATTTTACCTGAGACATGAATAATATTTTCATCATCAAAACAACGAACCACTTCAACAATGGCATCTACTTCTCTAATATGAGATAAGAATTTATTACCAAGTCCTTCTCCTTTTGAAGCCCCTTTGACAAGACCAGCGATATCGGTAAATTCAAAAGATGTTGGTACAGTACTTTTTGGTACATACAATTCTTCTAGAAAAGTTAATCTTGAATCAGGAACAGTAACCACTCCAACATTAGGTTCAATAGTAGCAAATGGATAATTTGCCGCTAAAATATGTTTTTTAGTTATGGCATTAAATAAGGTTGATTTTCCTACATTAGGTAAACCAACAATTCCAGCTTTTAAAGACAATTAAATCACTCCTTCACGTTTCTGTTTAAGATTATATCAATTTTAGGATTATTTTTAAAGTTTAACTAAAGATTTTTTTAAAACAGTTATGATTTTTACCGTTAAGGGTATGACATGTTTTAAAAATAACTTAATAAATCTCTAATTTCTTTTTCATCTTGGTATAAATTATTAAAAATTTAAAAAAATATTAATTTATTACGGTACAGAGTAATTTTTTAGAAAAAATGGCAAATTATTACGATTATCATTCATATATTGACTACAAAACAAGCTTTTTTAACAATATACATAAAAAAAGAATCTTAACATTAAGCTAAAATTCTTTTATTAATTTTCAATTTATTATACTTAGATTACGTGTTTTATGCCTTTTTCTGCATTACTCTTTATAAAATCGTTGCCCCATTGATACCCGTTGGTAACCCAATGATATACCAAAGAATAATTAAACATAATAAGATAACTCCGGTGGCAATCGCATAAGGTGTTTGAATTCTAATAGATTCAGTAATACTAATACTATTTTCTTTTTTACAATGGTCATTTAAAATTGCTAAATAAATAACAAAGTAAGCCATCATAGGAGTAAGTCCCATGGTTACACTTTCGCCAAAGCGGAAAATAATTTGACAAAATTCAGGAGTCATACCCGCATTCATAAATACCGGAATAACAACTGGAGATAAAATACTCCACTTCGTCACGGAATTAGGTACCAATATAGTAGCAATTGCACTTACTACAAATAGCATGATAATAAGAGGAGCTCCTTGAAAGCTTGTCTTAGAAAATAAGTTAGCTAAAAGGGCCACTAAAATATTACCAATATTAGTATATCTAAATAAACTAATAAAAGTAGAAGCAAAGAAGATTAAAACTAACGTTTTACCAATATTATCTAAGGAATGCCCCAGAGTATCAACAAAATCTTGATGGTTTTTAATCGTTCTGGCGCCAAGACCATAAAATAAGCCTAATATGACAAAGAAAATAGTAACAATGAAGACAAAGCCATTTGAGAAAAACGAATTGTAACTAAATAGCTTATCAACATATAATACTTGACTATTATCCAAAAGTTTACCGGATAAGGGAAGTCCTGGAATAATATTGTAAATAAAGATTAAGATGTACGTTGCCCCAGCAAAAAGAGCAAAAATAAGACCTCTTAACTCTCTTCTTGTCATAATTGTTTCTTCTTCTAAAGTTTCAGCTACTTCATATTTATTTAACTTAGGCGCAACACTTTTTTCAGTTATCATAGTAAGAACATAAGTTAATACTAAAACAGCTACAGCCATAATAAAGACGGCACTAATAGAGGCCATTCGATAACCCATATCTATAACGCGCGCGGCGGTTAAAGAAAGGCTAAGTAAGGAACTATCCACACTGGTAAAAATAACGGATAAACCTTGACCACAAGTAAGACCTGCAAAGGTAGCAACTACGCCAATTAAAGGATTTCTTTTACCATATTTAAATACTAAAGCACTTAAAGGAAGTAAAATAATATACGATAAATCTCCAAAGACACTCGTTATAATACTAATAAAAATAAGTAAAAAAGTCACCGTATTTCGTTTCATCTTTTTAGTTAAAGCAGTAATCGCTGTTTTCAAAAAACCACTTTTTTCCATAACTCCAAAGCCCATTAAAACAATAATTAAGGTACTTAAAGGAGCAAAAGAAACAAAGTTAGCAACTGTTGATGAAAATATATATTTAAGTCCTTCAAAACTAAATAAGTTTTGAACAGTCACCGTACTTACAGAATACTCTAAGGTGGTTTGATTAATTGTATAAAGTGTTTGACTAAAATCAAGTAAATATAATACCCCACTTACTACTATTACAATACAAATTAGGATTAAAAAGGTCATAATAGGGTGTAAACTTTTTTTCATCTTCTTGTTATTCACCGTTATCACCTAACACTTTTTTTAATTTTCTTTCAAATTCTAAACGATCCATCATGATTCCTCTTTGACAATAAGCACATTTAAGCTTTATATCTACACCTACTCTTGTAATTATCCAATCATTGGTTTTACAAGCATGGGGCTTTTTCATAATTACATGATCATTTAATTTATATGATTTCTTTTCCATTATGCACCTCAATCTGATTATAAGGAATTTTGATATTCTTTTCCTCATAACATTCTTTGATCAATTTATGAACCTCTCTTTTAACGTTCCATTGGTCATTTGACTTACAGTATATCATTATAGCATAATTTATGGCAGATTCACCAAAAGAATCAATTCCTAGGTATTTACTGTCTTTAAAAACACCGGGAATTACCTTTGTTTTTTCCACAACTGCTTTTAAAGCTTCTTCTACTTTAGAGGTTTCTTCTTCATAAGCCGTTGGTATTTTAATGATTAAACCCGCTCTTTGTTGCGAAAGGTTCACAACTGAGTTAACATTACGGTTTGCAAATATATAAACCTCGCCATTAAAGCCTTTTATTTTAGTACTTTTTAAAGTAACTTCGATAACCTCTCCCAAAAAGTTATTAATACGGATATAATCCCCGATAACATAGTAATTGTCTAGAATAATATAAATTCCACTCATCAAGTCTTGGACAGTATCTTGAAGAGCCAAACCTAAAACAACTCCGGCGATTCCTAAGGAAGCAATGATACCTTTGGTATCTACGCCATAAATATCTAAAATCATCATAACAGCAATAGCACAAACAAAGAAAGTAATTATTTTTGTTACTAGCTCAATAATTGTGGTTCTTCTTTTGGCTTCAAACGATCCTTTTCCTCTAGTAAATAAACGATTAACAATAGCTTTCCCTAGCTTTATTAAAAAGGCGGTACTCGCAATAATTAGGATAGGTAAAACAATTTTTCTTTGTAAAAAAAACTGAAAGATACTTCTCATTATAATCCCTCAATTCTAATTCCAAGTATTTCCAAGATTCTTTCCAAATCTTTAGGAGAATCATATGGAATTTCTATTTTTTTTGTATTAATACGTACTTTAGTACCTACTTTTTCACGCATCATACGTTCATAAATGGCATTACGAACATTTTTAGTTTCTTTTTGTTTTTCTTGCTCTTGTTTTTTAGGTAATTGTTCTTCGTTTAAAAGTTGTTCTAAAGCCCGAACACTTAAGTTTTCTTTAATGACTTTATTAGCCAGTTCATTGATTTTTTCTTCATCCGTAAGCTTACTTAAGGCTCTTGCATGCCCCATAGATAAATGTCCTTCTTGAACATATATTTTAACAAGGGCAGGTAGTGATAATAACCCTAACATATTGGTAACATGACTTCTACTTTTACCAAATTTTTCGGCAAATTCTTCTTGAGTAAAACCACCAAGTTCAATAATTTTTTGGTAAGCAGTCGCTTCATCAATAGGATTTAAATCTTCTCTTTGAATATTTTCTAGAAGAGCTATTTCCATCATTTCTTGATCATTAAAATCTCTAACAACAGCTGGAATAGTTTCTAAACCAGCAATTTTAGCTGCTTTAAGTCTTCTTTCACCAGCAACTAGTTCATAACCTTTAATCGCTTTTTTGACAATAATCGGTTCAATAACACCGTGTTCTTTGATAGAAGCGGCCAGTTCATTTAAGGTTTCTTCATTAAATGTTTTTCTTGGTTGGTAAGGATTACTTCTTACTTCGCTTATTTTTATTTCACCAACTGAGCTTTTCTTTTCTGCTTCGGCTACTGTATTTTTTTCAAAATTTTCAAAATTGATGACTTCGTTTGAAAATAATTGTTCAAGGCCTTTTCCTAAGGCTTTTCTCTTAGTCTCCATTACGGCTAATCACTTCCTTTGCTAAATTTTGGTAAGCCAAGGTTGCACGGCTAGTTGGGTCATAATCACTGATAGGTTTACCATGACTTGGTGCTTCGACAAGACGAACAAGTCTTGGAATAATGGTATTAAATACTTTCGATTTAAAGCATTTACGTACTTCTTCAATAACTTCTAAGCCAATATTAGTTCTGCCATCAAGCATTGTTAGTAAAACACCTTCAATTCTTAAATTAGGATTCATTTTGTTTTGAACCATAATAATGGAATTTAAAAGCTGTGTAATTCCTTCCAAAGCATAGTACTCACATTGTACTGGAATAATCACAGAATCACTCGCGACAAGAGCATTCATCGCAGTGGTTCCTAATGATGGTTGACAGTCAATAATAATATAATCATACTTATCTTTTATTTCTTCTAAATACATTCTTAATTGTTCGTTTTGATGGAATGTTGTATCTTCATACATTTTTCTTATAAATTCGACATCAACACCAGCTAGATTGATTGTTGCTGGAATAATAGATAAATTTTTGAATTTTGTTTTTATGATTGCTTCTTTAATATTGCAGGCACCTGTAATAACATCATAAATATCATGTTCAAAATCATTATTGTTTAAACCTAGGCCATTAGAAGCATTCCCCTGAGGGTCTAAATCAATTAAAAGTGTCTTTTTTCCCTCTTTACCCAAAGCTGCCGCTAAATTAATACTTGTTGTTGTCTTTCCAACGCCACCTTTTTGGTTTACTAATGAAATAACTTTTGCCATATTACCACCCTTTAATTTACATCTACAAACATTTTAACATAATTAGTTTCTTTTGTCTTTAATATTTTATTAAAAGAAAAAAGCTTTCTCTTTGGGAAAGTATAAATATGACTCTATAATATTTAGTGTTCGAGAAAAAATTCATCGACAGATTTTTAATTTTGAAAAATATAGTGTAAATAACTTTCAATATAAATTATCTAATAATTTAGTGAAGATTACAATCAAGAATTATACTTATTTATGGTCCTCGAATCATAATAAAAGAAAACTGTTTTTAGTTTCCTTTATCGATTCGCATTTCATTAGTTTTTTACTCAATATTGATTCTTATTACTAAACGGCAAATCGGTTCTACAATAATTCTAAATATTTATTTAACATTTCAATTTCTAATTCATTTACTAATTTGACAAAATCAGTATAATCTCCGGTCGTATGAGCCTTATCTAAAGCATTATAGTATTCTAATCTTTTTTCTTTTTTAACAATTACTGGAAGATACCCACTATTCATCAAAGATAAGTTCATAACTAATCTCGAAGTTCTACCGTTTCCATCCACAAAGGGATGAATTTTAACTAATTCTCCATGTAATAATGCCGCCCTAATAATTGGATGATATTTCTTCCAATCTTCATAATTAATAATTAGTTTTCCCATTAATTCAGGAACAATTAAATAATCTGGAGGAATATGAGTAGCACCCTTTATTTTCACATTTTCATTTCTATATTTGCCTGCATTATCATCATCAATCTTTTTTAATACCAATTGATGAATATTTTTAATATTCCATTCCGTAATTGGTTCTTTATCTTCAATAAGATCATCTAAAAATAAAATGGCCTGTTCATGATTAATAGCTTCTAAGTGTTCTTTTAAGGATTTACCCCCAACAGTTATCCCTTCTAAAACCACCTGTGTTTCTCTTAACGTTAATGTATTTCCTTCTATGCCGTTACTATTATAAGTCCACTCCAAATTAATAGATTCTTTTAAAGATTTTAACGTTTCTTTTGATATCGGTCTTTTTGAATTCAATCTTTTATTTAATTCATCGACTTTGTCAAAATAATTATCAGGTAAATTGAATTTAAATTCAGTATTATTTAATTTAATACTTCTTTTATCAACAGGCTTATTAGCATGAATTGGAATATTCCAATTGTTACCTACTTTTACAGCACCTTCAATTCTTCCGCCTTGTAATAATTGTCTTATCCTTCTCTCACTAATATTCCATTTTTGGACAGCTTCTTTTGTGGTCATAAATTCCATAATTTTCACCCCTCACTAGTATTGTACCGTTATCGGTAGTATTTGTCAATATACATTGTACCGTTATCGGTATAATATTTTATTGGTTTCTTTCACAGCACTACTTGTCATTATAGAAAAAAGACGGAACTAATCTTCTTGTTCCGTCTCTTGTTCTTTTTCCTTGATTTTTTCTTCAAGTTCTTCTTTACTCATTTTTGAATAACCTTTGATTTTTAATGATTTGGCTTCTTCACGTAATTTTGTTAAAGTAGGTTCATCGCTGATATCAAATTTTTCATCTTCGATTTTACCTGTTCTAACTAATTCATCAATTTGTTCTTTGGTAATTGTTTCTCTTTCAATTAATGTATGAGAAAGAAGCATCACTAAGTCTTTATTTTCTTCGAGAATTTTCTTAGCATTGTCATAACATTTTGTAATGATTTTTTGAACTTCTTTATCTATTTCTAAGGCAACTTGATCAGAATAATTTTTTGTTTTGTTATAATCTCTACCTAAGAAAACATTTTCACTTGTATTTTGTTCATAACGTATTGGTCCTAGATCACTCATACCATATTCGGTAACCATGCTACGAGCAAGGTTCGTTGAACGTTTAAAGTCATCACTAGCTCCTGTTGTGACATCACCTAAGAATAGTTCTTCCGCAGCACGTCCACCTAAACTACTTGTAATCATGGCGATCATTTCATTTTTCGTATATCTTGTAATGTTATCTTCTTTTGGAGTATAAGCTGTATAACCACCAGCCATACCACGCGGTACAATAGTGATTTTTTGAACTTCCATCGCATCTTTTAATTTTAAGCCTAATACAGCATGGCCTGATTCATGAACAGCTGTTAACCATTTAATTTCATCGCTAACTTTACGACTTGTTTTAGCTGGACCCATCAATACACGGTCTGTAGCTTCATCAATATCTTGTAAAGTAATCGCTTCTTCATTTTTACGTACTGCAAGTAAGGCTGCTTCGTTCATAAGGTTCTCTAAGTCAGCGCCAGAGAATCCAGATGTTCTTTGAGAGATACTCTTTAAGTTAACAGAAGGTGCTAAAATTTTATTTTGAGCATGAACTTTTAATATAGCTTCACGTTCTTCAGTATCTGGAAGGTTTACTGTAACTTGTCTGTCGAAACGTCCTGGTCTTAATAAAGCTGGGTCTAGAACATCTGGTCTATTAGTTGCGGCAATGATAATAATACCTTCATTAGCCCCAAACCCATCCATTTCAGTAAGTAATTGGTTTAAAGTTTGTTCTCTTTCATCATGTCCACCACCGATACCAGAACCTCTTTGACGTCCTACGGCATCGATTTCATCAATAAAGATTAAGCAAGGAGCATTTCTTTTAGCTTCTTTGAACATATCACGAACACGACTGGCACCTACACCAACAAATAGTTCAACGAAGTCAGAACCACTTATAAAATAAAATGGAACATTGGCTTCACCAGCGACAGCTTTGGCAAGTAAGGTTTTACCAGTTCCTGGAGGACCAACAAGTAAAACACCTTTAGGAATACGAGCCCCTAATTTTTGGAATTTTTTAGGATTTTTTAAGAAATCAATAAGTTCGGCAACTTCTTCTTTTTCTTCTTTTAAGCCCGCTACATCTTTGAAACGAACTTTACCACCATCGGCTGATAATTTAGCACGGCTTTTACCAAAGTCCATGCTTCCTTTATTGCTATTAGCCATTTTAATAAAGATAAAGTAAGAAGCACCTACTAAAACAATTAAAGGAACAACATTTACTAAAATGTAAATCCATGAAATAGATCCTGGATCAGGATTTGTTTCATATACCTTTAAATTGTTAGCTTCAGCATATTTTGTGATATTTTCTACCTCAGCTTCTACAATAGTAGCTTTAAATTTTTCAGTATCTTTATATTCACTTAATTTACCTTCTACATAGTAAACACTTTCTTCACTACTAGGGGTAATGGTAATTTCAGTGACATTTTTATTACTCATTTCCTTAATTAATTCACCTGTTGTGATTTCATGTGTTATTGTACCACCTAAGTTTAAGAAACTTAAAACAGCAAAAATAACGACAACTAAAATAAGATAAGGAAATAAATTTTTTATTGTATTTTGATTATTTCTTTTCATTATTTCTCTTCCTCTTTCTTTTTGTACTTGTATATTATATCATAACTTTTATCTTTGTCGATGTCATATTTTGATTTTTTTATTCCTAAAATCCAAAGAACTTTACCACTACTGTCCACCAAAATAGGCACCCTATCTTTTTCTTCTTTAGTTAATTTATTATCAATTAAAATATCGTTTATTTTTCGGGTTCCATTTAAATTTTTAACTTCCATTTTCATGCCATTTTCACGACTCTTAATGTATAAAGGTAATGTGATATCCTTAGAATTTAAATGGATTTCAAAGTTACTTTTCTCCGTGTATTTTTCTTTTTTCTCTACAACACTTTTATCATCTAAAACTAAATAGTCTTCTAAAAGATAACAAAACGGCTTTATTATTTCTTTCCTTTTCAAAAAAGCATATCCTTCATTTTTGATAAATAAATAATCCATTGGAAATTCATAATAAGCATTGTCTTTTTTACTCAATAATAAATTCATAAAAATGTTAAGATGTTTCTTTGTTAATTTAGTAATGTTTTCTTGATAAATTTGATATAAATAATCTTCACAAAAAGCAGTTTGCATAGCTTTCGAATAATTTTTAAATCTTGTAATATCTATTCTATCATTTACTAAAACATCTTTTTTTACTTTACTTATTTCTTCATCAATAAGACTTGTTTTTTCTTGTAAAATCTCACTAAAACTCAAGAATTTTTGATAGTAGTAAGGATTTTCCTTTTCAAGTAAAGGTAAAATTTCATGACGAATACGATTTCTGATGTAGTCATTGCTATCATTTGATTTATCATGAACAAAAGGAATATTTTGTTTTTTTAAATAACTATATATTTCTTTTTTATTTCTTGTTAAAAGAGGTCTTAAAAGGGTAACATCTTCATAATTAGACACTTGTTTAATACCCGCATATCCTTTTAATGAACTTCCTCTTAAAAGTCGCATTAAAATCGTTTCGGTTAAATCATCACCATGATGAGCCGTTAATAAAATGTTTGAATGATATTCATGACAGACTTCTAAGAATTTTTGATATCTAATTTGCCTTGCTTCATTTTCCGTAAACTTACCCTTTTCATAAGAATTTATCTCATGATAAACAAGGGGAATATTTAATTTCTGCAAATAATTTTTCACAAAAGCATATTCTTCTTCACATTCCTTTCTGGTTTTATGATTAATATGAACACAGATAACATTTTTATGTAAAGAATAAAGTAAATGTAAAAGACACATTGAATCGGGTCCGCCTGATAAGGCAAGGACACAAGGGGTATCCCCCACGATATATTTTTCAATAAATTTTTTTTCTTCTTCCATAATTCTCCTTAAGAAACATTATTATTGTACTTTATTTATATGCTTTTTGCAACTTGTTTTAGCACTCATTCGTTTCAAGTGTTAATTTATTAATTTCTTGATTGGCATTTTTTTGCTCATAAGCACTGGTAACGACGATGAAAACATCTTTATCCATTTCTTTTAAAACTTCTTTTACTTTATGATAAGAAAGATTAGGAAGTGAACACATTAAAAGTTGATTTTCTTTTTTGGTAAAAGCACCCGCGCTATTAATCAAAGTAACATCATAGCCACAAGAAAACAAATACTTTTTAATATCATCTATTTTTTTATTGCTAATATAGAGAACTTTATTTTTATTGATACCTAAAGTTAAATTGTTTGAATAATAACTCATAAAGTAAAGAGAAATTAAAGAGTAAATAAGTTTTGTAAAGCCAAATGTAAAACCGCCTAATAAGACAATGGAACCGTCAACGATTAAAATAGATTTCCCCATAGGCATATGAAAATATTTTTCCATCACTTGATTTAATATATCGGTACCACCTGTAGTGTAGTTATTTTGAAAAATAAGACCATAACCATAACCACTTAAAACACCACCAATAATAGCAATTAATAAAGGATCAATAGTAATGATAAGAAAATTTGATATATTTTTAGTTAAATAAACACCTATTGGAAATAATAAAGAACCCACTAAAGTATTCTTTGTTTTTTCTTTTCCTAGAAGAAAATAACTTAAAATAAGCAGTAAAACATTACATAAAATCATAAAAAGACTTTCATTAAGAGGAATAAAGTGTCTTATAATGATACTTAAACCACTGACACCACCCGTGACAAAATCATAAGGGGATAAGAAAAGATTAAAAGCTAAAGAAACTAAGAATAAACCTAGGACAAGCTTACTATATTTTTTTAATTTAGTTTTCATTTTGGACCTTCAATAAAGATTCTAAAATAGGTAAAATGTCACCATTTAACACTTTGTCGACATTACTTGTCTCATAGCCACTTCTTAAATCTTTAATTAATTTATAAGGCTCTAAAACATAGTTTCTAATTTGACTTCCAAAATCAATGGCTGAAATCGTTCCCTTTAAGTTATTCTTTTCTTGTTCTAATCTTAATCTTTCTTTTTGGTATAGTTTATTTTTTAATATTTTTAAAGCTTGTTCTTTATTTTTTAACTGACTTCGTTCATTTTGGCACGTAACGACTGTTTTAGTAGGTAAATGGGTAATACGAACCGCTGAATTTGAGGTGTTGACACTTTGTCCTCCCGCTCCACTAGAATGGTAAACATCTATTTTTAAATCACTTTCTTTAATATCAATATCAATATCTTTATTATATTCAGGAATGACACTCACTGAAGCAAAAGAGGTATGTCTTCGTCCTCCAGAATCAAAAGGGGAAATACGAACAAGACGATGAACACCACTTTCATTTTTCAAATAGCCATAGGCATAGTCTCCCGTTATTTTAATCGTAGCACTTTTAAGACCAGCTTCTTCTCCTTTTTGCTCTTCAATAACTTCACAATGAAAATTATTTTTTTCACAAAACATTTCATACATGCGAAGAAGCATAGAAGCCCAATCACATGATTCTGTTCCACCTGCTCCTGGATGAATTTCTAAGTAACATGGTAAATCATCATATTCACCACCTAAAAGAGTATCTATCTCAAGTTCATTTACTTTTTCTTCCAAAGATTCTAAATTAACACTAGAAAGTTCTTCATCCGTCATTAATTCTACAAGTTCTAAAGTATCATTAATTTCTTCCTTAATATTTGAAACAAGAGAAACTATTTTTTCTAATCTAGCAATATTTTTATTTATTTCATTGGCATGAGTAATATCGTTCCAGAAATCTTCTTTCGTTGTTTCTTCTTTTAAATTGGCTATTGTTTTTTCCTTTTCTTCTAAGTCAAAGAGACCTCCCAATAGTATCTATTTTATTTTGTAAATTTAATAAACTATCTTTTATTTCATTTCTGTTCATATCAATTCCTCTTTCTAAATTATCATAATTATAACACAAGATAAGTTTTTTATTATTCTTTTATTACAGCAAAAAACTAGACTTCATGTCTAGTTAGTCATAAATAAGTTCATTATTTTGATTGATAGTAAAATGTTTACCATTATAATATCCTTCATTTCCAGAACAATTATATCCTTTAGAATGTAAGTAATAAATAAAGTCTATAGGAGTTTCATTATGCCAATCAATATTTAATATTTCTGTACCACCACAAGCAGCTGTGTTAAGAGTTATTTTGACTGTGTATGCTATATCTGACATACCATAAGAATTTTTGATGACATCTCCACCATAGCCACCAGACCATTTATCTAAAAGGTTATAAGCTTCTTCTTCTGTATTAAAGTCCCACGTTAAGCCTTTTTCCTTTAATTGTTGTCTTAAAACCTCATTATCTTTTTCTTTTTGAGATACTTCATTTTCTTTACTCGTGCTACTATTATTAGAGTTATTAATTTCTTCGTTATTTTTTTGCCATACGGCTTTTAAAGTGATATTACCATTAACTTTACTGTTCCAGTCATAAGTTTCACCATTTAATTGCCATTCCAAAAAAGTATAACCCTCTTTGGTTGGATTAGATGGCTTAGTAACACTTTCATTTTCTAAAATGTTTTGAGGTTTTACTTTAGAACCACCATCACTATCAAAAGTCACTGTATATTTTTTCTCATAGGCTTGCAAAATTTCTTCTTCGTTTATATCAGCTTGATAAGTAATACTAAAATCAGTCTCATTATCAATCGATAATTTACTACTAATAATATCCTTATTATTAGGCCAGTTTGTTGTAATATCAACATTAGCTGTAGAAATATTTTTTTCTTTAGCAATAGAAATCAAAGAAGAAATAAGTTCTTCTAAGCTCTTATTTTTATAATCTAAATCTTTGTACAAAGACTTGGCATCTTCATTTAATAAAGAAATATCTGTCACATTAGACGTAAAATCACGGCAATTAAACTTATCATTACAATTATCCGTAATATTGAATGATACTTTTACAAAAGGATTAATTTTTATATATGCAATATAACTTTCTTCATTATTCATTGATTTTTGTTCTTCTTTTTGATTTGTAAAACAAAAAAGACAAGCTAAAATAATAATAAATATAAGTATGCCTACTAAAATAAAGGCTTTTTTACTTTTCAAAAATTTTTTCATAATTACTCCATTTCTACACAATAATGTTTTTCATTTATAAGTTATTCTTACTTTACAAAAAAATTATACAAAATATCTAAAATATACGTCAAACTAATCTTCAAATTAAATAACTATGTATTTTCTTTTCTTTAAAGAAAACTAGTTGAATTTTGACTTTTAAATGTGCTATCATTAATTCAAGAATGGAGAATGACTATGCTTCCAAGAGAAATATATTTAAATCAAATTCGGACTTTTTATCATTTTGCCGATATTAAAATGCTGCAAGGTTTAAAAAGGTGCGGTAAATCCACTTTACTAAAACTTATCAAAGATGAACTACTATGTCAAAATATTGACAAAGATCATCTTATTTACATTGATACTGAAAAAGTAAGTGCTAATTTTGACTTAAAAGATGAAATTTTAAAATATATCAAAGATGAACAGACTTATTATCTTTTTATAGATGAAGTTCAAAATATCCAAAATAGTATTGATATTTTAAAATACTTTTTGAAAACAACAACAATATCCATTTTTGTAACAACTTCCATTAAAAATAAATTTATGGATACTTTCCTCTCTACCTTGCAACCATATATTCACTTTTTTACAATCGAAGCTATTTCATTTGGTGAAATTATTAATCTAAAAAAAGTGACAAATAAACAGCTAATTGAACAAGAATTTAATACCTATCTTTTATGGGGAGGATTACCACATAAATTTAAACTTCAAAATAAAGAAGAAACCGAAATTTATTTAAAAGATACTTTTGAAGCGATTATTTTTGAAGAAATTATTAAGAAAAATTCTATCAAGGACATTAATTTGCTTCTAACTGTTCTCGATTATTTAATAGCTAGTACCAGTCAAATGTTTTCAGCAACAGAAATTATAAATTTCTTTAAGGAAAAGAATATTGCTATTTCTTCTAAAACCATTTATGAATGTTTAAACTATGCGGAAGAGACTTTATTTCTTACAAAAGTTCCTACTTACGACATTGAAAGAAATAAAATTTTACAAAGAAGAAATCGTTACTATTTAAGTGATCTAGGCCTTAATAGTATTTTTAACAAACAAAAAAAGACCAACTATGTAGCCCTTTTAAAAAACATTGTTTACAATGAACTTATTACACATGGTTTTTCAATTACAACCGGTATGATTCAAAATGAAATGATTGATTTTGTAGCAACCAGAAATGATGAAAAAATATACATTCAAGTTGATTTCTTACTTTCACAAGCAGAAAATTCTCAAAAGAAAATAAACATTTTAAAAGAAATTCCTGATAACTATCCTAAATATATTCTATCTATGGATAGAAATAACTATTCAACAGACAATATTATTCATGAAAATCTTATTTATTGGTTGCTTGAAGAAAAAGACAATCTATAATTTATACAACTTTATTGCAAAGTTGTTTTTTGTTTCAATCATTATCTTCCCAATTATGTTTTTTTAAAAAATAACCACAATCAGCATTTTTAAAATAACCATTATAACTTGCTTTTGCACACCTTTTATATTCTTTATCAATATTTTTATTTTTGTGAATACGATTCATTTTTCGAACAATTCTTCTTTTTGTTTGAGAATTTAGTAAAACTATCAATTTTTTATTTTTTAATTTAAAACGGTAACCTATAAAATTAAAACCTTCTTTCATAGAAATAATTGAGGTTTTATCATTTAACTCTAATTTTAAGTTCTGAAGTTCTTCTGTTATTTTATCTAAACAATATTTTAGGTATTCCTTATCTTGGTGGATTAAAATAAAATCATCCATATATCTTATATAATATTTTATATGTAATTTTTCTTTAATAAAGTGATCTAATCCATTAAGATAAAAAATCGCAAAAATTTGACTCGTCATATTGCCAATAGGTATTCCTTTACCTTTTTTATAAAAAGGAATACGGTCCAACTCAGCAAATTTACTTTCTAAATTCGTAATATTTTTTCTTAATAAGTTGTTTTTTTCATTATCAATCAATTTTTTTATCTTTTCGTTCGTAATTTCTTCATTCGTGGCATTTAAAATAGATCGAATAATATTTATAACATCAGGATCATCAATTATTTTATTTAGATTATTAAGTAAAATTTCATGATCGATATTATAAAAGTATTTTTTTATATCACACTTCAAAA
>ENA-OPWR01000354-OPWR01000354.1-human-gut-metagenome-genome-assembly--contig:-NODE-354-length-43821-cov-4.142302_pt1 | contig 43821 bp, 25 predicted proteins | sample MGYA00241507_ERZ502006 | MGnify/ENA primary metagenome ERZ502006 (study PRJEB25962, sample SAMEA2043041) | human gut metagenome | biome: human gut; feature: human-associated habitat; material: faeces...
TTCCTCGGCATGAGCGACGTAATAGAGAAAACAATGGAACGGGTTGCCTTCATCGCCAATCCGACATACGACGATTATGTAGCTACGGATGCGGAAGCAAGGAAAATAGCAGCCAGTCTGATATGATCCGCTTCATCCCATTGATGAACAAAGAAAATAAAGAAATTGATTAGTATTAATATAAATTGAAAATAGCCTTTATATCCTCTCTTCGGTAGAGAATTAGTTGAAGGCTTTAAACTGTAAATAGACTATATGGAAACATTTTTGATTCGTGCCCTGCAATTGATTATGAGCTTATCCTTGCTCGTTATCGTTCATGAAGGCGGGCATTTTCTTTTTGCCCGTTTGTTTAAGGTGCGTGTAGAAAAATTCTGCTTATTTTTTGACCCTTGGTTCACCCTTTTTAAGTTCAAACCCAAGAAAAGTGACACAGAGTATGCAGTAGGCTGGTTGCCATTGGGCGGTTATGTCAAAATAGCCGGCATGATTGATGAGTCGATGGATACCGAACAGATGAAACAACCCGAACAACCGTGGGAGTTCCGTTCCAAGCCGGCGTGGCAACGTCTGCTGATAATGGTGGGTGGCGTACTGTTCAACTTCCTGTTGGCACTGTTCATCTACTCCATGATTCTTTTTGCATGGGGCGACCAATATATAAAGGTACAGGAAGCCCCTCTTGGTATGGAATTCAACGAGACTGCCAAAGCGGTAGGTTTCCAGGACGGTGATATCCTCCTTTCTGCCGACGGTGTTCCTTTCGAACGTTATGACGGCGACATGTTGAGCCAGATTGCCGATGCACGCGAAGTAAGCGTCATCCGTAACGGGGCAAAAGCCTCCGTCTATATCCCGGAAGACCTGATGCAACGCCTCTTGGCAGACAGTGTCCGCTTCGCCTCCTACCGTTTCCCGTACGTTATAGACAGCGTAATGGTGAACTCTCCTGCCGCACAAGCAGGAATCCAGGCAGGTGACAGCATCATCGCCCTGAACGGAACACCGATCTCTTTCTCCGACTTCAAAGAAGCGATGGCAGAACGTAAGAAAAACGAAGCAACCCTGCTCAAAGACAGCATAGATCCGCGTCTAATCACGCTGACTTATGTGCGTAACGGTGCAACAGACACGCTAAGTATGCGTGTAGACTCCGCCTACCTGATGGGTGTAACCGCCTGTCTCGTCACAGACCGTCTGCTCCCTATGGTAAAAAAAGAATATGCCTTCTTTGAATCCTTCCCCGCAGGTGTCTCCCTCGGTGTGAAAACCCTGAAAGGCTATGTAGGAAACATGAAATACCTCTTCTCAAAAGAAGGAGCCAAACAACTGGGCGGCTTCGGAACGATCGGCAGCATCTTCCCCGCTACCTGGGACTGGCACCAGTTCTGGTACATGACGGCATTCCTCTCCATCATCCTTGCCTTTATGAATATTCTGCCCATCCCCGCACTGGACGGCGGACACGTGTTATTCCTCATTTACGAAATCATTGCACGCCGCAAGCCCAGCGACAAGTTTATGGAACGTGCGCAGATGGTGGGCATGTTCCTCTTGTTCGGTTTGCTGATTTGGGCAAACTTCAATGATATACTGAGGTATTTCTTTTAAAGAACAAGACATAAAAAACGCATCATCCATTCGCGGTAGAACGGATGATGCGTTTGCATCAAACAGATGATGTATTCGGGGCAAGCAGACGATGCGTTTGAACCAAACACATCATCTGTTTTTTCTGTGTCTTATACCAAATGGCCGATCCACTCTTCGCGGTCGCCCGGAAGCAGGTCTATTACCGGAACTTCAACCATTGTATAGCAACCAGGCTGCTGACGCATAGCGGCACGCGCCACACATACCAGCACTTGTGCCGTGAGGGCAGGATTGTTGATACGCATGTTGAACTCAAATAGCTGGTTCTGCGTCTTGCCAGACACACCTTTACGGGTCAGGTTTACCCCATGACCCATATCGAGCAGTGCATCCACACTCGGAACCAATTTTACATGTGTTTCGTCATTCACAAAGTACGGGTCGGCTTTGATGGCTGCAGTCACCTTGTCAAATTCGTAGCCATCCTTCAACTCGATGTACACCATACGACGGTGAATACCGGTTCCCGTGGGAATAGTCATGGAAAGGGCGGCTTTCACACCTTCGATGGCCTTTACAGCCACCGTATGTCCCATGCTCATGCCCGGACCAAAATTAGTATAGGTAATGCCCTTCGGAGCAATGGCTTCCAGCATGGTGCGGACAATGGAGTCACTACCCGGGTCCCAGCCGGCAGAAATGATGGATACCGTATTATGCTTTTTAGCCTCTGCATCCAGTGTGCGGCGCAAGGCAGTGATACCCGTATGGATATCGAAACTGTCCACAGTATGAATGCCTAAAGCAAGGATCTCCTTTGCATACTCTTCCACTTTGCGGGTAGGCGTACAAAGGATAGCAACATCCACGTCTTTCAGTTCCTTGATATTCTTCACAACGGGATATGCACCCAGTTCCGCAGGACAGTTTTCAGCTCCGGCACGGCGCACTACACCGGCAATTTCGAAATCGGGAGCTGCTTGCAGGGCTTCGAACACATAGTGCCCGATATTGCCATAGCCAACAATGGCTGCTCTTACTTTTTTCATTCTTTTTATGAGTTTATTTATCAGTTTTCTACTTTATCGGCGCAAAAGTAAGCATTTTAATTTATTATACCGGCAGAACTCACTGCTGTTTTACACAGTTTTTTCTTTTTTTAGTGAGTGAAAGTCCAATAATAATTCATACATTCGCAGATGATATGTGCGCAAGGTGCATTTTGGGCCAACAAGTAAAAGAATTATGATAGAATACATCAGAGGCGGAATTGCCGAACTAAGTCCGGCAACCGCAGTAATAGACTGTAACGGACTGGGATACGGTGTCAATATTTCATTGAACACGTATGCTGCCATCCAGGGTAAAAAAGAATGCAAATTATATGTATACGAAGCTATCCGTGAAGACGCCTATGTCCTCTACGGATTCGCCGACAAGCAGGAACGCGAACTATTCCTGCTGCTCATCTCCGTGTCAGGCATCGGCGGAAATACAGCCCGCATGATTCTCTCGGCACTCTCGCCATCCGAACTGATAAATGTCATCAGCACGGAAAACGCCACTCTACTGAAAACAGTCAAGGGTATCGGGCTAAAAACAGCACAACGGGTGATTGTGGATTTGAAAGACAAAATCAAGACCGGCAGCGTTGCCACCGGCAACGCAGGGACCATAGGTACACTGGTATCGGCAGCCAACGTACAAGTACAAGAAGAAGCCGTAGCCGCCCTTACCATGCTGGGCTTTGCACAAGCCCCCTCACAAAAAGTAGTGCTTGCCATTTTGAAGGAAGAACCAAGCGCACCGGTGGAACAAGTCATCAAATTGGCATTAAAAAGACTATAATATTTATCTAAAACAAATCATGACAACAATCAACATGCAATATTGGTTGGGGACCAATGAACGCACCCACGTACTGCCAACGGACAAATGGTACCTCGACTTTGCCACAAGCATCCTGCCCCTCGTCAAGACCTCTCCCTTGTTCAACAAGGAAGACCTGCGTACCCAAATTGACGCAGCCATCTCTCTCGGCATGTACTTTCAAGATGCCATTGCCCAAAGCGGAGGCTGGAAACTTTTCTCCGAAGCCTTTCAGGGAGTATACGGAACTTACCTGCCGTTCTATCCACTGGGTGACGATTATACGCCCGATGAAATAAATCAGGAAGACATTGCATTCGTACTGTGGACATTGAAATCACAATTCAGTATTTTTGACAAGGAATACACCTTGTTCAGTCCTTATGACAAAGACCTGCTTGCATTAAGCCAAAGCGCCTATGAACTGATGGATGCACGTTTCGAAGAAGCTCCCATCAGCGAGGGAGAATCTTCCTTCCTTTGGGTAATGGGACTTGATTTACTGGATATGCCCATTACTCCGCTGCCGGAAGTCACTCCGGAAACCAAACTGAGCAAAGATGCCGCCCGCTGTCTGGAATACAGCCAGGGGAAACCGCTGCTATACTTCACCGATTACAAGGAGCTTTGCACTTTCTTTGTCGATGTCTTGGGATGGGAAAACAAACGGTCCGCATTATTGCCCGACCTGGAATACCAAAAAGAGTTCGTGATTTATGCCAACGCCAAAGGTATGCTCGTAGCCCACAACGTGGCCGCCTATTTCTGTGAAGAACATAACCCGATGTACGATGCCAAACGCGCTGCTGCAGAGGGTTACAAGATGTTCTGCCAACCCGGAGAGTGTCCGTTCGACCTGCTGAAATACGGAATGGCCAAAGGAATTCTACCCGATGTGGAACTTCCCTTCCTGAAAGGAAAAGAAACACTGCATCAATATTGGGACTTTATAGCCCGCTACTACTTATGTGAATATTATGAAGGCGAGTAACCATTCCGGCATAAAGCCCAAACGGAGCAACAAGGCCAAGCCAACCGGAAAACGGATTGGTAAATCCAAACCTTCGAAAGCGAATAATCAGCTTAACAGAAGGGTAAAATAATTGAAAATGGATAATGGAAAAATAAACAGTGCAGCGTATTTATTGAAACCGCATGGCAATTTTCCATTATCCATTATCAATTTTCAAAGTTCCACAATCTCTTCCTTACACAACGTCAGTTTCTCCACTCCTTCCGCTGTTACAACCCAAGAGTTTTCGATACCGACGGGACCAATGCCTGGCAAAACAATCTTCGGTTCCAAAGCAAAGACCATGCCCGGTTCCAGCTCCTGCTTCATGCGTGGAGCCAGCACCGGCATTTCATTGATTTCCAGTCCGATGCCATGACCGATAAACTTGGCTTTTTGAGTGGCTCCCATAAAGTTGTCGGCAAAGCCCGCTTTGGTGACAATATCGATAGCGAGATTGTAAAGGTCCTCACAAACAGCACCCGGTTTCGCTTTTTCTACAACAGCCTCTTGTATGTCCAGGCAAACCTGATGGGCAACATATGCCTTTTCCGGCAGCTTTCCGATAGAGAATACACGGCTCATGTCTCCCATATAGCCATAGAAGTTACCCCCCATATCAACCATAAAGCTCTGGCCGGGCTGCAACAGTGCACCGTTCACACTGATAGGCAGTGACGGGTCAAGTCCCTCGCCTCCCAGAGCAAAATCATAGGGGGCAGGCGCAGTGGCATTGTCTCCTGCCAGCAGACTTCCCATAAAAATCTCCATACTTTGTCCGAAGGTACGGAAAATGCCCAGACAACCTTCCAGGCGCATCAGGCGCTCTATTTCGATGGATAACTGGCGGTCTGTCATTCCCGGTCTATAAACCGAGGGTATTTGTTCGTAGGCCTTGGCATGTGCAATGCCTGAACGACGGAACATCTCAATCTCTATTTCAGTCTTGACACTTCGGGCCTTCCGGATAAGGCCCGTACCACAAGGAAGCACCTCCGTTTCAGGGAAACACGCTGCCAAACGGTTATATTCCGTAAAAGACAACTCATCCCCCTCCAGCATCAACCTCGCAGGTATGGGCAAACCACATTCCTTTAGTAAGTCAGGCAGTTGTTCCGGTTTACGGATAGGATGAATATGTTCCCCTTCAATATTGTTGGGACGTTTGATGAATAAACGAGCGGGAGCATTCAACGGCAGATACAAGTAACCGCTGACGACACGTCCGTACGTATAGATTAAATTTACATTGCAAGCGATAAGAGCGGCATCAATCTCTTGTTGAGCCATGAGAGAGCGTATTTTATCACGTCTCAGTTTCAATTCAGGTAGTAACATCTCTTTGTCATTTATGGTTTCTCGGATACAAAGATACAACTTTTTTAATTGAGAATAAAAAAGTACTGCCCCATACCTTCACAGGCGTAGGGCAGCACAAACCACAAATACAAATACAACTAAACAAAGTTTCTCTCTTAGATAATTCCCTGACCCATCATGGCATGAGCCACCTTCATGAAGCCGGCGATATTCGCTCCCTTCACGTAGTTGATGTAGCCATCAGGTTCTGTCCCATATTTTACGCATTGAGCATGAATTCCGTGCATGATGGCGTGGAGTTTTTCATCCACTTCGGCTGCACTCCAGCTGAGGTGCATGGCGTTCTGCGACATTTCCAGTCCGCTGGTAGCCACACCACCTGCATTGACAGCCTTGCCCGGTGCATACATAATCTTATTTTCAATGAAAAGATCGATAGCTTCGGGCGTACATCCCATATTGGAGATTTCTCCTACACATGTCACCTTGTTGTCAATGAGATGTTGTGCATCTTCGCCGTTCAGCTCGTTCTGGGTAGCGCAAGGCAGAGCGATGTCCGCTTTCACTTCCCACGGGCGTTTGCCTGCCACGAAAGTAGAGCCGGGGAATTCGTCGGCATACGGTGCTACGATATCGTTGCCCGATGACCGGAGTTCCAGCATATAATCTATCTTTTCGCCACTGATACCGTTCGGGTCGTAAATGTAACCGTCGGGACCGGAGATGGTAACCACCTTGGCACCCAATTCGGTAGCCTTGGTAGCAGCACCCCAAGCCACATTTCCAAAACCGGAGATAGCCACGGTCTTGCCCTTGATGTCAATGCCTTTTGTCTGTAACATTTGGTTTACGAAATACAAGCCACCAAATCCTGTTGCTTCAGGACGAATCAGCGAACCGCCAAATTCCAATCCTTTACCGGTAAATGTGCCCGTAAATTCGCGAGTCAACTTCTTATACATACCGAACATATAGCCCACTTCGCGACCGCCTACACCGATATCACCGGCAGGAACATCCATATCCGGACCGAGGTGACGCCACAATTCCAGCATGAAGGCCTGACAGAAACGCATGATTTCAGCATCGCTCTTTCCGCGCGGAGAGAAGTCGGAACCACCCTTACCACCGCCCATAGGCAATGTAGTCAAAGCATTCTTGAAAGTCTGCTCAAATCCCAGGAATTTGAGGATAGAAAGATTTACGGAAGCATGGAAACGAATACCGCCTTTGTACGGGCCAATGGAATTGTTGAACTGCACACGATAGCCGAGGTTCGTCTGAACTTCCCCCTTATCATCCACCCACGTTACACGGAAAGTAAAGATACGGTCAGGTTCAACCAGACGTTCTATAATTTTCGCTTTCTCGAACTCAGGATGTTGGTTATAGATATCTTCGATGGAAAGAAGAACTTCCTTTACGGCTTGAAGATACTCAGACTCGCCGGGGTGCTTTGCCTCTAAAGAGGCCATGATACGTTCGATATTCATAATATTACGTTTTAAAGGTTATTACCTTGTTGACTTTACGCTATTCAAACAAAATGTCAATGAATAACACCGCAAATATAAGAAAACTTTTCAAAACAGCTAAATTTTACGGTTATATTTTGATTAAAGAATGATAAAATGTCAAATCCCCGGCATTCTCTATTCATACCTAAATGGTCTATTCTTTTCCTATTCTGTCAACAATTCGCCATAACGGCATAAATATAGAAAAATTATAATAAAGAAAATAAGAAATGACGAATAATTTACGAAAAAAGACACAATCCTCACGGACTATGCCTTTCCAATTGCTAACTTTAATTCTTAAATGCTTGTATTAAATCCGCAACATAATAATTACTATGTACGGACAAGCTTCATAATTTCTTCAATCCTTTTACCTCTTCTTTTGTTGCTTCTCGAACACTGATAGCCACCCCTCCACTACTTGCCAAAGGTTGACGCAGCACACTCTTTGACGTTACTATGCCACGACGGATGTCATAGCTCTGCGGATTATCTTTCCAGTCTGCATCCCGACCATCTGCATAAACGGTAACAATATATTTCCTTCCTTCGGGTAAGAAAGAGAAAGGAATAGTTGCCGTACGAGGATGTTCGTCGGTAATAGCACCTACATACCACTCTTGTTTTCCTTTGGCTTGACGAGCCACTGTGATATAATCACCCGGTTCGGCTTCCAAATACCAAGAATTGCTCCAATCCACCGCTACATCCTTAATAAATTGAAACGCATCGGGAAAACGGCGATAATTATCCGGCAGGTCTGCTGCCATCTGTAACGGAGAGGGCATCGTTACATATAGAGCCAATTGTTTTACCAATGTAGTACCCGCCTGACCTTTAGGTTTCGAACTATTATAATACGAAAGTTTTGTCTGGAAAATACCAGGAGTGTAATCCATCGGACCACCCTTCAACCGAGTAAACGGCAAGATACAAGTATGATCCGGATCATTGCCCCCCATAGATTCAAACTCACCACCACGGGCAGATTCTTGCGCTACCCAGTTGGGCCAGGTCCGACACAAGCCGGTGGGACGAACAGCCTCGTGACTATCTACCATAATCTTATAATCAGCAGCACGCTTCACCACATGTATATAATGATTGTTCATCCATTGTGAGGAATGATATTCACTACGGGGAATGATTGAGCCCACATATCCTGTCTTTACAGAATTATAGCCATTATCTACCATAAATTGAAAGGCTACATCCAGCTGCCGCTCATAATCGGCAGCATTAGCAGCCGTCTCATGATGCATGATAATCTTTACCCCCTTTGATTTGGCATAGGCATGTAGTACCGCAACATCAAAGTCCGGATAAGGTTTGTCAAAAAGGAACTGACGATCCTTACGATAGGATGCCCAATCTTCCCAACCTTCATTCCAACCCTCAACCAATACCGCATCAATACCATTCTCCGCCGCAAAGTCTATGTACTCTTTCACATGTTCAGTATTGGCCGGATGATGTCCATTAGGAGTTAACTTTGAATAGTCGGTTATGCCGGGTTTAGCCTTATAATAGTCGCTATATGCCCATGTACCTCCTCCACCAGTAAACATCTCCCACCAGACACCGATAAATTTCTGTGGCTTAATCCAAGAAGTATCTTCCAGCTTACAAGGTTCATTCAGATTAAGAATCAACTGAGAAGCAAGGATGCTACGTGCATCGTCACTAACCATAATTGTACGCCACGGGGTATGCAACGGTAATTGCAGATATCCTTTCTTTCCTAATTTATCGGGAGTAAGATGAGCAGAAAAGTTAAACTCTTTATCATCCACATTCAGCAACATGGCAGAATAATCTACCAAGGCAGCTTCATGAATATTGATATAAAGTCCTTCGGTAGTCTTTATCATAAGGGGTGTTTGTACTGTGAATGAAGTCGCTTTAGCTTCATATCCTTTTTTACGTAGATTACGTTCCATAGCTTCGCGCACTTCGGAAATGGCCGCAGTAGTATAGGCAAACTCATTCGTATCATAATCACCGGGAATGCAATAGAGTGTATGATTACCGGTCAGATTGAATTCCGTCAGTTCGTCTTTTACCGTCAGATAATTCATGGTTTTCTGCTCCGGCAACTCATAACGGAATCCGAGTCCATCGTCAAACAATCGAAAACGTACAATCATCGTACGGTCGTGCTTTGCCGGTTGTGAGAAAGTGACAGTAAGTTCATTGTAATGGTTACGGACTTTTTCATACTCTCCCCATACAGGCATCCAAGTTTCATCAAAAGTAGAATTTGTTGCATCAAGAATCCGGAAGCCATTTGACAAATCCGCTTCTTCCATAAGTATTCCCAAGGCAGAAGGTTCTACAACCGGCTCTCCTTTGTAATATAAGCTATAGACCGGCCCCCCCTCGGAATCAAGCACAACATTGAGTTTCAGATTCCCATTGGGAGATAACAATTCGTGTGCCATCGCCACACAAGCAATTCCCAGAAATACAACTGTTAATAATACATGTTTCATATACATCCGTTATTGTTGATATATAAAATATTGATAAGGTTCCATCGTCATTACTGTAGGCAACTCCACATCCACACCGGCAATCACATCGGTCATGGTCTTGCCAGCATGCTCCATAGGTACTTTCACTTGTACAGACTCATTGGCGGTATTCACCATGACCAACATGCCATGACTGCCTGCTGCCCGATAAAATGAAGCGACATCTCCGGTAGTATAAACTTCCAGTTCACCACCACGTACACTGCTCGTAGCTTTATAGGCTCTGATGATTTCTGCCATCTCTTGCGCAAAGACTTCATTGGACTTCAAGTCTATAACTCCGTAATTGAAAAAGTTAAGTGACCGCGGATAGGCTACTTCCTGCGAACTATAAATAAGAGGTATCCCCTCGAGCATAGTCGTCAATACAAAAGCAGACATGGCACCACGCTCACCGCCATAACATTCTATCGGTGAAGCCTCACTTGCCTGGTCATGATTAGTAGAATAGCGTAACCGTAACGTACCCTTCGGCATTCCCTCCAATTCGGAAGTATTCATAGCATAAAGGTCAGTAAGTGAGCATTTACCGGCATAATAGTCTTTCAGTTTACTATGGAAGTTCCAGCCGTAGAGCAGATTGAAACCATTGTTCATTAAAGACGTTTTTCCGCCTTCGGCAAGCATCAGCAAATTATTGTCAAGTGTACGGAGCTCGGCGATTGCTTTCTTCCAGAAAGCATCTGGTACCCCCTCGGCATAATCACAACGGTATCCATCAATACCAATTTCTGTTACCCAATACTTCATGGCATCAATCATGGCTTGCTGCATGATTTCGTTGTCAAAATTCAAGTCAGCAACATCCGCCCAAGGCTGTTCTTGAGGTTGTACCACATTGCCATTTGCATCCTGTGTATACCAATCCGGATGCTCAGTCACCCAAGCATTGTCCCACGAAGTATGGTTGGCAACCCAGTCAAGAATCACTTTCATTCCTTTGGCATGGGCAGCATCTACCAGTTCTTTCAAGTCTTTTTTTGTTCCGTAACGTGTATTCAGCTTTTTATAATCCTTTATACAATAAGGTGAATTCACACTTTTCAGTACTCCCGGCTCATTTACAGGCATCAGCCAAAGCACGGTAGTCCCCAGGCTTTGAATACGGTCAAGCTCTGCTTTGATGGCAGAGAACGCATTTTCTTCGGCAAAAATGCGGGGATTTGCCTCATAAATCACCATATCCGAAGCCATGTATTCTTCCTGTGGGACGGGAATCGGTTCCATGTCACTCTGACTATCACTACACCCCATACAAGAATGTAGCATCGTAAAGAGCAGTGTCGCAATTATTACTTTTTTCATATTTCTACTTTTTATCTATACTTATACTCATTGGCGGAACTGATATCTGCAAAAGGAGCATCCAAACTCTCCAGTGATGGGCATTGGCAGAAAAGATACTAAGACTTAATACTAAAAATCCCGGAAGCCAATACTAAAAAACAAAAGAGCTAAGAGATAACTTCTTCCCAAGGCTTGGTTTTTCTATCCCAAGACTTGGGATAGAAAAACCAAGCCTTGGGACATATATCCGCAAGATTGAAAAGAGATATCCTATCCCCAATCTCATTCCACCAATAGGTCATTTAACATCTTCATTACTATACAAAACTCATTTCAAGAAATTATTCTGATTAGAAACAAAAGCCGCTTCAGATTCCGGTTCAGAGTCTCCGTCCGGATTGTTAGGGTCAATCTCCTCACCAGCTATGTCCGTAATACGGAAATAATAATCTCGATCAAGCGTCACTGCTGCGAGGTCAAATTGTGAGCCTCCATTGTTATTATTCATTATCAGATTGTAAGTCAATCCCTTATTTGCTTCACCTGTATCGTAATAATTATACGTGACACCTTTTATCTCAACACTACCGGTTGGTAATATTCCTGGCCAACTGCCAAAGAGTTCCGGTATATCATTTCCCCACGCATATATGGTTGTTTCTGCCCATCTGGACTGGTCTTCAATAAAAATGGTATAACCATCATGGATGACCACTGCATCCGGATCTATTTCCGTCCAACCGCTTTCTGTGATTTCCAAATATATGTCACGGTCAAGAGTAAAGTTCTGTGGTCCATCAAATTGTGAACCTACTCCATTATCGTTAAATATCAAATTGTAAACCAATCCCTTATTTGCTTCACCTGTATCGAAGTATTTATAGGTAATTCCTTTTATCTCAACGCTACCAGTAGGTGAAATACCGGGCCAACCTCCAAAAAGTTCCGGCAAATCATTTCCCCACGCATAAAGTGTCAGTGCATCCCAACCTGTATTGTCCATCACGAACACAGCATAACCGTCATGAATCACTTCACTTGGGTCTTCCGGCTCCTCAAAATAAGCATTCCAGCGGGTTACCGTTATATCAGTGCGAGTACCTACCTTAGCCGAAATTTGATGTAAAGCATCCCCATTCTGCAAAGTACGCTCTATACCTTGTGTCTTAGAAACGAAATAAAAGCCATCGGCAAGTGTCTTTCCATTAACAAAATCTTCCGGATAGAGGTATATGCCCCATTTAACATCATTGTTTGCAGCTTTCTCCATCTGCCACTTAAGGTCTCCGGAAGCAGCATCCTGACCTCCATTGAAATCGCCTGCAATATAAATTATTTCATCGGCACCAGTTCCTTGGGGCATAATCACCTCCAGCAAGATAGCATCGCTACGAAGTTCAAATTGCGGCAACTCATGGTCAAACACAATTTCCTCCTTGTCACAACTACTGATGAAAGCTACAAAAAGCAACAAAAGCCATAGCGGATTACATATATATTTTTTCATTGTTACTATTATTATAGGATGATTAATAATTAGGATTCTGTACCAGTCCCGGATTTACCATAAGGGCAGACTGGGGCAAGGGATACCACTCGTATTTGCGGTCACGTTTAGCCGGATAGCTTAAACCGTCGTCCGTGGCACGGCCAAAGAACCACCATTGCCCTTGCGTAAACTTATCGAAACGACGCAAGTCTGTACGACGACGACGCCCCTCTCCCAAGAATTCAAGTCCCCATTCACTCAACATCCAATCCATATCAAAGGATGTAAAACCAGGACCGGGCTGTTCGAGAGCCGATTTATCTGTAAAATAGCGTGTTTTAACTCTATATACCAGCTCTTTAGCACCTTCCGTATCACCTGCACGCATTTTACATTCAGCAAGAGTATAGACCACTTCACTCAAACGGAATTCCACCTCATCGATGTTTTGGAAATCAATGCCTGCACTCTCCGGATAAACCGGATATCTTACCAAACGGACACCTGAATTCGTTTCACCCCAGCGAGGTGACATGACAGTCTCCAGATTACGTCCTAAATTAAGGAATGTACCCACCTGATCCACATAAACCAAATCCTGACCGTCACGGTCGGCATCTGCTTTCAAAGCCGCACCCTTACCATAGTTGGCTTTAATAGCCCCTTTCAAAAAAATGCCTTGATAGTTTCCTGTTGTTTCATTATACACATAGTTCTGCTTACGGATATCTTTATCGTGGAAACGTTCATAAACTGCTCCTAACTTATCACCGTAGTCAGTAAGAAAGCTCTTAGGATTGTCAGTACCACCATACGGCTGTACATTTCCAGAATTATCCCATGAAGGTGCCAAGCATACACAATTCCATCCGCTCTGGCTGTATGTACCTCCAAAGTAATCCCAACAATTGTAAGGCATGAAAGGCATGTTACGCATCCAACCGGTATTGACCTGACCGACTTCCATCGCCAATGCCATTACAACTTCCGGACATTCTACATTGTTTATCGAATAAATATCGCGATAGTCATCGGTAATGCTGTAAGTACCATAATCGCCATTCAGAATTTTTTGGCAAAGAGTGGCACACTCATTATAACTGTTTTGTTTGATAAACACCTCAGAATTCAGCAACAAGCGCATCTTAATCATACGATTGGCAGCTTGGTTCATGCGGTTGCGAGTCTTTCCAGAACCATCTTCTTTCATAAGATCTGTAACTGACTCATCTAATTCCTGACTGATAAAATCGTAGATAATCTTGCACCCCTTATCAAAATCAGTATCTGCAGAACCAGGGATTTCCGCACCCGAAGAAATGTTCAAGGGAAGTGCTCCACCCCAAATCTCAAAGATATTGTAGTATGCCCAAGCACGCAGGGTACGTACTTCGGCAATATAACTATTCAAAGCATCCTCAGTCATGCGTATAGATGCGGGGCTGATTGCCTGCAAATCTGTAATAAGCGTATTGCAAAGCCCAATAGTGGTCCACGCATTCTCCCAAGTTTGGCGAATAATGGTTGATTCTGACGTCCAGGTATGTGAAGACAAAGCAAACTTCAATGCCTCATCCCATCCCCAAAGTCCACCGTTCCAACTGCGCCATGCCACCTGGTCGGCAGAAAACTCCTGCAAATACCAGAAGTATTCCAAATAACTATATGCAGCTTTCGAATAGATGGCTGCCACTGCCCCCTGAACACTCGTCTCATCTTGATAATAAATTCCGGCATCCACACGATCGAACACTTCCTCGTCCAAATTAGTACAAGAGAAAAGTGAACATGACATAATCATCGCCAATAACCAACGACATTTTATATATTTCATATCTTTCATATTTTTAATAATTTGTTTCTCATTTATTTGAAGCGAAGAGTCACACCTAAACTCAATTGAGTTGCTGTAGGATAAGCACTATTACTATCTACTCCCGGCTGGATACCATTCACGTCTATAATTGAAGGGTCATTACCAGAATATCCGGTCAAGGTAAACAGATTCTTGGCAGACAGATATATGCGCATATTATCCAGTAACTTACGGTTCTTAGGAGTAAAATTATATCCCAAGGTTACATTTTCCAGTTTTATGAAGCTACCATCCTCCAGGAAATAGGAAGATATTACTCCACCACCGGTACGGATATTCTTATCTTCCAGATACGCAGAGCGAAGAACATTATCTGTACCACATCCCTGAAGCCCCATACCATATTTACGCATATTGAATACATCAAAACCGAATGTACCGCGGAAGAATACACTCAAATCAAAGTTTCTCCAAGTCAGGTTGTTACTCCAAGACAAGAAGTGCTTGGGAGCACCATTGCCAATATAACGTTTATACTTGGCATCAGCCTGAGAAATCGGTATTTGCTCATCTTTATCATTCAAAATAAGCATATTGCCATTTTCGTCAACACCTGCATATTCATAACCGTAGAACTGCCCTATCTCTCCCCCTTCCTGCACACGGAAGAAATATTCGCTGGAGCCAGTACCCGGTTTTAAGTAAAGGTCGAGATAAGATGCCTTGTAAATATCGTTAGAAAGTTTGGTCAACTTAGTCTTCCCATAAGAATAATTGATTCCGCTCGTCCACTTCACTGCTGTTTTAGTAAGGATGTCACCATCCAAAGATACTTCTATACCGGTATTTTTCGTTGTTCCAACGTTAACCAAAATAGTGGAATAGACAAAAGGCGGTTGAGGTGCCGTGTACGTATAAAGCAAGTCTTTAGAACTACGGTCAAAATACTCCACTGAACCACGTAAACGATTCCATAGAACAAAATCAACACCCAGATTAATCGCAACGCTCTTTTCCCAAGCCAAATCCGGATTAGCATTACTAGAGGGAGCATAGCCCGTTACCCAACGCCCGTCAAAGAGATAACTACCATTGGTATTGTAAGTAGAAAGTGATTTATAAGCATCAAAATCCGAACGACCGGTAATTCCGAAAGAAACACGCGGTTTCAAACTGGTCAACACTTTCCGGGTATTCTTCATAAAGCCCATCTCCATCATTTCCCAAGCCAAAGAAGCTGCTGGGAAGTACCCCCACTTTTGGTTAGCACCAAATTTGGAAGAGCCTTCATAGCGCAACGAAGCCGATGCAAAAAGCATATCCTTCCAATTATAGTTCAACCGACCAAAGAAGCCAATAAGTGTCGATTCAGAGCGACCGCTATATAAACTTGCCAAACCATCCTTCAGATAAGAGCCACTGCCCAAATCCCAATATTTCGTATTATCAAAAGAGAAGTCGTTGTTACTACCACCAATCTGTTCCCAGATAGACTTCTCATAAGTATAGCCCACTACAGCCTTAATATTGTGGTCGCCCAAGTTCAGTGCATAATTTCCCAACCACTCCAATCGATTGGTGTACCATTTCTGATACTTCATTTCCGCACGTCCTTTATAACCATTCCAATAGGACTCCGAACCGGCAGACGAAGCATAATATTGTTGCTTCATGTCATTGTAATGCAATGAGTAACTTAATGTTGTATTCAACAAATGCTTTTCTGTCTGCAAAATATTCAGTTTAGCCTCAGCCGTACCCAACAAATACATACGCTGGCCGTTGTTATCTCTCAAAGCAAGCTCCGCAACCGGATTGGTTGCACCCGTAGGAGAAGTAGGCTGATAATACGAACCGTCTGCATTATATACCGGCATTGTAGGATTCATTGTGAGTGCCCTATCGAAGAAACCATCATTTCCCCAGGTTTCATTTACACGACGTGCACTCAACGAACCGTTGAATTGTAAGCGATTCTCCAGTACACGCTGTTCCATAGAAAAACGACCTCCAAATTCTTCACGACCACTCACGATGTCAAGTCCATTGGCACTTTTGTAATTGAAGGAAGCACCATAGAAACCATTCTTTGTGCTACCATCAATAGATATATATTGGTTTGTGTCGTATGCTACATCACGAGTAATCAGTCCATACCAGTCAGTGTCGGCTCCATAGTCTGTACCTCGTCTCGAACGACGGAATTCATCAGCCGACAGAATATCCGGAGAGGGCTTGGCTACATTAAAAGCGATGTAACTGTCATATGTGACTACCGTTTTTCCAGCTTCACCCGAGCCACGTTTCGTTGTAACTAAAATCACACCATTAGCACCTCGCGTTCCGTAAATAGCAGCTGAACCCGCATCTTTCAATACCGTAATAGATTCAATATCCTGTGCAGCGATGTTACGGATATCGCCACCTGCCACACCATCTATGACAATCAAAGGACTATTACTTGCAGAAACAGATGTTGCACCACGTACTTGTAATGAAGAACTGGAGTTAGGATTGGCAGCTGCCTGCGTATTGACATTCAAGCCCGCGACTTTTCCCGATACCATTTCCATCGGGTTATTCATAGCCCCCAAATTAAAATTTTTCTTATCCACTTGTACAATGGAACTGGAAACTTCTTTTTTACTCAATGAACCGTAACCCACTACTACAACTTCTTCCAACACCTGCTGGTCATCATGCAAGACAACATCAATCTTGTTTCTACCGGATACGTTCAGTTCCTGCGTTTGGTAACCTACATAAGAAAAAATAAGTATTGCATCAGGATTGACATTCAATAACACATAGTTACCGTCAATGTCAGTTATCACCCCCGAAGTTGTACCCTTTACCAATACACTTGCACCGATAAGACCTTCACCCGTTGCATCGGTCACCTTTCCTTGTACCTGAAGTTGTTGCGCAACAGCAACACCAGTCATCATAAGAAAACCCAGTAAAAGGATCATGCGCTTTTTAAGGCATCTCTTTAGACTTTTCTTTTTCATCTTATTAGAAATTAGTTAAACAATAAATAGATTGATGCAAATGTATTATCAAAACAAACGCACGATTTGGGCTGAGATAAAAATCTAAAGTCCTACAACAGGCAATCAACTATAATACAACGCATTACGAAAATGCTATTGCTACTAATTTCTAAATCATTTCTAGACTTTTTAAGGCAGAAGAAAGCCTCAAAAGGAGGATAAAATCAAAAAGAAGTTATTTTCATCACTCGTTCTTCAAAGTCCTCTTTACAAAGAGACTTGTTTTTTAGCTTGGAACGATAAGTATAGATGGTAGTTATGGAATAACGCAAAAATTCTGCAATACGCGCACTGTCTGTAATACCTAAACGAATCAGTGCAAATATGCGCAGTTCGGTAACAAGCAATTCTTCATTTTTAGGATGCAATTGTTCTTCAACTGGCAACAAACGATTAAATTCTTCTACAAAGTTAGGGAATATCTTAAGAAAAGATACATCGAAATTGTGATAGAACTCTTTCAACTCTTGATTTATGAAACGGTCGGACTTCAATGTACGATATAACTCCTCAAGTTTACCGGCAGCAGCCTGCTTGTTCAATATGCGGCGATATTCTTCCATCTTACTTATATAAGAGGAACTTAAACTGAGGAAACGTCCCAAATACTCTTCCTTAATATGATTGGCTTCCGTAAGAGTCTGATTAGTATGCAATAATCGTTCATTAGCCTCATGTTGAGACTTGTTCAGCTTCTTCAATTCACTATTCAATATACTCAATTGGGAATTGGCAGCAACAACTTTTTTACGGGCATAAGACAATTTTTTCATTTGCCATAGCACACACAGTACTGTCAATAGAAGGAAAACAGAAAGGATACATATGCCTGTAATAAACATTCTCTGCCGCTGTTGCTGTATTTCCTTTTCTTGCTGATAAGCACGATCTATGAGCGGAAGCATCTTGGAATTCTGCGAACTACGCAACCGAGTAGTATAATAATTAGCATCTTCCATACTAATCTTGATATAGTGATTAGCACGTTCCAAATCGCCCATTCCATAAAGTAATTCCGCTAATGCGCACAAAGAATAATTTTCTTTCACCACTGCCCTAATGTCAGCAATGGCACTGCTAATACGTGCTTCCATTTCTTTTTGCTTGTTCCCCACGACATGATAAGCAAAAGCCAGAATTGAAGTAGCTACTGCATACTCACGCGTATTGGATTTCAACCGAGGTAAAAAATTCTTCAATAAACATATAGCCTCCTGACTTTTTCCCTGGTCAATGAGCTGAGGTGCATGCACGACTACATATCTATAAGTATCTTCCGGTACTAGGCTGATTATAGAATCCCTATACAAATTTGCTATCCGAAGATAATTGTTCACGTAGTTCCGATCAGTGGCGTACTCTGCCTGATAGAGATATAGGTTTTCAAAACATACATAATAGTCCACTATATTTTCACCCTCCAACGTGTTACGAGGAAGCGATTTCAGCAATTCCATTGCTTCAACAAAAAGGCCCGAAGTATTTAGAATATGTACTTTATTTAATATAGAACTATTTATCCATTGCCTATTATTTAGCCGTGTGGCAATAAGAATATTTTCATTTATATAATGTAATGCAGAATCACTAATATAAGAATTATATTCGGCAAAAAGACGATTTTGTATCAGATAACGCTCCATGTCAGTAAGCCTCCCTTGCTTCAACTCATCCTTTATCAAAGAAATATACCGTTCTTTTTCTTCCTCGTATTGTCTACGCATTACGATAGTCTTATCCAGAACAGACAAAAGGCTATCTATTGCAGATGCATACATACCAAGCGAACATGGCAACAGCATTATTATTAAAATCAAGATACGCATCATAGGTTAACATTGTGACATAACTTCGCAAAGTTACAATTTTCTTCTGTTATGAAAATACGATTTTAGTATTTTCTTTGGCATTATAAGTCGTACATCATAGGGATTATACATCTACCGAAATTCATATTTCCTCTACTTCGGATAGCTTTTAAAGCTTTTATGGCAGTTTTCAAACCTCCTTCTGCCTAATAATGGCTAACATTGCAACCGAAACCAAAGGTTGACATCAACATGAGAAAGACATTATTATTTTTATACCTTTTATCTCTCGGCAGTATTGCCGCATACGGTCAGACACGTCTGACCCAAGACCCCAAACTGGAACGACAACTCCACGAAAGCGGACTGATACATCAACCCCTCCCCCTGGATATTGAAAACTCTTTCGAAACCAACGGATGGAAAAAGGAGGTCTTGCAAAGCGCTCCTCTCACCCGCTCGGCAGGTACAGAGGGATGGAGTCATTCCGGCGCAGGAAGCATGTCCTTCAGTACGGAAAAGACCGTTTCCGGCAAAGGCAGCATCAAACTGCAATTCCCCACATTCACCGGGAAAAGGGCGACCGGCTCTCCTTCCGACCCAGACTATGCCACCTACGGAAACAGCAGTGTTACCTATCATCTAGACGGCGCCAATCTGGAGAAGTACAACCGCATCGTATTCTCCATCTATCCCGATTGCGACGGCGCGCGCATCGTCAACATGAACCTCACGTTTCGCAATGCAGATACTCCTGCCAAGAAAGGATATAATCAGCCTTCGGGTTCACACCTCATTAACCTTATTAATAAGGAGTGGAACCAATGCTTCCTCGAAATAGACGAGTATCAGCGCGACAAGGTGATATCCATCACCTTCAGCACAGCCCTCAAAGGCAAAGACCGGACTACAGGAGATTCAGCTATCTACTACCTGGACAATCTACAACTGCAAACGGTGAAAGCCCCTGAGAAAGTCAGCGGATGGATACCTGCCGATGGAAAAATCTCCTACTCGACAACCGGCTATGCCGTCAACCACCCCAAAACCGCCCTCATCAACACAAACCTCACCATAGACGCCGGAAAGCGCTTCCAACTGCTTACCCCAACCGGAGAAATAGCTTACGAAGGAGACATCCGAAAAGAGAAAACCACTCTCGGAGAATTTGGCCTTATTGATTTCACCTCCTTCAATAATCCCGGAGAGTATCAGCTGAAGGTCGGAACATCGCTAACTCCCACCTTCCGGATTAGAGAAAGACTTTGGGAAGATTCACAATGGAAAGTGCTGAACTTCATCTTCTGCCAGCGCTGTGGACATCCGGTTCCCGGCAAGCATTCCACCTGCCACGTAGACCTCATGTCCCGACATGACGGACGCAGCATCTCCTACTCCGGCGGATGGCACGATGCAGGAGACTTGTCCCAGCAAACCTTGCAGACGGGAGACGTGACCTTTGCTCTGCTCGAAGCCTATAATAAACAAAGAAATATCAACCCAGCCCTCGCCGCCCGCCTGCGTGAAGAGGCGGAATGGGGAGTAGAGTTCATCCTAAAGAACCGCTACGGCGATGGTTACCGCGCCAGCAGCATGGGATTGCTTATCTGGCAAGACGGTGTGTTCAATACATTGGACGACATATCTTCCGTACGTGTACAGAACATGGCATTTGACAACTTTCTCTATGCCGGATACGAAGCTTACGCCTCCATGACGCTGGACAACGACCCGATGCTGCAGGAATACCTATTGCGCGTGGCCGAAGAAGATTTCGCTTTTGCTATGGAGAAGTTCAAAAAAGATGGCTTCGACCAGTTCGTCCAGCCTTACGAACACAGTTACAACACTTCGAAAAGTCAGTATATGGCTACCATCTCCTGGTCGGCAAGCCAATTATACAAGCTGACCGGAAAACCTTCTTATGCGGACATCGCCGCCGAATACATCCGCTACACCCTCGACTGCCAGCGCACGGAACCGCTGAAAGACAAAGACGGGACACGCGGATTCTTCTACCGGGACAAATCCCGCAAATCCATCGTACATTACATACACCAGTCGCGCGAGCAGGTCTATATGCAGGCCATGGTGATGCTTTGCGAAACCCAGAAGGAGCACCCCGATTATCCTAAATGGGTGAATTCCATACAACTATATGGAGAGTATCTGAAAGGAATGATGAAGTATACCCATCCCTACGGTATGATTCCAAGCGGTGTTTACCATGCAGAGGAATATAAGGATACCACCAACTTCTACGCCCTCCATCTGTTTCCCCCTGCCAATGCCAAGGAACTGTACACGGAACAGATTAAACGAGGAGTACAACTGGACAAAGAGCACTACATGAAACGTTTCCCCGTGTGGTTCAACATTTTCAACGGCAATACCGCCATCCATCTTTCCAACGGAAAGTCCGCCGCCATCTGCGGAAACTTCCTGAAGGACAAGGAACTGCTCAACATCGGTCTGGAACAGTTGTACTGGACCGTAGGCAAGAATCCTTTCGGACAATCCTTGATTTATGGAGAAGGACACAACTATCCGCAACTGAATACCTTCTCTTCGGGAGAAATGACAGGAGAGATGCCCGTTGGTATCCGTACCCTGGGTAACGACGATGTCCCCTATTGGCCGCAAACCAACAATGCCTGTTATAAAGAGGTATGGATTACCTCGGCAGGCAAATGGCTGTCTCTGATTGCGGAATATTAGATAATGGAGAATTAATAACTTATAAATTATAAATTACAAATTATGAAACATCTGTTTATTTTATTGTTTACGGCTTGCACCCTGCTGACGTACGCACAAGTCCCCGAAGGTTATCCGGCAAACTATGCCAAAGCTCCTCGCTTCAAGGCCTTGATTTATTACACGCAACATGCGGAAGAAGCACACGTACAATTTGCAGAACAAGCAACCACTTTCTTCAAGAAGCTCAATTACGGTGACGGCTTTGTTCTGGATATTACTACCGATTTTTCAAAATACCCATACGAGAAACTGAAAGAATACAATGTCATTATCATGCTTAACACATCCCCCAACACCAAGGCCGAACGCGATGCTTTTGAGCAATACATGGAAAACGGAGGCGGTTGGGTAGGTTTCCACGCAGCTGCCTACAACGACAAAAACACGCATTGGCCCTGGTTCGTTAAGTTTCTTGGTGGTGGGGTGTTCTATTGCAACAACTGGCCTCCCCAGCCGGTATTGGTCGAAGTCGACAACGAAGAACATCCCGTTACCAAGAATCTGCCTGCATCATTCGTGGCTCCCGCCAGCGAATGGTACCAATGGACTCCCAGCCCCCGCCAGAACAAGGACGTAGAGGTACTCTTGTCCCTATCTCCCAAGAACTATCCACTGGGTATCAAGGATGTAGTGAATTTTGGCGACTTCCCCATCGTATGGTCCAACAAGAATTACAGAATGATTTACCTGAATATGGGGCATGGTGACGAAGAGTTTATCGACGGTACACAGAACCTGCTATTGGTTAATGCTTTCCGCTGGGTAGTGAGCAAAGACAAAAGCGGCAACCCGTTCCTCAAATAAAACGGTTTCCATAACAGCAATCAAGAGAATAAATAGGGGATAATTCCCCTATTTCCTATGTTAACACTACGTTTTTATGCCGAAACAGATACTTTTCCTTCGAAAAGTATCTGTTTCGGTCGTTTTATATAGATACCCTTGCCGGTTCCCAACGGGCCGGAATGACAGTTTCATATCGTTGAAACCAAAAGTTTCACTTGCTGAAACTTTTAGTTTTACGAAAGGAAACTAAAGGTTTCCCTTAATGAAACCAATTATTTTCCCAATCAAAACTTCTCGTATTTAGTCTCAAAACTAAAAGTTTCATGTTGAGAACTAAGACAATAGCCACTTTTACGATTCACCCAATAAATAGGAGGCATCATCTTTTAGAAAGATTGGAAAGCGTGATAGATGGTTGTAACGTTTTTTATCTGTCACGGGTATCTATCACGCTTTAATTGATTTATAATCAAAACAATACACCCATTTGCGTGATAGCATGACAGATGTTTTGCCAAAACAAACTTTGTGAAGGAACAAAAAATCCCCGGTATTATTCACAAGGAAATACCGGGGACTCTTCAGAAAAAAACAATCAAAACTTATAACCAGCCAGGGTTCTGTGTCAAGCCACCTTTAGCTCTATCCATTTCCGACTGGTCAATTGGAAAGTATCTGAACTTCTCCGTCCAACCTTTGTTACCTAAAATCTCTGTTCCTTTATCGAAACGCAGAATATCAAACCAACGCTGCATTTCATCCATAAACTCATACCCACGCTCTTCAAAAAGAATATCCAACAACTCCTGCTTGCTCTTTCCCGCCAAGTTGATACGATGCTCTTTGTCTTTGAAAGCGCGGTCTCTGACCTGGTCGAACCAACCTTGCGCATCAGCACTGGCAGTTCCGTTGATACGTACATCAAGCTCCACAGCCAGCAGCAAAACATCGGCATAACGGTAAATACGCCAAGAGTTATAATAGTTATCCGTAGGATTCACCGTAGACGTCGTCTCCTTTCTCGGATGAATCTTATAGTGCCCCAGACCCTCGTAATTTTCCTGCTGGTCACTGACTTGGAAAGCACTTCCTGCCGGTAGTTCACCTTTGGCCACCATTTCTGCCACTTTTTTAGCCTCGTCCGCATAGACAATGACTGTTCCCTCACGGCGCGTATCACCTTCCTTAAACATGTTGTAAACAGTACTCGGCATGGTGTTCTGCCCATAACCTTCGCCTAATCCACCCTGCTCGGCACTTCTCGGGTCAACAATGTTACGACCGCCCAAAGAACGTGCAAGCCCAAACCCTTCACCGGAGTTATTGCCGGCATAACATACCTCAAAGATAGATTCCGCACACCATTCTCCGTCTTTCACCCATAAGCTTTGATAATCAGGGTTCAACTGGTATCTTCCACTGGTGATTATTTCTTTCATGTCATTCAATGCCACCTGATATTTAGTCTCATCACGATGGAACAAAATAATTTTAGCACGAAGCAGCTTGGCAGCATCCCGGCAAACGCGTCCCTGCTGTGTAGCACTGCGCTGGGGCAGATACTTAGTCACTTCGTCATCCAAGTCACCCATCATAAACTCATAAATTTCTTCACGGGTTCCTTTGGCAACGCTATACATTTCACTGGCTGCCAGATAATGTTTGATAAGCGGGAATTGCTCATACCCCATAAACAGATGGTAATAGAAAATGGCACGGTAAAAGCGCGCTTCGGCAGAAATGGAATTGACAAAGTCTGCATTGAGGTTGCACCCGGCCAATTTGTCAATCAACAGATTGGCAGCAATGACTCCATTGAACAAGCCGAAATCCCACTCATTCCACCAAGAACCATAGCCCCATGCACCGAAACAAGAAGTCGCGTCATAGGTAAAAGTATCCCATTTCGTCTTGTAAGATCCCTCACCGATACCACCACCGGTTTCAGACTCATCGCCCAGCAAAGAAGAGTAAGACCAAACCTCCGGCATGCGGGTCTGCATTTCATTTATCACGGCATACAAGCCCTTCATCATATCGTCTTCCGTCTTATAGAATTCGGTTTCCGATACCTGAGTTCTCGGATTCACTTCCAGAAAATCTGAACAAGCTATGGTCGACAAAGCCATCGCACCCAAAGCCAATACTTTTAATATCTTATTCATTGTATCTAATTTTTAGATTAATCAAAATGTTATGTTTGCACCGATGGTATAAGTACGTGCTTGCGGATATGTTCCCCCGTCAAATCCATCACGTGTTCCCACTTCCGGATCATAACCGCTATAATTGGTGATTGTAAACAGATTCTCGCCCTGCACAAAGAAACGCAGCCCCTTGATACCGACACGCTGCAACATCTGACCGGGTAGACTGTAACCTATCTGCAACACTTTCAAACGCATATACGAACCATCTTCCACAAAAAAGTTTGAAACCTGATAGTTATTGTTGTCACCATCTATCACACGTGGTACCCAATTGGAAGTTCCTTCACCGTGCCAACGGTTCAACCAGGATTTGTCGTAGTTACCAAAAGTCACATTGGAACGTCTGTACAGTTTATAAATGTCGTTTCCGATACTTCCTTGAAAGAATGCACTGAAATCCAGCCCCTTCCAATCGGCAGAGAGCGTAAATCCATACGTCCAGTCGGGATTCGGCTTACCTATCATAGTACGGTCATCGCCATTAAGACCATTTTTACCATCCAAATCTTTAAAACGGATATCTCCGGGCTTGGCATTCGGTTGTATCAAATGAGTCTTTCCGTTAGAATCTACGTAGGTATAGTTGTCTATCTCCTGCTGATTCTGAAAAATGCCATCATGCAAGTAACCGTAGAAGAAGCCGTACGGACGCCCGTTCTCTCTCCAACTGACCTGGCCGCCCATACCACCACCGATATTATTGAGACCGACGCGGTCGGGACCTTGGTCTGTTACAGTATTCTTCACATAAGAAGCATTTCCATTGATACCCAGATTCACTTCACCCACCTTAAAGCGATAGGACGCTTCGAACTCGATACCTTCGTTCTTCACTGTACCCGAATTGACCGTCATACTGCCATAACTGGTATAAAGAGGAATCGGCATGGAAAGCAGCATGTCCTTCGTCTTCTTCACGAAATAGTCGGCAGAGAATGTCAATGCACTGTTGAAGAAACGCAAGTCAATACCCAAGTCGGTCTGTTCGGAGGTCTCCCATTTCAAGTCTGCATTGGCATAGCCACTGGGCAGCATACCTGTATATACCTTTCCATTTATGACTGCATTCTTACCCTGGCTCATCATACTTGTATAGGCAAAGGAGCCGATGCGTTCATTACCGTTCTGTCCCCAGCTCAGACGTATCTTGGCAAAATCCAACCAGGAAGGTCTGTTCTCCATGAACTTCTCCCGGGTCAACACCCAACCCAAAGAAACCGAAGGGAATGTAGCATACTGGTGTTCGCGACTGAAGTTTGACGAACCGTCCCGTCTCACTACCGCTTCGAACAAATACTTTTCATCATAATTATAGTTGATACGTCCGAATACGGATGCAATGCGGTGATCTTCCGCCCCACCCCATACTTTGGACTGTTCTTCGGGCGCTGTGGCCGTGTCTATATATCCCTTGTCTATATCCACCACCAGCAGATTATAATCTTCCGCTTCCAAATTGGAGTAATGGTAGGAAGACATACTCGTACCGAACAGTGCACCTATATTATGACGGCCGAAAGACTTCGTATACGACAGCACATTTTCCCACTGCCAGTAGGAAGACTCCCTTTTCTTATCCTCTACTTTGGAAGTAGCATTCTTACTGGTAGCATTCAGCTCGTAAACCGGAGTTACATTCTTGATGGAATTGAATACCCATTCCGCACCATAGGTAGTCTTGAACTTCAAGCCCGGCAACAAGTCGACATCAAGGTTAAAGTTCGCACCGAAATTCTGCGGCATAGTCCTCTGGTTATGACTGACCTGCATGGCTGCCAGCGGATTGGTTATTTCACGCATCTCGATGATATTGTATGCCAGGCCGTTGGGAGCAATGACATGATTTGGATAAGTTACGGCATATTGCTCCAGTATAGCAGGGTCGGTCTGATAAACCGGCTCGGTAGGAGGCAACATATTCATGGAAGTAATCAAGCCTGCTGCTTCACTATTGCCAATAGTATTACCAGTCTGGATTGACTTGGAATAGCTTGCAATTGCACCAAAACTAATCTTATTCAACCAATTTCGTGATTTCGTGTCCAGTAATACATTATTGTAATTCAAGCGTACATTGTAGCGTTCATAATCAGCATGTCCTTTAGCATAAATACCTTCTTGCTTTACATAACCGAAAGAAGCATAATAGGTAGAGTTGTCCGTACCGCCACTCAACGAAACCTTGTGGTTCATAATAGGAGCATTCTTGTTCTGCAGTTCCTTTTGCCAGTCGGTATTGACGCTGGAAACAGTCGGGAAATAAGGGTCCTTACCTGCATTGGCAGCCATTTCATTCATCAACATCTGATAATCCGCACTACCCAGCAAATCCACCTTCTTGGAAGGATTCTGAATACCGTACGTAAATTCATAGTTCAAAGTAGCCTTTCCTTTAGTACCCTTCTTCGTAGTAATCAGTACAACACCATTAGCACCACGGGCTCCGTAAATAGCGGCGGAAGCTGCGTCTTTCAACACTTCAATAGACTCAATATCAGAAGGATTCAAATGACTGATACCACTTTCAGACGGCATGCCGTCTACTATATAAAGCGGATCGGAGTTGTTGACCGTACCGGTACCCCGAATACGAATCTTTGATTCCGCACCGGGCTGACCTGAATTAGAGATAATCTGTACACCGGAAACTTTACCTTTCAAAGCATTCTGAATATTTGTAGGATTACCTTTATCCAACTCTTCACTGGTAACACGGCTCACAGCAGACGAAAGTACACTCTTCTTTTGTACACCATAGCCTACTACAACTACCTCGTCCAGCAACTCAGAAGAATCAGTAAAACGGACTTTCAGATTTGTATCTGCAGCAGTCAGTTTATACTCAATAGGCTCATAACCGATAAAAGTGAAGACCAACACATCACCCACAGAAGCTTTCAGGCTGAAATTCCCATCAATGTCCGTCACAGTACCCACAGCCGGATTACTTTTCATACTGACATTAGCACCCGGAACCGTTTCTCCGGAAGGATCATAAACGATACCCTGCACATTAATTTGTTGTGCGAAGAGCTGCAAAGTGCAACTGAGAATGCAAAGCAGCAAAAGGACTCTTTTTCTTTTCATGATAATAGTATTAGTTTATAAAATAGAAAGTTATTCATATTGTATTGATACAAATTCCAATACTTCGATAAGCGAAATTACGTACTAAACAAGAAATGGAAGTTGAATATTTCTCATAAGGAGTTCATTTACTAACACATCCATAAAAAACGTTTTATTTTAAACTTAAAGTGATAAAGTTTAAACCCATAAAAAAACGGATACGTTTCTGTACGTACCCGTTTTCTTCCAAATCCATTGATTATAAAAAGTATTACCTTTCTAAAGTCCAGTTAATGGCATTTCTGAACATGGTCGTAAACCCTTCCGTTTCGTACAACTTACTACTATGCCCTATCTGGAAATAAACATTGCGTGCCTTTTTGCTTTCATTGACCCAAACCACCGGATGATCGCCCATCTTGATGTCCGATGCAGGCGTGTAGCTCGATTCGTCTACATTGGCTAATACATGTACATTAGGGCGCGGACTCTTGTCATAAGTATACCACTCGTCATCGGGCACCACGAAAGAGGCCGGAACATCCTTCATTACCGGATGCTGTTTATCTTCCACAATCAGCGTACCGTCGGCCAGCGGAGCTATGTAGTTCTTGAAACGTACACCACCCATGAAATCAGAGAACCATTGCCACATGGGATAACCGTCAAACTCGCCCAGCAAAGTAGCATGATGGAAACCTATCCAGCCGCCACGGCCTTCTTCTATATACTTGACGAACGCATCTTCCGCTTCCTTCGGCCAAGTATAAGGCGGGAAATCCAATTGAATAACCAGGCTGAACTGCGACAAGTAAGCCTCCGTTATGTTCCTGGCATTGTTTATCTCGGTAATACTGAAATTCCCCTTTGCACCTTCGGCCGCCAACCACCTCAAACCGGCATCCGTAAATCCTCCGTGCTGTCCGCCACGTTCCGTCAACACCAGTACCTTCGCCTTGTGCGGCTTGCCCAATAGGTTTTCTGCTACCGTACGGCGCAAATCACCCTGCTCATTGTCTCCGCTATAATCCCAATACATGCCTCCCAGCAAATCTTTATCCAGAATATACTGACACTTGATGGCAAGTGAACGGGGATTCTCAAAACCAAATACCAACGTATCATTCTTATCGGCCAGATAAGGCACTTGAGCCACCTCATCCCACTTTTCAGTATATTGGGTATCCGTATTCCCTACCTTATTATAGTCTTGGAAGCTGGGATAACCGTCACCTCCACGACCATAGAAGGGCATACCCATCACCAGCTTGGAAGGCGGTACGCCCGCTTTCAAGTGTGCAGTAACGGCACCGTCCGAAGTAATGTCACCGCTATGTCCTGACGGATAAAGCGCCGAATGGTGCTTGGGAGCAGAAGCCATGTCATAAGCCATGATATTCACAAAATCGACGGAAGGCAAGATAGCCTTGAAGTCAATGTAACGGGCAGAAGCTACGGTGGCAAGTGTCAGTTCCTTTTCATTGCCGATGGCAGCTCTGATATCCTGCATCAGAAGTGTAAAATTCTCCGTATCGTCCGGTGACGAGGATATATTTGCCATAGAGCTGGTGGGATATTCCCAATCGATGTCAATGCCATCCAAAGCGAACTCCTTCACCACACGGTCACAGTCCGCGGCAAAAGCACGGCGATATTCATCATTGGCAGCCATCTCACTGAAACGTCCGCTTCCCCAGCCGCCGATGGAAAGCAGCACTTTCAGCTCCGGCTTCTGTTTCCTCAAATCAACAATCTGTCTCAAACGTTCCTCATTATCAATCTTGACACCGTTAAAGCTCTCGTTTACATGACCGAACGCATAGTTGATATGCGTCATGTACTGCGGGTCGGGCATCACCTCACTCCACGAAGTGACATAAGCAACCACAACCTTTGAATCGCGGGAAGCCGCAACGACCTCTTCTCCCGACTTAACGCTACCGCATGAAACCAATACGCCCAAAGCGGCAGCCATCATCATTCTAATTTTTTTCATAAGTACTATCTTTAATTACAAATTATCGCAGGTCTGACGGACCCGTGAACCTATCAATGCATAATACAGCATAAACGCTTCTCCAAAAAGAACGATGAGCCATGACCATCTCCAGCCTCCAAGAACATCGGCAAGCACTCCTTGCAACAAGGGCAATATGGCACCGCCTACCACTCCAATCATGAACACACCCGAAGCCACCGAAGTGTATTTTCCCAAATGGGCAACGGACAAAGTAAAGATAGCTCCCCACATGATGGAATGGAACAGACCTACTGCCGTGAGCAGCCACGGATTATTCAGAAGAATGGCCAGTAGGGCGAGTAGTCCTGCCGATACCGTAGTAACCGTCAACTGCACGCGGGGAGAAATCCTGCTCAGGCTGCTCCCCACCAGGCGGCCCACAAGCATACCACCCCAATAGAGCGTAGCCATCAGTGCCGGAGAAGCATAATCCATCTCGATGGCATACAGATTGATATTGGCCCCGATACAGACTTCCACTCCTACATAAAAGAAGATAGCCACCACGCCCAATGTCAGATGACGGAAGGACCATACACTTTTTTCCAGCTTTTCTCCCTTCTCTACCCTGGTTCCTTGGATATCGGGCAAAGACAATTTCATCAACAACAATACAATCAAAGAAATAACAGCCATCAATGCCAGGAACGGAACCATCAGCTGGTCAATCTGAATGTCCTCCATAGACAGACCGCCAAACACGACACCAGTCACGAAATAAGGAGCAAGCGTAGTTCCCACAGAATTGGCAGAACCGCCTATAGCCAAACGCTGAATGGACTGGGTAGCCTTGACATGGCAAGCCGTCAGATAAGGATTTATAACCACTTGCAGAATGGTGGCCGAAGCCCCTACCACGAAAGAACCCAGTAAGAAAATCAAGAACCCTCCAGGGATAACATTATTTCCTGCATGCCAATTCGCTTCAGGAAAGTGTACTGTGAAATAGGAAGAGGCAAAGAACAAACCAAGCCCCACAATCATCACCAGCAATCCACGCATCAATGTTCCTTTATATCCGTATTTGCTAATCCACGACGAGCCTACCCCTCCACAAACCGGATAAGCAAGGAACCAGGAGAAAGTAATCAAAGTAGCAAAAGTATTTTTCAACCCGCCCACTTCCGAAAGAAAAGTTTCTTTCAGAGGACCCTGAAACTGAGTATTGGCAGTCGTAAGGAAACCTACAATAAAAAACAGGAATACCATCGTGATGAATGGCCCCATATAGTTTATTTGTTTTTCTTGTTGTGTCATAGTATTTTGATTATTAATTCGAATAAGTAGTTTTCAACCACCTGCGAGGCGACTTAGCAGTTAAGCATGCTTGCCGCCGCTTCATCCAGCAGAAATTCACAGTTGGGATGAAGCTGAAGGATGGAAGCAGGAACATCTGTTGTCACAGGCCCTTCAAGCATCCGCTTGACAATATCCGCTTTATTAGTCCCTTTGGCAACCAGCACAATCCGGCGTGCCTGCATGATGTTCTTTATTCCCAAAGTAGCTCCTCCCAGCTCGTTATCGGGGGGAGTACCCGTTTCTCTACGGATGCGTTCTTCCAGTTCCACATTCATCCGGGTCACCCATGCTTCACCGCCAAAGGGAGATTCCGGCTGGTTGAATCCCAGATGCCCGTTCTCACCCAACCCTAAAATCAGCAAATCAATGCCGCCACGGTTCGCAATTTCCTGCTGGAAATCCCTGCATGACTGTTCAAAATCACCAGAAATGGTAGGCAGCATCAAAAAATTCTCTTCCTTGATGCCCAATGTATCCATCAACTCCGTTTTCAGCATCGTGTAGCATGCTCCGGCATATTCGCGCGGCACATTCGTTACCTCATCCAATCCGAAGAAAGTAACGGTATCCACCTTAAACGGATATTTAGTATAGATTTCTCCCACCAACCGATGAAGATTACCGGTAGTACGTCCCGTCGAAAGTCCTATCACACTCTCCGGTTCATTCAACATCTGCCCGATGATGCGCCATGCAGCCGTGCAGTCAAACTCCTTTTCATTCTTTGTTATTGTTATTTTCATATTCTTAATCATTAATTCCTAATCACATGTTCATCGCCACCGCACCGGCCCCCAGAAGCCCGATAAATCCGGGATTCAGTTTCGTAATGACAACCCCGTTGCTGACAAAACGCATGGTCGTAGGATGAAGTTTCTCCAGAATCTTCTCGTGCATATACCCGTCGGCCACAATGCCTCCACCCAACACCACCGTGTCCGGGTCAATCACACGTACCAGATTCATGATAAGATTGGCAAGCGCCTCAGCTGCATTCTCCACCAGCACCGTACAGAGAGGGTCACCTTTCTGACTAAGTGCAAACACCTCACTCACAATCACCCGTTCCCCTTTTTCAGCCGGAATATGCAGGCCGGTCTCATACTGGTTGCGGAGCAGACGGGCACAATTGTCAAAACCTATGCCGGCAGCAATCGCCTCCACACAGTCCATCCGTCCACAACCGCATTTAATGCCTATGTTCACACCTACACGCACGTGTCCCACTTCGCCGGCATTGAAATGGCTGCCACGGATTTGTCTCCCATTTATCACCGTACCCACGGCAATGCCTGTACCTACATTTACGTATATGAAGTTTTTGGAAATTTGTCCGAATCCCCAGACGCGTTCGGCTCTTGTAGCGCTCTTCACATCATTGTCTATATGGCAAGGCATGCCATATATGTCCGACAGTTCCTTTGCCAACTCAATCCGCTGTGTCCTGCTCGGGTCAATCTGCAGCCAGACACCTTCGTTGGGATCTACACGCCCTATCAGCCCAACACCCATCGCTACCGGTTTCTGGTCATACCAGCCCACGGTACGGATATAATCATCGAGCGACGACTTGATGATTTCCAGCGCAGCCTGCTGATTAAAGTAACCGGAGTCATATTTCTTATACCTCAAAATGTTGCCACGGCTATCCATTTCGCCAATCAGCAACTTCGTGCCTCCTAAATCAAGACCTAAATACGTTTCCATTTTTTATATGCGTTTTTTAATATTGTTTACTGTCCACAATATTACGCACTATCAGGGAGACAAGGGTTTATTCTCTGACAAAAAAGGTTTAATACTTGTCAGCGGTGGTTCAAAAGCAGTCTTCATGGCTCTAAATTTTGCTGGGACTGGTGCCAAACTGCTTTTTGAAGCATGTACTAAAATATTTCGGGTCAGAAAATCCGACCATATTCGCCACTTCCCCTATCGAATATTTCCGGGAAACCAGCAGCTCTTTTGCCTTGTTCAAACGGACAATGCGGATGAAGTCATTCGGTCCCTGCCCGGTCAGCGTCTTTATCTTATTGTAGACAGAAGTGCGGCTCATGCCCAGCATCCGGCAGAAGTCATTGATGGAGAATTCCGAATCGGACAACTCCTCCTCAATCACTTTCATAACCTTGTCCAGGAACTCCTTGTCCAACTGGCTGGTATAGTCTGTCTCTTCGGGCTGCGCATCCATCGCCAACACGGTTTCGCGCAAATGCTGCCTATTCTGAAGAATATTCCTGATACGCACTTTCAGCACAGACAAGTCGAAAGGCTTGATGATGTAGTCATTGGCACCGGCCTCCAGTCCGAAGATGATATTTTCCCTCTCACTCAGTGCGGTCAGTAATATAATAGGTATATGGCTTGTATCTACCGATGATTTCAGAATCCGGCACAATTCATCACCTTCCAGTACCGGCATCACAATGTCCGAGATAATGATATCAGGATTGATTTCCCTTGCCGTCTCCAATGCCTTTCCGCCGTCGGGCACGGCAACTACCTTATATTCGGAAGACAAGCTGTCCACCAGATACTCCCTCATATCCGCATCGTCCTCCGCCAGAAGAAGGACATTCTTCCCGGCACGTTCCGTTTCTTCATGCACAGCCCCGGTAGCGGCCTGAGCTTCTTCCCGGCCGTCAGCCTTCGCTTCCACCGCCACGCTCGCCTTTATCCTCTGCGGGAAAGTTACCGTAAACGTAGTTCCCTGTCCCTCCACGCTACTGAAAGAGATGGTGCCGTGATGCTGTTTCACAATGCGGCGCGTAATCATCAGACCGATGCCCGAACCGGTTTCCTCAAAGTTCATGGCATTCTGGGCTCTATAATATTCGTGAAAAATATTGCCCTGCTCCTCTTTTGGAATGCCGATACCCGTATCCTTCACTTCAATAGTCCACTTCTTTCTTGCAGTCTTCACCAGTATGTGAATGACTCCCTTCTCTGTATACTTCAAGGCATTGGAGAGCAGATTGTCTATGATATGATCCATCTTCTCCCGGTCAATCCAAACCTTGGGCATATCCGGCTCCACCTCCAACTCTATCCCGACGCTCTTCTGCATGGCGGCTAAATGAAACTCCGCCATCTTTTCCTCCAGATAAGCCTTAATGTCGTATGGAGAAACCTTCAGACACTCCTCGGCATGCAGTTCCGTTTTCTGCAACTCAAGCAGTTGAGTAATCATTCCCATCAGTTTTTCCACATTCTTCATAGCCACCGCAACGGTTTTCTTACCCTGCTCCGGAAGTCCCTCCTGCGCTTCGAGCTCGCTCAGCGGAGCCTTTATTAAAGTAACCGGTGTACGGATATCATGGGCTATACTGATAAAGGAACGTATCTTGTCCCTTATACGCCCCTCGTTCACCTTATGCCTCCTATACTGCACAAACATGTAGACAAAGACAGACAACAAAATGAAATAGATGAACAGCGCCCACCACGAAACCCAGTAAGGGTTATGAATGACAATATCCAGACTTCTTTCTCCCACCTGCTGCCCGGTGTATTTATCAAATGCCCGCAAGCGGAATACATACTTACCGGACGAGAGATTCATATAGCTCACGTTCCGCACTGAATTGGAGTGTTCCCACTCTTCATTGTGATTTTCGAGCCTATACTCATACCTAATACGATGCGGGACTGCAAAGTTGATGGCAGAGAAGGAAATAGAGAAGGAGTTTTGATTATACTTCAAATCTATTTTCCGGGTATCATTGATATTCGTTTGCAAAAGAGAGCCTTTCATTCCCGCTTTGACCGATTCATAAAGCAGTTTAAAGTCTGTCAGAATCAGCTCAACGGGTGCATGAGTCCCCAAGTCCAAAGACGGGAGAAAGGAAAGAACCCCTTCTGCGGTGCCGAAAGCAAGACATCCATTCTTCAACTTAAGGGCAGCATTCGGATTGTAATATCCCCAGCTGACATCCAAAAAATCATTGGCACTGATGATAATATCCCGGGAGCAGTCCAAGCAATACAATTCCTTCTCCGTACTGAACCAGATACGCCCTTCGTTATCCTCCAGCAGGCTGTTGATGGAATTGGAAACCAGATTGTCATCTACGGTATAGGCATGCGCCTCTTTCCCATCCGGCCCAACACGTATAAGGCCTTCCCCGTCTGTAGCCAGCCAGGTATCGCCGGATGAGGACTGCATCAGGCAACGGACAGGATAATGCAGAGAGATGTCTCCAAACGTCTGATGCCACTGCGTGTCTCCCGACTTCTTATCAAAGACGGCCAACCCGCTGCAACCGGCAATCAGTAATGAGCCCCCCTTACCCGGCTTTATGTCACCTATGCAATCAATCGGGTAATATGTATAAGTATCCGTCCGTATATCGTAACGGGTAAACTCTCCTTCAATACCACCGAACCAGACATAATCCCCTTCCGCATAAATGGCATAAACATAGTCGGTGGCCATTCCCTTCTCCGGATGTGCATTTCTTTTCTCTTTCTTCTGTACCCGTCCGGTCTGTTTATCAATACAATAGACACCGATACCATAGCCACCTACCCAGATGTTTCCCCCGGAGTCTTCGGCAAGCGCCAATACCACTTTGCCACTATATTCCGTACCGTCCAGATAGTGGGTCCATTTGCGTGACCGAGGTTGATAGAGGCTGACGCCGTTGTTTGTACCATACCAATAATCTCCCTCCGAGTCCTGAAACATCACATTTACATGGTCCGACTTCAGGGAATTATCATTATTGCGTTCGTGCCTGATTCTATAGACATCCGGCATCTCCGGATCCAGATAGCTGATGCCATTCGTAGAAGTGCCAATCCATACAACTCCGGATTCATCCACACAAATATCGGATACCGTATTACCACTCAAGCTTTTGTCATCATCCCCGTTATTCATATAATGGTTCAAAAGTTCTCCGGTAGCGACATCCATGCAAAAAACACCTGCACCGTCGGCTCCCACCAGCAGCAAATTATCCTTTGTCCTTGCAAACGAACGGATAGGTACATGAGGAATCCGGTCATTCAAGGAATGTATTTGCCCTTCGGGACCGTCAAGCACAAATACGCCGTTTGAAAAGGTACCGATGAACAGCTTCGCTCCGAAGACATAGAGCGATTCCACATGCATCTCTGTATGCAGGCCAACCGGCCTCGTCTCAAAAGACGAAGAACCTGCCGTTCCTACCCTCGTCAGCCGGAAGACACCCTTGTCGGTGCCTGCAAAAAACACTTCATCTTCCATTTGGACCATGCAACGGACAGATTGCCCCTTCAATCCGGCAAAAGACAGCCCTGCACTTTCTTCCCAAGAATAAAGCCCCTTCGACATACACAACCACAAACGGTTTTCGTCATCAAACAGCATATTATACAATACCGGAGAAGGCAGGTAATCGGCCAAGTCCACACGCAATTGGAAAGAGTCCGTCAGTTTGTTGTATGCATAGATTTTTCCATTCTTCAATGCAACCCAGACAATACCCTCCTTATCACACATCATGGTAGTGGAAGACTGGATATTGTCCCTGGAATCAACCATTCCGTCCAACTTGTAATGCTTGATTTCATTCCCGTCATAACGATCTATCCCGACATGAGTATACACCCAGACAAATCCGGCTGAATCCTTGTTTATCTGGAATACTTGCCGACTACCCAATCCCTCCTTGATACCCAAGGTGCGGAATGAACCGGCAAACAAGTCAGCGGACAAAAAAACGAACACCCATAACAGCAGAAATGTACATGCAACGGATTTATATGGAAACGGATATGGAGCAGACATAGGTCATATATTGTTTTTCGGATGCAATATTACGCATAAATATAAAAAAAACGGTCGAAAAACTATCCGAATAGGTTCGATTTCTATTACTTTTGCCTTCCGAAACCAACAAATCATGAGAAGCCATGCTCAGTAAGTTCAAATTAAACCAGCTCTATTTCAAGGACACACAGTTTGCCAACCTCATGACACGGCGCATTTTCAACGTCCTTCTGATAGCCAATCCTTACGATGCTTTCATGCTGGAAGATGACGGCCGCATCGACGAAAAGATATTCAATGAATACACTTCGCTCTCCTTGCGCTACCCTCCCCGTTTCACGCAGGTTTCCACTTGCGAGGAGGCGCTGACACAGCTGTCCTCCATCTCTTTCGACCTCATCATCTGCATGCCGGGCACGGGAGACAACGACAGCTTCGACGTGGCACGATACATCAAAAACCTGTATGAACAGATTCCGATGGTGATACTTACCCCTTTCAGCCACGGCATCACCAAGCGTATTGCCAATGAAGACCTCAGTCCCTTTGAGTATGTGTTCTGCTGGCTGGGAAACACCGACTTGCTGGTTTCCATCATCAAGCTGATAGAGGACAAGATGAACCTGGAGCACGACGTCAACGAAGTGGGTGTGCAGCTCATCCTGCTGGTGGAAGACGGCATCCGCTTTTACTCCTCCATCCTGCCCAATCTGTATAAATTCGTATTGAAGCAGAGCCAGGAATTCTCTACTGAAGCACTGAATGCCCACCAGCGCACACTGCGCATGAGGGGACGTCCCAAAATTGTACTGGCACGTACCTATGAAGAAGCCTTTGGCATCTACCAAAAATATAAGAATAATATATTAGGTGTCATCACCGACGTACGCTTCCCCCGCGTAGAACGGGGCGAGAAGGACGGACTGGCCGGTATCAAGCTCTGTGCCGCCATCCGCAAGGAAGACCCGTTTGTACCCCTTATCATACAGTCCAGCGAATCGGACAACGTAGCGTATGCAGCCAAATACGATGCCGCCTTCATCGACAAGAATTCCAAAAAGATGGATGTGGACCTGCGCCGTATTGTATCAGACAATTTCGGCTTCGGCGACTTTATCTTCCGCAACCCGAACACGCTGGAAGAGATTGCCCGCGTAAAGAATCTCAAAGAGCTGCAGAACATTCTTTTTGCTGTTCCGGCAGAATCATTCCTTTACCACATCAGCCGCAACCACGTCAGCCGCTGGCTCTACTCACGTGCCATGTTTCCCGTGGCAGAGTTCCTGCGGCCCATCACCTGGAATAGCTTGCAAGACGTGGATGCCCACCGTAAAATTATCTTCGAGGCTATCGTGAAATACCGCAAGATGAAAAACCAGGGAGTAGTGGCAGTCTTCAGGCGCGACCGCTTTGACCGATACTCCAACTTTGCCCGTATTGGCGACGGTTCGCTGGGAGGCAAGGGGCGCGGACTGGCTTTCATCGACAACCTGGTGAAGCATCACCCCGAGTTCGAAGAGTTTGAGAATGCCCGTGTCGCCATCCCCAAGACCATCGTGCTCTGTACCGATGTGTTCGACGAGTTTATGGATACCAACAATCTGTATCAGATAGCCTTGTCCGATGCCGACGATGACGTCATCCTGCGCTACTTCCTCAAAGCAAAGCTGCCCGACCGCCTGGTGGAGGACTTCTTCACCTTCTTCGACGTGGTGAAGTCGCCGCTTGCCATCCGTTCGTCCTCGTTGTTGGAAGACTCGCACTACCAACCCTTCGCCGGCATCTACAACACCTACATGATTCCCTATCTGGACGACAAGTACGAGATGCTGCGCATGCTGAGCGATGCCATCAAGGGAGTATATGCTTCGGTCTACTTCCGCGACTCGAAGGCATACATGCAGGCAACGAGCAACGTTATCGACCAGGAAAAGATGGCTGTCATCCTGCAAGAGGTAGTGGGCAACCAGTATGGTGACCGCTACTACCCCAGCATGTCCGGTGTGGCACGTTCGCTCAACTACTACCCCATCGGCGACGAGAAGGCAGAAGAAGGTATCGTCAATCTGGCGCTCGGTTTAGGTAAATACATCGTGGACGGTGGCATGACGCTCCGCTTCTCGCCCTATCACCCCAACCAGGTGCTGCAAACCAGCGAAATGGAGATTGCCCTCAAAGAGACTCAGACCCGCTTCTATGCCCTCGACCTGCGCAATGCCGGTCACGACTTCTCCATCGACGACGGCTTCAACCTGCTGAAACTGCACGTCAAAGAAGCGGAAAAGGACGGAGCACTGAACTACATAGCCTCCACCTACGACCCTTACGACCAGATTATCCGCGACGGGCTTTATCCCGGCGGACGCAAAGTCATCACCTTTGCCAACATCCTGCAACACGACGTATTCCCCCTGCCACGCATCCTGCAACTGGCTTTGAAATACGGAGAGCAGGAGATGCGCCGTCCCGTAGAGATAGAGTTTGCCGCCACCATGAGCCGCGAGAAGGACAAAACCGGCACCTTCTACCTGCTGCAAATCCGCCCGATAGTCGACACCAAGGAGATGCTGGATGAAGACCTTACCGCCATTCCGGACGACCAGGTACTGCTCCGTTCCAACAACTCATTGGGACATGGCATCATGAACGAGATACATGACATTATCTATGTGAAGACAGACGACTATAGTGCCTCCCACAACCAGGAGATTGCCTGGGAGATAGAGAAGCTGAACCAGCAGTTCCTGGACGAAGGCCGCAACTATGTCCTTGTAGGTCCCGGACGCTGGGGTAGCAGTGACACCTGGCTCGGCATCCCCGTGAAGTGGCCGCACATCAGCGCTGCCCGCGTGATAGTGGAAGCCGGACTGACCAACTACCGGGTAGACCCCAGCCAGGGAACCCACTTCTTCCAGAACCTGACCTCCTTTGGAGTGGGATACTTTACCATCAACGCCTTTATGAATGACGGCGTATACAACCAGGAATTCCTGAATGCACAGCCTGCCGTACACGAGACGAAGTACCTGCGGCATGTACATTTCCACCAGCCAATGGTGGTAAAGATGGATGGCAAGAAGAAACTGGGAGTGGTGCTGATGCCCGAAGAATAAATCAGTCCGTCAGCCGGTGCAGCACAATCATCACCACCTCTGCGGGAGCAAACATGCGGATGGCTTTCTGCGAAGTGCCGATGCCGTTGGTGACAATCATCGGGATGTTCTTTGAGTTGTACTTCAGCCCGGAGAGGAACCGCTGCCCGTAGTGCGAGGGGACTATCGGTGCATAAAGCCCGAACAGCGTCACCTGCCCGCCATGCGTGTGTCCGGCCAGGATGAGATCGGAGTTTGTCACCGGGACGTCCTCGGCATAGTCTGGCGTATGCGTCAGCAGGATTACGAAATCGTCGGGCGAAAGGCCGAGTGTGGGCGATGTGCCGTTCTTGCCCAAGTCGAAAGGATTGCGCACGCCCGCCACAAGAATCCGCTCGCCGCCACGCCGCAGGGTGTCCACCTTATGCTCCAGCAGATGCATGCCATAATGCCTCATTTCGCGCACGATGTCGTCATAGCAAGCCTCGTAGTCATTGTTGCCAAGCACGGCATAGGTGCCCAACGGCGTCTTCACTTGCGCCAGGGCAGCCATGACGGGCGGCACGTACTGGCAGCCTTCGTGAAAGTCGCCGCCAATCAGCAGCACGTCGGCCTTCTGGTCTATGAGCAGGCGGACCAGGTCCTTCAATCCCTCCTCCTTCAGCAGGCTTTTGTAGTGCAGGTCGGAGACAAAGGCGATGCGGAAGCCCTCGAAGGCGGCAGGCACGTCGCGATGCGTGAAGTCGTACGTCTTAATGCGGCTGACGCCCTTATAGGCCGAGCCTACGTGGGTGGTTTTCGATGTGATTCTTGTACCTCGCTGCACAATTACCTTTTGTACCGGTGCCGTTTTCTTTATCTGCTGTTTCTTTACCTCGCCCTTCGCCGGCTGGCGGCGGACATTACGCAAATCAGACTGGTCAAAGGTGAACATCGGCGAAAGGCGGGCGGGCAACCCGATAGTATCGCCAAGCTGCGTGCTGTCTGCCTGCATGACTGGCTGCGGCAACGACACGGTAATCATCCGCTTGGAACGGCAGGAAGACAAGAGCAGCAGAGAAAGAATGGATATGTAGACTAACTTCTTCATCATAAGTGGGTACAAATATAGGGATTTTCAGTATTTTTGCTGGCAGATGCCGAACTAAATTGGAACTACGATGAACGAGATTAAACAGAATTCACCCTACGCATGGTTTCTCGCCGCCCGCCCCAAGACGTTGACGGGAGCCATCATCCCGGTATTGCTGGGCAGTGCCCTTGCCTTCAGCGACGGACAGTTCAAGACCGCACCCGCCCTGCTGTGCGCCCTCTTTGCCTGCGGCATGCAGATTGCCGCCAACTTTATCAACGACCTCTTCGACTTCCAGAAAGGGACCGACCGTCGGGAAGACCGGCTGGGGCCGCAGCGCGCCTGCGCCGAAGGTTGGATTACGCCGGCAGCCATGAAAACCGGCATCGGCATCGCACTGACACTGTCGTGCCTGGCAGGGCTGGCAGTGCTGTTCACCGTCTGGGGGCAGCTGCCCCACGGAGGCTGGGAACTGGTGGTGCTGGGCGTGGTGTGCATACTGTTTGCTTTCCTCTATACCACGCTGCTCTCCTATCGGGGCTGGGGCGACGTACTGGTGCTGGTGTTCTTCGGCTTCGTGCCCGTATGCGGCACCTACTACGTGCAGGCCTATACGCTGAATATGGATGTGGTGGTGCTGTCGCTCGTCAGTGGCCTCGCCATAGACACCTTGCTGATGGTGAACAACTATCGCGACCGCGAGCAGGATGCCGTGAGCGGCAAGTGTACGCTGGTGGTACGCTACGGCAAGAAGTTCGGTGAGAATATGTATCTGGCACTGGGCATCGCCGCCGTGCTGCTCTGCTTCTGGTTTGTCTACACGGGCAAGCTGACTCCGCTGGAATTTATCTGGGCTCCCTGCGTCTATCTCTATATGCACGCACTGACGTGGCGCAAAATGATACAGATAGGTAGCGGTAAAAAGCTGAACAGCATACTGGGCGAGACGTCGCGCAATATGCTGTTCTTAGGATTACTGTTAGCGGTGGCGCTGAATTGAGAGGTTAGGGGTTAAGGATTAGCGGTTAGACCCTAATCCCTAAACCTTAACCCCTACCTCCATACATCTGTTCGTAATACTTCTGATAGTCACCGCTGGTCACTTCTTCCACCCACGGCTGGTTGTTCAGGTACCATTCAATGGTCTTGACGATACCGACCTCGAACTTCGTCTCCGGATACCAGCCCAGGGCATTGGTAATCTTTGTGGGGTCGATGGCATAACGCTGGTCGTGACCTAGGCGGTCTTTGACGAAGGTGATAAGGTCTTCGTTTATCCAGCTGATGTCAATCGTGCCGTCGGCGGCTTTTACTTGTTTCTTCAGCACTGCACGGTAACGGGGTTCTTCCTCCATCAAGCGGCGGACGGTGGCAATAGTCAGCTTCACGATTTCAAGATTGGTCTTTTCGTTGTGACCGCCTACGTTGTAGACTTCGCCTTCCACACCCTCGCGGACAACCAGGTCGATAGCTTTGCAGTGGTCTTCCACGTAGAGCCAGTCACGCACGTTACTGCCGTCGCCATAGACGGGGAGGTTCTTGCCTTCGAGAATATTCTTGATGATAAGCGGAATCAGCTTTTCGGGGAACTGATACGGACCATAGTTGTTGGAGCAGCGGGTGATGTTGATGGGCATGCCATAGGTATCATGGAATGCTTTCACGAACATATCGGCGCTGGCTTTGGAGGCGGAGTACGGGCTGTGCGGGCACAGCGGGGTCGTTTCCATAAAGTAGCCCTCGGCGCCCAGGGCACCGTATACTTCATCGGTGGAAACCTGCAGGTACTTTTTGCCTTCCTTCCAGGTCTTGGCGTCGGCATCGTACCAGGCATCCTTGCAGCACTGCAGCAGGTTAACGGTGCCCAGAACATTGGACTCAACAAAAATTTCCGGGTTGCGGATGCTGCGGTCAACGTGGCTTTCGGCAGCAAAGTTGATGACGTAATCCGGGTCATATTTGGCGATCAGGTCAGTGACAAGAGCCTTATCGCAGATATCACCCTTGACGAAGATATGGCGGGCATCGTCCTTGATATCTTCCAGGTTTTCCAGGTTGCCGGCATAGGTCAGCTTATCCAGGTTGACCAGGCGGATATCCTGGTATTTTTCCAGCATATAGTGGACAAAGTTGGAGCCAATAAAACCGGCACAGCCGGTAACAAGATAAGTTTTCATTTATTTACCATCCCAATTATTGAAAAAGTCCTGAATTGCATCTTTCCAGTCGCGCATGTCATCGCCGACACTGCACCGCAGGGCGCGGTTTTCCAGTGCGCTCCATGCCGGGCGGTCTGCGGATTTGGGGTTCATCTCTTTATATTGTGCGCTGGTAACGGGCTTTACGGTGCACGGCAGGCCGGACAGGCGGATGATCTCGGATGCGAAATCATACCAGGAGCAGATGCCCTCGCCGGTGCAGTGGTACAGGCCGTACTCGTGGGTGACGCAGAGCTGTAAG
>ENA-OPWR01000360-OPWR01000360.1-human-gut-metagenome-genome-assembly--contig:-NODE-360-length-43463-cov-4.088163_pt1 | contig 43463 bp, 45 predicted proteins | sample MGYA00241507_ERZ502006 | MGnify/ENA primary metagenome ERZ502006 (study PRJEB25962, sample SAMEA2043041) | human gut metagenome | biome: human gut; feature: human-associated habitat; material: faeces...
CGCCGGCGGACATGCGTTCTTTTAACTCCGCCATGCTCTCGCCGGTCATTTTGCTGATCTCATTTAAAGGATTGAAGCCCGCATTAACAAACTGTAGTAAATCCTGCCCGGACAGCTTGCCGGCGCTTCCAACCTGGGCAAACGCCAGGGTTAAGCTGTCAAACCGCTCTTTATTCCCCTGAGATACGTCCCCGAGCATTTGAAGGGTGGGAAGCAGATCTTCCGCAGAGGTTCCAAAAGCTAAAAGGGTTTGAGAAGCTTTTGCCAAATCTGAGGTTTCAAATGGGGTTTTGGCCCCCATTTCCTTCAGATTGTTAACCAGCTTTGTGGCTTCTTCCGCGCTGCCAAGCATCGTACCAAAGGAAGTAATATATTGTTCCATTTGGGAATTGTACTTAACGCCGGAAAGAACAGCGGCGCCAAACGCACCGCTTACCGCTCCAATCGCGGTGGCTGTTACTTTCAGCCCGGTTTTCGCAATGCTCCCCAGCTTTTCAATTCCAGACTTAAAACCGGAGCTGTCAACCCTGGTATCAAATTTTAAAGAGCCATCATAAGCCATAATCTCACCCTTTCCTGTGAGGTCATCGGCTCATAATGGCACTACTTGACCTGCCTTCCGTTTTTTACTTTTATTTCAAATATCTGTTTGCAGTTCTTTCCCTTGCATTTAATAAAAATACCCTTACAGTCAGCCGTCTGGCTTAACCGCAAAGGCATTTCATACCCACAGTAAGGGCACTTTACTTTTCCAATATGGTCACCACCTGATTTTAGGCATAAGAAAAGCACCCTGCGCAAAGCAGAGTGCTGAATGTGGATATATTAAAACCGCCCTTCGCGGGGGGCGAGGAGCGGTCAAGGGTTATGCTATTTTTATAGATTTTATTTCTGATTCTGTGAATTCTATCAATTTTTCACTATTGGTCACCTTTAGGGTAATAGAATCTTCTTCATCTTCGTTATCATCTTTATCATGAAAAGAGAAAACATAACCGTTCCATTGTTTGCCGTCTATATCGATCAATAGTACTTTGTTAAACAAATATTTTTGTAAATCAATCATGTTTTTTCTCCTTTCTCGGTACTAAATGAGTTCCTGATTTAGAATAGTGAATTGTTCCTTTGTCAGTCGAAGTTTCTTCCCTAGTACTCTTATTTATGTCAACTCCTATGATCTCATCGCAGTCAATCAATTCTTTGTTTTTCCATAAACCTTTTCTATCATAAACAAGTGAACCAGTTCCACTTTTTTCATTTATTATTTTCTGCGCTTTATCTTCTGAAATTGTCAAGTAGCTTCTTCCATCAATATATTCCGGGCAGCCTTTTATGTGTTTAGCTTGCTTTTCGTGATTTATGTCAAGCTTTATATTGCCTTTTCTTATTTCATCTTCTATTATACCACTTTTCACCGCAATGTCAAGCCTTTGCGGCTTTTTCATGCCCGCGATCAACATTTGCTCGCGCTCTTCGGCTGAAATGGTCGGCTTCTTGAAACCTATCTGCTTCATGCGCTCCCGCTCTTCGGCGGGCAGCTCGCGCGAGGTCTTGCTCCACACGTCCTGCGCCTTCCTGCCGCTTATGTACGTCACGGTGCAGGTGCAGTTGTCGTGGCGGCGGTAAACGTCCTTTGGCACTTCTTCGGGGTAGCGGTATTTGCCCGCGAGAGCCGCGCACCATTTGCAGCACCCGCCGTGGTCGCTGCGGATAATAAAGCATTCCAGCCCCGCTTCACTGCGATATTTCACGTTAGTTTCAACGTAATCATCGTAAAAACTTCGCGTGATGTTCTCGGTCGTCGATGTCATTCGGCGCACCATCTTCTCTTCGCTGATGTCGGGCGCGGAAGCCGCCCCCGCTACCGCCTGCACGCGCTCTGCGGGGTATGGCGCACGCTGCGGCTCGATGTTAATTCCCATCTTGCGGTCAAGCGCACGCTGGCACTCAGCCGCTGCGGAATTGATTATCTCGTAGTTATCTTTCAGCACACCCGAGAGTATCGTGTCGGCGATGTTGTAATACATCTTGCCGTCGGGCAGCGCGGCGACGTTGACAAATTCGCTTATCGCCTGCGAAGCCCGAAAGCCTATCGACTGCGAGAGAAGCGAGATCTCTTCCATCTGCGCCGTGCCCGCCGCGACCTTGCCGAGCACCGATTGTATGTACGCGTCGCCCTGACATTTTTTCTTGAAATACGCCCGAATTTTCTCGAGCAGCTCTGCGCCGATGTCAGCCATTCTCGCCCTCCATGCCCGTCAAGCGACGGATATTCTTTTCGCCGAGATAGTCGGGGGCTGCCTGATTTATCTTCAAAATAGCGTCGCCAACGCCCGCAAGAGCCGCCGCGTCCGGCTCGAAAATCGGCAGCCAGCGCGGGGTAAGAGCCGCGAACGCATAGCGCGTATACGCCGCCTTGTCGCGCACGCACGCCGCCAGATACACAACGTTGAGGAAGCCCGTGCCGAACGTCCGCTGAGCCTTGCGTGCCGTCAGCCGCAGGTTCTCGTGGCTCGCGCGGATAGCGTCGTAGCTTGATGGGTTCGATGTCGCAAAACCTAAGTCATCGAGCGTAAGGCTCGTTTCGCCTGCGAAAAGGCTCGCTATCGACTTTAGCTGCTCGGAGTAGGGCGTCATGCTCTGCTGCTGAAACTGCCCGACGGTGGGGTTGTTGCCGTCGTCGTCGCGAGTGACCGCCAGCATCGAGGACATCGTTGCGCCCCACTTGTCCATCTTGTCCATCTGCTCGGCACTGTCCGACAAGCCCAAAATGTACTTTTGCGGGAAGCTGTAGAACTCCGCCGAGATCTCCGAACGGCGCAGAGTGCGCAGGGCTTCTTGAACCAGCTCCATGCACGCGCGGGTAATGCGCGAATGTCCGAACGGCCGCACGGGGTCGGGGCGGTAGATCATCGGCACAAGCAGCGGGTAGGGCGCGGGGTTCTCGTAAATTTGCACGTCCTCGCCCTTGCGGCATATCTCGGTCTGTTCGGCGGTGAAGTACGCTTCGATAGTCGGTTCGCCGCGGTCGTCGGTATCGAGCACGGCGTAACCCTCGCGCAGCATATTCGTGATGGGGTCGATAATGCCCGTCGCGCTGCCGCCGTCGATGACCTGCAAACGCGGGTAACCATCGCCGTCCGCCGAGATGTAGATGAAACAGCAGGACGAGATGAGTGCCGAGATCACCGCGCTGTCGAAGAGCACGTCGCTGTTGTTCTCCGTCAGTATCTCATTGACGCGAAAACCGTTGCCATCGAAACCGTCGAACACTATGCGGTCGGCGAGCACATCTACCGCCTTGGCGCACCAGCCGAGCACGGGGGTTATCCAGCGATAATCGGGCGGTATCATCTTGCCGAAGTCTGCTATTTTATTCTTCATATGGTAATGGTCGTACCGCACCTGCACGCGGCGGCGTTTGCATTTCAGCTTCGCCCGCAGGTACTCCATGCCCTTGTATTCAGCCATGTTTTATCCTTTCGTTTCCAAACTTTTCAAGTCTGCGAGATATATAACCAGTGCAGAGGGTGAAGGGTCGCTCGCAAGTTCAAGGGGTGCCCTCCCCCCCATATGCTGCCAAAAATTCGGCAAAAGTCACAAAAAATCGCGGAAAATTCATGCATTTTGACGAACATTTGACGAATGTCGGGTAAAGTGTTCAGCGTGCGCACCGCTGAGCCGTCAGAAGGTTTTCCAGTCGAAAGTCTGCGGCAGTATGCGGTTGGATAGGAGCTCAACTGACTGATCGAACACCTGCTTTTCTACGAGCTTGTCCGACTTCTGCCGATTGCAGCACCAGTGAGCAAGCTGCAAATTCGATATGTCCGACGGGTGCCCGCCCTTGGCTATCGGGATAATATGGTCGATGCAGGCGGACAGCGGGTGCGGATATTTGAGCGTAAAGTCAACAGGTCTGCCGCATATTCCGCACACGGTCTGCGTGGCGTATATCCGCTTCTTGTTCGCGCGAAACTGCTGCTGATGAGCGCCGCTGCGGTCGGGTCTTTCGATAGGCAAGGGGTTCACACCTTTCGGGGTCAAAATTTTGGAGAGGGGTGCAAAAAGACACCCCGCCCGAAAGCGGAGTGCCTTGTCGCAAATTTATAGGAGGCTCGGAAGCAAATGGCGCGGCGCACAAGGTCATGCCCTCGGCTGCACCGCACGGGACTTGCGCCCCGTGATTGAAAGGAGATTCATCAAAAAAGAGCAAGTCAGTGCTGTCCTACTGTCCCCAGTTTAAATTATAACATAGGGAAAACGGACAAAACGGACAACTTTCGAGCTTTCAGCGATTTTTCGGTGAGTTTGCGATGTATCGGCACACGCGCTTGCGCACGCAGTCCTCTGACATTCCGCCGAGCAGTCGCGCTATCTGATGGTACTTCTTGCCCTGCACGAAACGCAGCTCGAACATCTCTCGGGTCTGCGGGTCGGGTATGGCGGATATGTACGCGCGGACGGCGGCTGTGCGGCGTTCTAAGGCGGCTTTCTCGCGGTGGAGAGCCGTTACCTCGTCGCTCGGCGGCAAGCCGCTGAGGGTCACGCAATGCTTGCTGAATGGCGGGTCGGCGGCGGACTGCACGCACACGCGCGTTTCCAGTGCCGCGAGCTGTGCGCTTATTCGGTCGAGCCTGCGCTTGTCCGCGCGGTAGTTTTGCAGGTCGGTCTTGGTCATTTGCCGTCACCGCCTATCAGCCGCAATTTACCAACGTGAGAACACCTGAATATGCAGTTGCCGCAGGGTATTCCGTACTCATCGCACACGAAGTAATACTTCTTCGGCAGGTACAGATTGTAGTTGTTTTTGAACTTTTCCTCGCCCGTCTTGTGCAGAATACCCCTCAGCGTTTTGCCGAAGATAGTTACTTCGACAGTTTTGCCGAGATACTTTTCAAGCTCTGAACGTTTCATTTTCCTTCACCGTCCATTCTAGCTCCGCAGTTAGGACAATAGTTAGGTTTAGGCTGAAATGATTCCTTTAATTCATAAATCATTTCTTCTCCACATTCTGAACATTCTATACCTCTCAAATCAAAAGTTTTCCCTGCGTATTCGTAAGCTACGGTCATAAATATAGGCTTCCATTCTCCGTGCTTTACCTCCTGCGCATCTACGGTAGGTTCATCATCAATCAGTTCGCACAGGTTATAATAAAGTTCCTCTATGGTCATACCCCAATCAAATATGCTGTCTGTTTCCGAATCAATAGAACACTTTAATTTTTCTGCGTCAATATATCTTGCCATTATTCCTCGTCCTCCTTTGCTCGTTCAATATCTTCCGCCGACGTATTCGCCGCACATAGTGCCCAAGCTGCCCCGGCTATTACAGCGGCGATCACGGTAAATATTATCGCAGTCATTCTCACTCATCGTCCTCCTCAAATCCCAGCTCGTTCGGGTCGAAATTGTCCGCCAGCTCCTGCCACTTGTCAAGATCATACGACCTCTCAGATGTGCTCTCCGTGCCCCTTCCGTCGCGCAGTATCCATTCGGCTATCGTGTCGTAGCAACTGTGACAGCTCTTCCCGCTCTTGTAACACCATTCATCAAGTTTTGATATGTATTTTTTGACGACAAACTCAGAAGACATCGCTTTCAGCCTGCTGTACTCCTCGCCGCTCAGCTTCACTTTTTCATGCGCGCCGTATCTTCTCTTGTCTTCTATAATATCATCTTTTCTTCTCTTATCTTCTCTTGTCTTCTCTGTGGGATTTTTGCTGACATTATTGCGCTTTTCTGCACGCATATTGCCTGCATTATCCGCTTTACTGCCAGCACTTTCAGATTTTTGGGTATAGCTGACCAAGAGGTACTCGGTGCGAGAATTTTTTCTGCGCCCCGTGATGGAAAAGTAACGCTTCTGTATGCCCGCCGATGTGAGCACCGAATGTTCCTCATACATCTTTCTGTCGAAAATACCTCTCCGTACAGCTGCTGAAATTATCTCAGACACAACGCCGGCACCCACACCGTTTCGCTTGGCAAACACCAGCGCCACGTCATCGTTCCATTCACAGTAATAACCTTACCCTCCATATATCTTCATGAAGAGCTTGACGATCACTGCAAACCCTGTTATCCCAAATTCTGATTCGATAAGCTCAAACTTATCGTCAAGCTGGCAGTTGAGCATGAACCAGTCAAGGTTCTTCTTCTCCTGCCTTGCCATTTTACACCTCTTTTATCCTTATGCCGTACAGATAAAGCATCAGCTTTCGCTTTATTATATACTCCTTTGTACGGCAGCCTTTCGCGTCCTCTACCGTCTTTTTGCCGTCTTTAGTTACATACACAAAATCGGCTATGTACGAGCACTCGCGCTCGATACATTTTCCGTCTGCCCGCTGCGAGGGTATCAGCACTATTTTCTTCTGCCGCTCCAGCCCGCTGATCTCGCCCGCTCTCTGCATAAGTTTCAACTCGCACCATCTGCGGTACTCCTTTTGGCTGTCGAACCTGCCGTCGGGCGTGTCTACCTTGCGCGAGTTGTACTTTCCGTACCTGTTCAAAACGCCACACCTTCTCCCAGATCGGGCGTATACCCGTCGTAATATTCATCTGCCGCATACGCCGCCTGCCCTATCTCAGCTTCCTGCCTTTTCGTCTCTCCCGTGAACGAGGCTTCGTCCACATATACCTCTGTAACGTAATGCTTTGCACCGTTCTTGTCATCGTAGGTGCGGGTGCGCAGGTTTCCAACTACGGCTATCATTCTGCCCTTGCCGAAATAGCGGCTTATGAACTCAGCCGTGCCGCGCCATGCCACACAATTTATGAAATCTGCCTGCCGCTCTTCGCCCTGCCGCACAAAACTGCGGTCAGCCGCGATAGTGAATGTCAGCACCGAAACGCCGTTCGGAGTAGTCTTTAGTTCCGGTTCGCGTGTCAGCCTGCCCATCAAGATAACTTTGTTTATCATATACTGCTCCTTTCGCAAATTATCACTTCCGCCGATACCGCTCGGCTTATCTCACGCCTAAAATACTCTTCATCGCTGTTATCGTCCGAAAGGTGCATAGCGTACACCTTTTTCAGCCGCGGCGTATCGTAAGCCCTGAGCAGCTGCAAAAAATGCTCCAAGCTCATATGGCTGGTCATAAGCCTTTCCCGACGGGCGGCGCTCATATCTGCCGAAAGCGTTTTCATGCTGTAATTGACTTCGCCCATTATCACGTCGACCCCGCTGAAAACGTACTCGACGTAGTAAGTATCGGTAAAGAAAAGCGTTCGCTCTCCGCTTGTCGTATCAGTTATCACAAAGCCCAGCGGGTCTGGGGCGTCGTGCTGAACGTCGAAAGGGTAAACGCTTATCCCGCCTATCATAAAAGGCTCGTGCGCCTTTACCGCCCTGCACCTGTGTCCGCTCAGCCCCAGAGCTTCAAACGTAGCCGCGCTGCTGTACACACTGATACCACGCCGCACAAGCTCGCGCGCCGCCGCCGAATGATCGCTGTGGCAATGGCTGAGCAGCACGCCCTCAATATCCGTCAGCGAAAAATCCAGCGCCCTGAGCAGTTTGCGGTAAGGTATGCCGCATTCTATCAGCAGGCTTCCTCCGCCGCAGCTAAGTCGGTAGGCGTTGCCGCCCGAGCTGCTCGCGATAACATCTATCTTCGTTTTCATCAGAAATCGGGCTGCGGAGCTGCTTCGGCGGGAGACTCATTCGCGGCAGGCGGCGCGGCGTCGATGTCTATCACCTTGCTGTTGGCATTTGCCTGCACCGTTTCTTCCGCGCGTTTCGCAGCCGCGGCAGCTCTGGGCTCGGCTTCTTCTGTCATAACGCCCTGCATTTCGACGCTCATTATGCCGTATTTTGAGATAAGGCGGCGTATGCAGGTCTTTAAAGCCATTTTGTCGAAATCTGTACGCCAAGGGCTGTACTTGCTCTTGGCTGAGGGCGAGTAATCGTCACGCCACTTTTCCGCTTCGGCGCGGGTCATGTATATCATCTTTTCAAAGCCGTTTATCAGTTTGAAGTACGCGAAATAGCCTACTACCTCGTCACCGGTACGTTCACCGCTGAGATCTACCATGCCCGAGAGCTTGTCTGCACCGCGTATCTCGCCCTCGTACACTACGTCGGCGTTTATCGTGCGGTACTGTCCTGTACGCTGAGCAAGCTGTATCAGCCCCTTGTACCCCAGCGTGAACGTCGGCACATTGTTGTACGGCACGACGTATGCGAAGCCGAGCGATTTTGAGATAGGCAGGTCAAGTGTAGCCGCCTTTACGCACTCCAGCGCCACCGCCATAGGATCGCATTTCTGAAGATACGCGTCGCCCGAATAGAGGTCGAGCATTGAGGTCTGAAACTGAGTCCAGTTGTTTTTCAGGCTGTTTTTCAGCCGCGCCTTTATCTCGTGCGAATTGAGGCATTCTTTAAAGCGCTCTACGGGAGCGGGCGCGTACTGCAAATTCGTTCTTTCGTTCATCTTTTATTCCTCCGTTTCAAATCTGAGAGTCTTATCATTTTCCGATACCACCAGCCGTATCACCTGCATACCCTCAGCTTCGAGCTTCGTCACGCTTTCGGCGTTGTCAACGAAAACGGGCAGCTCCAGCCCAAGTGCTTTCGAGAATGTGCGGATAATATCCAGCCCTGCGTTTATGCGTGCGGCGTTATTGGCGGTGCTGTAAGGTATATAGCCGTTCGCGGTGGGTGCGAGAGCCTCGCATATGTCCTCTATGCCGCCGTTGACCTGTCGACGGAAGAGCTTAAAGCGCACCTTTTCAAACTTTGCGTTTATCTTCTCAGTAAGCATATCAGCTTTTGCGCGGGAAAACTGTTCGCAAAGATACAAGCCCTGCTGCGCCTTTTCGCTTTCTTCCTCCGCCTGCTTCTGCTCGGCTTCCAGCTCAACCAGTCTGTCTTTAAGTCTGCGGCAGTTTTCAAGAGCGGCAAGCTTCGCCGCGAGCCTGCCTGCTTCCTCGTCTATCTCAGCTATACGTCTGCGCAGCTCTTCTCTGCCGTTCTCTCCGCCGTTTTCGATTATCTTTATCTGCGCCCGCATACCCTCTATCAGATTATTCACCGCCATATATTCGGGCGTTTGCTCTAAGGGGTCTGCCACTATCAGCTCTTTTTCGGCTTCGGCAGCGCTGCGCTCGGTATCCTCAAGGCTTTTTTGCAGGGAAGATATTTTCTCCTCAGCCTTTTCAGCGGCGGACTGTGCTTCGGCTATCATCGGCTTTGAGCAGGCAGCTTTGCCGCGGGCGTTCAGCTCTTCCAGCCGCCGCCTGCGCTGTGTTTCAAAGCCCGCCTCGGCTTCCGCTATACGTTCAGGAGGAATATCCTGACCGCAGCAGGGGCACACGGTATCGCCCGACCACTTTTCCGCCGAAACTGCGGCGTACTCCGCAAGCAGTTCATCACGCATATGCGCAAGTTTTTCAGCCTCTGCCGTATGCTGTATCTTCTCAGCCTTTGCGGCGCTGAGAGCGTTTGTAATGCGGTATTTTTCATCAGTGAGCTTTGAGATACGCGCCATTACCGCGTCGTTCGCCCTGCGGTTCTCTTCGGCGCGGGCGGCTTTCATCTCGGCGAGGATACGGCTTTTATCAGCAATATCTTCACGCAGAGCGGCGGTCTTTTCGGCAGATGAAGCATTTAGCTTTCTGCTAAGCTCAGCACGTTCGGCATTAAGTTTCGCCGCAGCGGCAGTCACTTCACCCGCGGTGACATCGGTTTGCTCCGCTGAGATCTGACGGTTCACTTCGTCTATCCTGCCGGGAAGCTCTTTCAGCGCGTCATTGGCGGCGGTACGGCGGCTGCGGCATATCTTCTGAAATTCTTCGATACTGTACCACATCTGCGCAGTACCGGGTTTGAGCAAAAGGTGCATGAGCGGTTTGAGTTCTTCGCTGCTGCCGATAACGTCGAAATCGCCAACGCCGCCAGCTAACTGCATGAGCATTGGTCGGCGCTTTTTGACATCGAGCACCGAAGCGAAATATTCGGGCACGGTAAGTATCATGAACTCCTGCGGGTCGGCTATCGAAGATATATACTCGGAAAATTCCTTCTCCTGCTTAGGAACATCGTCGATGAAATAGCTTGTCTTATTGCCCGAGAACACCGCCTGCGAGCTGCCGCGTTTCTTTTTCCAGTCCTCGCGCAGCGTTTTCCTGAGTGAAATGTGCGTCCCGTTTATATCGTAAACAGCCTGCACGGTGCAGTCGATACCGTGTATCTCCTCGCCGTTGGTATCGCGCATTTTAGGGCAAAAGCGCGGTGTGAAGCTGCTGTCCTTATCGAAAAGCAGCCATGTCTGCGCGTCGGCGATAGTAGTTTTGCCCGTGCCATTTTCGCCGTAGACCGACATCGAACCGCCGTTCGGCGCAAATTCGAGCGACTTCACGCCCTCAAAATTTTCAAGCTTCATGCTAATGAGTTTCATCTTTCGTCCTCCTCCGTCGCCCGCACTTGACAAGCGCGGCAGTTTGTGGTATCATTATCGTTAGTGATAACGGCTTCTGTGTTATCGTTTGCGCTCGTCTCTGTTGCAGCAGGGGCGGGCGTTTTTGTTGTGTTTTCGTTGTTCATGCTCTTATCCTCCTGTGTTTTCGTCTGCTCTGCGCGCCACTCGCGGCGGAGCTTGTATATGTAGCTGACATCGCGGCTGAATTTCGCCGCTATCTCCGCGACCCTTGTGCCGCGCTCGAACTCGGTCTGTATATGCTCGCGCTGTTCCTGCGTCAGTCCGCGCTGCTTCATCGGTACGCGTTGCTTCATCGGCACGCCGAGCACTCTCTGATTTTCCATGTAATTTCGTATCTCCTTTCGCTTGGGGTTCTCCTGCTGACCCTGCTTGACGGTGTATGTCGGGGTCAGCCCCGCCGTCAGCAGGTAGTCCTCTATTTCGTCTGCCGAGAGGCCTACCGCCTCTGCTATCTGCCGCAGCGACTTGCCTTCGGCGTTGAGCAGGCGTATTTTCAGCGCTGTTTTAGTCCGCATGGCTCACACTCCAAACATCGCCCAGCGGCTGAACATTGCCGCCGCGTATATCACGAACGCCACGCCCGCGCCGCCCAGAAACACCGCCAGCCCGATGAACAGCGTGTCCATCTGCTTGACTTTACGATCGTTGCGCAGGCGCTCTATGTGGCGCTTGTACACTTCGTCCTTGCGGGCGCTTTCTTCGCGTAAGTTCGCCATTTCGGCTAGGTCGCGTTGGGTCATTGCTGAGCACCTCCCAGCAGTTTTTCCAGCGAACGCAGCTTTTTCAGCCGCCGCTCGTAATCGTCGATGTCGATACCCCACGCTTCGTAAGCTATCTTCGTGTTGACGGCATACGGCAGCCACGACTTTACGCCGCGCTTTGCCATCTCGGTCTTTGCCATCTTCTTTATCTTTATCGTCTGGCTTTCGCCCGTGCCGAACAGCTCGGCGACGTCGGCGTTCGTCAGTTCGCTCTTAGTGTAGTACAGCCTTACAGCCGTTTCAACGTCCGGTGTTCTCATGTGTCATGCCTCCTTCACCGACATTATGTATTCTCCCGCGCGCTTCTCGTCGCGCGCTGTGCGTATCGCGGTTATCACCGACTCGGCTTTCACCGACACTATGCGGGGTTCGCCGTAGTCGGTCGTGAACTCTATTAGGTAGGTTTTCTTCATGTTCATTCACTCCTTTTTTTGCTTACTCTCAGCCATTTTCTGAACCTTGAACTCGTTGTATTTCTGTCGATACATATAGCTCTTGCCGAAGATATTCCACGCCGCTTTGACTACGTTCGGCTCGTATGGGCGTATCTTTTCCAAATCATCAACAGCCTTGTACGAGATCGGACAGCGTGATCTCGGGGTGTGCGTCCGACCACTCCTGCACAAGTCTGATGTGTTCGGTAGTGATGGCGAACCTCGCGCAAGGCAAATCGCACAGCGAGCAGTCATCACAACAATCGAATGTTTTACACATACGGTTAAATTCGTGCGTGTAGTCAAGTGTGTTGTTACAGTTGTATTTTTTCATTGTGGTTTACCTCCTGTTAGAGTTTTGCGTAACCGTTAGTGAATATTTCGCCTGCTATCTGCCTGTGTATGGCTCGTCTTATCTCGCCGCAGAGCATATTGGGAAGCGACTGCATATCGCTTATGGTAAGCTTTCTCTCTGCGCAGAGGTCAAGTATTTCGTTGCAGGCGAGGAGTATACGCTCCGTACTCTCGGGCGTTATGTCTGAAAGTTCGGGGGATACGGCTACTATTTTTGATTTCTTCATAGTTTTACCTCCTCAAATTTGATAGCCATATTTAGTATTTTGTATTAACATTTAACACAACATATGGTATAATATAAGCATACCACTAGAAAAGGAGGTGGTATGTAATGAATACTCGTCAGACGAGTAAGTCTGTTGCAAGCAAGGCTTCTAAAATACTTTCAAGCTCAAAATCAACAAAAGCTCAGAAAAGTGTTGCAGCCAGCGCTCTTGCTCAGACAAAGACAGGCAAGAAAAGCAAATAAGCCTGTCTGAAAATTTTGGAGAGGGTGGAGCATTTGCGGTGCTTCACCTTCTATCTTTTGAAAAGCTCTTCGATAGGTATATCTGGAAAAAACTTTTCATGAATGATCATAGCCTGCTCGAGCGTGAAATTAGCGTTTCGTTTACCATGAAGTTTTACAGAAAGCGAACATTTAGATATACCAAGCGCTTTCTGCACCGCCTTATGTTTGATCTCACGCTTGCCTATTTCGCAAAGCAGGCGGGTGTACGGTCTTTCGATGGTTCTCACCTCCTGATCTCCCCTCACACCTTTGGATAAGGGGCGGGGTTTCTTGTTTTTCCAAGCAGATAATCTACCGAGCAGTCAAACATCTCGGCAAGCGACATCAGCGCAGGTACGGGGATATTTCCCGTGTCGAGCCAATTATAATACGTCTTTCTGCCTGTGCCGAGCTTCTTTGATAGATCGTCCTGCGACATATTGTGGCGTACTCTCTCTGCTTCGATATTTGGATATTTGTACTTGTCCGTCATTTTTTTCGCCCTCCTTTCAATACGCGAATTGCGTATTTCCTGTTTTCAATTATATACGCTTTTTGCGTATTTGTCAATACCCGTTTGCGTAAAAATACGCACAAAGAGTAAAGTCTTTTTTTGGTTATAGTATACAAAATGCGTAACACTGCCTATAAAACGCTTGACAATGTTACGCATATAGTGTATAATATTACTCAACAGAAAATGAACGAGGTGTTCACTATGTTCGACAACAGACTTAAAGAGTTAAGACAAAAAAGAAAATTGAATATGAAGCAGGCTGCTCAGCAGTTGGGCATTCCATATACTACATATGTAGGCTACGAAAAAAACGAACGCGAACCTAATTCAGAAGTGCTTCTACAGCTTGCTAATTTTTATAACTGCTCAGTAGACTATCTGCTCGGCATGACACCGCAGATAAATTCCGGCGAAGCCGCCACCGAAGAAACCATCTTCGACAGATTCGACAACATCAAGCCGCTTGCGCTCAAAAAGTTTCCCATGCTGGGCGAGATAGCCTGCGGCGAGCCGATATACGCAGACGAGGACAAGGAAACTTACGTCATGGCTGACAGCGACATCAAGGCGGATTTTTGCCTAAAAGCTAAGGGCGAGAGTATGATAAACGCGCGCATTTACGACGGCGACCTTGTGTTCATTAAGAAAATGCCGATGGTCGAGAACGGCGACATCGCCGCCGTGATAATCGAGGACGAAGCCACCCTCAAACGCGTTTACTACTACCCCGACCAGAACAAGCTTATACTCAACCCCGAGAACTCAGCGTTCGACCCGTTGGTATACATAGGCGAGGAGCTGAACCACATACACATTCTCGGCAAGGCTGTGTTCTTTATGAGCGCGCTGTGAGAAAATATAACCATGTAAAATATACTAATTATTTATATATTTTCTTGACAAATTGTGCGAAATGATGTATAATATTGTATATTTATAAAGGAGGTCTTTCACTATGGCGAAAGCAAAAAACAAAGTCATTGCAGGTGACTATGAGGGCAGCCCTGTTATTCTTTTTTTTGGCGGCTCAACTGGCATAAAGTTCAACAAAGAGCAGATAATGCTTAATTCAAAGAACGTCGAAAAATACGAAGTTATTACCGATGAGCAGCGCAAGTCTGCCGCTTCCGGAGTTGCTCGGGGTATCGTCGGCGGAGCTTTGCTCGGGCCTGTTGGTCTGCTCGCAGGTGGGTTGTCGGCAAAGTCAAAAGGAATATATCAAGTTGCAGTACAGTTTAACGAAGGTAAAAGGTCTTTGCTTGAAATTGATGAAAAGATTTATAAAGCGTTGGTTAAAAACTGCTTCTAAAAGATAAGGGGAGGCACACAGCATGGACGGAATGGTGATAGGCATATGCCTGATAGTTATACTGCTTATCCTTGTTCTTATGATAGTCAAGATAGAACAGCATATGGAGAGCGTGGACAAGCAGCTCAAAGCGCTCAGCGAACATATTCTACGCAAGGACGACTAAAACGACCACAAAGGCGAATAAATGAAAATTCCCCTCCTGCGCTATGCAAGAGGGGAAAATAGTAAAAAGCCCCCTACCGACTGCCATCGGTAAGGAGCAAGCACACAAAACCCAGTAACCACAAAGGGCTTTTTCTGCCCTTTTATTATAGCACACTTCGCACGAAGTGTCAAGGAATAGGAGGAAAAAATCATGCCGATCTACAAAATGACTGACGAAAAAGGCAAGAACATTAGGAAGGACGGTCTGCAAAAGTACCGCGTGCACGTGAACTACACCGACGCGCTCGGCAAGCCCCGACAGATCACACGCGTGGCTTACGGCTCTGACGCGGCTAAGGCGCTGGAAATGCAGTTGACTGCGCAGGTAAACAGCCGCGAACTTGCACCGAAAATGACGGTAAAGCAACTGTTTGACGAATACCTCGCCGCAAAGCGCAGCGAGGTCCGCGAAACATCGCTCGACAAAACGACCAGAATACTGAAAAAGAACGTGCTGCCGAAATTTGAAAGCACGAAACTCGACAGCCTTTCCGTACCGATGGTGCAGAACTGGAAGCAGGAGATCTCGGCGCAGGGGCTTTCGTTCACGACCCGCAAGAATATCTACGGTGAATTTCGTGCGATGATAAACTACGCCGTCAAAATGGAATACATACCAAAGAACCCTGTAACGATAGCGGGCAACTTCAAAGCGCCGCTTGAGCCGGAAAAGGAAATGCTTTTCTACACGCCCGAAGAGTTCAAGCGGTTCATCGCGGCGGCGCGCAAGTGTGCGGAGCAGGCGGAAGCGGAAGGCTCGGTGTTCGAGTGGAACTATTATGTATTTTTCAACATTGCATTTTACATGGGCATGAGAAAAGGCGAGATAAACGCGCTGCAATGGTCTGACATAAAAGGCGGCTATTTAAGCATAACGAAGAGCGTAGCGCAGAAGCTCAGCGGCGGCGACAGGTTCACGCCGCCCAAGAACAAATCCTCGATACGCACGATACAGATACCGCGCAGGCTGCAAGCTATACTCGAAGAGCACCGCAAGCGGTCTGAAAGCGCGCCGGAGTGCTTCACGGAAGCGGCGTACATCTGCGGCGGCGAGCGCCCCATACGCGACACGTCCATCGAGAAGAAAAACAAGCATTACGCCGAGCTGGCAGGCGTGAAGAAAATACGCATACACGACTTTCGGCACAGCCACGCTTCGCTGCTGGCGAACGAGGGAATAAACATACAAGAGATTGCGCGGCGGCTGGGGCACTCGAACATCTCAATGACGTGGAACACCTATTCGCACCTTTATCCGCGAGAAGAAGAGCGTGCCGTGAGGGTGCTCGACAACATAGAGTAAATCGTGTAAAATTCGTGTACAAAAATAAAACCCACTGCATTTACAGTGGGTTTTTTAGGGTTGGCGGAGAAGGAGGGATTCGAACCCTCGATGAGCTATTAACCCATACACGAGTTCCAGTCGTGCGCCATAAACCGGGCTAGGCGACTTCTCCATATTGCTGTCCATCGGACGATATATATTATATCACACAATATCGCGCTTGTCAACCCCTTTTTTCAAATTTTTTTGAAAAAATAAAAATTTCCGCAGAAAATTCGCTTCCCTGCGGAAATCTGTACAGTTATTTACAATTTAAAGTCCTAGAAGCGCGGTCAGCGAGTTCTTTCCGCGGAAGCCGACTTCCCTGCCGATACATTCACCGTCTTTGAAAACCATGAAAGTCGGGATATTCATGACCTCAAATTCGCTCGCGAGCTCGGGGGCTTCGTCAACGTTTACCTTGCATACCTTCGCCCTGCCCGCCAACTCTTCAGCAAGCTCGGCGACGGCGGGTGCTGCCGCGCGGCAAGGCCCGCACCAAGGCGCCCAGAAATCTATCAGTACGGGCAGCTCGCTGTCTATGACCTCTTCATGGAAATTCTCAGCAAAAAGCTCTATTTCGTCCATTTTTATATCCTCCTTTTTTAGGCAATTCGCACGCAATAGTCGCGCGGCGCTGCTTTAAAATATCATTTCCGAAAATCTCTCGTATATACAAAAAAAGCGATGGCAAAAACCATCGCATCCTTTTAAGAGCTGATACCCGGATTTGAACCGGGGACCTCATCCTTACCAAGGATGTGCTCTACCGACTGAGCCATATCAGCAAGTGAATCTTTCGTTTTAACTTGTTTAAGTTATCGGTAACTCACAGTTATATATTATACACGAAGATTCACGTTTTGTCAAGGGTTTTTGCAAATTTTATTGTAAACGTTATATGAACTTTACTTTAACAAAATAAATGCAGCCGATTCGGGCGCGACAACTATATTTCCCGTGCGAATCTCGGGCGCGCCGCCGACGGAATAGAGCGTTTCACCGCTGATCTTTAGCGGCAGTGCGAAACTTTTCGCCGCGGGGTTGATGATGACCATTATCTGCTCGCCCTCGGCGGTGCGCTTGTAGACCATCGGGTAGCCCGAGGACACAAACTCTATCGCGCCGTTGCTTTGCAGCGCCTTGTGCTCGCCGCGCAGCTTGATGAGCCTGCGCACCTCGCTCAGCAGCGAGTTTTCGTCCGCCAGCTCGCCCTCAGCCGTCGGGCGGTCTTCGGCGGGGTCGATGGGCAGGTAAAGGCTTTCCGCCGCGCCGTCTGAAAAGCCCGCATTCGCCGCCGCGCTCCACTGCATAGGCGTGCGCGAACCCGTCCTGCCGAATCCGCCCTCTTTCGAGGTCAGCCCCTCGACGTACCTCATGCCGATCTCGTCGCCGTAGTAAATAAATGGCGCTCCAGGCATTGAAAGGAGAAAAGCAAACGCGACTTTCATCTCGTGCGGGTCGAGGAAACGGCGCATTCTGTCCATATCGTGGTTGCCCGAGGGTATGCAGATCAGCCCCTTGCCATCTGTCTTTTTATAGTTCTCAATGTATTTTTTTACAAATTCGTCCGCCGAGCCTTTGCCTCTGCGCGAGAAGTATGGTTCGTCGCAGCGAAAAAGATCGTTGTAGTGCGATGGGCCGAAGTGCAGGAGAAAGTCCATATGAAAGCCGCCAAGCAGCGATTTGTCAGGCTCGCCCCACTCGGAGATCATCGCGGCTTCAGGGTATTCGGCGTCGAGAAACGCGCGGAAATCCTGCCAAAACTTTACAGTCGCAGCGCCGTCGGGGTCATTTTTCACGAGCGAGCCCGCCATGTCAACGCGGAAACCGTCGCAGCCGTTCGAGAGCCAAAAGCGCATTACGTCCTTCATCGCCTCGCGGGTCGCCATCGGCGCTGGGTCTTCGGGGGCCTGCTGCCAGCCGCGCGTGCGGTTGGCGAACCCGTAGTTGAGCGCGGGCTGGTGAGTGAAGAAATTGACGGCGCAGCTGCCGTCGCGGTCGCAGCAGCCGCGGATACTGCCCAATCCCTCGGGCGCTTCCCAAATGGTGTTCGTCCAAATGTAGCGGTCAGAAAACTCGTTTTTCGTCGGCTCACAGCTGCGTTTAAACCACTCGTGGTCGATGGAGGTGTGGCCCGGCACGAGGTCGAGCAGGACGTGCATTCCACGGGCGTGCGCCTGTTTGAACAGCTCAAAAAGCTGCTCGTTCGTGCCGTAGCGCGGTGCGGCTTTCATGTAGTCGGCGACGTCGTAGCCCGCGTCCATAAAGGGCGACTCGAAGCAGGGGTTGATCCAAACCGCGTTGCAGCCTATAGATCTTATGTAGTCGAGCTTTTCGATGATGCCCTCAAAATCGCCGATGCCGTCGGCGTTGGAGTCTTTAAAACTCTGCGGGTATATCTCATAAAATACAGCATTATCGAGCCATTTTGGCATAATTGTACTTCCTTTCAATTACAGTTTGGTTGACGTTTATCATGCGTATCAGTCGATGCAAACGTATATTTTTTCATTAAATATACACTAATTCGGTGGATCTGTCAAGCAGTTTGCAGCGTTTTCTTTGCAAAATAATTGTGAATACGGTAAAATAAAAGCAGCGTTTCGGCGGTGAACGTCAAAGCGCTGCTCAGGTTTATTCGGTTATAACGGGCGCGCAAATGGCAATGTATGTAATTACACTGAGCACGCAGAACGCGCCGACCAGCAGCGTCAACACGGCGGATACCGCCTTGACCGCGCAAAGGTGCTCGTTATTCTTGCGGATATTCATGAAAAGTCCACAGAAAATGGAAGTTATTATCACAGTTGGCGTTATGTAGCGGAAATTCATCGTGCAGGTGAATGGGTAATCATAGCACATCTTGAAATAATTGAATATCATCGAGATGTAGAAAAAGCCGAAAAGCGTTTTTTCGACCGGTCTCATCTCGCACTTTTTGACGAGCATGACAACCATCAGCAGCAGGAAAACTGCCGCCAACGCAATGCCCAGCCAGAAAAATACGCGCGTTGCCGTGAGCATATACGGCGTGTTCTCGAAGGTCGTTTCGTTGACGCTTTCGCTGAACAGCGAGTTTTTGAAGAGCGCTATGATCGGGTTGTACTCGTTGTAGCCCGTCAGCTCACCCTTGTCGTCATAGCAAAGCCATTGCTCAAAAACGCTCTTGAACTGCTCGCCCGAGAAGTCGGTCAAGCGTTCTTTGAATGAGCGGTCGCCAATGTACTGCATTACCGTATTTGGCATTTCCTGCACATATGTTATAGGCACTTTCCACTTAATGTAATTGCGTATTTCAAACCAAAGTCCCAGCGGAACGCAAACAACGCCGAAAGCGGCGAATTGTCCGATAAGGTGAAGCCAATCGGTGCGTATTTTCTTGATAAACACTGCCAGAAATACGAGTGCAATGGCCGGTGCGACAATCGCGGCGGAAAGCTTCGTCATCATGCCGAGTCCGACGCAGAGCGCTATTTTGAGAATATTTGCATATGTTTGGTTATCGTACCAGTTAAGCGTACAGAGCACCGCGCCCATCATGAACGCTGCGGAGAGAACGTCGTTGTTGATCGCGCCCGACATCAGAATGAACGCCGGGTGAAACGAGATCATCAGCAGCGGAACGTACAGCGCCATATTTTGCAGTTTAAAGCGGCGAAGCAGTTTGTACGCCGTTATCATGATGCACATTGCGTAGAAAAGCGTGAGCGTTTGCAGCGATTCGCGCGCAGGGTTGTGACCGACGCCGAGGACATTTTCGTTTATGTCGATCCAAAGCGCGCAAATGATGTGGTGCAGCGGCGGGTGGCAAAACTGCCAGACCTCGCGCACGTCGAAATTCGGCAGGGCGCGGTGAGCGATGAGGTACTCCATGTACGCCGCGTGGCCACTGTCGCCGCCGAAAACGTGGACATCATTCTGCCGCGTGTAGACGGACGTGTTGAAAACATAGTGAAACTTTACCAAAAAGCCAATGGCGAAAATGAACAGAGCGTTGAGCTGCGTTTGAAATTTATCGGTATTTGCACACGCATACAACACGCTAACTACCGCTATCCCGCCGACGAGCATCCAAAGCCCCTTGTCGGTCGCCTGTGAAAACCTTTTCGCGCCGACGTAATCGAGAAAAGCCGCCGACAAGCCGAAAACGCACGCCTGTATTTTGCCAATTTTGCCGCGTTTGTACATTATATAAATGCCGATCAGCACAGTCAGCAGCACACCGAAGCTCTCCATGTACATCGCGTTCGGCGGCACATTTTCAGCCGCGCCGAGGTAAAACGGGTTCAGCAGCAGGCAGACCAGCAACGCGCAGACGTAGGGGTGCGCGGCGATACCTTTTATAAAGGCGTCGGTTTTCGCAGCGGAAATGCCCCAGCGCTCACTTCGACTCATGGTACTCCTTCTCGGTGTTTACATTCCAAATATTAGATTTATCAGCAGAGCCTGACTTGATTACCTTTGCAGCATTGATAGATGTCAGCATTGAGTGATCCATATTGTTATAACGATGCTGACCATTTCTTCCAACGCAGAAAAGATTTTCAAAGCCATTAAGGTAGTCAACGACTTTATCAAAGTGCTTATAAGTATCAAAATATGCAGGATATGCCTTTTTAACGCGTTCGCGATGCGCGTCAAGCACTGCACCCTTCTTGATAACGCCCATCTTGATTAGTTCTTTTTTCGCAAATTCGATGCACTCAGCGTCGCTCATGTTCCAAAAATCGTCGCCCTCAGCGCAAAAATATTCCAGTCCTATCCAAACAGTTTCGGCGGGGTTCTTCACCATATATGGCGACCAGTTGTTGAATATCTGTATTCTGCCAAGTTTTACGCCCTTATCCTGCACATATATCCAGCAATCGGGAACAATGTTGCCGAGCGTGCGCTTGTTCGTCTTGTTTTTAAGCTCAAGTTTGTTGACAAGCAGACCAACGGTGACGAAATCGCGGTACGGCAACCCTGCTGCGATCTTCTGTATTTTGGCATTTTTCTCAGCATTTACGCCGTGCATACCGCCGATGAGGTCTTTTATCGGCATCGAGGAAATAAAAATATCGCCCTCAATGGTCTTTTCACCCTGCGGCGTGCTGCAAACTACCGAGCGAATGCAGCCTTTTTCGGTGTTTATGCGGCTGACAGAGTGCTCGAAGAGTATCTCGCCGCCCATTTCCTGCGCCTTTTTGCCGACCAGCTCCCAGAGCTGACCCGGGCCGTACTTCGGGTACCAGTACTGCTCGATCAGCGAGGTCTCAGCATTGGCGTTATTTTTCTTACCAACCAGTTTTGAGAACATATCCTTGATTATGGCAGTTATCGAAAGCCCCTTTACGCGCTGAGCGCCCCAATCCGCCGAGATCTCGCGCGGGTGTCTGCCCCAAAGCTTCTCGGTGTAACCCTCAAAGAACATCGAATAGAGCACTTTTCCGAAGCGATTGATGTAAAAGTTCTCCAGATTTGTTTCAGGCAGCTTGTAGACACACGAACCGAGGTAGCTGAAACCGGCTTTCATTGTCGTCAAAAAGCCCATATTTTTGATCGTATTCCAGTTCATGGTCACTGGATAATCAAAAAAGCAGTGATTGTAGTAGATTCGCGAAACGCGGTCGCGCACGAGCATTACCTCGTCCTGCTTTTCTGGGTCTGGACCGCCCTTTTCCAGCGGCTTTTCCCTGCCAAGCAGCTTGTCGTCGAACGCGGGCTTGCCTTGAACGGGCATCAGGTCGCTCCACCACTTCATTATTTCATCGTCTTTCGAGAAAAAACGATGTCCGCCGATGTCCATACGGTTGCCATTGTAGCGTACCGTCTGAGAAATTCCGCCAAGTACGCTGCTTTCTTCCAGCACAGTGACCCTAAACTGTTCGTTTCCGCCGTCGCGAAGCAGTTCATACGCCGCAGTCAGACCCGCAGGGCCGCCGCCAATGATTACTACATTTTTCATGATCTAGTCTTCCTTTCAATTTTTTATTTTTGTCATTTCATCAGTTGAAATATTTTTAGACGTTTCGTCGGCATCTTTATTATAGAGCAGGTATTTTCTAGCAAAGAAATTCCAGAAAAACGCCACGCCCGTTGCCAGCACTTGTCCGACAAGGTAATATTTATCAGACGGTATCAATCCGCCAAAGATCTGTCTGTTTGCAAGCGGTTTATCAAATATCCATATCAGCCCCTGGTTTATGCCGAGTCCGACCACGCCGATCAGCGCAAACGCTGTAAATTCAGCCGCCTTGTTCTTTATCGCTTTTTTATCAAAAACCCAGTAAGTTGAAATTATGTAGTTTGTGACCAGTCCACCGACAAATCCGAAAGCGTTCGCAAGGTTGGCATTCATGCCGCAAAGCTCTTTCAGAAGTATCAAAATGAGGTATTGCACGACCGTCGCGCCGCCGCCAACAAACACATATCGGAAAAATTGTATAAATGTGTTATCTGTTTTGCCCGCAATAACTTTCTTTATATCCATTCGCGTAACCCGCCTTCTTAAATTTCACATGTTTTATTATAGCATATTTCGTGTAAAATTGCAAGTGTTTCCGCCAAATTTTATGCATTTTAACAATAAAGCGCGGACATTTCTGCCCGCGCCATTACCTTGTTCTGCACATTTTTCTTTTTATTTCATCAAACCGTGTAAACACACAAAATGTGATCGCCGAGATCTATTCCTATGTCGTCGCCGACCGCAAAAACGTAGACCTCGTAAACCATGTCGCCGTCCACAGTTATCGTGCCGCTGCCTATCGCCTGCGCGCCGCTCTCTGCCGCAGCAGTTCCGCCGCTCGAATAGTAGCTCTTTCCGCCAAATTCGATCGTTCCGAGATGGCTCAAAATATCAGATTTATCCTGCTGACTTATCTCGACCGTCGGCGGGGTAACGCTCCTCGGCTCGTCCCAAGCGGTCAGCGCCGCCGTCGCATAGTGCTCAGGTTCTTCCGCCTCCGCCTCAAAAACGATGCCCTCGCCGTCGCCGAGGTCAACCGCCAGCCGCGTGTCCGCCGAGCCGCTCTCCGCTTCGTACACCCACATCGCGATGTTTTCCTCACCATTGATGCACGCCGTGCCACCTGCGAGCAGGTCGCCGTAAGAATTTTGCGTGGTGAACGTGTTGTAATACGTCCGACCAGCATAGTCTATACTTACAGAATTGTCTATAATTTCCGCTTTGTAATCCGAATCAAACTCGATAAGCGAATCTGCCGCCGTCAGACCATCGTCAAAAAGCTTGTCGATCGTGAAAATCACACTTGTGATCTCGTCGGTCAGTTCGATCTGCACCGCTTCGCTGTCCGCCTCATTGTTGCTCAAAACGCTGGTTTTTGCTGTGGAATCGGGATCTTTCTTGTCGCTCTTCGAGCTTTCGTCCGGCGATTTCACTTTTGAAGTCGCAGTAGTAGTCAGCGTGCCAATGTTCTCATCGATCTGAGAAAAAACGGTGTCTGCCTGCCTGTTTCTGTCAGCAGAATCGTCCGTGCCGCCGCCAACTGTTTCCAATTTGCTGCCGCCAAGATTCACAAAAATGCCAACGCAGACCGCAGCGACCGCAGCAGCAGCCGGCAGTGCGACCCATAATTTGCTCAGCCCGCCTGTTCGTACCTCTTCTGTCTGCTGTTCTTCGATCTTCCTCAACAGATCGTCGGTGACCTGCTTGCGCGGCTTCATCTGATCGTGAATGTTTTTTATTAAATTATTCAAAATAATCACGCTCCAGTCTGTCTTTTAACAGCTGTCTGCCGCGCGACAGCCTTTTTCTTACATTATCGTACTTAATATCCAAAGTTTGAGCAATAAGCTCAGCCGGCATATTCTCAAAATAATACAAATATATCGGAATTTTGTAGCGCGGCTTCAAATCTCTCAAAGCGTCCAACAGCCTATTTTGCTCCTCAGTTTCGCAGGTGAACTCGTCAACCTCTTCAGTGTTGTCCAACGATACGGTATGCGTATGCCAAGGACTTAGATTATACCTTTTACATATGACAACAGCCGTTCTGATAAGCCAAGCCTTGCGATGCTCCTCACTTTCAAAAGCCGGATTTTTCCTGTGGTACGTCAAAAAAACGTCTTGAAAAACATCGTCTGCCTCTGATCTATGTTTAAGCTGGGTAAGCACAATGCCGTAAACCATATTCTGATATTTTTGTATAATTTGAGAGATGTCAAGTTCAGCGATTCCGGAATCAGCCGTTTGCATAAGGACATTTCAACTCCTCTCAATTATAATTCCGCAAAAACGGCAAAACTGTGACAAATTTTCTGCAAAAAAACCGCCGAACTTTTTTTGAACGGCGGTAATTTGTTTGATTTATTTGGAATTATTCAGCAGCGCTGTCATTATTCGCATTTTCGTCCTCATCGGTCTTGTCGACGGGCTTGTAAGCGTCGCCCATAAGCTCTGTCATTTTCTGGTCATACGCAGCCTGAACATCGTAATCCATAAATTCAGAGGGGTCAAGCTCGCCCTTCATCAGCTTTTCAAAGTTGCTGCCGTCGATCTTTTCGTGCTTCATGAGATAGTGCGCGATCAGCTCAAGCTTATCCATGTGCTCGCGAAGCAGTTTTTCGCAATCGTTGTAAGCGTCTTCGACGATGCTGCGGATCTCGTTGTCGATCTCAGCCGCAACATTTTCCGAATAGCTTGGGGTGGAGCTGTAATCTCTGCCAAGAAAAACCTCATGTTCTCCGCGTCCGTAAACCACAGGGCCGAGGTTGTCGCTGAAACCGTAGCGTGTGACCATGTTTCTCGCAGTAGCTGTCGCACGCTCGAGGTCGTTCGAAGCACCGGTGGAAATATCGTCCAAAATCAGCTTTTCGGCAACACGTCCGCCTAGCAGAACGATTATATTTTCAAACATCTCGTTCTTTGAAACGTAAGATTTATCCTTTTCAGGAATACTCATGGTAAATCCGCCGGCCTGACCTCTCGGGATAATCGTAACGTGGTGTACCTTATCCTGGGTGGGGCAGAAATATGTGCATATCGCGTGACCGCCCTCGTGGTACGCTGTGAGGCGCTTTTCGGCGGGGGTGACAACGCGCGACTTCTTCTCAGGGCCGGCAACGACCTTGATAGCAGCTTCTTCCATTTCGGCGCGTGTGATAGCTTTTTTATTCTTGCGAGCCGCCAGCAGCGAAGCTTCGTTTACAAGATTTTCCAGCTCTGCGCCCGTGAAACCGACCGTGCTCTGCGCGATGGTCTTGAGGTTGACATCGGGAGCAAGCGGCTTGTTGCGCGTGTGAACTTTCAGAATTTCCTCTCTGCCCTTAACGTCGGGAGGACTTACCAAGATCTGTCTGTCAAAACGTCCCGGACGGAGAAGCGCAGGGTCGAGAATGTCGCTGCGGTTGGTCGCCGCCATTACGATGACAGAGTCGTTGTCCTCAAATCCGTCCATTTCAACCAGTAACTGGTTGAGTGTCTGTTCACGCTCATCATGACCTCCGCCAAGACCCGCGCCGCGCTGTCTGCCAACCGCGTCGATCTCGTCGATGAAGATGATCGCAGGAGCGTTTTTCTTAGCCTGCTCGAAGAGGTCGCGAACACGCGACGCGCCGACACCGACGAACATCTCAACGAAATCCGAGCCCGAGATCGAAAAGAAGTCAACGCCCGCCTCGCCCGCAACTGCGCGCGCAAGCAGAGTTTTACCGGTACCCGGAGGGCCCATCAGCAGCACGCCCTTAGGGATACGCGCGCCGATCTCGTTGTACTTTTTGTTATTTTTAAGAAAATCTACAATTTCCTGAAGCTCAGCCTTTTCCTCGTCTGCGCCCGCAACATCGGCAAAAGTTGCCTTTTTCGAGTCGGGGGCTTTCTTTGCATTCGTCTTGCCGAAGCCCGACATCTTGCCCGCGCCCGCGCTCCGCATCATCCACACGAAGAAGAAAATCATCACGCCGAGCATCAGCAGCGTCGGTATCAGATTGAGCCAAAAACTGTTGTCCGAAATGGGCACAAGGTCGTATTTCAGCGGTTTTTTCGGGTTTTCCGCGTCGTAAAGCTTACGGTAATTAGAAGCATCTTCCGAGCCAAGCACTTCGTTCACAAAAAGGTTGACATTAGGAACAGTGTAAGTTTCTTCCTTGTCAGAATCTTTCAGCTTATAGGTCAACTCGCCCGAGTTAAGATCAAACTTGAATTCTGAGACCTTCAACTCGTCGAAATACCGCATGACCTTCGAGTACTCGGTGTCGTCCTTCTGCTTGCCCATCGAGGTGAGGGCGTAGACCATTCCGCCGATCAGCGCGACCGCCACCAGAAGGTATATTATAAACGATCTCGATCCATTATTTTTCAATTCAGCACTACCTTTCCTTATTGGCTCCGTTTGGCGAACCGCGCCGAAGCCTGCGCAAATCATTTATATATTGTATACTATATTTGTGACAGTTTTATGAAATTTTGCAGTGTAAAACAGTTTTTGTTGAATTATCAACTGCAACACGCTCAGCAAAACCATATCCTTCCACAAATATCAAGCCGTCATCGTCGGTAATTACGACCATTTTTGCACGTTCGTGGGGCGGAGCATACGCCTGCGCGAGTTTTTTAACAGAACTTGTAAACCCTCGGCCGATCAGCTTGATCGTATCGCCCGGAAGCTTGCCGCGCGCCACCATTTCACCTTTTATTTTACCATAATCAGCAATGAAGTTTGTTACCTTTTTATGAATATTTGAATCATATTGCAAATTGTGTGTAATATTCAGTAAAATGTTTTTTTCAAAAATTTTATAATTGCCGTCGCCGTACAAAATAACTGAGATCTGCTCGATTTGCGTGCCTATGTTTGGCTTAACTGCAAATAATTTGCCGCAGCTGGTGTACGCTTCAACGCCCCCGCCCGCGGAAATTCTGCCGCCTGTCGTGCACAGCTCGCGCACGCGTTTCACCATCTCGCGCGAGGTGTCCGCTCCCGCCTCTTTCAGCAGCCGCATGACCGCCCTGCCCGAAAGCGCAGAGTGTGCCGCCGCTATTGCCTCGCAATCTAGCCCGCCGCCCGAATACGCCGACTCGAAAAGCTCGTCTGCCATACCTTTAATAAAGGCGGCGTCCTCACGCAGATTGTCCAGAGTGCCGCTCATAGTCTTTTCCAGCGATGTATTTATTTGCCGAAGCTGCGGTACAACGTTGTGCCTAATTCTGTTTCGCGTGTAATCATCTGTCAGATTGGTAGAATCCGTCACCCAATCCACGCCGCGCTCGCTCAAAAATTCCTCTATCTCAGCACGGCTGCACTCGATCAGCGGGCGGATAATTTTTCCGCGCACCGGCGGTATCGAAGCCAGCCCCGTTATGCCAGTGCCGCGCGCGAAGTTGAAGATCGCCGTTTCAATGCAGTCGGAAAGGCTGTGCGCCGTCGCAATCTTGTCGCAGCCCATCTCCTCGAAAATTTGGTAGCGAAGTATTCGCGCGCCTTCTTCTACCGATTTGCCCAACTTCTGTGCGTATTCCTTAGCGTCCACACGCCTAACTTCTATCGGCACGCCCAGCTTTTGGCATATTTCAACGCAGTAACACTCGTCGCGCAGACTTTCCTCGCCGCGAAGCTGGTGGTTGATGTGGCACGCGCGCACCTGCGGGAAAATTTCGTGCAAACACAAAAGGAGAGCCACACTGTCCGCGCCGCCCGAAAGGCAGCAAAGCACGCTCTCCTCCGTATTCGCCATATGGTATTTTTCTACTGCATTTCTAACTTTTTCTATCATATCAGCGGTCTTCTCTTCTCATGTCAATGCCGCGGAAAAGCGTGTACTCGCCGATCCACGAAAGATTTACAGTATCTGTCTGTCCATGACGGTTTTTGGCAACAATACACTCCGCCACCGACTGATTTTCAGCCGTTTTTTCGTAATAAGCGTCGCGGTAAAGGAAAATTATGATGTCCGCGTCCTGCTCGATAGAGCCCGATTCACGCAGGTCTGAGAGCATCGGGCGCTTGTCCTCGCGCTTTTCCGAACTACGCGAGAGCTGCGAGAGCGCGATGACCGGCACGTTCAGCTCTTTCGCCATCAGCTTGAGCTGTCGCGTGATCTCCGATACTTCGTTTACACGGCTTGAATGTTGGTTCGGCGATTCCATAAGCTGTAAATAGTCGATGACCACAAGTCCCAGATTTTTCAAGCGGCGCAGCTTCGCCTTCATCTGCGGCACTGTTATTCCCGCGCCGTCGTCCAAATAGATCGGCAAGCGCGAAAGTTGGTCGGTCGCTGCGACCAGTTTATCCCAGTCCTCGGGTTCAAGGTTGCCCGAACGCAGCGAATTGTTGTTGACAAGCGCTTCCGAAGCCAGCATACGCGTTACGAGCTGCTCCTTGCCCATTTCGAGCGAGAATATCGCTACATCTTTTTGCGAGCTTTTACACATATTAACAGCTATGTTGAGCGCAAATGCAGATTTACCCATCGCAGGGCGCGCCGCCAGGATTATAAGGTCGGAATTGTTAAGACCATTCGTCACAGCGTCGAGCTGTCCGAAGCCCGAGCGCGCCGACTGGTGCTTGTCCGCGTCTTCTCCACTTATCTCCTGCAAATGGTTATAAGCGTCAATAATTACATTTTCTATGCGCGTCAGACCCTGCACTTCGTTGTGACGAATGTCGAAAATGCTCTGTTCCGCGCGGTCTAGCAGCGCCGAAGCTTCCTCCGTGCCCTCGTTCGCCTTTTCGATAATGTCGTTGGCAATGTTTACTAGTCTGCGGACGTGGTATTTTTCGTCAATTATTTGGCAGTATGTTTCAATATTGGCAGTAGACGGAACAGCTTCCATCAGACCCGAAAGGTAGGTCTTCGCCATCGCCGAAGTTTCAAAAACGCCCGCCGTTACCGCCTCGTTGATTACGGTTATGATGTCCTCGGTGCGGTTGTCGGCGAACATTCGCATGATTATCGCGAAGATCTGCTGATGTATCGGCGTGTAAAAGCTCTCGGGTTTGAGAATTTCCACCACTTTTGGCAGAGCCGAAGGGTCTAACAGCACACCGCCGAGCACCGCCTGTTCCGCCTCGGGCGCGTAGATCGGCTTCCTGCCCGAAAGCTGCGTAAACGCTTCGTTAAAGCCCTCAGCCATTATTCCTCGACCACCCTGACGGTCAGCTTGCAGGAAACGCCCTGCGACATTTTTATGGTCGCCTCAAAGTCGCCGAAGCTCTTGATCTCGCTGTTCATAACGATCTTTTTCTTGTCGATCTTGATGCTGTGCTGCTTCGCGATGGCTTCCGCAACTGCGGATGTCTTTACCGCGCCGAAAAGCTTGCCGCCCTGACCCGCTTTTGCGGTGATGGTTACGTCCTTGCCCTCGAGCGCCGCCGCAATCTTCTCGTTCTCAGCCTTTTCAACGTCTAATTTGTGCTGCTCGGAAGCCTTTTTGCCCGCAAGCTCGTTAAGATTTTTCGCGCTAGCTTCAACGGCAAGACCGTTTTTCAGAAGGAAGTTTCTGGCATATCCCTCGGCAACATTAAGCGTGTCGCCCGCTTTTCCCGAGCCTTTAACATCTTTTACAAGAATCACTTTCATAATTTATACATCCTTTCGTCAATTATTTCTAATATATTCATCTATCGCAGATATGAGCTGCTTCTTTGCGTCGTCCATATCTGTATTAAGCTGGCAGGCTGCCATTTCGTGGTGACCGCCGCCGCCCATAGATTCCATAATTACCTGAACGTTGTACCGTCCCAAACTGCGCGCCGAAATGTTTACCTTGCCCCCCAGCTCGTAGAGCACGAACGAAGCGTTCACGCCCGAGATCTCGAGCATCTCGTCAGCCGCTTTCGAGGCAGCCACGCGGATATTTGAGAACGTGCCGTCGGCGTGGGCGATAGCGCATTTGCGGTAAATTTCGGAAGAATTGATGATCGCAGCCTTTTGTCTGTATGTTTCCATCGAGTTTGCAAACAGCTTTTTGACAGCTATGGTATCCGCACCCAGTTTGCGCAGGTACGCCGCCGCTTCAAAAGTGCGCACACCAGTGTTCATAACAAAACTCTTTGTGTCGAGCATGATACCCGCCATAAGCACCTCAGCCACCTGCGGGCAGATCTTGAGGTCGCCGGGGAAATACTCCAGCAGCTCCGCCACCATTTCAGAAGCCGAGGAAGCCGAAGGCTCATGGTAGAAAAGGTCGCTCTTCTCTATCGCCTTGACCATGAGTCGGTGATGGTCGATAACGGCCAAACAGCTTGCTTTTTCCAATAGTTCCTTTGAGTCCACAAGGTCGGGATTGTGCGTATCAGTGATGATAAGCAGGGTCTCCTCGTTCATCTTGGAAAGACCTTCCTGCGGAGATATATAATAGTTCTTTATACTGTTTTCTTCTATGTAGTCGATCATCAGATGCGCAAGATTTCGCTCTTTATCGACAACGACATAGCATTCCTTGCCCATAGCTTTGACCGCCGCGCAGATGCCCGTTGCCGAGCCGATACTGTCGAGGTCGCCGTATGTGTGGCCCATTACCAGCACGCGCTCGTGCGAATTCACAAGTTCAACCAGCGCGTTTGCCACCATGCGCGACTTCACGCGAGTGTTGCGCGAAATGCCCTTTGAAAGCCCGCCGTAAGGCGTTCAACACCTTTTGAAACGCCGCCGTAGAACTCAAAGCCGTTGTCGGTCTTTACAGCCGCCTGATCGCCGCCGCGTCCTAAACACATATCAAGCGCCTGCTTGGCGTACTTCTCGCTCTCGGCAAGGTCGCCCGCCTGATGGCCAACGCCAATGGAAAGTGTGATGTTCGTGCGCTCGCCGACAGTTATCTTGCGCGCCTGCTCTAGTATATCAAAGCGTTTGTCGATTATCGGCTGAAGATACTGTTCTTCCATTATAACGTAAAATCTGTCATTGCCCGCGCGCCGCGAGATGGCAGTAGTGCCGTCGATGAAATTCTCTATCAGCCGCTCTATGCTTACCAAAACGTGCGCTTTTTCGCTTTCGCGCAAGTTGCTGATAAGCTCTTCGTAGTAGTCGATCATTACGATTATCACCGACTGGCGCGTTTGGCGAAAGCGGTAATCCAGCTCGACAAACTGCGTTTTGTCGGCAAAATACAGCATCGACATATCGCCGCCGTGGTCTGTATGCACGGCGTGGACATCGTAAAAGCGCTCATTATAGCATACTGTATCGCCCTCACGACTGTAAATTCTATCCATATCAAGCTTAAAAAGCTCGGTAATGTCAAGCCCGTAAGCCTCTTCCTCAGAGTAAACGCGGCGGCCGAAAAGCCTGTTGTACCACACTATACAGTTGTTTTCGTCAATTATCACGGCAGGTGCGGGGAAATTCAGCAGCGATTCTTTCTCTGTTTTATTTATCATCGCGGCAGTTTTGGCAATGTACTTTTTAGTAGTACTGCCAAAGAATACATATTCCAGCACCAGCAGCAGCGCCGCGATCACCGAAACGGCAAAGAGCGCCTTGCCCTGCGTCTGCGTTCTGGGCACTTGATACAGCATAAATGAAGCTATCAGCGAAGCTGCTGCGGAGATCGCGGTTGTCAGCTTGATAATTATCTGCAAGCCCGATGTTCCCTTCATAAGTTCACATTCCTTTCAGCGACCGAATGTTTAGTCGTTTATTTCCATCATGATAGGCAGTATCATTGGATTACGCTTGGTTTTCTGGTAGATATAGTCAGAAAGCACATCTTTCATCTTCGTCTTTATCGCGTTCCACTCGTGCATATCCCTATCGAGGCAGTTCTGTAAGGTCTGCGTGAGCAGCTTTTTGGAGTCTTCCATCAGCTCCTCGCTCTCGCGAACGTACACAAATCCGCGCGACACGAGGTCGGGGCCTGCCAGTATCTCGCCCGTCATTCTGTCCACCGTCGCGAAGCAGATTATCAAGCCGTCCTCCGCGAGGTGCTTTCTGTCGCGCAGGACGATAGCGCCAACGTCGCCGACGCCCAGACCGTCTACCAGTACGTTGCCCGCGGGCGCAGTGCCGGTGATCCGCATATCCACACCGTCCGTTTCGATGACCGAACCGACGCTCGCGATCATGATGTTCTCTTCGGGTATGCCGACGGACATCGCTGTCGCCTTGTGCTTCATAAGGTGCTTATATTCACCGTGCACGGGTATGAAGAATTTGGGCTTTGTGAGAGAAAGTATCAGCTTTTGCTCTTCCTGACACGCGTGACCCGAAACATGCACCTCGTACATTGATTCGTAGACCACGTCCGCGCCCTGACGAAGCAGGTCATTGACAACTTTGGTAACGAATTTTTCATTGCCCGGTATGGGGTTCGCCGAGATTATGATGAAATCGTTCGGGGTTATAGTCACGTTTCTGTGCTCGCCGCGTGCCATTCTCGTTAGCGCAGACATTGCCTCGCCCTGGCTGCCCGTTGTCACGATGCAGACCTTGTCGGCGGGGTAGCGCGAGAGCATTTCGATGTCAATAAGCAATCCGTCAGGAATTTTCAGGTAGCCCAGCTCGATGCCCTTGCCGATGACGTTGACCATGCTTCTGCCCGAAACTGCGACCTTTCTGCCCGTGCGCGCCGCGATGTTCACAATCTGCTGTACGCGGTGGATGTTTGAGGCGAATGTCGCGATTATAACGCGCCTGCCCTCCGCCTTTGTGAACAGCTTTTCAAAGCTTTCGCCGACCTTGCGCTCGCTCATCGTGTAGCCGGGGCGCTCGGAATTGGTCGAATCTGACATAAGTGCCAGCACACCCCTGCTGCCCAGTTCGGCAAACCTCGCGAGGTCTATCACCGAGCCTTCTATCGGCGTGTAATCGACCTTGAAGTCGCCGGTGTGGATAAGCACGCCCGCAGGTGTGTGGATAGCCATGCCGACCGCGTCAGGTATAGAATGGTTGACGCGGATAAATTCGACAGCCATACAGCCGAAGCGTATAGTTTTGCGCGGTTCGGTCGGCATAAGTCTGGCAGAATTAAGCAGACCGTGCTCCTTGAGCTTGCCCTCGACCAGACCTAGCGTCAGCCTCGTACCATAAACAGGTACATTTATCTTTCTTAGGAAATACGGCAGAGCGCCGATGTGGTCTTCGTGGCCGTGAGTAAGTACGATTCCGCGAAGTTTATCCCTATTCTGCTCAACATAGGTAAAATCAGGTATAACAATATCAACGCCAAGCATTTCGCTGTCGGGGAACGCCAAGCCGCAGTCGATTATGAACATATCGTTGCAGCACTCGATTACGGTGAAATTCTTGCCGATCTCGTTCAAGCCGCCCAGAGGGATTATCTTGACGGGGGTGCGGCGCTGTTCACGCGGTTTCTGATCTCTGCGCTGGTTTTTTGTGCGGTTTGCAGGCACAAAGTTAGCATTATTTGCCGAATTGTCACGTTCCTGCCTATTCTGACGATTGCGCTTAGGCTGTTCGCCTCGCTGACGGCGCTGTACGGGCGCGCCAAGCACGCTCAGCGGCGAAAATTTCTTCTGCGTTTTGTCTGCACCGATCAGTTTATCGAGCGAATTGCCCTCATTTCTGCGCTTTTCGGGTGCATTTTCGCGCACATCGCGGTTATCACGGGCACCGCGGTAGCGATTTCTTGATTTATTCTGAACACTCATTCCATAAAATGCCGACCAACGCTAGAATTTACAGCACATTCGCAGGCGTTCGAGCGGCATAACTCTCCTTTCACAGTTACATTAAATTACAATAGTTACAACAATGCACAGCCGAAACGTTTTCCGGCTGCAAATTTCAAATATTTTCACGTTACAAATTTCTAAAAAGCCCGACTGTTTGCGCCGTATTGGCAAAGATTGGATGAACAAAATAGTGTGACTAAACAGCCAGTTTTTGGCGCAGACCGCATTCCGCGCTAAAACTTTTCGCCGAGTATACCTTATATAGAGGGCGCTTGTGCGCGCTCGACTCACGAACAAAAATATCTATAATCATTATAGCAAAGTTCCACCGATTTGTCAATGGAAATTACGATTTTTATAGCGGAAGAAGTCACCAAGTTAGGTATAATTACCGGTTTATTTATCAAGACCCATTTTTAGTCTGCGAATGACCTCGTCACACAGCTCAGAGGCGGCCTCACAGCTTACACTTTCTGTAAATATAACCATGCCGCGGCGGTGTCGCAGAGGGCGCACCATCGCGCGCGTAGTCCCGTCGCTTATCATAACGCCGTCGCCGCCCTCGCGCCTGCAACCCAGCACGCGGCAGATCTCGCCCGCCGAAGCCTTGCTCGCCGCAAAGCGTTGTGAAGAGTAAAATTGCGGTATGTCTGCCATTGCTTGTGCAAGGGTTGTCCGATGCGAACTCAGATAATTGCAGACCGTGCAAAGCAGTGCCAGCCCGTCGCGCACGAAAAAATTATCTGGTCGCTCTGCAACCGCACGCGCCGCATCGTCGTCGTCGCCTGCCTGCTCAAAATAGCGGTAAAGTTTGCCGCCGAGCTGCTCCGCGAGCTTATCAGCTGCCAGAGGAAAGGTATTCGGAAGCGCCACAGGGAGGCCATTCTCGAAATTCGCCTTCGCCGCCAGCAAAGTCAGCCGCTCGCCGGTAACATAGCCCGTCGCGTCGGAATACGCCGTGCAGGCGCGCCCATCGCCCGAAATATGGAAGATAACGCGCTCACCCGAGAGGTCATTCTTGGGGCGGATAATATTATCTGACAGCCGAGCAAGTGCCACATCGGCAGTTCTGACATCCGCATTCAGACCGACAAACGCTTTCGGAAGAATTTGGTTGAGGTATATTTTGTACAATTGCTTACAATCTGACATATCACAATGCGTTCCATAGTAAGAATTTGGCAGTTCGCGGTAACGTGCAAGCGAACAAGCGCGCTCCATAGCAGTCTGAAGCTTCAGTTCCAGCGGCAGACCCCCGCGCGACATAAGCCATATTTTATCTGACCCGCCATTATTTATGCACATTCCGACGTCCGCGCCTAGGCGATTTATCAGAAACATGGTCTGCTGAGGGGTAGCCGTGCCGATGGAAAACACCGTTATTCCAGCAGATTCCAGCCCGCTTTCAAACGCCGCTAACATCGAGCGACTGCCCTCGGCGCAGCTGCAAACCGCTGTGCTGCCCTCGCGAAGCGCCGTGCCGACCGCCATCGCGAACCGCGCCGCGTCAGAGGGTGTCGCGCCGCTCGGAAAGGTGCAGCAGCCCTCCTCGTCAAGCGCCAGCTCGCCGCCGTGCCCGCATTTCACGTCCGCCGAAACGATCTCACCCGCCTCAACGCGCCTTTCCGCGTAAATTTTCACGCCGCTCTTGACCCGCGCACCGCTTCCAATCAGACTGCTTTCACCTATTACGCAATTCTCTTCCAGCATGCAACTTGCCTTAACATGACTGTTTACACAGATAATAGCATTTTCGCCCTGTACGCCCGCGCCAATATTTGCCGATTCGCCCACAATACAGCCGTTCAACCAAGCGCGTGCGCCTATCACAGCGTTGTCGCCAACAACAGTATTTTCCAGAACACACCCTTTTTCCAACGTAACGTTTCTGCCGATATAGACCGGCTCGATAACAGTAATTCCTGCTTTTGGCAATTCAGATATGTCACTTGCTCCACCGTTCGCAAGCAGCGTGTGAGCAGCTTCTATTAGATCGGAAGGCGAATTTATCGGTGCAAACCCGGCATTTTCAAGACAAACAAGCACATCATCGCCGCCATCGGCAAGCTCAGAAAGCAGCTCCGCCAACGAATTTGCAGGCGAATTATTCAGCGGCTCCAACGCTTCAGCCGACAAGATCGCCGCCCCGCAAAACACCTGCTCCGCCTTTTCGCAGAGCACAAGCCCGCCGATCTCGGTCATTTTTTCGCCCTCCGCCCGCACATTCACGCCAAAACCGCGCTCACATTCTGCCGTCAGAACTGCCGCCGACGGACGATTTTCATTGTAAAAAGCTATCAGTTTGTCAAGCGGCAAAGCTTGATAGGTGTCTGCATTGAGCACGAGAATATCCTCGCCGTTCGCGATCTCGTTTAATTTATTTGCAAAGTTCGACTCATACTGACAGAATTTCGGTTTCATATTTTTAAATCTGTCGGTAAGCAGATACTCTTCTATTCGCCGCGTGAGATAGTCGCCGATGACGTAAATATCGCTCATACCGTTTGAATAAGCGTTCTGAACAGCGCGATACAGCGGAGTTACACCTGCTATTTCAAACCCGCAGAGCGGAATTCTCTCCGTTACGGGCAAAAGTGCCGAAGTTCTTTCAGTATCCGTATTGCACAAAATTACTGCTTTCATATTTTAATATCCTCCAGACCGCGCAGACGCGCATATTTTCAGATAGATTATTGGTGGAGATCGCCGCTGATATTCAATAGTACACAAATTATACATTGAAACGCGTATAAAGATTAACATATGTGTGCTAGAATTTTAGCTGAGTTACTATATATAAGGAATATCTCTCCAATTGTAGGAAAGTTAATTGACAGAAACAGGTGTTTTTATGGAAAGTATGAAAAATCCAGATGAAGAAGGGTCATTCTGGAGCAGATTTTTGGCGATAAGAATCGGCACTGAGAGAAATTACCTTGACAAAAGCGCTTCTGCGGCGTTAAAAGGCATTGCCATTTTACTCATGCTCTTCCATCATATGTATCGCAAGCCCTCAATGTTTGACAAATACGGGCTGTCGTTCGCGCCATTTGAGCAGGCTGACGTGGTGGACTTTGCCATAGTCTGTAAGATATGTGTGAGCATTTTTGCATTTATCTCGGGCTATGGACTATATTTATCTTACAGTAAGTTCGACAAAGCTCACAAGAGCAGCCAGGATATGTTAAAGTGGTCTGCCGCGAGGTATTTCAAGACTATTGCAGGATTCCAGTTTGTGTATATTTTATGCGTGATATTTTGCAGTTTAATGGAGAATTGGCAGGATAACCCTAACCCCGAGTACATTCAGCGGATATTTTTTGAGGACAACAAGCCGATATATGGACGTTTTCTCATGCTGATCGACTTTCTCGGGCTGGCAAATCTTTTCGGAACGCATATGCTTTGTAATGCTTGGTGGTATATGAGCGCGGCGGTAGTTTATGGTGTTTTGACGCCTTACATCTATAAATACCAAAAGCGGCGGGGCATGGCAACGACGCTTATCTTGGCTTTCGTGATACCGCGAGTGCTCCAAATTCGCAGCATTTGCAGTACAAACAGCATTCTTGGCTTCCTATTCATCTTCATGATCGGCATGGCTTTTGCGAAAAGCAGTGCGGCGCAGAGGTGGATATGCGGCGGGCAAATGGCTTCCATTCCTGCGAAGATATGCAAATTTGTGGGCGAAATTTGGCTGATACACATTCTAAACAAGCTGTACGTCGCGATGCCAGAGAAAAAGTTTTGGGAGATACAGTGGGCGCTGCTGCCGACGGTCGTGATACTTTTCTTGTGTGAATTTGTGGTTTGGCTGCCAATTGCAAGGAGCATATTGAGCTTCATTGGCAAGCACGCCACAAACATATTTTTGATACATCTGTTTATTAAAACCATTTATTTCAAAAGTTTCATATATGACCATGAAAATTTTCTGACAGGATGGACGCTGCTTCTTGTTATCTCACTGGGAGTATCTGTGATCATCGAGGGGATCAAGCGCATTATTCGGTTTGATAGTGGCGTAAAGTGGATTTACAGTAAGATTTTGCGCATTGGAGATAGTGCTGAAAAAAATGAAATGAAAAATGAGAAAACGAGAGAAACAGAGAAATTCAAAGAGAAACAGAGCGTATGAGGGATATATTTTGATTTTTTGGCGTGAGTGACTTGACAATTTCTAAATTCGTGGTATAATATACAAGTATCAAAAAGTCTGAAATATTCAGAAGAGTTAGGAAAGCGAGGAAAAATCTATGTCTACTTATATGCCTAAAGCTAGCGACATCGAGCGCAAGTGGTATATTATCGACGCTGAGGGTCAGTCCCTCGGTCGTGTAGCGGCTAAGGCTGCACACATTCTCAGAGGTAAGCACAAGCCTACCTACGCACCCCACGCTGATTGCGGCGACCACGTTATCATCATCAATTCGGACAAGGCTGTTCTCACCGGCAACAAGCTCACTCAGAAGACTTACAAGTGGCACACCGGCTGGATAGGCGGTCTGAAAGAGATCCAGTATTCCAAGCTGATGGCTGAGGAATCTGACAGAGCTATGACCATTGCTGTGACCGGCATGCTCCCAAACAACACGCTCGGCAGAAAAGCTGCTACCCGCCTGAGAGTTTACAAGGGCGCAGAGCACGACAATGCCGCTCAGAAGCCTGAGAAATACGAGCTTTAATCAACGAAAGGAGCAGATTTAAATGTACGAATCCAAGAATCCGTTTTATTACGGCACAGGCAGAAGAAAGCACTCCGTTGCCAGAGTTCGCGTTTATGAAGGCACCGGCAAGATCACTATAAACGGCAGAGATATTGACGATTATTTCGGTCTTGAGACCTTAAAGCTTATCGTTCGTCAGCCTTTCGCTGTTACCAACACTGAGGGCAAGTTCGACATCGTTTGCACCGTTACTGGCGGCGGCGTTACCGGACAGGCCGGCGCTATCCGTCACGGTCTTTCCCGCGCACTCCTCCAGTTCGATCCCGAGCTGAGAGCTGCACTGAAAGCTGAGGGCTACCTCACTCGTGACCCGAGAATGAAGGAGAGAAAGAAGTACGGCTTAAAGGCTGCAAGACGTGCTCCTCAGTTCTCGAAGAGATAATTTCACAATTATTGCATATCAAAGATCGCTCTGTTTTTGGCAGGGCGATTTTTTATTTATGCGCTATTGCATTTTCCAATAATTTATGCTAAAATAATAATAAAGGAGCGATGCAAATGACAAGATCAATCTACCCCGTACTTGCACGGCAAACGACTCTTCCCTTCTACCTCGCGGGTATCGGCATTTCCGACCCCGAATATCACGCCGTTCGCGAGAATGGGCTTACGTCACACCAATTTCTTTTTACCGAAAAAGGCAAAGGCTTGCTTAAAATCGGAGGAGAAACTTACGCGCAACAGCGCGGCAGTGCTTTTTATCTTGCGCCAAAAACTGCGCATGAGTATTATCCCTCAGACGATGAATGGTGCACGCGCTGGCTGGTTTTTCGCGGAAAATATGCAGACCAGCTTATGCTTGAAATGGGATTTTCAAGTTTTAACAAAACAAACGAACTTGATATGCCGAGATTTATAAATATGTTCAATCGTCTTTATTCATGCGCTGAAAACCCTATAAATCAAGGTGAAAATGCTTCTGCATTGCTGTACGAGATCATCATGGCAATGCGCACGGCTATGCTGTCAGGCGACAAAAGTACGACAGATCTAGGCGACATAACTTCACGTGCAATAATGTATATTGAGCAAAATTATGCAGAAGATATTCAAGTTGAACAGCTAGCACAGCTTTCGGGAGTGTCGGTGCAGCACTTCTGCCGCGTGTTCAAAATGCGCACGTCTATGCGTCCGCTCGAGTACATTGCCAACCGTCGCATTGCCGCCGCAAAATCGCTGCTGATAAACACCTCGCTTGAGATCGCCGAGATAGGCAGACAGGTAGGCTACCCCGATCGAAATTATTTCAGCATAGTTTTTCGCCGAATAGAGGGCATATCTCCGCGCGATTATCGGCGCGCCAAAGGCAGCGCAATGCTTTAATGCTAAAATCATAATAATATGCAAAAAATTTCAGCTTGACCAGTCCGCACGCGAGGTGTATAATTAAGAAAAACGGAGGTCATTATGCAGGAAAGAAATGTTTTTATAGACGCTGCCGACGCCGATATGCGCGAAAATATGCGCTGGCGCAGCGCAGGAATGGTCAGCGCGAACAACTCATCGCGGCTGATGCTCGACTACAAAGCGCAGTCCCCCGATTCATATTGGAAGATCATGGAGTTGACGTTTGGCAAAAGCGGCTTGTGTGTGAGCCATTTAAAGGTCGAAATGGGCAGCGATGTTAATTCGTCATCGGGTACCGAGCCCTGCGTTATGCGATCACCCGAGGAAAAGCCTGACATTACGCGCGGTGCAGGCTTTCAACTAGCCGCCGATGCGAAAAAAATCAACCCCGATCTTACGCTGGATATGCTTTGGTGGAGCGAGCCGCGTTGGGTCAGCGATTCCGAAAACGTTTTCAAAGCACGTTATGAATGGTATAAGCGCACGCTGATCGCGGCTTACGAGACTTACGGGCTTAAATTTGACTATGTTAGCGCGGTACAAAACGAGCGCGCCGCGGATCTTGAGTGGGTGAAATACCTTGCGGCGAGCCTGCGTGGCGAAAAAAATTGCCCCTACGACTTTTCAAAGATCAAAATAGTCGGCGGTGAAGAGGTCTGCACTTGGAATTTTGCTGACAATATGCTTCAAGACAGTGAACTTATGGAAGCAATTGACGTTATTGGCAGCCATTATACAAGCCAATCAACGGAAAATGCGCAGGTAATTGCCAACGAAAAAGGTAAAGAACTTTGGTTCAGCGAAGCCAGCTCGCCTATGGCGTATGCTGAGGGCGTGAGGCGCTTTAACAAATCGGGGCTGAGCGGTATAAACGGCGCGCTCGACATCGCAAACCGCGTTATCGCGATGTATCCGCAGGGTAAAATGACCCTGCACGAGTATCAGCCCGTCATTTCCGCCTATTACGATGGTGTTTGTTATTGCCATAAGTCGCTTGTTACAGCATATAAACCATGGAATGGTAATTTTATTCTTGAAAATGGGTTTTATACAGCACTGCATTTTTCACAATTTATTCCTAAAGGGTGGAGATTTATCAAAAATGCTTGCTTCTGTGACGGCGTTGCAGGCGGCGACGGTCACGCAATGGTCGATGTAAAATTCAGCTATCTGACCACCGTTAGTTCGGATTTTAAGGATTATTCTATCGTTATAACCAATACTTTACAGCAGCCGATCAAGTATATTTTTACAGTAAATGGGATAAACATAGAAAATAAGCCCCTGAACGTCTGGGAAACTCGCGGAGAAAGCGATATGTCTAAGTCGTTTGACAGCAGTTTTTTTAAAAGTAAGGAAATTATATCCAAACTACCCAATGATAAATTGACTAAGTTTGATATAACGATACAGCCGAAGTCTATTGTCACGATCTCAACGCTTGAGCCGAAGTTCACTAAGCCTATTCAAAATTCGTCAAATGATATTTTTGCACTGCCTTATCGAGATGATTTTCGTTATTCTGACAAGCCTGCCAATTTTCTGCATGAGCGTGGCGGTGCTCCACTCTATACGACCGACCAAGGCGGCGCATTTGAAGTCGAAAACGGCGCTCTTGTTCAGCAGATCACGCAGGAAATGCGCGCGAATGAGTGGGGCTACACCCCCGAGCCGACCACAACTCTCGGCGACGACCGCTGGTTCGACTATTCCGTTTCGGCAGACGTGGAATTTGCATCGTCAGACGCGCCCGAGAGCAACTACGTCGGCATCGGACTGCGCCACATTCTTGCATGCGACGCAATGAGCGGATATTCTCTGCGGCTTTACGAATCGAAAAATTGGAAATTGATGTATGACGACAGCATAATCGCGAGTGGATCCGTTTCCAGTTTTGGCAGACTTGCACTGTTAATTCAGCATGATTTATTGCGAGCATATGTCGGAAATCAGTTGGTAATTGAATACAGAGTTCCCAGTTCGCTTTCGATTGCAAGTGCAGGACGTGCGGCTTTGTATAGTTCATATAACAAAAATTCATTCAAAAACCTTGCAATTGAACCGCTTGGATCTGACGATGCTTACACTTATGCCGAGCGTTTTGACGATACCGATATGCGATTTGAATACTTTGGCAACTGGGAGCACGAACTAATGAGCAGTTTCAAAAATTACAAGCGTACGCTTTCCAAAGGCACTGTTGGAGATAGCCTTATCTTCAGATTTACAGGCAGTGGCTTTGGAATAATGGGAGCGCAAATCGGAACGTCACAAGTAGAAATGACCATTGACGACGGTGAGCAAATGCTTATAACTCCTGCAAAATCAAAGGAAAGAGCTATTACCTGCCGAGCGTTTGATCTATCGGAAGGCAAGCACACTGTTGCGATAAAAGTTATCTCAGGTGACTTTTATGTTGACGGTGCAGAGGTATACCAATAAGTGTTTCATATATTTGCATTAGCGGCACGCCGTCTAACGGTTGCACGTTCGTAAAGCCGGCATACCGCAATACTTGCATGAACCGCGCTGCAAATGTCGCGATAATATCCCTTATCTTCTCCGTTCAAATATTCATCTATTACCTTCTCCAATGTTTGATATTTATTGTGTTTATTGACCGCACTCATCAGTTTAGAATAGTTATCAACAAAATACTTTTGCAGGCGCAATTCATATCCAATATGTTCTCTGATATTTCCAACTTTACCATCAGAGTGTACCGCACAACAGAAATCGCAGACGTAGTGCGCCATCTCGCCAAGCTGAAAAAGCGCCAAAAATGTGCTTTTATTTTCCAGTCTCATCAGTCGCCGAAAGACATATTTTACCGAACTTTGGTAAAAATGCGAATGCAAAAACTGCGTTGGCAGCAGGTCTGGCGCGGCTGCTCCCAGTGAGAATACCAGCTGCTCTGCTGAATTAAGTCCCGCACGAATTGCCGCACTCTTTGCGATGAGAAAATGTGTCTTTGTTTTCATAAGTTGCCTCCCGATGATCGTCATGATTTCAGTTATCTGCACTTATTATATCCCGGAAATTGTAAATAATTCTCGTTATAATTTTGTACATATATTTAAATCAAGCTTATTTGCCCAAAAATCATCAGCCATTTACCGCACAATTACGTCGATTTTTCATATTTTATAATTTCACTTCAGCATTATCAACAGCATCTCTCGTTGTTCAATACACTCATGCCTGTTCCACCTAGAGTTTTCATTTATAGGATTATATGGTCTGCTCATTCCCGCCGAGATAATTGTCAGTATCGCTGCACTGCTCGGCATGGCTGTTTGAGGTAAAACAAATATTTGCATAAAAACCCCCGTAGACGCGTGGTCTGCGGGGGGTTAATTTTAGTATTAAATTGTCAAAATCCACCTCTTTGCCGCTTTCATGATTTTTTTCCACATTAACAAATAACCCCCACTCAAACAAAACGTTCAAGCAGGGGTTTCAAAGAGAGCTGATAGTCGGACTCGAACCGACGACCTGCGCATTACGAATGCGCTGCTCTACCAACTGAGCCATATCAGCAAATATAACATTACATTATTATTTTATCACAAATTTTCTCTCCCGTCAAGTGCTTTAATAGTTTTTTTACATTTGCTCATCGCATTGCCGCTTCCGAGATCGCCGCGAATATCAGCACCGCTAGCGCCGCCGGGCTTATCTGCCCCGAGTACGCCGCCAGCGCGAATATTCCCGCGAAACATACCCACGCCAACGCCCGCCGCGCGCCCTCCTTGAAATACAGCGCCGCCAGTCTGCCGCCGTCGAAATGCGCGAACGGCAGCATATTGAAAGCCCCGAGCGCCGCGTTCACCGCGCAAAATTCCCGCAGACCCGCCATGTGCGAAAGCCACGCCAGAAGAAAATTCACCGCGCCCCCCGCCGCCAGTATCGCCCCCTCGCGCCGCCTGCTCAGCAGACCCCACCGCGGCACTATCTTGATGCCTCCTGC
>ENA-OPWR01000370-OPWR01000370.1-human-gut-metagenome-genome-assembly--contig:-NODE-370-length-42888-cov-2.289240_pt1 | contig 42888 bp, 48 predicted proteins | sample MGYA00241507_ERZ502006 | MGnify/ENA primary metagenome ERZ502006 (study PRJEB25962, sample SAMEA2043041) | human gut metagenome | biome: human gut; feature: human-associated habitat; material: faeces...
ATCCAGCTGATCATAAATCAAGTTCTTCTCCTCATCTGCATTTTCAATTTCATCTGTATTGCAAATAATCAAATGTATATTTGCGATTCCAGCTGCCTGCTTTAGACCATTCATAAAGGAGTTCCATTTTTCATCACCTGATTTTTCAACAATAACTGCTACACGCTTCTGAGGCTTTTCATCTTCAAAAATCAGATGCACACAAAACAGCAGTAATATGCCAAGACAAATTTCTGCTAACAAAAAAGTAGTTTTTGTTTTTTTCATGATTCACCCTCTTTTCTGACTGGCTTCCCCGGAGTCTCAAGCACTTCACAATTTTCCTTAGTGTATGGCACAGCAGGCAAATGAATCGTGACCGTTGTTCCCTCATCTGGTTCACTCTCCACAATAAGGCCATACTTATTTCCAAACATCAGCTGAATACGCGTGTGCACATTAATGAGTCCTACACCAGAACCATGTTTGGGTCCTTTCTGATTATCTTTTAAAATATTTTCAGCAATTTTAACATAACTTTTTCTTTGCAAATGGCATCATCCTTTTGCAAAATTATAACACGAAAAGAAAGACAATATGAAAAAAATGACCTTTCTAGTCATTTTTATGCAAAACTAAATAATATTTTTTCTTACCACGACGAATGATATTGTATTTACGCTTTTCATCTAATAAGTAATTTTCATCGTTTACAAGTGTACCATTAACACTTATGGCATTACCGCTTAAAAATTCTCTAGCTTCTCTTTTAGATGTGGCCACTTTTTCTTGAACTAAAAATTCAATAAGGGGTAACTTTTCATAATTTAAAACAGGAACTCCTTTAAAAACCATTTCAATTTCTTTATCTGTAAGATCACTTACCTTACCTGTGAAAAGACATTCCGATACTTCTTTGGCATGGAGGTATTCTTCTTCACCATGTAAATCCGTAATGATTTCTTTAGCTAATGTTTTTTGGGCTAAACGAAGTTCAGGACGGGCTAAATGTTCTTTTTCTATTTCTAAGATTTCTTCCTTACTTAAGAAAGTAAAGACTTTTAAATAACTTATAACCATTTCATCATCGGTATTGACAAGGTATTGATATAGTTCATAGCTACTTGTTTTGTCTTTATTAAGCCATAAAGCATTGCCTTCACTTTTGCCAAATTTTTTACCCATTTTATCAACGATTAAAGGCATTGTAAAGCCATAAGCTTCTTTACCTGTTTTCTTTTTAATAAGTTCAATACCAGTGGTAATATTTCCCCATTGATCAGACCCAGCGGCTTGTAAAACACAGTTTTCATGTTCAAATAAATGAAGGAAATCATAACCTTGTAATAAGGTATAAGAAAATTCAGCATAAGTGATACCTGTTTCTAAGCGTCTGGCGATAATATCTTTATTTAACATATAGTGAACATTAATATACTTACCAATATCTCTTAAAAAGCCAAGGAAGGTTACATCTTTTGTCCAATCATAATTATTAACGATTTGGACATTACCTTTAAAGATTTCATTTACTTGTTTTTGAATGCCTTTCGTATTTTCTAAAACTTTTTCATAAGAGATGATTTCTCTTTCAGCTGTTGGTCTAGGGTCTCCAATAAGGCCAGTAGAACCACCCATTAATAAAATAGGATGATGACCATATAAAGCAAGTCTTTTGGCTGTTACTAAAGAACTATAATGCCCTAGATGTAGGCTATCTGCAGAAGGGTCTGTTCCCCAGTAAAAAGTGATTTTTTCATTATCGAGTAAATTTTTTAAATCAGGTGTTGAAGTATCTTTAATTAAACCACGCCACATTAAATCTTCATATAAACTTTGCATATTTTTTCCTCTTTCTAAAATTAAAAAAATTCTACGACTAAAGGACGAGTTTACCCCGCGGTACCACCTTTATTCATAGAATAATCTATCTTTCTTTAATTAACGCTTAATAACGATTTGACTCCACTGGTTGTAAGGCAGTATCTTCATCAACAAGGTTATTTTAACAAATATTTTAAGGGGTTTCAACTACTTTTTGACACGTTTCACAGTAATAAGTACTTCTGCCCCCGATAAAAGAAACTTTAATCGGTGTTCCACAGATTTTACAAGGCTGTTTAGCCATTTTATGAACCATTAAGCATTGTTGGAAACGACCAGTGACACCTAAAGAACTTGTATAACTTCGAATGGTTGTTCCACCCATTTCAATGGCTGCTTTAATAATATAATTTGCTTTATTTTTTATTTCTTCACATTCTTCTAAAGTGATTTCACTTCCTTTTTTAAAAGGTGAAATACGGGCGGCAAACAAAACCTCATTGGCATAAATATTACCAAGACCACTAATGATAGTTTGGTCAAGTAAAAGAGTTTTGATAGGCAAATTATGTTTATGAAACTTTTCATATAAATATTCTTTGGTTAAGGCTTCATCCATAGGTTCAATACCTTGTTTTTTAATTCCTTCAAATTCATTTACTTTGTCTTTTAAAACTAGTTTCATACGACCAAATTTACGCGTGTCGTGATAACGAAGAGTCGTATTGTCTTCGAATGTAATAATGACATGTTCATGTTTTTCTATAGGTTCCATACTATTTTTAAGGAAATATTTTCCTTCCATTCTTAAGTGACTTAATAGAAAATATTTTTCTGTTTCAAATAGTAACCACTTACCTCTTCTTTTAATATCTATAAAACTTTGATTTATTAAAGAAGAGCAAAAATAATCTTTATCATCTAAAAGCATTGGTTCATAGTAAACATCTACTTTTTTAATTTTTTTACCTAAAATACGTTTCTTTAAAGTATTACGAACGGTTTCTACTTCCGCAATTTCTGGCATAACTACATTCCTTTCATTTTAATATCTTTTTTGTTTTCTAAAGCCTTATCTACTAGCCATTTAAATATTGTCGCATCTTTTTCAATTTCCAGATGAAACTGCACCCCTAAAATAAAGTCTTTATATTCTACTGCCTCCACCACATTATCTTCTGTTTTGGCTGTTACTTGTAAAATTTTAGGTGTTCTTTTAACGATATAACCGTGAAGACTTACGACTTCTTTTGTATCTACTTCATAAATACTTTTCAAAGTACTTCCGTCTTTTATCTTTATTTCATGACGGGCCTTGTTAATCGTTTCTTCTTCCTTAGTAACATAATGAGAATGAAAAGACACATTATCCGCAAGTCCTAAATAAGGATTTTCTTCTTTTCCTTTATCATAAACTTCTTTAAAACTTAGTTCTGGAAATTTCTCCTTATCTTCTAAAACATTAAAGAATGTTGTAATAGCTTGCATGCCTAAGCACACACCCAGTAAAGGTTTATGGTTTTTCATCGCATCTTCAATAATAGGATAAAATTCTTTTAAAATTTTATTTCCCCCTGGCCAAATATAGGCGTCACAGATTGGTAAATAATCCCAAACATTTTTATCTAAAAGGCCAATAGCTACTCCGCCACACCCAGTGATTTTAGAAACATACATGGATACAAAAGAGGCTCTATCTTGATAAGGATCATTTTCCTCATTTGTTAAATTATAAGTTGGAACAATACCAACAACGGGTTTATTTAAAATCATTTTTAACACTTCTTTTCTATATTACTTAGTATCGTACCAATTTACCCCATAATCGGCACTTACTTTTAAAGGAACATCTAAAGAAATAGTATGTGTCATCTTATCTTTAACAATTTTTTCTACTCGTTCTTTTTCCTCTTCAACAAGATCAAAAATAAGTTCATCGTGGACTTGTAAAATCATTTTACTTTTCAAATTTTGTTTCTTTAATTCATCATAAATTTCCACCATAGCTTTTTTGATAATATCTGCACTTGTTCCTTGAATAGGTGTATTAAGAGCTATTCTTTCCCCCATTTGCCTTACCATATACTGTGGACTATTTAATTCAGGAATAATTCTTCTTCTTTTTAAAAGGGTTCTCACTGAACCATTTAAAACGGCTTCTTTGACAATTTCATCCATGTATTTTTTAACTCCTGGATAAAGTTCATAGTATTTTTCTATGAATTCTTTGGCTTCTTTAGAACTAATTTCTAAGTTTTCACCAAGCCCATAGCCACTGATACCATAGACAATTCCAAAAATAACTGCTTTAGCCGTACTACGCATTTTTTTAGATACTTCTTTTTCAGGAATACCATAAATATCACTAGCCACTTTGGTATGAATATCTTGGTCATTAATAAATGCTTCTTGTAGTTCTTTAGAGCCAGAAATATGGGCTAAAATACGGAGTTCAATTTGGCTATAATCGGCACTTAAAAATAAGTCATTGACAGGTAAGAAAGCCCTTCTGATTTTTTTCCCTTCTTCATCACGAACAGGTATATTTTGTAAGTTTGGCTCTGTTGAAGAAAGACGTCCTGTTCTAGCAAAGTTTTGTTTAAAAATCGTATGTATTTTACCATCTTCCATTATATAATTTTGCATGCCCTCTAAATAAGTATCATAAAGTTTTCTAACATTTCTATATTCTAAAACTTTGGCAATAATAGGATGAACGCCTAAAAGTTTATGAAGAACTTTTACATCTGTTTTATAACCTTTTTCTGTTTTTTTACCGCCTGGCAAACCAAGTTTAATAAATAGAATCTCTCCTAATTGTTTAGGACTAGCAATATTAAATTCTTCGCCGGCTAGTTCATGTATTTCTTTAGTCAAAATGTTAATTTTCTCTTTGGCTTCTTTTTTCATTTCCTCTAAAACAGACTTATCTACCTTAACACCTGTGATTTCCATATCAGCTAAAACAGGCGCTAAAGGCATTTCAATGTTTTTAAAAAGTTCATACATGTCATCTCTTTTAATATCTAAAATAGCTCGGTCTCGCGTATCATAAATGAAACGGGCTTTTAAAGTAATTTCTTTTTCTAAAGTTTCATCTAAAATAATATCTTTTTTCCATAAATTTTCTAAGAAATTTACATTATAACCATTTGGTACCATATAAAAAGCAATATCATCTTTACTACTATCATCTAAAAGAGCTTTTAAAATCATTAAATCCGTATTACAAGAAGGCATTTTTATATTTAATCGATTCAAGGCCACGATGTTTTTCTTTAAATCATAAGTATATAAAACCTTGTCTGCTATTTTGGTAAGAACTGAAGAAATTTGTTCTCTAGAAACAAAATAATTTTTTTCTTTAGAAGATAAACCCATACCAATAATGTTTGCTTGATGATAATTATTTCCATCAAGTTCTAAATAAAGGGCGTATTCTTTTTCATCTAAAAGAGTTTTATCTGTCATTTTTTCAAAAGCAAATTCTTTTTCTGCCACTTCCTCTTGACGAAGAGTTTTCAAAAAAGAATAAAATTCTAATTCTTCATATAAGCTTTCTAATTCTTTTCCATCTAAAGGAGTATAACGAATATTTTCTAAATCTTTGATATCTAAAGGAACTTCCCTATAAATGGTGGCGATTTCTTTACTCATGAAAGCCTTATCTTTATCATTTTCTAGTTTTTCTTTTGTTTTTCCTTTAATGTTATCAATATTTTCATAAATACCTTCTAAAGTACCATATTCATGTAGTAAATTTAACGCTGTTTTTTCGCCGATTCCTGATACTCCCGGAATGTTGTCACTCGCATCACCTGCTAAAGCTTTTAAATCAATGATATGAATAGGATCCATACCATAATCTTTTTTGAATGTTTCCATATTATAACGAATATAGTCTTTTTGTTTTAAAAGTTTCATCTCTAATTGAGGGCTTACAAGTTGCAATAAATCACGGTCAGAGCTTATAATACATCCCTCAAAATCATCATTCTCTAAAACCATCTGGGCAAATGTGCCAATAATATCATCAGCCTCATAAGGAGCCAGTTCAAAATAAGGAACACCCATAGCCTTTAATATTTTTCGGGCATAAGGTTCTTGCATGTGCAACTCTTCTGGGGTTTTCTTTCTTCCTTCTTTATAAAATGGATACTTTTCTTTACGAAAGTTTTTTCCTATATCAAAAGCAACTGCGATATATTCTGGCTTTTCTTCATGAATGATTTTATTCATCATTCCTATAAAACCATATAAAGCGTTTGTTGGAAATCCTTTTGAATTTCTTAGCAAAGAGCCTGAGTAGGCAGTTGCGTAATAACTACGATAAAGCAAATTGTTACCATCTACAAGAATTATTTTTTTCATTTCTTCACCAATACTTTCTCTGTTCATTATACCATATAAAAAGAAGAATTTATGTATTCTTCCCTCTTTTAAGCATTAATTTTTTTAATTTCTTTAAAAACAAATGATTCGCCGTCAAACTCAAATTTATATTCGTAAGTCTCAGCTTCTTCTAAATAATCATCCATTTTAATATCTTTTTCTTCTACAGTAGTTATCTTATCATTTTTATTAATATCTTTATATACATTTATTAAATTTATCGTTTCATCATCTGATTTAACTTTTTCTGTCACAATAATTTTTTCTTGAACGTACAAGACAGTCGCAGTTTTATAGGCTTTGGTTCTCTTTTTTAAAATGTTAGTCGAGTCGTTATGATTGCATTCTGTATTTATCTTGTAGGAATGCATTCCTTTGTCATAAGTAAATTTACATAAACTTGAAGTTAGAAAATAACCAGATTCATGAGCGTAAGTAATCTTGCCAAATATCTTTTTTACATAAGCGTCAATGATTGATTCATTTACATCTTTAGTAGTTGGATTATCTAAATAATAACGGGAGATAGCAAGTCCTAAAATATATTGATTTGAGAAAGTACCTTTTTTATAAGTTTCATTTTGAAAATCATAATTACTACCTGCATCAACACTTTTAAAAACCTCATCAACAAGAACATCATTAACAGAAATTTCTTCAAAAGATTCTTTTTTTTCTTCAGGTTTATTAAATACTAAATAAGCAATAAAACTTACTATAATAAGAACCATAATACCTATAAAGGCGATTGTTTTTTTCATAATTTACTACCTTCTTCAATTAATATTTTATCATATTTTTATTTTAAAAAAAGTGCCTTTTATAAGACACTTTAGAAAGATTCGACATTTACTTCAACTTTAAGAAGATTTTCTTTATAAGCATATAAAGAAATAAGTGTTCTAATGGCATGAATAGTTCGGCCATTTTTACCAATAACACTGCCCATGACATCTTGAGGCACTAAAATATCTAATTTGATAGTTCCATCGATATCATGTGTCGAAACTTTTAATAAGTCAGGTTTCTTAATAATACTTTTAACAAGTATTTCAGTATACTCTTCTAATGATTTCATTATTTACCTGCTTTTTTAGATTCAGCAAATTTCTTCATAATTCCTTGTTTGCTTAAAATACTACGAACAGTATCAGTAGGAATAGCTCCATTAGAAAGCCAATACATTGCTTTTTCTTCGTTAACAGTAACAACTTCTTGTCCTTTAACAGGATTGTATGTTCCAACAACTTCTAGAAATCTACCATCTCTTGGGCTTCTTGAATCAGCCGCAACGATACGATAGAAAGGTTTAGCTTTAGAACCCATTCTTTTAAGTCTTAATTTAACAGCCATGATAATACCTCCTTTGATATAAGTATTTTAGCAAAGAAAAAAAAAGCTGTCAACATAAATTTATTGACAGCGTGGTATTTTGTCTTCATAAATTATTAAGCTTTTTTAACACTTTCTCTTTATGTTTATTAATACTTGTTTAAAAAAAGTCACGGATTATAAAGACATCGCGCTGTTGATTATCAAACCACATCTATATATATTATACTACCATCGTAATTCCACACAGATTTCCTAGGACAAAAATCACCATTCTCTTTTAATAAAGAATATTTTCTATACATTTCACTAATGCCTCGGGAAAAATATCTTCTATCTGTACTAATTTTCACCTCACCTAATTTATTACCATTAAATACTATATTAAATTTTTCTTTATCTTTGGGTAACTTTTCTAATATCATTCTAGGAATACTAATTATTCGTGCTCTTATATCATTAGCAGTAATATTTTTTTCAATATTACTAACTAACATATTAGGTCTTTCACTTAATGTTAGAGATTCTGCGTGATAAAACTTTTGAAGTTCGTTTCTAGAAAATATAGGATCATATACAAAACCTATATTTTTTTCAATGCAAATATTAATCAAAGAATTACCATCAATTAATAAAATAGGGCGTTCTGTTTCAGAAGTAGCCGATCTTATAGCCGGCTCGCTAAACTTGGCAGTCGTAATAATAATTCCTCTCTCGCCATTTTTCATTATGCCACGATGCCTATCTATAACATCAACACTGATAGAAGAATTAGGCTTGTATCTTTTAGCTTGAACTTTATATTTTACAGAATCACCATTCGTATCAATAATACCGTATCTTACACATTCTAAATCTATTCCGCCATCATTTGTCCTTTTAGTAACTTTTACCTCATCTAAACCTAATTTTTCTAAAAAAGGTTTTAAAAATTCTTCAAATTCAAAGCCTGTATTAAAACTTTCATAAAATTCTTTTAATATATTTTTTTTCTTTTCGTTATTTAGTTCACTTATAATCATTTTAGAAATCCTTCCATACTATTACTTTTGCTCAAAACCTTTAGATGTATGTAATGCGTTTATTCTAACATATTATTTGCATAATTTATAGACTTATATAAAAAAGAACACTTTTAAGTGCTCTATTCTAAATAATTTTCATTTACATCGTCTATACTTGTAACTTCTTCTTCATCCATGATTTCATCATAATCGTCATCTACATCTTCGATAGGTACTTTTATCTTAGTATCCCCAACAATTTCTACACCTAACTCTTTTTCAATATCCAAAACAATATTACCATCTTTAACTTCTACATTCGTCACAGTAGGTTGTTTAAGACTTCTCACAATGATTTCAGAATTATTCGTTAAAGTACCAGAATCTTTTAAAGGAACATTAAGAAGTTCATTATATGCAAATTTTTTAGTATTTACCTTTGTCTTAGTATCATTATCATAAGAATACCAAACATTGACATCAAAAGAGCCATTAACACCTACTTTTCCACTCATATTTGATCCTGAAAAATTATGATTAATAACCCAACAACCTAAAACGGTATCACAGGCTTCATCAGGAGTAAAAGAAAAATGCATACTATTTGTTTTTTTGGCTTTACCTATCACGGCTTTCGTTACAATCTCTTTAAAACTTGCCACTTTATCACCTCTAATGTAATTTATGCATTTATCTGTGTTTTTGTACTCATTTTTAAGCTTTTAATCAAAAAGTAGCTCATTAAAAGCCGAAGCTACAACTTCTGACATAATATTTAAATCTTTTTCTAATCTAAAATGATTTAAATAAGTTTTATGCATTTTAAACATTGTCGGATACCCAATAGAAAGAAGTGGTATATTAAAGGTTTTTCTCGTAATTTCTTTATTACTTCTTAATTGATTGGCAAAACAAATACCACAATCATTAACTTCTAATGTTCGATTTAAATTTTTAAAATGATTTGTTGTAAAAGAGTCGACAAGAATAATTAAATCTGGTTTTAAATGATTAACAACCATCTCAATAAGTTTATAAGATGAAATACCTGTTTTGTTGGTCGTATCCGGTGTAAAAAGAGCGACTTTAGGTAAAACTAAAAAATCATTATAAGCATTCGTGGAAATTAAATTATTTAAAACTTTAGGTCCAAAACTGTCCCCTAAAATATTTTTAGAACCTAAACCAATAAATAAGATGGTTCCTCCCTTATGATATTTTTTTAAAAAGGTTTTCAGTGTCTTTTTAAGCACTTTTTTTAAACTTTCTTTTTCTTCATAAAGTACCATATCATCAAAAGAAAAAACAAAATAATCTCCTGCTTCTTCATGGATAGTTTTTTTATCATTTTCTGTAATTAAATAATGTCTTATCATAACATCTTTTTCTTTTGTTTCTGCAATAAGTTTTTCTTTTTCTAAAGACTCCGCTACATCTAAAAGAATATTTCGATTCATAATATCACCTTTATTAATATGAACTATGAACCTTAAAAATATGTTAACGAATTAAAAATTCACCCGTATAACGAGAAGCATAATTTTGTTTCATTTGCCTTAAAAATTGTCGGTTATGAAAAACTTGGTTATGATTTTTGATAACGATCCTTTCAACACCATAATCATCAATGATTCGAAATATTTTTGCTTCGATTTTAGAATAATCATTCGTATCTAAAGAATCAACAATATCCACATAAAGAGTTTCATTTTGATAATATAAATCCATAGACATCACCAGTAACAATGTATCAAATTAAAGACTTAGAAAAAAGGCTTTCGACATAATAAGCTAAAAAAAAGACCTCTTGGTCTTAAAATTTACTTTTAACAAGTTTGCTTACTAAAGACATATCCGCTTGAGTACCAATTTTATCCGTTAAATATTTCATAACTTTACCCATATCTTTAATACTTTCTGGTTTTAAATTTTGGAAAGCTTCTTCTACTTCCTCTTTGATTTTTTCTTCACTTAATTCTTCTGGTAAATAAACTTTCAAAACATCGATTTCTTTTTGCAAGTCAGCAATTTCTTCTGTTTTACCATATTTTTCAAATTCTACTATAGAATCTTTTCTTTGCTTGACAGCTTTTTTAATGACACTCATGACTTCCTTATCATCTAAATCTTTTTTTAAATTTATTTTTTCTAATTGTAAGGAACTTTTTAACATTCTTAAAACAGATAATTTAAATTTGTCTCCTGTTTTCATAGCTCCTTTCATATCTTCAGATATACGTTCATTTAAATTCATGTTATTTCCTCTTTTCTTTCTAATATTTTACTACAGACAAAAGAAAAAATACAGTTCAAACTGTATTTTAGTAACTACGATGTTTACGAGAATTACGAATATTTTTCTTCTTTTCTTCTCTTTTCTTTACTCCTGGTTTTTCGTAATGTTTTCTTTTTTTAACTTCTGAAGGGACACCACTTTTTGCAACAACGACTTTCCATCTTTTTAATGCTTTATCAATATCGCCATCTTTAACTATAACTTTATTGGAATTCATGCTATTTCACCCTCCCTTCGTAATTTCTACAATAGATTATAACACTTGAATTTTCTATATGCAAGAAAAAAAGCGCATATTAGCGCGTAAAAACTCGAATTTTAAACACTCATAAGTTCTTTTTCTTTTTCTTTAAATTTTTCATCAACAATTTTGTTGTATTTATTAATTAATTCTTGAATACTGTCTAATTCCTTTTTCTCTTGATCTTCTGGTAATTCTAGTAATCTAATTTCTTCATTGGCATCTTGGCGAATGTTTCTTAAAGCAATTTTGGCTTCTTCACATTCTTTTTTAGCATCTTTAACATATTCTCTTCTTCTGTCTTCTGTTAATTCAGGAACGGTTAAAATAATCATTTCGCCATTATTAGTTGGAGTGATACCAATATTTGCTTCATGAATAGCGTGTTCAATATCTTTTAAAACACCTCTATCAAAAGGTTTAATCATTAATTGTCTAGCTTCTGGAACGGTAATATTGGCAAGACTTTGTAAAGGAGTTAAGGCTCCATAGTAAGAAACCATGATTCCACTTACCATTCCTGGATTAGCTCTTCCTGCTCTGATATTTAAAAGTCTATTGTCTAAACTTTCCATTGCTTTTTGCATTTGTTTTTCTGTATTCATATTTATCCTCTTTCTTAATTTTTTTCTATTTTATTATTTTCTAAAAATGTTTTTAATTCATTTTTTATATTATCTCCGATGATTTCACCTTTTAAAGTACCATCTTCAAAATACATAAGATATGGGGTATAAGCAAAATGATTTTTGATATTTTCATCTAAATTGGTAAAATCTTGCACAATCGTCATGGAATTATCATATAAATCTTTATTAAAATAATAAAAACTTATTTGGCTTTGCTCATATTCTTTTTTTAAATCCGGAAGTAATCTTTCACAAACTACACAGTCATTTTTAGAAGAAAGTAAAAGAAAACTTTCCTTATTATTTATTTTATCCATCACTTGTTCTAAACTTAACTCTGTTAAAAAATCTATCTTATATTCTTCCTTAGAAGCCCCACCAAAAACACGGTCATTAGGGTTAGGATTACTTTTGATAAAATGTAAGGCAATCTGATCTCCCATGGCAATAAAAATAATGACAACAACAATAAAAGTACAATACCAAAATTCACTTTGTTTTTGATTATCATCTATCTTCTCATCATTCTTGTGTTTTTTCATCATCTTCACCTAAATATTTTTGTAATAAAATACCTAAATTAACCATTTTAGAAGCAATTTTATCATTTGTCCAATAATCATCGATAGAAACATCACCATGAATAATACTTGTTTCATCATCATAGAAAACAATATTGCCATCTTTTACACCGATTAAAGTAGGAGCATAAATATCACTATTATCATTATCCAAATAAGGAACATAACTAGATAATTCTTTAACTATATTTTCATAATAGTGATTATTATTACTACGATCATTTTTAAAATTGTAATAGTAAATCTCTTTAATGCCGAGTCTTTCGGCGGTATCATTTAAAATTTCAGCATATTTACTACTCCATTTATTTTCCGGAAAAGCCATAAAAATTAAAGCTTCTTTGGTATTCATCATTTCTAAGACTTCTTTAGCTGTTGTATATTTAAAAACGTTTTGACTAGTTATACCATACTCCTTGGTAAAAGATTCACTATCAGTAAGTTCTCTTTGAGGAGCATTATAGTTTTTGGTTCCTAAATAGATAAAAGCCCAGATTAAGAAAATAAAACTTATTACATAAAATATTTTTTGCCACATTGGCATTGGTTTTTTCTTTACTTTCATAGTTTTCTCTCCTTAAACCCTATTATATCAAGGAAAAAGGGATAAAAAAAGACACTTTACTCAAAAAAGTGTCTAAATTTGTTAATTTCCTTTAACTTGATTCATTACTTCAGAAGCAAAGTCATCGTTTCTTTTTTCCATGCCTTCACCAACTTCATAACGAATGGCTGTTTTTAGTTCTCCACCATTATTTTTGATATATTGGTTTACTGATAAACCACCATCTTTAATAAAGGCTTGTTCTACTAAGCAAATTTCTTTATAGAATTTATGCATTCTACCTTCTACCATTTTTTCAGCAATTTCAGCTGGTTTTCCTTCACCCATAGCAAGTTCTTTTTGAACTTCTTTTTCATGATTCACAACATCTTCAGGTACATCAGAAATAAAGACATAGCTAGGACGCATAGCAGCTTGTTGCATAGCAACATCTTTAGCTACTTCTTCGTTAGCTCCTTTTAAAACGACTAAACTAGCAATTTTTCCGCCCATATGAATATATGAACCAAATACTTCGCCGTCTTCTAATGTAAGAATTTGGAAACGACGTAAAGAAAGTTTTTCACCAATTTTAGCTGTTTTAGCAACAATTAAATCTTTAATAGTGCCATTTTCTGTATTAACTTCCATAGCTTCTTCTAAAGTTTTAGCGTTGCTTTTTAATAAAGCCATACCGATTTCTTTAATCATATCAGTAAATTCTTCATTTTTACTAACGAAATCTGTTTCAGAATTCACTTCTAAAATAACAGCTTTATTACCATCAACAAAAATATTAGCTAAACCCTCAGCCGCAATACGGCTTTCTTTTTTATTAGCTTTAGCAATACCTTTTTCTCTTAGGTAATCTTCAGCAGCAGCCATATCTCCGTTTGTTTCTGCAAGAGCTTTTTTACAGTCCATCATGCCAGCTCCTGTTTTTTCTCTTAAATTTTTAACCATTTCAGCGGTTACCATAAAATTCAAATCCTTTCCAATATAATTTTATTCAGCACTTTTTTTAGTATCTTCTTTTTTTCTGTCGTCTTTGCTTTTCATTTCTTTAGCAACTTCTTCAGAAGAATAATCTACTAATTCAAGATTGTTAGCTTCACAAATAGCATTGTTTAAAGCACCCATAACAACTTTGATAGCTTTAACAGCATCATCATTTCCTGGGATAACAAAATCAACATCATCAGGATCACAGTTTGTATCAATTAAACCAAATACAGGAATATTTAATTTTCTAGCTTCATGAATAGCATTAGCTTCCTTCTTAGAATCAATAATAATGATAGCTTGTGGAAGTTTATTCATACCACGAATACCAGAAAGTAAACGATTTAATTTATCATATTCTTTTTTAAGACCAATAACTTCTTTTTTAGGTAAAACTTCAAAAGTTCCATCAGCTTCCATTTTTTCGATTTCTTCAAGTCTATTAACACGACGACGAATTGTGCGGAAGTTTGTTAATGTACCACCTAACCAACGTTCAGTTACATAAAAAGATTTACTTCTTAAAGCTTCTTCTTTAACAACTTCACCAGCTTGTTTTTTAGTACCTACAAATAAGAAAGTACCACCATTTTCAGCTATAGATTTCATTTCAGCATAAGCTTTTTCCATACCTTCAACTGTTTTGTCTAGATCGATAATATAAATATCATCTCTAGCTCCATAAATATAAGGTTTCATTTTTGGATTCCATCTTTTTGTTTGATGTCCAAAATGAACACCAGCTTCTAATAAAACATTCTTAGAAACAACGCTCATAAAAACATCCTCCTTCGTTTTTTCTTCTGCCTAGATCTTCTCAAAATTTTCACTCAACGCCGTGAGCACTCGAAAACCTTAATCCCTAGTGCATGTTTATTTGCTTTTATTAAGCACGTTTATTGTACCAAAATATTTTTAGAATAACAAGTAAATTTGACTATTCATGCTCTTTTACAAAGGCTACTACTTCACTTTTACTCATTAAGCCAATTTTTTTGCCCATTTCTTGACCATCTTTAAATAAAATAAGGGTGGGAATGGACATAACTCCAAAAGAAATAGCTAAGTCTTGATGTTCATCTGTGTTTACTTTCAAAACATTCAAGTTTTCACATTCTTCTAAAATAGCTCCCATTCGTTGACAAGGTCCACACCAATCGGCATAAAAATCAACTAAAGTGATGCCCTCTTTTATTTCATCATTAAAATTCTCATTTTTTAAATATTTTATCATAATTTTTTCCTTTCTTTTTCTTTCTTATTTTAACATACTTTCTTTAATTTTATGCAAAATAAAAAAGACATTTCATCTTATAAATGCCTTTTAAAAAGTAAGTTTGCCTTTTTCTATTAATTCGTCTACTGCCTCTTGCTTTACAATATCATATTTAAGTAAAATATCTAAGCACTTTTTATTATATTCTTTTTTGTTATGAATGTTTTGATCCTTAATACTAATGATTTCTTTAACAGCTGCTACAGATTCTTCGGTTAAATTAGATAAACCTGGACTAGATTCGGTAATAACTCCCCCTAATCTACTTTCTAAAATAAGTTCGTTAGTAGTGGGAAGCATAGAAAGTAAAAATAATGCAATAAAAACAAATAAATAACTTTCTAAGAAACCAAATAAAGCTCCTAATAATTTGGAAGGAATTCCTAAAATAATGGTGAAATCTAAAATTTTTTCAATTCCTCCCGTTATTTTTATAACAATTTGTAAAACACTCATAAGAACGATATAAACCAAAATAAAGGCAATTGCTTCATAAATAATTATGTTTAAAACCGTTAATCCTTCAAAATCACCTGCAAAGTTGAAAAAAGGACAAACAGAATACAATATTTTTGAAACGGGATTTTTAAGCCAAAAAGAAAGAATTAATACCACAATAGCGCCTACAAACATAGTAGCACTTTTAATAACCCCTCTTTTAAAGCCAACCACAGCTCCCATAAGTAAAAATAAAATAATAATACTATCCACAATACTCGTCATACACCAAGCTCCTTATCTTTTTTCATTATAAAATATTTTATTTTCATAAGCAAGTATTTATGTTAAACTAAAAACGGTGATGGAAAATGACGATTGTTTTTAAAGTGAGTGAACCATTAAAACAAAAAATGGCAAAATATTATGAAGATAAAAAAAGAGATAAAACACCTCCTTATGCTATTTTTCAAGCCGAAGAAGGTGGCACAATTATTACTTTATATGAATCTGGAAAAGCCATGTTTCAAGGCATTAGCGCGGATATTGACGCTAATATGTGGAAAGATATTGAAAGAAATTTAACAGGTAATGTTATCGAAGTAAAGGATACCAAAGAAATGAAAAAAGAAGAAAAAGAAACCAGAAAGAACTTTTATTCTTTAAGTACTATTGGGTCTGATGAAGTGGGTACAGGAGATTTTTTCGGTCCTATTGTTGTCACAGGTGCTTATATTTCTAAAGAACAAGTTTCAAGAATGGAAGAACTTGGTGTGAAAGATTCCAAAAAATTAACAGATGAAAAAATTTTAGAAATTGGTCCTACTCTTATTAAAGAAGTAAATCATTGTACTTTTATTTTGAATAACACATCTTATAATGAGTATCAAAAAAAAGGTTACAATATGAATAAAATTAAAGCAATCTTGCATAACAAAGTTTTAGTAGAAATGAAAAAAAGACAACCTTCTTATGATAAAATTGTTGTCGACCAATTTGTTTATCCCCGAAAATATTTTGAACACATTAATGAAGCTACCGAAAAAGTAACTGATATTACCTTTGTCACAAAAGCCGAAAGCATTTGTGCATCTGTGGCAGCTGCAAGCTGTATTAGTCGTTATGTTTTTTTGAAGAAAATGGATGAAATCAGTGATGAAATTCATTTACCTTTACTAAAAGGAGCTGGTACTTTAGTCGATAAACAAGCTAGTGAAATTGTTAAGAATTATGGAATGGATAAATTAAAAGAAATTGCTAAATTAAATTTTAAAAATACAGAAAAATTAAAGGAATATCTATAAGCGAAGATATTCCTTTTTTAATAAATAGTGATGGATACTAATTCACTGTGATAAGTCGTTTTAATAGGCATACCCCATTCTCCATAACCAGAAGATATAATAGATTTACTATAACCATTATCATAATAACCATATTTAACAAAATAGTTAGCTGGCCAAATTTGACCACCATGAGTATGCCCAGAAATACTTAAATCTACTTTATTTTCTTCTAGTTCTTTAACGCTCGTTGGCTGATGTTCTAAGACAATAATAGGCAGTGTCATATTCACATTTTTTAGCATTTGTTCTAAACCTTGAACTTCTCTTGTCATTCTGTCTTTTCGCCCTACTAAATAATATTTATTATCAATTAATAAAACATCATTTTGTAAAACACGAACCCCACTACTTGTATATTTATGATAAGTTTCTTCATTTAAAACATCATGATTTCCCTCAATATAATAACTACCATTTTTGGTTTTGATTTCTTTTAAAATTTCAAAAAAATGTTCTTTTTCTTTTTCGGTTGTCCATTCATCAAAAATGTCACCACCTAAAACAAAGATATCATAATTTCCCTCATTGACAATTTTTATTAAATTTTGAAAATTTTCATTTAAATAAGGCGTTCCTAAATGTAAATCACTTATAAAAGCTATTTTAATAGGTTCATCAACTTGTTTATCTACTTTAACATTATAAGAAGTTACTACTGGGTGCATGGCATTTAATACTCCATACAAAGTAAATAAAATAGATATTACCAGAATGGGATATTCTTTGTAATTTAATTTTTTTAAAAAATTATTAACTTTCTTAAAAGAATAAGATAACAGCCTTAATAAATCATATATCATATGAAATAAAGTAAAATAAATTAAAAAGCCCATGAGAGGTGTTCTAAGATAGATATTGAAGCCAATCAGGATAATCAAGCTTATCCAGTAAATTAAAGGATAATTTTTCACCTTAGTCGGTAAAACTTTTAACATAATTTTACCAAAATAAAAAACAAATAATAAAATAATAACTAAAAATGGTAAAGACCAAAAAAGATAATTCATAACGTCAACTCATTTCCTTTATTATAGTAATACATTTCATTAAAAATATTAATATTTATCTTTTATTATTTTTTTAGCTTGCAAATATTGAATAATAAAGGCAATACTATTTTCAAAAATTTCATCTAAAACGTTTTCATTCAAAATTTGATATAAAGAATCATCGACAATTCGACAGTGTGGCAAATCTAAATATTTTCTAACTGTATAAATATCTTTTTTGTTTAATCTTAGTTCATCAATTGGTTTAAAATCATCTTTATATTTTTGATACATTTTTTCGTAATCTGGAAGCAAGTTCCCAATCATAAAATATTTTTTATTAACCTTTAGATATTTACTTATTTCATTTCCAATTTTTGCATGGATTTTCTAACTTGACATAACTACGATTTTCTTTCAAATTAACACTCTAGTACTTGGATTAAAAAAGCGTAAAAAGAAACGACTTTATCAACACGACCACTTTTAATATTTAAATCTAACTTAAAAATATCCACTAGGATGGTTTTCAAATCATCTTTATGGTAAAGACTCGCTTCTTTTCTTAGTTTATTCACTTGCCATTCTTGAAGTTTTAACTCACTTGCCATTTCTCTAGGACTATATTTTTTTTCTTCAAATAATTTATAACAATATAAAAGACGATATTCTCTTCCTAAAAGATTTAAAAGTTGTAAAGGGTCAGTTTTAATAGTTAAAAAGTTTTCATATAAATTAATCGCGTTAAAGCTATCTTTCAATACAACCGCATCCACAAACTTAAACACATTATCAGATAAATTCATCGGTGTAATTTTTTTTAAATCTTCTAAACTAATGATATCTTTTTCTTTATAATATAAAGATAATTTTTCAATTTCATTTAAAATGATATCATAGTTATTTAAAGAAGCTTCGATTAAATATTTTAAAGCCTCATCCTTTATTTGATATTTACTCATTTTATTTCTGACAACATTTAATAATTCGTAATTTTTAGGAGCTTTTATTTCAATGTAAGCATTTTGATTGATAAGACTTTTTGTAATGTTTTTACGACTATCAACATCCTCGTAAGTCGTAAAAATAAGAGTGGTTAATGAATTGGGATTATTAAAATATTTGAGTAATTTTTCAGTATCTTTATCTGTTAATTTCATTGTCCCAAAAAAAGAAGCATTTTTAACTAAAACACATTTTTTATCACCAAACATCGATACAAAAGAAGCTTCTTCTAAAATATCATCTATCGTATTTTCTGGATAAGAAAGGATTGTTTTTTCTAAAATATCTTTAGAAAACTCGGCTATTTTTTCATCCATTAAACTTTTAGAATCACTTTTTATTAAAATAACTTGCATATTATCACCTGTACTGCAACTTATTATAACATAAATTAAGATGAAATTTCTTTATTAGTTTTTAGGTTTGAAAATAAAAGATAATATAAAAGCAAAGATAACTGCACTAGAAATAGCTGCCGAACTTTTAACGAGTAAACCACTAAATAATCCTAAAACGCCCATTTCATGATATCCTTCGATAACACTTTGATATAACATATTGCCAAAATTTGAAATTATAATGGTCGCCCCTGCTCCACCATAAGAAATGAGTTTAGGATAAAGTCCAAAAAAAGATAAAATCGCACCTAAAACGGTATACAATGAAGTAATATGTCCTGGTGTAAGTTTCGTGTTATCTAATATTAACTGAGCGCTTAAACAAAACAAACCAGCTACTAAAAAAGCATTAAAATAAATCATTCTGAAACCTCCAAACTAACAGCATGAGCAATGGCTGGAATTGATATTTTTTGATTGACCAAAAAAGGATTATGTAAAGAACCTGTACCAATAAGTAAAATATGATGGTATTTATGTGATTTTAGGATTTTACCAAAAAGATACAATGGTAAAGCTACTGGTCCACTGGCTCCCGAAGCTGTCTGTTCTTGGCTTTTCAAATAAAGTTCACATCCCGCATCAAAATGTTTAGGCATTTTTAGCGCATAAACTTGTTTTAAATATTCTTGTAATATCTTGGAACCGACACATCCTAAGTCACCCGTTAAAATTAAATCATAATAATCAATAGGCCTTTTCAATTCTTTTAAATGATCTGCTAAAACTTTAGCCGCGGCTGGAGCCATTATTGCTCCCATATTATTCGCGTCTTTCTGCCCCATATCAACGACTGTTCCTACTGTATAACTTTCCAATTTAATAGGTGTTTTATTTTTAGTTAGTAAAACCGCTACACTTCCTGTTGCTGTAAAGGTTGAAGTTTTTGGTCTTGGTGCCCCGTATTCGATTGGATAACGAAATTGTTTTTCAGCGGCTAAGTTATGTGATGAAGTGACACAAAGAGCATTAGCTTTAGTCTTGCTTTCTATAAAAGTAGCCGCGGTAAAAAGACTTTCTACAAAGGATGCACAAGCCGAATAAACTCCTAAATAGGGAAAATCATAAAAACTTGCCGCATAACTAGAGGTACCTATTTGATTTGATAAATCCCCTGAAACTAAAAGGGAAATATCTTTAGGAAGTAAATGATTTTTAGCTAAAAGATTATCTATAACAACTTTTTGCATTTTTATTTCCGCCTGTTCAAAAGTATGTGCTTTAAAATAAAAATCTTCTAAAGTCATGTCAAAATCTTTAACACTGCCCTCTTTTTCAAAAGGTCCCGCGATGGTAAAAGAATCCGCAATATAAACATTATTGATTTTTTTACTAGCCATAAATAATCACCCCTAAAATACCTAAGAAAAAGGCACTTACCATTCCATATAATAAAACACTGCCGGCAAGGCGAAAGAAGTTGGAACCTAAACCTGTAATCAAGCCATCTCTTCTATAATCTAAGGCAGCCGATGTGACAGAATGAGCAAAACCAGTTGTTGGTAAAAAAAGTCCGGCTTGACAAGTACTTACCCAATTATCAAAAAAGCCAAGAGATGTTAAAAAACTAGATAAAAATATCATCGTAATGCAAAGCCATATAAAAGCTTCTTTCATAGGAATGCCAAAACTACTTTCTAAGACGAAAACAAATATTTGGCTAACAAGACCAAGACATCCTCCTACTACAAAAGACACAATAGCTCTTTTTAACTTTGGTTCTTTTGGTTTTAATTCATCTACCAATTTTTGATATTCATCTTTGTTCATAAAATTCACCCAACCATAGTATGATATGTTTTTTTATTTTTATGCTTAAAGTTTCAAGGTTTGACAGGCAATCAAATGTATGGTACTCTTTTAAAGAGGTGTAGAAATGGAAGAAAGTGTAAAGTTAACAGCTAAGCAAGAAAAAGTTTTGGATTGTATCAAAAAATACCAAGCTGAACATGGATTTCCTCCAGCAGTCAGGGAAATTTGTGAAATATTAGGATTATCTAGTCCGGCGACAGTCCAATCGCATATTAACAATTTAAAAAAAGCAGGTGTTATTAGAAACTCCAGTAATAAATTTAGAACAATTGAACTATTAGTAGAAAATGAATATTTAAATGAACAAGAAGGAATCATTAAAGTCCCTTTACTTGGCAAAGTAACCGCTGGTAATCCAATTGAAGCTATCGAAAAACCAAATGAATTTTTTGAACTTCCTGCTTGTCTTGTTCCTTTAAATAAAACCGTATTTACTTTAAAAGTAAGTGGCGAATCGATGATAAATAAAGGTATTCATGATGGTGACATTGTTATTTTAGAAAAGCAAAATACCGCGAACAATGGTGATATTGTGGTAGCCATGACAGACGAAAATGAAGTTACCTTAAAAACTTTTTACAAAGAAGATGGACATATTAGACTTCAACCAGAAAATGATACCATGAGTCCATTTATCTTTAATAACGTGACTATTTTAGGAAAAGCTATTGGTTTATTTCATCAATTTTAAAAAGCACTCTTAACTAAAGGGTGTTTTTTTGTATAAAAAAAGCACTTGCTTCACTAACAAATGCTTTTATATATTCCAATGCCAATTAATAATTTCTTCCAAATCTTTACCATATTCTTTAATATAAGCAGCATGTTTTTTTAATTGTTCATTACAATACTCTTCTAGGGCTTTCGTATCAAATTCTGGTAAATATTTTAAAGCTAATAAAATCAAATGATAACGGTCTAATTTATTTTGAACACGCATATCAAAAGGTGTCGTAATAGTACCTTCTTCAATATATCCCCGAACATGAATATTTTGGTTTGTTCTTTTATAAGTTAATTCATGAACAACATTAGGGTAACCATGAAAAGCAAAAACAACCGGTTTATTTTTAGTAAAAATGGCATCAAATTCTTTATCTGTTAAACCATGTGGATGATCTTCATGACTTTCTAATTTCATCAAGTCTACCACATTTACAACACGTACTTTCAAATTAGGTAACCAACTACGTAAAATACTTGTTGCTGCCATGACTTCTAAAGTAGGCGTATCCCCGGCACAGGCTAAAACAAGGTCAGGATTATTATCTAAGTCATTACTTGCAAAACCAAAGATACCAATTCCTTTTTCGCAATGTCTAATGGCTTCTTTCATACTTAACCACTCAGGACGTGGATGTTTACTGGCAATAATTAAATTAATATAATTTTCACTTTGTAAACAATGATCCATTACAGATATTAAAGTATTCGCATCACACGGTAAATAAATGCGAGCAATAGACGATTTTTTAGTTAAGATATGGTTAATCATTCCAGGATCTTGATGTGTATAGCCATTATGATCTTGTTGCCAACAATGACTAGTAACTAGAAGATTTAAACTAGCAATTGGTTTACGCCAATTAAGTTCTTTAGATACCTTTAACCATTTCGCATGTTGACTAATCATAGAATCTACAATTCGCATGAAAGATTCGTAACTATGGAAAATACCATGTCTTCCTGTTAAAAGATAACCTTCTAATAATCCTTCACAAACATGTTCAGATAGCATAGAGTCAATAATACGTCCTTCGGTACTTAATAACTCATCATCTTCATAGATTTTACCTTCAAATTGCCTTTTCGTCACTTCAAAGACAGAATATAAACGATTCGATAAGGCTTCATCAGGTCCAAAAATCCGGAAATTAGTAGGGTTTAAAGCTACAACATCTTTTAAATAACGTCCTAAAACTTTCATATCTTCTTTTTCATCATTACCAGGATATGGAATACGGATACCATATTTTAAAATATTTGGTAATTTCAAAGGCTCTTTTAAAAGACCACCGTTGGCATTTTTATTAGCACTCATGCACCTTTCTTTAACAGGTATCATGCGATATTTATCTTTTAATCTTCCCTTTTCATCAAAAAGTTCTTCAGGATGATAACTCTTAAGCCATCTTTCAAGTTCTTCAAGACTTTCAGGATGTTCTTTAGTAACTTCAATTGGAACTTGATGAGATCTAAAAGAGTCTTCGATTTTTTTGCCATCAATTTCCTTAGGCCCTGTAAATCCTTTAGGTGTCTTTAAAATTATCATAGGCCAAATAGGTCTTTTAGTTATGCCTTTTTCCCTAGCAGCCTCTTGAATCATTTTAATTCTTTCAACGACTTCATCCATGACAGTAGCCATTTGTTCATGAATATTTTCTTTATTTTGATAATCTACAATATAAGGTTCCCAACCACAGCCTTTAAAGAAAGATATTAATTCTTCTTCACTAATACGAGCAAAAATAGTAGGATTGGCAATCTTATAGCCATTTAAATGTAAGATAGGTAAAACTACTCCATCGTTTTTAGCATTTAAAAGTTTATTACAATGCCAACTCGTAGCTAAAGGTCCTGTCTCTGCTTCGCCATCTCCCACGATAACGGTGGCAATTAAATCTGGATTATCTAAAACAGCCCCGAAAGCATGAACTAAGCTATAGCCAAGTTCTCCACCCTCATTAATACTTCCTGGCACTTCTGGAGCAACATGACTAGAAGTACCACCTGGAAAACTAAAATGTTTTAAAAATTTTCTTAAACCCTCTTCGTCTTCCGTGAATTCTTTATACACATCGGCATAAGTTCCTTCAAAATAAGAATTAGCCATCGCAGATTGCCCAGCATGACCAGGTCCTACAATCCACATCATATTTAAATTATATTTTTCAATGACACGATTACAATGAACATAACATAAATTTTGTCCAGGAGCACTGCCCCAGTGACCTACTAATTTACTTTTTATATCATCAAATGTTAAAGGTCTTCTTAAAAGGGGATTATCCTTTAAATAAAGTGCCGCGGCAGATACATAATTTGTCGCCCTAAAATAGCCGTCTATTCTTTTTAATTCTTCTTCACTTAACGTAACTTTTTGCATATGATTACCCTCTCTATTCTATAATCAGTATACAATAATTATGAAAAAAACACTAGTCCAATTTAGTGTTTTTAGTTTTTAAAAATTTTCTTTTCTTACTTATTTTGTTCTTTTAGTAAATCTCTAATGTCTTCTAAAAGTTTAACTTCTGCACTTTTTTTAGGAGCTTCTTTTTTAGCTTCTTCTTTCTTTTCTAAATGAGTAATCTTATTAATAAATTTAACTAATAAGAAAATACAGAAAGAAACAATCAAAAAGTCAATAACACTTTGAATAAACATACCATATTGGATATTTGCATCTTTAATGGTAATAGATAATCCAGAAAAATCAATACCACCTAAAATAATTCCTAAAATGGGTGATAAAATGTTATTCACAAGAGAACTGACAATACTAGAAAAAGCACCTCCAACAATAACGCCGACAGCTAAATCTAAAACATTTCCTCTTTTGATAAACTCTTTAAATTCTTTAATCATTATTACTACTTCCTCTCTTGTTAAGAATAACACATTTAGAAGGTAAAGTGCAAAAAAAAGTCCTTTAAAGGGACTTTAATAAACAAAATGGTCGAGAAGACAGGACTCGAACCTGCGACCCCTTGGTCCCAAACCAAGTGCACTACCAAATTGTGCTACTTCTCGACATATAAATGGTGTACCCAAAGGGAGTCGAACCCCTAACCTTTAGATCCGTAGTCTAACGCTCTATCCAATTGAGCTATGGGTACATTTTTCACTTGCATATTGATTATAAACGATATCAATCAAAATTACAAGTGATTTTTTCTAATTTTCTTCTTTTTGAATATGTAAAACATCTTCATTTTTGTAGAAGCCACATTTAGCGCATGCACGGTGTGGTCTTAAAGCTGCACCACATTTAGGGCAAGTTGCAATAGTTCCAACTTCCTTTTTTAAATGTGTACGACGCATTCTTTTCTTTGTTTTACTAGTTCTTCTAAAAGGAACAGCAAATAATTGAAGGTTTAGTTTCATAGTTTCACTCCTTTTCCTTATCCAATAACTCCAATAGAGGAGCTAGCCTTGGATCGACATTTTCTCCACTCTCATTCCCATTTACTTGATAACCTTCCTCTTTAAGATTTAACTCATCAGATTCGGTATAACTAATTGGAATTTCCAGTACAATATTTTCCCATAAAATACTCAGAATATCAAGTGTATTTTGTGAATTTTCCAAAAATCTGCCACATATTTCACTGTCTTCTTCAATTTTTTCTTCAAAATCAAGATGAACAGGATAAGACACTGGTTTACAAGTTCTCGCGTCACTTAAAGTAAGAGTTAAATCTGCTTTTAAAACTAAATGATAATCTTGATTAGCATCCAAAAGAATATCAATAGATAAATTAAAAGGAGGAACATCTAAAATGCCGGTAGGCTCATAAAGTTCTTTATCTAAATGAACAGAAACATCCTCATGTAAAGGACGGACAAATACTTTTTGTAAATCCACATTTATCACCTTTCTTCTGTACATGTATTATACCTTTAAAAATAATTTTACACAAGTAGGAGTTCATGATAAACTAAAAAAAGAGGTGAAAATATGCAAATTATTGGTATTATCTGTGAATACTCCCCTTTTCATAATGGTCATATCTATCATATAGAAGAAATAAAAAAGAAATATCCTTCTTCTTTAATTATTTTATGTTTAAATGGTTATTTTTTAGAAAGAGGTCAAATAAGTCTTTTAAGTAAGGAAGATAAAACAAAGATTGCTCTTATGAATAAGGTAGATATTGTTATTGAACTTCCCACTTTATTTGGAACACAATCAGCAGATACTTTTGCTAATATAAGTGTTTCTTTATTACATCACTTAGGTGTTAAAAAAATCATTTTTGGTAGTGAAACGGAAGATACCCTAAAACTTCACCATTTAGCCTCATTACAATTAGAAGAAAATTTCCAACTTAAAAAAAGTCCTCTTTCTTATCCCGAACGATTAAATGAAGCTTTAAAGGAAGAAGAAAAAATCGGACCTAATGACATTTTAGCAATTTCTTATATTAAGGCTATTTTAAAAAATAATTATGATATGACCTATGAAACTATTTTAAGAACCAATGATTTTCATGATATTAAAGCAAAAGAAAAAATTATCTCTGCTTCTAATATCCGTCATAAACTAGAAAAAAAAGAAGATGTTTCTTTCTATATGCCAAAAGAATCTTTAGAAGCCTTAAATAAAATTAATGAATCTTTGCTTTTTGAACTTCTTCGCTTTAAGATACTTACCGAAAACAATTTAAATGCTTATTTAGACGTAACGGAAGGCTTAGATAACAAATTAAAAAAAGAAATACTAAATGTTCAAACATTAAAAGAACTTTTAGAGCATTTAAAAAGCAAACGATATACTTACAACCGTCTAAATAGAATGCTCATTCATATCTTACTTGGTATTACTAAAGAAGATGTTATAACCCCTTTAACGTATGTAAAAATTTTAGGTTTTAACAAACGCGGTCAAGGCTACTTAAAGAATAATAAACCTTCTTTAAGGACTTCAATAGATTATAGTAGTCGCGTTTATGAAATTGAAAAAAGAGCATCTTATTTATATCAGATTTTATCTTCTAAAAAGACGATGCTTTTTGATAATTTAAATCAACCTATCATTGTAAAAGATAAAGAATCTAACCAAAAATAATCTTTTTCCTTAAAATCACAAACAAAAAAGTTGTGATTTTTTTGTAGTTCTTCAAAAAATTTAGGTTTAACTACATTTGTTTCCATTTTTAAATAAGTTTTATATAATTTTAAAATAGTATTTTCTTTTCTAAAAACATCATGTAAAGAATGAACATTTTTATATTTAGTATAAAAATAATTTTCTTTATACTTTTTAAATAAAGATATATCTAAATTTTTAATAGGAATAGGATTAATAAGTTGTCTAATAAATTGATAACTGGTTTCTAAATCTAAATTTTGATAATAAATCGTTTCTAATGTTTTAAATAACTCATAAGGATTGTCTTTTAATAAAGCTACTAACTCTGGTTTAATTTCAAAAAAATAAAATGTTCTCATACTCTTTCACCCTCTTTAGAATAGCAAAAAAGTTGAAAACATTTTGTCGAATTAACTACTTAGAAAGCAAAGCTTCTACTTTTAATTTTAAACTATCATAATCAAAACTCATTTGTTGTAAAACTTCAATAGGAAGACCATTGTTTGGATAATCTGCGATATTTAAAAGATAATCCTCATTTGTCGCGTATTCTTTTAAAGATAAACCTAAAGATGATTCTATAACGACTGTTTTAACATGAGGAGGTAAAACACTTTCTTTGTATGTTTTATCTTGAAGTTTAAAAAGTTCTAATGATGGCATGGAAACAACCCGAATATCTAAGCCTTTCATTTCTAAGTCATAAGCTATTTGCATAGCACTGATAAGTTCACTACCACTAGAAATAATAATCCCGTCTAAGTTTGTTTTTTCACTTTTAATAATATAAGCTCCCCCGATTACCTTTTTAGCACTAGAATTAGGTAATTTAGGACTATCATTTTTAGTAATGAGTAAAGCACATGGCTTTTTTATTTTTAAAATAGTTTCCCAAGACCCCATAACCTCTTCAATATCACTAGGTCTAAAGACATATAAATTAGGAATAGCCCTTAACATATCTAACTGTTCTACTGGAATATTTAGACTACTTTCTTCGCTGTTATACAAAGAATCATGAGTAAATATGTACGTTACAGGAAGGCTCATAATAGCGCCTTGTCTAAGAGAAGATTTCATTTCATCAGCATAGCTAAGTAAAGTAGAAGAAAACACGCGTAAACCTAGTAAAGCCATACCATTTACAATATACCCCATAGCTCTTTCTCTGACCCCAAAGCGAATATTTTTAGCTTTAGGACTATTTTCATTCATATATTGAAAACCATTTAAATTAGTACGGCAATAAAGACTTAAACCAGCACTTCCTCCTAAAAACAAATTACTTTTAGGACTTATTAAATTCATAACTTTATTATTAGTTTCAATTAATGGTTCGCGATAAGCATCATTAATTTTATAATTTTCACTGGCAAAAGAAATATCCGTAGTACCGTTTTCTAATAAATACAAAATATTATTTAAATTTTCATTATTAATATTTTTAGCTCGAGCATAACTTTCATTCCATTTTTCTTTTATTTTTTGCATATGAGTTGTCATTTGAGATTCAATAAAAATCAAAGAATCTTTGGATACTTCAAAAGGTGGTAAAAATAAATTGTACTTTCTTCTTAAGTTATTTGCGTCATCAAAAGAAAGAACGCCTGAATGTAAAATATTTTTACCTTCATTAAATGAATCTTTACCAATGACCGTATTAAAAATGAGTAAAGCTGGTTTATTAAGAGAACGAGCATTTAAAATAGCTTTTTCAATATCTTTTATAGTAACGTCACCTTTTAAAGTGTCGACATAGAATCCCTTAGCTTCAAATGATTTCGTTAAATTTTCATCAAAAACAGTATCTAAGCTTCCTTCCATACCAATTCTATTATTGTCGTATAAAAAGACGAGATGGCCTAATTTTTGACTACCAGCAAAAGAAAAGGCTTCAAGGCTTGCCCCACTCATCATATCTGCGTCACTTAAAAAGCAATAAGTGGTAAAATCATATAAATTAATTTTATTATCTTCTTCTTTAATTAAAGATTCAATGTATCTTCTTCCTAAAGCAAGACCAGTACTTACACCTACTCCGTCTCCTGCGTTTCCAGTAGTTGCATCCATAAATAATGGGTTATGAAGTTCTGGGGTAGCAGGTAGCCCATTTAAACGACGATAGTTCATAAGATTTTCTTTAGTAAGGGGATAACCTGCCATATAACACATAGCGTAATATAAAGGTGCAAGTCCACTAGAAGAAAGAATAACTCTATCACGATTAAAATAATTATTATTTTTACTATCTACCCTTAAAATACGCGTAAAAAGAGTGTACATTACAGGTGCCATAGATAAAACGGTTCCAGGATGTCCCCCCTTTGCATTATTTATCATATCAATACTTAACATTTTTAATTCATTTAAGGCCTTAATATCACTTTGATTCATTTTGTCCTCTCCTTTTATTCTCTATTATTAGTATAGCAAAAAATTAAAATACAGTAAATACAAGAACTTTTTTATTTATGTTAAAAGCTAAATTAAAATAGCAAAAAAATCAATGAGTTTATAGCAGATCTCATTGACTCTTTTTAATGATTTCAAGGACAGTATCAAACGAAGTAAATAAATTATTTTTTACGAAAATATCCTAGTTTATTTCAGGATAACTAATTCGTACTGATATATCTTCCATAGTACCATCATCATCCATATCATACTTAAATTCATAATTATATTCATTTGTCCATGCCGTGTAATCTAAAACAAATTTACTATACTTACTACGAGTTACTTCAATATACCTTGTTTCACCTGGATAATTATTATCATATACTTCTATTTTATATTTGTTTGCATCGTTTGTATCTTGAATTAACCTTATAGCATTTATTGCGTGATTACCAGCACCAGAAAGTCCGATAACAAGAGGAGTGCCATCATTTAATTGACTATACAATTCATTAAATGCCTTATCTGAATCTGAACTAAATGAAGTTTTTTTGGCATTAGCTTGTAAAATATATAATCTCCAAATAGCATCTATTAATTGGCTTTCATCCTTTACTACTTCCGTATTAAACGGATCAGAATCAATATTTAATAGAGCACTTTGATACTTAGTAAAATCTTCGTCTCCACCTTTATAGTCTTTAATAGAAAAGGTTGCACCAATTTTCGACATAATATCATAGTATTCTTTCTTAATCATCCATGTACTATTCTCAACTCTATCTCTATAATCAGCAGGATTATCATTCAAGAAAATATCTAGTGCCTTATTCGTTATTTTGTAATCATATAATGCATTATGTTTTGAAAAATAAGTATTACTTAAATTGTATCCATTCGATGATAGATTAATCGTTTTAAAAGCTGTTAAATAAAATCTCGAATTATCTTTAGCTGATAAAGTAGTAGGCAATTGATTTTTATAATATAACATAGCAAATGTCGCCATACCATAACAATGACCATTTTCCGATTTATTACTACTAAAATTACTAAATGAAAAACCATCTCTAGTAACTATAAATCCACTATTGGCTTGAATCATACCATCCGTTTTATTGTCGTTATCTGTATCTACTAAACTATAATTAATATTAGCACCAACAATTGAATAAATTTCATCTAAAGCTGAAGAATCTGTGGCATTATAATAATCACAACCTGTTGACTCAGCAATGTTATCTAAATCATTCGTATCTATATCAGAACCTAAACCGATAACACAAATCTTTACATTCTTTTCTTTAGCCTGGCTAATAATCGTGTTTTTATTTGATGACAAACTACCTTCCGTATTTTTACCATCTGTAAGCAAGACTACATAATGACCATTTTCATCTTCCTTAAATTCATTTATACCATTCTTTAATGCCGATATTATATTAGTGCCACTTGCATTACTATTCCAATGATTCTTCATAGAGTTAACAGCTTTCTTGACAGTTTCTACATTATCTGTAAATTGAGATAAATTCACATAATTTCCTGAAAATTCAGCAACTCCAAATTGATAATTTCCAGTGAATTTTTCTACCATTTTATTTGTAAGAGTTAATCTTTTAAAATCAATATCATTACCAACAGCACCCGTACTACCACCATAACCTGCCTCAATCATTTGGGTCATGCTATACATTGATACTGAATTATCAATTACAAACATTATTTGTGAATTGTAATTAGCTAAAACAACATTACTATCACCTATAACATATTTTGAAAAATGTTTTAATGTCACCGTAATTGTTTTGTTTTGAACATCAACTACAGTTGGTAAGGCCTCTAATTCTTTGGTATCTTCATTAAAATAATATAAAGTTAAATTGTTTTCATCTAGCCCTTTTGAAGTTATATCTTCAATATTATATTTAATAGTTACAATAGCACTTTGGATTGTTCCACTTGTATAAAAATTATAAACAGTATCCATTAGACCATCCATATCAGCAAATGTTGAATTTTTTATTTTATCAATGGTTGTACTAGCAATATTTCCCTTACCCATTATTTGCATTGATACCCCTAATTTTGATTTATCAAGCGAATATGTCAATGTCCTATCACTATCTTTTATTCCATCTCCTTTGGAATCAATTTTTAATGGATCTAAACCTAAGTCCAGCTCATCGCCATCACTAATTCCATCGCCATCCGTATCTTTCTTCAATGGATCAGTTTTTGTTTGTTCAATTTCAAGTTTATCTGGCAAACCATCCCCGTCAGAATCTGCTGAATAAGGATTTGTTCCTAATTCTTTTTCTTTTGCATTAGTTAAACCATCATTATCACTATCAGTAGTTTCATCATCTTCTGGTATTTCAATCATTCCTGATAAAAATTGCTGATATTCATCATTATCATTTAAAGAAACAACTTTTACTTCCTTTGTGATTTTTTTACCACTTGGCGCTTCGGCTATTATTGTATAAGTTCCTTTTTCTTCGGGAAGTTTCCATTTTACAGTAGTTCCATCACTTTGAATTTCACCATTTTTTGTACTAAATTTTATATCAGTAATTTTATTTCTATCTTTATCAAACGCCAAGACATTTAACGTTAATGTTGTTGGTTCGGTATGAGTTATACTTGAATCCCCATTTTCACTATCCCAACTTAATTTTGTAAAATCATATAAATTATTAAACAAAATTATACTAATTATAATTAATATTAAACATCCTGTAGCCAGTGAAAAAGGCTTTTTATGTTTTAATACAAAATCTTTTCCTTTTCCAAATAATATTTTTATTTTTTTTAATAATGGTAATAAAGGATTATTTTTTGCTAATTGCTCTGATAGTGTTTCTTGATTATTACTACTATCATTATTAATATTCTGTTTCGAAATATTCGTATTACCTTGAATACTGTTTATAGCTACTTGAGTACCACATTCTGAACAAAAATCTTCATTTTCATTAATTTTATGTCCGCAGTTTGGGCAAAACATATATTTTCTCCTTTCTATCTTGATTTAGAATGAGTATTAGTCATTTCCATAGAACTTGCAATAACATCAAAAGTTTTATTAAATGAAGGATTATTTTCCTTAATTAATTGAACTTTACCATAATCTTGTAAAAATCCCGGCGTTAAATTTAATACTCTTTCAGCTGTAAATAAATCTGGTATCATCTCTCTATTTTCTAGACCTATTACCTCTTTTAAAAATTGTTTTACAATAGATTCTCTATCTTCTAAATTTTCAATTATAGAAAATTGTTCTTGAAATCTAGATAAATAGGATACCATCTCTATTTTACTTAATAATTCTATTCTTGTTTTTGCTTGTTCTCCTATTGGAAAAGCTTTTACCATTCTAATAATCTCTAATTCATTCATCTTACATTTCCTTTCTAAAAAAGATAACCAAAGTAATCGGTTATCTACAATTTTTATCCTTTTACTTCAGCTGGTATAGTAATTGATCCAGCGGTACTATTTGATCCATTAAGATCTTCTATCATTAACTTTTTAGCATTCGCTAGTTAGCTATTGCTGTTAATTTTAGTTGCACTAGAATCACAACCTGTTATAGTAAAACAACGTTGCAAATAATTAATATCGAAATTTAATTTTCATTAAAATTTTCTTCCACACATAAAACATCTATCAGCATTTAAATTACATTTATTTCCACATCCAGGGCAGAATTTGATATTTTGCCCTCCATTTGATTGTGATTGAAAATAATTTGTTTGGGTTGGCTGGGATGGTTGCATTTGAGAATAATTTATTGGTGATTGATTAGTATTTAAATCTTTTTTATATAAAAGGGTATGTCCAACTAAACAAATGACTCCTATCCATAAACACCAAAATCCCAAGCCATGTTTTAAGTATGTGGTATCAACATCTAAGCTGATAAATAACCAAACAGCAAATACAGCTACTCCGATTGTTGGTATAATTGCCAATTTTGGACTTGCATTTTGGATTTTACTCCCTAAACTTGTATTAAATAATTGAGGAACATATTTTTCTATATAATCTCTAAATATAAATATAACATTTGCTGCGATTAAAACCAGCATTACTTTACCTTCCCAAAAGTTCAATAATTTGATTTCATAAGAGTAACCAAATATAGAAATTTGAAAATATGGCATAACAACGCCTAAAAACAAACAAATGAGACCAACAAGCGCTAATATTCTTTTGCTTTTTAAAACTTCCATTATACATTTACCTCCTATTTTGATTCATAAAACATTTTTCCGTTATATGTGTAATATTGATTATGTCCATCTTTTTTTACCGTTATATAATGAGTAGAAAAAGATGGTGAACTATCAAAAGTCATTAATTCGGATTTCTCACTTATATCATAAATAACGTATTTAGAATCAGATGTTGTTAATTTTGCATATTTTTTATTTTGTTTTTCTGTTATTTCTACTTTCAAATACAAACAATCAACTATTATCTTTCCATCTTTATCAATGATTCCTTTTAAATCATCTTTGGCGACAATATAATATCCAGAAGAAAGGGAAATACTCGAATAATCATTGCTTACTTTTTTACCAGTAGAATCAATTAAATAATAATTTTCTTTATCTTCACTCACTTTAGCCAAACCATTTTCATCAAATTTTTCAGCTTTTTGAAATGATTTACCAAAAGCATTTTCCCCATTAGATGTATAGTATTCATAAGTACCGGACTCGGTTTTACAAGTTTTACTATAGTAGGTACCTAAAATATATAATCCGTTTTTCATATAGCCAGTTTCTTCTAGTCTTCTACATTCAACCTTTTTTACAACTTTACCATTATTATAAAAATCTATACCACTGAAAGAGCCATCTTTAGACTTTGCGTAATTATTATTATCTAAATATGCTGTATCAGAGATTTGAATACCGACATTTAAATTAGAGTCTAACAAATAATCTTTATAATTGTTATAACAGACTAAATTACCTTCAGAATAATAAACTTTTTCACATTTATCATTTAAATCATACAATTTACCATCTTTTATAAATTTATAATATGTTTTTTCTTGACTTTGATACCATGACACACACGAATTAAGTGTGATTATCTTCCCGTCTTCCTCTACATTATTAACACAATAATGCACGTCTGAATTAAAAGATATCATTTCTTTTCCAGTTATAAGATTCAATATATAATTTTTCTTATTGTAAAATACAGAAATATAGCCATCTTCTTCGTTAGTAGAAGGAGAATCTTCTGCATTATCATCAATAGGAAAAGTTAACATAGCTCGTCCTTCATAATTTAAAACTTTATAAGTCTTGCTTTTGTCATCTTCTAATATTGAATAAGTATCCGCCCCAATAAAGGTATCTAAACTCATATTTTCCATATCATACAATACTTTTCCTGAACCATTTATTAAGTAATAATGATAATCTTTATCATGTACTTTATACATTCCTGCTGCGTTGGTGATGTAATCATATTTTCCAAAGTCAACTGTCATTTTTCCATTTGAATCAATAATTCCATAAGCATCATCTTTTTTTACTAAAGAGGTTCCATTCACAAAATCGCTTACATGGGTAAATATAAAATCTGTTAGTTTTTTTCCATCGTCATTAAACAAAGCATATTTACTATTACTATCTTGAATAAAAAATGCCGTAGAATAATTGATATCAAAATCATTGTTTTTTGTTTTATCTTTTTTTAAGTATAAAAATAGCCCTATAGTAGCTAAGATAACTATAACTAATAATAGAAATATAACTTTTTTTAATTTGGACTTATTACTACTTCCATTATTATTTTGAAATTGGGTATTTTGTGTATAATTTTGATTTACATAATTACTATTGTAATTAAAAGGGGTATTATTAGTATTAATATTGTTATTATAATTTTCATTATTCATATTTTATCACCACTTAACTAAACATATCTAAAATGTTTTTTATATCATTTGTTGCAGAGCCCATCATAAATTTCATATACAAATAATATCCAGCTATTGCTAATATAGACATACAAATTAGATTAAAATATAATTTAGCATTACCCTCGAGTTTTATTTCATTATTAATTATTTCATAAATAATAATTATAGTATATACTCCACCTACTATTGTCACTCCTATTCCCAATGGTGTATAAATCATAGACAATAATGGGGATATAACCATTGAGCAAATTATCATTGGAACAACGGAAATAGCAGATATCCCTAATAATCGAGAAAAATTAGTTTGTTTTTTTACAATTAAACTTCCAATATAATATACACAAGCTATCGCTGTAATAATCCCTAAATATATCAAGAAGTTTTTGCCAATAACTTTTATATAATCTATATCTTTTAAATTTTCCCATACCCACTTAGTTTCACGTGACCAATAGGAAGTAACTCTGGCTGAATTAATCATCGTTTTAATTAAAGTCATTAATGTTGCGATCATAGATACCATTAATGATAAAATGGCTGAATTTTTGAAATCATTAAATTTATTTAACTCTTGTTTAAAGGCTGTAAAGGGTTTTAATATTACTGCTAAAATTATGAAAAAACATTCACTCATTGACATTTTGACAATTGAATTATTATAATTTGTTGATTGTGATTGTTGAGGTTGAGAAAAATCATCTTGATTTTTCGTCACAAATGTTTGGTCAATTTGCATAGCAGATAAATTATTTCCACATTTTATACAAAATTTAGAACCATTGACATTTTGTGTACCACATTTTGGGCAAATCATTATTGTTGCCCTCCCTTCTTATCAATATTATCTTTTATAAAAATGGCAACCGGACTACTATTAGTAACAGAATTAACAACACTATTGCCCAAATTTTGAGCAGAAAATGAGTTAAATATTTTGTTAGAAGCCGATTGACCATTAACGCGGTTATTATTAGCTCCATTCATAGAAGCATTGGAAAGACCTTTTTTAGATTGAATAAAATTATCAACTTTTTGCAAATTAGCCATATCCGTTTTGGTATCTTTTTCGTAGGTATGACGGGCATCGGCATTACGGTAGCGCATATAAATAACTATAAAGTAAATAATACCTGCTAATAAAAACAAATAACTATAATCCCAATCCACAAACCACATAGCCAAAAATCCTAATATTTCTACTAAAACAGAAACTAAAATAAGCTTAGGCATATGAATAGGAACACTCCCCATTGTTTCTTTTGTTCTGGCGTTGACTGCGACATAATGAAGAATTTTTTGATTATTTTTTACTTCTTGATAACTATAAAGCCAAACAGGTAAATAAGCTGACTTCCACTGTTCACCTTTAATATTAAATTGTTCACTAGACCAAGCAACTCCTCTATCATACTGACTTAAAGTATCATTAGCTTTATATCTGGTAATATCCTCTGCTTGTGTATTAACCACATCTTTTAATTGTTCAATATTAACATTTCTTCGTTCTGAGGTATATCCTTTTAAATAATTAGCATTATATTTTACACTATTTTCAACATCGAAAGGCATAATAGCATTGATGATATTATTTGTTTTATCCGTGGCAAAAGAATTCAAACGATCAGCATTTGATTCAATAGATAAACCATTTATTATACAATCATAATCTCTTTCAACATAATATAAATCGGCATCGTAATAGGCTTTTTGGTTGCTCCCACTTCCCCGGTAATATTTTCTTGTCTGATGTTCTCCATGACCTTTCAAATTAATATGGGCGTTTACATCTATTAACATATATGGAAAATATACTCCCATAATATTATTTGTTGTAAATTCTTCTTTAAATTTAGGATTAACAAAAAATTTTCTTTTTCCAACAAATTTTTCTATTTCTTGTTTAGCCACTTCACGAGTAATATTAAAAGGTAAGACAACATCTGGAATACTACCATTAGGAATTTGTTGATTGATGGATAAAGTGCTTCGACACCAATGACATCTAGCTTGAGAAGCAGAGGCCGTATCAATGACTACTTCTGCTCCACAACTACTGCATTTGAAAGTTAAAACATCTTCTGCATTGGCAATAATATCTTGAGCTCCTGAACCAATAACCTCTCCTTGCAACTGACTAATGTCTTCAACCATCCCTGAAATTTTTTCTGGTTCAAATTCATATCTACAAAAATTACATCGAAGTTTACCCGTGTGAGTATTCACTGCCATATCCGTTGAACCACATTTGGGACATTTATTTTGACCATCTTTGGCCCCAACATCTGTTTTTATAATAGTAGGCCCATTTGTTAAAGGATTACTAGATGATGAAATCATATTTGTATCATAATTATTTTGCATATTTTATATACCTAATATTTGAGCTTTTAATTTATCGTAATCTTCGGAAGTAATAGCACCCGCGTCTAATAATTTTTTAGCATTTAATAATTTTTCAGTTGGATCTTCTACAGCAGTAGCTGTCGGTGTAACATTTGGCACATTGTTAGCAGCGCTCATTAAGTTAGCACCATTTTGACTAGCCATATTCATATTCATAAAGCCCATCATAGCCCCATTTTCATTACCAGCAGCTGTTTTCATAGCTTCACCACTGGCAGCAGCCATCATACCTGCCATGTTACTACTGTACGCTTGTCCCATACGAGAAGCTCTTCTAATTTCTTGATCTGCTTTTCTTGCTTCTTCTAACACTTCCAAAGTAGGTCCATCATAATCAGCTTGTAAATTGACGCTGATGACTTTAATACCATAATTACTAGACCATTGATAAGTATTTTCAATTTCTTCATCCATCGTCAAAGCAAATTGATCTAAGTTAGATTGAATATAATCAATCGTATCCATGTTATTTTCTTTGGATTTTAAAGAAAATCTCTTAAAAGCTCCCGTTAAACACGTTAAAAAATCATTAAATAAATGATCACAAGCTGGATTATCCATATCAGCAAAATCAAATATAGACGCATTAGACCCTTTATACATATCTGGTACAAAACCTTTAAAAAATAATAATGGATCCACGATTTTTAAAGAATAAGTTCCTCTAGCACTTCCACCTGCTCTGGTAGCTAAATACTCATCTTGCCAATAAATTGGTGTTTGCGTTCCAAATCTATTTCCTGTAATTGGTTTTAAATTAACATAAAAAGCCAATTGTTGAACTCCTGGTTGTCCTCCAAATTTAAATCTTTCAAAAGATTGACTAATAGTAGAAGCTAAAATACCATCACCGCTAAACATTGATTTTGAATTAGGATCGTTAGATCTAAATTCATATCCTCCTGGTTCTGAAATAAATCCTGTTACAGCTCCATTTTCTACAGTAATTAGTGCTACACCTTCTGGTACAACAATTTTACTACCATTAGTTATAATATTTTCGGATCCTTTATAGTTTTCTCCTCGATTGGCATTTGTTCCTTGTAAAACAGCAGGAAATAATCCAACTGTAGCAGGAACATTTGCCATTGGCACATAGAAATCCTTCCATTGATCAGCGAAGGTACCACTTAAGGCTCCTGAAAACGCTTTTATAAATCCCATAAACTACCTCTTTCTTTTTGCAATATTTGAAAAGAAAAGCAATTGCAATAAGAATATAAATCATTAAACTCCCTAGGTACTTCTCTATTCCTCTTCATTATAGCACAATTAGCATAACTTTCAAGCATTAAATTGCACTATAATTGTTAGTTTAATTTTTTTTATTCACTAAAAGTAAATAAAAAACTCACTATTTTTGTAGGATAATAAAATTGTAACTGTTTATAATAGAATTGAGGAGACAAAATGGAATTCAAAAAAGATGATGAAAACTACATTTATGAAATTATAAGTAAAAACATTAAAAAATACAGACGTCAAAAAGGTTGGACTCAAGAAAAATTAGCTGAAGAAATTAATTATTCCCTATCTTTTATTAGTGGTATTGAATCTTCTTATCATCAAACTTTCTCTTTAGGCGCTGCTTGGAGAATTGCCCAAGCTCTTGATGTAAATTTTGATAAATTATGTGAAGATGAAGAGCATCATACAAGAAAAAAATATATTTTATTTCAATGTGATACCTGTCATAAAGAAGCTAAAATACCTCTTCAAATGGTAAATATATACAAAGAAATATCTCATACAGGAAAAAAAGAAAATTTACCAAGCTTTGATTGTTTAGAAGAAGGCTGTGAAGGTCAAATACATCCGGTAAATCCCATGGATATTTAAAGACACAAAAAAACTTTAATGAAAAAGCTCATTAAAGTTTTTTTATATTTATTTTCTTTTAATAACTTCTAAGCCACCCATGTATGGTTGTAATACTTTAGGAATTTTAACAGAGCCATCTTCTTGATAGTTATTTTCAATAACAGCAATTAATCCTCTTGGGGTTGCGACAACTGTATTGTTAAGTGTATTTAGGTAATAAGTGCCCTTTTCACCTTTTTTACGAATACCAAGACGTCTTGCTTGAGCATCTCCTAAATTAGAACAACTTCCAACTTCAAAATATTTTTGTTGTCTTGGACTCCACGCTTCGATATCACAAGATTTTACTTTTAAATCTGCTAAATCTCCAGAACAGCATTCTAATTGTCTAACAGGAACATCTAGGCTTCTAAAAAATTCAACAGTTAAACGCCACATCTTGTTATACCAGTCCATTGCTTCTTCTGGTTCACAAATAACAATCATTTCTTGTTTTTCAAATTGGTGAACACGGTACAAACCTCTTTCTTCTAGACCATGTGACCCACCTTCTTTTCTAAAACAAGGAGAATAACTTGTCATGCTAATAGGAAGTTCACTGTCTTTAATAATTTGGTCTTTAAATTTACCAATCATACTATGTTCACTGGTACCAATTAAATATAAATCTTCACCTTCAATTTTATACATCATAGCTTCCATTTCTGGAAAAGACATAACGCCAGTTACAACATCACTATGAATCATAAAAGGAGGAATAGCATACGTAAATCCAGCCTTAATCATAAAATCTCTGGCATAAGCAAGCAAAGCTTCGTGAAGTCTAGCAATATCACCAATTAAATAATAAAAGCCTTGTCCACTTGTACGTCCTGCTGCTTCTTTATCCATGCCTCCAAAAGATTCGATAATATCAGCATGATAAGGAATTTCATAACTTGGAACAGCAGGATCACCAAATCTTTGAACTTCCACATTTTCAGAATCATCTTTACCAATTGGCACAGATGGATCCATTATTTGAGGAATCACCATCATTCTTTTTTTGATTTCGGCTTCACAAGTAGTTTGACGTTCTTCCAGTTCTTCGATTTCTTTACTCATCAAAGCGATTTCTTCTTTAATTTTATTAGCTTCTTCAATTTTTTTGTCTTTCATAAGAAGCCCTATTTCCCCACTAAGCTTATTTTTCTTAGCTTTTAAAGCATCTTTTTTAGTTTGAGTTTCTCTCATAGTGATATCCAAATCATAAACTTCATCCACTAAACCTAGTTTTTCATCTTGAAATTTCTTTTTAATATTTTCCTTTACAAAATCTTTATTTTCACGAATTAATTTAATATCTATCATTTTCTTCACCTTCCAATTTTTCTATTATTTGTGTATAAGCCCTGAGATATTTACGGGCTCTTTTGATATCCACTTCCGTTATTTTTTTTAAACGCGTTAAATCTAAATTATGAAGTAAATCTTTAATTTTTATTTCCATCGCGTCTTTGTCATTACTCTTTAAAATTGTCTCAATATATGTATCATAATTTTTAGTTGTTTTCGTAAGAACTTTTAAAGTTGTAATAAATTTTTCGTCGTACCCAAGAAGTCTTAAGTCTTCTTCGGTTGTAGGCGTATCTTCTAAAACATCATGCATAAGACCTAAGGACTTTTTACGGTCGGTTTTAAAGTCTCGACTCACATGATTTAAATGATTCATATAATTGGTATCTGCTTTATCTTTTTTACCTTTAAAAAGATGATGTACTAAAAGAAGTGATCTTTTATAAATAGGTAATTGGCGGTAAAATGCATATTCTTCTTGAGTAAACATGTTCTTTTCCTTTCAAAAAAAGAATGGACCATCTTAAAAGGAGTCTATAAGACGGTGCCATCCTTTTTTTCACTTATTTTCGATAACGGGATATCCCGGAAATGTTTCATTTCACTAGAAAGGAGATTCATAAAAACTTTTAGAACTGTTTGCATCTACCACAGTCTTTCTTTACTAAAATATTTTTATTACTTATCTTTCATCTGCTTTCAAGAATCATTATACCATAATCTTTAAAAGAGTATAGTCTTTTTTTTATTTTTCAGTGAACAAGAGTAAAAATTCTTCGCAAAGAAATTTGATATAATTGCTATATAATAAAAAGGTGGTATGTAGTAATGAACAGAAAAGAAAGAAGAAATTTAAAAAATGACAAAAATTTAGTAAAAGAATTATATTCAATAATTGTTAAATATTTACCAGAGTTATTGACTATGTTTGACAATCTAACTGATGTGAGGCATAAAAGTTATGTTACATATACAATGAAAACGATTTGTGTTACTAGACTATTCCCTTTATTATGTGGAATAACTACTATGACAGATATTTCAACTGATACTTTTAATACTGATAATTGTATTAAAAATATATCTAAAATTTGTAATCAAAACTTAAATGAACTTCCCTATTGGGAAACGATTCAAGATGTCTTTATAAATATTAAAACAGAGGAACTTAGAGATATTCAAAAGTATATTGTTAAAACTTTAATTCGTTCTAAAATGTTTGCTAAATATAAATATGATGGATATTTTCAACTTGTTGTAGATGGTTCTGGACTTTCTAGTCATAGCTATAACTTAAACAATAATTGTATTAAGAAGAAATATAAGGATGGCAAAATTGCCTTTTGTAAATATATTTAGAATGTAAATTAGTAGTCGGAAATATAGTTATTAGCTTGGATAGTGAATGGATAGAAAATGAGGATAACTTAAATGAAAATCAAAAACAAGACTGTGAAACAAAAGCCTTTGAAAGAATGGCAAAAAGAATTAAAAAGAACTTCACTAAACAAAAATTCATTATTACCGCTGATGCTTTATATTGTACTTCACCTATGATTAAAATTTGCAAATTAAATAATTGGAAATATATATTTAATCTTAATGATAGACTAAGAACTGTATTTAAAGATTTTAATGATTATATTGAATGCTTTAATGATTGTTCCATCCAAAATTACTTTCTTGATAAAAATTATAAATACAAAGACCATAAATTTAATATCATAAAATTTACTGAGTTTAAAAAGAATAAAACAACTAATTTCCATTATATTACTAATCTAGATGTTACAGATGGAAATATTAAAGATATTGTTAGTTTGGGTAGAAATCGTTGGAAAATCGAAAATCAAGGCTTTTATAATCAAAAGCATAGACTTTTTGATATTACTCATTTAAATTCTAGAAACGACACAGCCTTAAAAAATCATTATTTTTTCATTCAAATTGCTCATACGATAAGACAACTTTTAGAAAGTGGTAATAAAGTAACTAGATTATTAAGACTGAAAATAAAAGAAGTAAGTAGTCTTCTCCTAAGCAATCTTACTTCCGCAATCTCAGATCTTAATAATT
>ENA-OPWR01000382-OPWR01000382.1-human-gut-metagenome-genome-assembly--contig:-NODE-382-length-42148-cov-14.806215_pt1 | contig 42148 bp, 30 predicted proteins | sample MGYA00241507_ERZ502006 | MGnify/ENA primary metagenome ERZ502006 (study PRJEB25962, sample SAMEA2043041) | human gut metagenome | biome: human gut; feature: human-associated habitat; material: faeces...
TTGGGAGAAAGGAGAATAATCCATTACCCTCAAAAGAGGATAATTGGATTATACGTGTGTGATATGTGTCTTACTGAATTTGATGAAAAGAAATATGAAGATGTTCTCCGCGAGGAAGGCCGGGAGGAAGGACTTGCAGAAGGTCGTAAAAAAGAAGTATTTATGTCCGTACAGGAAGGTGATTATGGAGTTGTGCGGGGAGCTCAGAAACTGAATCTTTCCGTAGAAGAATTTGAAAAAGAAATGTCTGCGGCCGGATATCAAATCCCTGTAGAGGCGTAAAATTGAATGTATAAGGTAAATTTTGGTTCAACGGCACATTGTGGTAGGTGCTAACCGCATTTTATTTTTGATGTATCCGCCTACCCGATTGTGCCGAATCGGAATTAACTGCAGATTCTCAGCAGCGCGAACGCACGATGTTGTAGTCTTATTTTAGGAGAAAGATTACCTGCTTTTGAAATAAGACCATGTAAGTTTAGAATTTATGGGGCTGACCCCATAAACCCGGAAACTCTAATTCTCGGGCAATTACATTAAAATAATTACATTTTATAAAAAGAGGCTGTCGAAGCAACCTCTTTTTTTTATGAGGTGGACACAACATGAGATTCAGTACGTTTATGCTTAGTTACAAGAAGAAACATAAACAGTTAAAATCAACCATTACTTTTCGAAAGTTACCGTTTTATCAAAAAATAATTGTAATAATAGGTTTTTTGATGATTATAATAGGTTGTTGTTTTAAAATAGCAAAATGTGAGTTGGCATTTGGAATTACATTACTTATTGGTAGCATATTCATAATAATTTTTCTGCACAAAAGTTTGTCAGATACCAGAGACCTGTCTGTATTAATACAAAACAGTAAAGAATATTCAACAGACAGAATGAATATTTTACTTGATTTATTTAAAGAAAATAATTTGCCAATCACCACTCAAAAAATTGACTTATTGATTGATGAAGCTAAGCAAGCCAAACAGGATGCTAAGCTGTTTTTGCCAATCAAAAAACCTGTTAAAGCTCTCAGTGTATTAATTGTACCAATCACAATATACATTATTCAACAACAATTTACTTCATCTAATGTAGGAGCTAGTAATGTTATATTATTATTGGTGTATTGTATATTAATATTTGTTGCAGTTTATACCTTGATTTCATTCATTGAAGGGATAATGTACGGAATATATGATGATTTAATTTATGATTTGCGACAACTAAAAATATTTTATGTAAAAGAGAAATAGTGCAAACTAAAATTTAGTATCAGCAGAATATCAAATCCCAGTAGAGATATAACGGAAAATTTTGAAACAGTTAGTTGCATATGAAATGAAGAGAGAATCTGTAGATGAGCATCGTTTAAACAGCGGATAGTCCATTTTATTCATCTCCCAAAATATCCAGCAGATATTTTGCATTATTTACCCAGTGATTTTTTAAGGTTGATGTTATAACGAAGATAAAGAGACAGAAAATATTAAAAACCAAAATATACTTAAGAGTTGACGTATAATCAGAAAATTTAATTCCATTTTCCGCGTCCTCATTACATTGTATTTTACAACGGAAGCGAAAAAGATATGGAAGAAGAAAGAAGGACTCTGCGGTTATCGGATGCCTTTGAAACAGATACCGGAGCTGGTGAATATGAATGGACAGCCACAATGATCAACATAAACAGTGGGAAAAATCAGTCCATCATGGACAGCTGCCACGTACTGTATGAATACGCGGTCTTTGTTGCAAAAATCAAAAGATACCGGGATTCCATGGAATTAAAAGAAGCCATTGATCTTACCGTCAGGGAATGCATCGAGGAAAATATACTCAGAGATTTTTTGGAACAGCATCGCAGGGAGGTGTGTGATATGTGTCTTACTGAATTTGATGAAAAGAAATATGAAGATGTCCTCCGCGAGGAAGGCCGGGAGGAAGGACTAGCAGAAGGGATTGAAAAAGGTCTAGCAAAAGGTCGTTCTGAAGAACGGAAAACCTTGCTTGAGATCGTCCAAAAGCTGAAAGAAGGAAAAACTCCGGAACAGTTAGTTGCAGATGGAATGGAAAAAGAATCTGTGGATTCTGCTATCACGTTAAGAAAGCTTCTATAATCTGTAATAACCCATATTCTATATAAAACAAAGAGTTATAAAGAAAAAGGTCTTGCGGAAGAACTAAAAAAGAATATTCCGAGGAACGGAAAACTTTACTTGCGATCACTCAAAAGTGTCAGTATTCGATTTATTGCTGAATGCTGGCACTTTTTGTATTACATATTCCGTTTTGTACTGTTGCCGAAATTTGATATTCTACGTTATAAGTGGTTCCTCATTTTTGTCACTTGCCAGTCTCTTATATGTTGATTACGTGTTACTTGTAGCAATAATTTTGCCCCAAAATCTATTTACAAATCCAGTATTTCCAACACTTCCGCGGAAAATACCATGCGTATTTCCGGTTAAGGTAACTTACAAGACTTCTACAAAGAAGAGTGCTAAGGCAAAGACAAAGAAACTTACTTACACACTGAAAGTTGCTAAGGTAGGCGTTGCTTTATCTGGAAATTCAGTAGTAGCTATTGGAAGCACAACTAAGTTAACAAATACTAAGAAAAATTCTTCAAGAGCTAAGATTACTTACACATCAAGCGATGATTCTATTGCAACAGTAGCAGCTGACGGTACAGTAACTGGTGTTAAGGCTGGTAAGGCAACAATCACAGCTAAGATTACCGTTGGTAAGGATTCAGCCACAACTACTAAGGATGTAGAAGTAAAGAACTATGTTCTTAAGAGTGTAGCACAGAACAAAACAAATGAGCTTGTTGCAACTATCGATGGTGCTACAAAGAATATTAAGGCTTCTGAGGTAACTATCAAAACTCCTGACAATGTAGTTCTTCCTGTTAAGTCTGTTTCTGTAGATGATAAGGATGCTACAAAGGTTACTCTTACAACATTCTCAGAGATGAAAGATGGTAAAGAGTATACAGTCACATTAGATGGAACAACTGTAAACTTTGTTGCTACTGACAACAAGGTTGCTTCTATCAATGTTAATAACCTTACTATTCCAGCAAAAACTGAAACAGAGATTAAGTTAGTTGCAAAGGATGCTAACGGAGTAATCTTAAAAGAGCTTCCTTACGGAACACCTGATGTAAACTATGATTTCTCACTTACAACAGCAAACGGATATGTAAATGGTTCTAAACTTTACTTAAATAAAGTTGGTGACACTGCAACAGCAGAGATTACATATAAGACAAACAAGTATACAGCAGATGGTAAGCCAGATGGAAATATTGGACCAAATAAGGTTACAATTACAGCTGCTGATCAGGCTACTGTAAGTTCTTTCAAGGTAAGAATTGGAGAAAACAATAAGAAATACAGCACTTTAAAGGACAACGATAAGATTGCTGTAGATGAGACAAAGGCTACATGGGCATATTTTGAGATTAAGGATACAAACGGAAAAGAAATCTCTAATTACAATGATTACACTGTTGAGTCCAGTGACAAGGGCACACTAATGATTGCTGGAAATACAATGGGATCAAATCATCAGGTTCAGCTTATTCCGGCAAAAGAAGGAACTGCTTATATCTTTATTAAGAAAGATGACAAGATTGTTGCTTCTGTACCAGTAACCGTTGTTGCAGCTAGAAAAGTCGTTACAATGAGCGCTGATAAGACTAGCGTAATTGTATCTAATGCATCTGGCGCAAATGCTGAGGTCGTTACATTTACAACAAAGGATCAGTATGGAAATGAATTTGCTTTTGATCCAAAAGATGGAAGAGTTTCAGCAAGCTGTGAAGGAGCTCCAGATGGTGTTACAAAGAGCTCTGTTACTACACCTACTCCTACTCAGACTGGCAGCAAGGTAAAAGCTACATTTGTTGGTAGCAATTATTCTACAAAGGGAACATACACATTTAAATTCACATTCGTGAAAGACGACAAAGAAGTATGTGCTCAGATTGTTACTGTTAATGTACAGACACCTGGTGTAGCTGGGGATTCTATCTCTTATAATCTGAACATTAATAATTCAACAGGCGCTGCACAGACAGAAGAAGATGCGGTTGTAAATGCTGATAATATGACAGCTCGTCATTTTGATATTTCTGTGTCTGAATTATTGAAAGGCGTTGAAGCCCAGAAATTAAGTTCTACTAGTGTTTTAGATGATTTGACAGCTACAGAAAGCGCTGCTGGAAAAGTAGCAAGTAAGGTTCAGGGTATTTATTATACTGTAAAGAATGCAAAGGGAGAAGTTGTATATAATGATGTTCCTGGTGCAACTGCTAAAACAGGAACAGCATTTTCCGCTACAGCTGGTCAGTTAAAAGTTGATGTAGTAAAAACGAATGGCACATTTGGAAGTCCTGCAAAGGATGTTTATGAAAAACTTGCTGATGGAACCTATACAGTTACTGCTACTGTTGTAGTTACTCCAAAGCATGTCAGTGGTGTTACTGTAACGGATACAAAGACTGTAGTTACAAAGTCATTTGTTATTAAAGATTCTTCTAATGATGCAATCACTGATATGAAGTTAAAAGAGTCTAGTGCTTCTGTAACAACTGGTACTGCTATTTCTGCTGCACTTGCTTCACAAATTCAGTTCTCTTATGATGGAGTTAAGTATGGTGCAGATGGGGATCAGTCAGCTAATATCGTTGCGGTAGAAGGATATTCAAACACAACTGGTATTGTAACCCCAATAGGTTCTTACGGTAAAGTTAATAAAGATAACATGAATACTCCTTTAGCAGCAGGAGCAACAGTTGATGTAACAAAAGTTACTGTTAGAGTTGCATTCCACGATGCGAGTGGAAATGTTAAGGGTTGGGTTGATAAAGAAGTCAATGTATCACTTACTCTTACAGGAAAGTAATTAAATAATTACTGGTTCAAAATTCAACCCCCAGACGGTTTTCGTCTGGGGGTATTTTAGTTTATAAAAAACAACAACTCCGAGAAATCTAAGTTTCCCGGAGTTGTTTTGTTTACAGTTTAATATTTTCTTTAAAGAAAACGAATCTGTATAAGGTTCCTGTTATCAGATTTCAAATTACTGAATAGTAATTACAGTATTTGGTAAATCTACCTCAACATCTGTATAAACATTTGTGTCAGGAACCTGAACCTTTACAACCAGTTTTGTAACTGTAAAGTTATTCTGACGAGCAATTGTCTCGTTTGTAATATCTACATTTACCTTACCAGGTACATTGTTAATTGTTCCTTCAACCTTGACAATATTGCTAGCTAATGCAGAACTATTAATCTTGTAACCATTATAATCTACTTCCTGAATAGCCTTTTCAAGAGCCTGTATTACAGTTGCAGGAGCACCAAACTGTAATACATTTGATGAAGAATACTCAGGAGTGAAAGTAACAGATGCTTTACCCTGATTATCGGAGATTACGAAGTTAGAAGTATATACCTTTCCGTTATATCTTGCAATTACTGTATAAGATCCAGCACCAAGACTTTTTGTCTTATAGGCACCACCTGAAACTACACTAATGTTCAAATCCTTACCAGTTACAGAACTAAGAGAAGATGTAGCAGTAACACCATCAACGTTAATTGCGGCATTTGTTTTTACTGTTCCTGTAACAGGTGCAGCTTCATTACCTTCATAACCAAAGATAACCGTTCCATCGGCTTTTTTAACTGTGTAAATTACACCAGAATTTACAACTGTTTTATCAACGCCGCCAGCAACACCAATCAGGCTAGCTTTAATGTCAGCTTGATCTGAAGTCTTATCAAGATTTCCTTCTTTAACAGTAGTATCTACAGTTTCATTATCAAAGCTTACTCGGTAGCTGTCAATTTTAGAAATATCATTTTTATCCGTTGGCTCTGAAACAACAATGGTAAGTACCTGGGATACTGGATTTTTTCCATCTTTCCAATACTGGATGTAGTAATTATAAGTACCAATCTTAGCAGAAGCAACATTAACGGTTACTTTGTTACCAGTTGCACTAATAGAAGCAAGTTTCTCGCCGTTTGAGGAATCTTTATACTCAGGCTGGATATAGTCAGTACCTAATGTCCAGTCATCGCCATACTGATCCTTTAATGTTGCTTTAACTGTTCTTGTTGTGTTTGCTGTATTAGAGATTGTAAGGTAGTTCTTATCTAATGTGATAGAAGCAACTTCTCTCTTAGCAACAACATCGATAGCTACAGATCCAACAATCTTGTTGTCTCTGTCTTTAAATAACAAATAAGCAGTACCGACTTTAACACCCTTAAGAACTACGGATCTTGTCTTATTGCTATCTACAGTGATTGTGTTACTGTCAAGCATCAGAACGCTCTTGTCAGAAGATTCAACAGTATATTTGTTATATACAGAATCGGAAACTTCTTTTCCATCAGCATCTTTGATCTTAAAGTATGCTGTTGTACGAGTTGTATCTTCTACAGCAATCTTGTTTGAATCCTTAGCCTTGTCAAATGACTTACCTGCTTTATCAATCTTTACAGCAAATTCGCTGACTGCAGACTGATCTACTGCTGTAATGGTTACTTTCTGTGCAGCGATATTATCAACTGGCTTACCATCTTTGTCATATTTTCCAGACTTGTATGAGATTTCTGCAACTGCAGTATCTCCAGCCTTGTTCAGATAAAGGTTGCTTCCACTTGTGTAACCATTTCCATTTGTATTGATGGTAAATGTATAAGAAGAATCAGCCTTTCCGTAAGGAAGTTCTTTGACAATTACACCATTAGCATCCTTGGAAACTAATTTAATTTCCTTTTCTGTAGCATATGGAATTGTCAGTGGATCAACTGAAATAGATGCAACCTTTCCATCAGTAGCCTTGAAAGACTTTGTAATACCATCAAGTGTTACATCATAATCAGCAGCATCGCTGAGGTCAGCGAACATAGTCAGGGTAACTTTTGTTGTGTTCTTGGAATCAACAGCAATCTTTGATACCGGGTACTTAACATTTGTCTTAGGATTTACTACTGTAAAATCAGTTGCCTTAAGAGCTTTTGTATCTCCCGCAACATCTACAGTAAGCTCTCTAAGTTTTGACTGTGTTACACTGTTAAGGATAAATTTCTTTACTTCTACTTCCTGAGTAGCTGTAGCTGTATCCTTACCAATTGTAAGTGTAGCTTTGATTGTAGCCTTACCAGCCTTAACACCCTTTACAGTTCCGTCTTCAGAAACTGTTGCGATTGTTTCATCACTGGATGTGTAAGTGATCTTAGCTCTTGATGAAGCCTTCTTAGTTGTTGTTAACTTAGTTGTGCTTCCAACTGCTACTGCTGAATCTCCAGATAAAGCAACGCTTGCCTTAGCAACTTTCATTGTGTAAGTAAGTTTCTTTGTCTTTGTTTTAGCACTCTTCTTTGTAGAAGTCTTGTAAGTTACCTTAACCGGAAATACGCATGGTATTTTTGGCGTAAGTACTGGAAATACCGGGTTTGTGAAAATGAATGGAAGCAATATCAGCACTACAAGTAACACGCAAGCAACATACAAGAAGCGATTAAATTTGATTAATGGCTTCGACCAGCGCAGGCACATCCAGATGTGTGTAAATCCGTTCTGTCAGGGACATAGCGCCGGAATGACCGACAATTTTTTTGATGGTAGTCTGATCGACATGTGCTTCGGCGAGCAGGGAAATCGTGGTGTGCCGGCAGCAGTGAGGTGTATGATCGATGTGCAGACGAAACATCAGAGGCTGGAAAACATTGTGGTAATACATATAATAGGTAAAATGCTGGCTGTCCTGAGTATGGATGAGATATTCACAATCGGAACAGTCATGAAGCCAGCGCTGGTAAAAGGGGAGTACTTTGTCAGCAATCGGAACTTTTCGAATGCCGTTTTCGGTTTTGCTGTCAATGACATCAAAATATTGTTCGGACAGATGAACATTTTCTTTTTTCAGATCCAAAAGCTCTGAGACACGGACACCATTGTATATCAGCATGAGGGCTGTCTGGCAATAGGGATCGTTTTTGTGTTTCCACAGGAGAGCAATCTCAGAAGTGGAAAAACAGCTTCGTATGTTTTTATTAGGATTCCGGTCTTTGTATTTCGAGATATTTACATAGGCTGAGTAATCTTTTGAGACAATTTCGTGTTTCATGGCATAAGAATAGAGTTGGTTAAAGAGAACACGGATTTTTTTCAGGGTAGGATAGTTCTTGCCGCAGTGATCAATCACCTGCTGTAAATCATTGAGTCTCAAATTGTGAAATGGCATATCAGCAATGTTTTCACAAGTTGCAAAGGCCGCCCGATAGCCTTTGATGTTGGAGTGGGAGATGGTAGGAAACTTTTCTTCGGACCATCGGAGATAAATTTCCCGGAAGGTTAATTTCAGCGTTTCTCCATCGATGGGATAATTATTGTAACGTGCCAGAATCTGCAGAGCTTCCGACCGGGTAGGTGCGTAGCCAAGAATCTGATAGTGCTGGATGCGTTTTCCCGTGATGTCATTGATGTGCCAGCCCGTAGTGATCCGTGCTGCGTAGGGTCTTCTTCTGTTGCCGGAGAGTTTTACGACTCCGCCGTATCCGTTTGGTAATCTCATTTTTCTTCCTTTCGTGTGTAAAAATTTATATTATCGTGTCAATCATACACATTTATTTGTAAAATTTTTAAGTAACACACAAGTAACAAAAAAGTGTTTTTACCTATTATATATATTTTACGTGTTGAAAAAACGAAGGTTTAGAGGTATTATATTCTAGAAAAATTGTTTACTAAGGAGAGAAAACTTTGAGTGAGAATGGATATCGAAATTTAAAAAAGACGAATAAGCTGATGATTCCCGTCATTTTGATGATGGGGTTTGTGCCATTGCTTGTACATATGTATTCCTATAATTCAAATCTGTCGCAGTTTGAATGGTTTCCGGCCAATTCAGATACACAGACAGATTTCTTTTTTGCATGGAAGATGATTGCGATTGTAATCATTGGAGTGGTGATGGTTGCAATTCTGTTATATCGACATTATGTGAAGAAAGAGGCCCTGCAGTTTGAAAATTCTTTTTACTTTCTGCTGGTATATGGACTTTTTGTTCTGATGTCAGCACTTTTTTCAAAGCATAAGCATTGGGTATCCGGTGGAACTTATGAACTTTTTGAGTCTGTGTGGGTAGTTTTTGCGTATATGCTGCTGTGTTATTATGTATATAATTTTGTGAATGAAGAAAAACATGTGGAATTCATTTTGAAAAGTTCGGGCATTGGCATGGCTATTGTTACAGTGATCGGCGTATTTCAGTATTTTGGACTGGACTTCTTTCAGTCAAATTTTGGAAAACATTTGATCACAAATCCTGGATGGTGGAAGAATTTAAAAGAGCTGACATTTAATTTTGCACCGAAAACTTCTTATACGACATTATACAATCCGAACTTTTTATCGTTTTATTTTGGTATGCTCATTGTGCTGGCGGTATGCCTGTTTATTGCGTCAAAAAAGATATGGCATCGGATAGTGCTGGCAGTAGCGGTAGTATGCTGTGCCATCTGCTTGAAAGGAAGCGGCAGTGCGAGTGGATGGATGGCTCTTGCATTGGCAGCAGTGGTACTTATACTTGTGCTTTTGAGCCGGAAGAAAAAACTGTTTGTTGTGGGTGCCGTTGTAGTGGTAATTGGGATTATAGCTGCAATTGTACTTGGAAATACCACCTCAGCAGGTGAAAGTATAAAAAATACAATTGTTGGTACATACCGGATGAGTGACAGATGGGCTCTGAATGGAGTAGAAACCAATACGGATGATGTTGTGCTTGACATTCACGGGAATAAACTGAGTGTTTCTTATACCGTGGGAGAGGATGGAACAACACAGATCAGTTGCAAAGATTCGGATGGAAATGAGTTAAGCCAGACGATAGTGGATGCAGATAACCAGGTGGCAACGATGGATGACAGCCGTTTTTCTGGGGTACAGCTGCAACCGGTATCTTTTGGAGATAACCTGCCCGGAATTTGTGTAACGATTGATGGTGTGCAGTGGAACTTCATAAATACCGATGAGAATGGATATGAGTATCTGAATCCAGCGGGAAAGCTGGTAAAATTTGAAAAACCAAAATGTGCAACCGTATTCTTAGATGATGCAATGAGTGGAAGAGGACATATCTGGAATAAGACAATCCCAATTTTGGGAAAACATGTATTGATGGGATCTGGTGCTAATTCTTATATGTTTGAAGTACCTCAGGCAGATTATATCAGTCAAAACTATATGTATGGTGCAAACAGCTATGATGTGAAAGCACATAGTTGGTATCTGCAGCAATGGGTGGAAACCGGACTGATCGGTACCCTGGCACTTCTGGTATTTCTGTTCTGGTATCTGGTACAGTCGATACGAATTTACCGCAGAGTGGATCTACACGAGAGTATCAGTTGGGTTGGATTTGGATTATTTGCGGCAGTGCTGGTGTATATGTTTACGGGGATTGTAAACGATTCTAATGTTTGTACCGCTCCGGTATTCTGGGGTATGCTTGGCCTGGGACTTGCAGTGAACCGGATGCTGGTTAAGAAAGAAAATCTTTTCGCAAAGGAACCGGTTTCTGAGAAAAATGATGTTGTCGTGGAACAGAACGACCTTAAAACGGAAAAAGCAGTGACAACAGAAACTTCTGCAAAGAAGCAGTCCGGAAAGAAACAGTCAAGAAAACAGAGAAAATCAGTCAAGTCATGAAAATGAGAAGATTATAGGGAGTAATTTTGACATGCAACAAATGAAAAACCGGTTTGGGGGAGAAACGGCAAAATATATACGAATCGTATTGTTGGTAATTTACGATATATTGGCAATCTTTCTGGCGGAAATTCTTTCTATCTGGACACGTTTTGATTTCAGTTTAAAGAGTGAGCAGGGAATTCCTTTTTTAGAGACAGCATTGCAATATTTCTGGGTAAATATGATTGTAACCATTGTGATATTTTTTATTATGCATCTGTATAATAGTCTGTGGGAATATGCGAGCGTACAGGAACTATTAAATGTAGTGATTGCGTGTCTGCTCAGTGCTGCAATACAGAGTCTGGGGATGCATATGTTCCAATGGAACATGCCGCGTTCTTATTATATTTTGTATTTTTTCTTTTTGCTGGCACTGGTGTCCGGAAGCCGCTTTGTATACCGGGGACTGCGTATCATACGACACAGTTATCTGGGAGACGCATCAAGACATGCCATCGCTACCATGGTGATTGGAGCAGGAGACAGTGCGAATTTCCTGATAAAAAATATGGAGAACAGTCCGCTGATCCGCAATCGTGTGGTCTGCGTGATTGATGCAGATAAGAATAAGATTGGAAGCACCATTCTGGGAGCTCCGATCGTGGGAAATGACAGCAAAATTCCATGGGCAGCAGAAAAATACGAAGTGCAGGAAATCTTTATTGCCATCCCAAATCTGCCGGGAGATCGAAAGAAAAAGATTCTGGAATTGTGTAAAAACACAGGGTGCAGGATTAAGATTCTGCCTAGTATGGCACAGATTGTGAATGACGAAGTAAGCGTTTCAAATTTCCGTGAGGTGGAAATCGAAGATTTATTGGGACGGGAACCAGTGAAAACAAATCTGGATGAGGTTATGGGATACATTGCGGGAAAGGCTGTACTTGTAACCGGTGGTGGTGGTTCCATCGGAAGTGAACTCTGCCGCCAGATCGCGGCGCATCATCCTTCGCAGCTGGTGATATTTGATATTTATGAAAATACCACGTATGATCTTCAGCAGGAACTGAAAAAGAAATTCCCGAATCTGAATCTGGTTGTGCTGATTGGATCTGTGAGAAATACTCATCGTGTGGATACCGTATTTTCGGATTATAAACCGGCGATTGTTTTTCATGCAGCGGCACATAAGCATGTGCCACTCATGGAGGACAGTCCGAATGAGGCAATTAAAAACAATGTATTCGGTACTTATAATGTGGCTATGGCAGCAGGAAGAAACGGAACGGAGCGCATGGTATTGATTTCTACGGATAAAGCCGTAAATCCGACCAATATCATGGGAGCGTCCAAACGTATCTGTGAGATGATTATTCAGGGAATGCAGCATCGTTTTCCGAAAACCAATTATGTAGCGGTTCGCTTCGGAAATGTACTGGGAAGTAACGGAAGTGTGATTCCTCTTTTCAAAAAGCAGATTGCAGAGGGCGGACCGGTTACCGTTACCGATAAAAATATTATTCGTTATTTTATGACGATTCCGGAAGCAGTATCACTTGTCTTACAGGCAGGGGCTTACGCAAAGGGCGGAGAAATCTTTGTGCTGGATATGGGAGAGCCGGTAAAGATCGATGATATGGCAAGAAATCTGATCAAGTTATCCGGATTTGAACCGGATGTGGATATCCCGATTGTGTACACAGGGCTTCGACCGGGGGAAAAGATGTTTGAAGAGTGTCTGAAAGAAGAGGAAGGACTTCAGAAAACGGAGAATGATCTGATTTTTATCGGAAAACCGATTGAATTTGACAGGGAAGAGTTTTTTGAACATTTGAAAGATCTGAAGAAGACGGCATATGAAGATGATCCACAGATGAAGCTGGTGGTGAAACGGTTAGTGCCTTCGTATCAGGTGGAAAAAAGCAAATAATTAGAAGTAGAATGAGGAGCAGTCGGAGCGGCTGCTCTCTTTAATTTTACTGCATGCTCTATTCGTAAATGGTATAATAAAGTGTACGATTTAAAAGAAGTACAGGGAGGAGAAGGTAAATGATTGATTTATTGCTTGCATTAGTGGATCAGACTTTTGGTGGAACAAATTTGTATATTCCGACAATTTTAATGATGTTAGCAATTGGAATTATCTGCTTCACAAACAAGAAGTGGTTACAGATGCCAAGATATATGCTTGGAACAGTTATAAGTGAGATAGCAGGAGTATATTTCTTTTTTGTGCTTGGATTTGGAATGCAGGTATTATGTAGAGAAACGAAGCCGGAAGCTAAAGAATTTTTGAAGAGTCTGTATGGAATCTGGTGTCTGATTCTTGGAATTATGATTATACTGGCGTATCGCTGCATACATATCTATTGGATCATGCGCAGGGAATTGAAAGTAAGCTGCTTGTATGCGCAACCGGAGAATTATGACTATAACTTAATAGAGGCATGGAAGCGTCTGGAAAAATTGCTGCCATCAAAGATGACGAAAAAACAAAAGGAAACTTATGAGCGGTATAAAATGTTTTTGCGGACGCAGATGGGAAGTTTTCATGCAAATGAACTGGAAATGAGAAGACGGGCAGAAGCAGGGGGAAAAGATACAGCGTTCAACCACCTGCTTTACTTTATCCAATATCAGAGAACCGGACATATAGAACAGGCAAATGAACAAATACGGAAGGCAGAGGCATTATGCAATGAAGAAACGGACATCACGATACGAAGCCAGATTCTGATTAACCGTGGAGTGGCCTATGTACTGACTAAAGCCTATAAGGATGCAGAGGATGCTTTTGAGAAAGCGATACTCTTTTGCGAGGAGAACGATTTACAAACGTCAGAATTGTGGACGATTTTGTACTATAATTATGTATTTAATAAGACGCGGTTGCATCAGCATATATCATATGAAGAATGGAAATCGGAACTGGAAATATTAAAAGAACATCTTGACATGAAAAACCCACAGGATTATATTGCTTATCGCTATGTAGAGCTGGAAATGTTACGCCAGACAGGTGCGGAACGTTCCAGACTGGAGAAAAATGTACAGGATATGCTGACGTGTATTGGGCAAAGAAAAATGCCGGACAGGAATCGTTGTATGTTTGAAGCTTCAGTGGCACATGTCGTATGGTCTTCGAGACTGGATCCTGTTCATGTTTTGCAGGCACTGAATAAAGACAAAGAACTCATAAGGCAGTTGCCTATGCCAGCAAGATACCATTGCTATAAGAACATTCAGTCATTTTTCGAAGATCTGCACGGAGGTATCGTTAAAAAATATGCAGATTTGCGGGAAGATGCAGCGGAATATATGAAGCACCAGTCATTGGATGATTTGGAAAAATTTCGTAAGTCGCTTCCATCTGAGGCTGTATATGAGCGGTGTTTCTGTTTCGAAGAAGAAGCCAGATTGCAGAAAAACCACCCGCAGACCTACCGGTGGGAGAATGTGTTAGAAGAGCTTGAGAACGCAAGTAATCTGTATAAAGAAAATGGATTGGAACTTGAAGAACTCATGTGTAATCTTAACTTGATAGATGAGGCGTGCATTGCCCTTAATGTGGATGCATACGGAAGACCCATATACAAAGACAGGATGAAACATCTCATGGAAGAGGCAGAACAAATCCTGCCAATTCTTCAGGAACATCCAGTTATCAATGAGATTGCCTTACGCATGAGTTACTATGCGTATCGTATGGATGATTATGAAAAATGCAAAAAGTATTATGAAGAATATCGCCGGACAAAGCATCTGGTGTCGATTGAGCAATATGCTCCAGGACTCCATACATATTATATGGTTGTCAGTTTCGCGGTACGTGTGTTGTATGTCATTGATGCAATCAAGGCAATTCCATCAACAAGTGAGTTCCAGAGAAAAAATGCGTCCATCCGAAAGAACATCCAGAATTTTATGTCCGGACCAGCAGAAAAAGAATATGTTATTTTAGGCATACTCCTTGGTTTTACTGATATCGTTCTGTTAAAGCGGTTAATGTGGAAAAATGCACGGGATGGAAGCACGGAAGCGCATGTCTGGTTTGTGTTTTCAGACTTGGGCTTGGAAATAGATATTGCATATAATAATATTACAGAAGATGCTGAAACAGATAGAACTTTCTTCATAAACAATCAACATCCGTTGGAAAATGGTCTCTCCAGATTTGCCAGTAAGAAAAGTGAACAAGGAAGATTGAGCGTTCCGCTGGTGCAGAAAGGAACATTCGGACTTGGCAACTTTGTGGAAAGTGAGCAGGCAGAGATGTTGGAAATACGTGATATGATTGAAAAATATTTGCCAGAAGCTTGTCCAACGATTGAGGAACTGAGATGGAGCTATGGGGATGTTATGGTTCCTGTTTCTGTGGATGCTAGTAATAAATGAGGAAATTGGTTATCGCATTGATTTGAAACAATTTGCAAACATTAAGGGTATTTATGTTTTCGAATAAGCCTATGAGTAGATTAGAAAGAGAAATTGAATACGACATAGTTCTCCGAAGAGAGGAAAATTAAAATTGGGAGAAATCTGCTATTGTAATTATACAATTGATGTTGATATTAATAGAAAATAGTAGTATTTTGTGGTACAATAAAATATCAATACATCATATATGACAGGAATTTATATTAAGAAACAAAGGAAGGAAATGCCATGGGTCATTCAAAAAATTTAGACGAAACTGCATTATGGAAAGAATATAAGAAAAAAGCTGGTGCAGGAAGTGAAAGATGTATATGGGTAAAAAAGTTTATGAATATGCTACAAATTATTTGAAGGATGTTCGCAGAAACTTTGGAAATTATACGTTGCATGACGAAACACATATCTTAAATGTATTGTATGCCATGGGCGGATTACTGGGAGATCAGATTAGTAATCTCACTGTGGGGGAACTGGAACTGCTGATTTTAGTTGCAAGTTTGCATGATGTGGGCATGGTTTACACAGATGAGGAACAGAAGGCACAATACGAGGATACAGAAGCGTGTAAAAGATTCTTGAGAGAACATTACCCGGAATTTATGGGGAGTGCGGCAGAAGAGTGGACAGAAGATATGCGGCAGTGGTATCTCCGCAGCTTGCATTCTGAACGTGTGGCTGAGGTGCTGCATAATGAGGCATGGAAGGAATTGATCAGTCAGCGCCCAAGGGATGTCGTGCCATTGCAGTGCATTGTGTCCGTTTGTGAGGCACATGGTTACAATCCTTCAGACATGGATGGTAATCATGATTTGGATTACTTAAATGCAAATGATGTCAGTCCACTGTTTTGTGCACTACTGCTACGGTTGGGCGATTTATTGGACTTTGATGATACCAGGGCACCAAAGGTATTGTACAGCTATGTAAGAGACAACGAAAAAAGTATTGAAGAGTGGAAGAAACATCAGGATTCTATAGGTTTTGTTTATCCGGCATCTCCTTCGACTGAAGCTTTGCCGTATAAAGCCCATTGTACCCATCCAGGTGTGGAGCATGCGATTCGTGATTTTCTGGACTGGATCGAGGTTGAACTTGGAAATTGCATAAGGTTGCAGAAGTCTTGTAGAAAAAGCTGGCAGCAGAACTTTCCTTTTCCCCGGACTATTTTACGTAATGAAATTGAATCCGATGGATATATGAGCGGAGACTTTTGCATCACGATGGATCAGACAAAGATTCTGGAATTGCTGACGGGAGAAAATTTGTATGATAACCGGGATGTTTTTGTGAGAGAATTGCTTCAGAATGCGATCGATGCCACTTTGCTTCGAGGAAAAATGGATTCTGATTTTATACCTGAAAAGTCCCGTATTGATTTCTGGGAGTGGAATGACAAGGATGGAAACATCTGGTTTCGTATTGATGATGAGGGAACCGGAATGACCATGGGAATGCTGCAAAGATATTTCCTGAAAGTAGGAAATTCATATTATTCTTCCAAAGAAATCGAAAGAGACTTAAGAGATCACCATCAAACAGAAAAGTATTATGGTATCAGTCGCTTTGGAATCGGTTTTCTGTCATGTTTTCTTAATGGTGATTATGCGGAGGTGTCGACTCTTTATTTTGATTCTGATAAAAATCGGCGAGAAGAGGAGATAACGAACTCGAACATGAACAAACATTATGGATTACGATTGAAAGTGACGGGACTCAGCGGATATTATACATTGTTGAATCAATCACAGAACCACTTCACAAATGAGCCAATGCCGAATCCGGGTGATTTTGTTACAGAGACTTCTTATCAGCAGGAAAGAAACGGATATCGGAAGAATGCCGGAACTTCGATTGCGATACGTTTGAATCCGGGAAAACTAGGAACTTTAAATTTGAAGAATACAGTGGAAAAATATCTGTGTGGTTCCCGGGTGCCTGTGTATTATAATAATGAAAGAGTCGGGCAAACTTATGATGAGATGATGAAAGCAGCTCATGATGTAGAGGGGGAAAAAATTTATGAATTGACAGATGAAATGAAAGAACAGTTTGATCAGATATTCCCTGGAGCGAGTGGACAGTATCCCAAAATTGTAATCACGACCATTCCGTTGGATACAAAGGAGGATTATATTCTACAGGGAGTATCGGGTGTACTTGTAAAATATGATGTACGCTTTGAGAAAACTTCCTGTTGGAAGGTGAAAGATTTGAAGTACAGTGTCAGTGGAGAATTCGAAGGATATGGTAGAAGTTTTCAAATGGAACTTTTTATTGATAATGTGGATAGTAGTTATGAATGGGAGCGATTAAAAGAAGAATATGATGAACATTCAGTAGAGGAGCTTGTGAAAGCGTTTGAAAATTGTGATGTATGTCCTAAGTCAGAAGGAACATTGGGAGAAGTATGGAGTCCGTTTCATGAATCCTATAGTTTATTTGAAGCCTGGAAAAGTTACCATGATTATACCCAAGAACGATGCATGCATGTTTTTCTTGAAGAATGTGGAATCCCAGATATCATTTGCCCGGAAATCGGTTTTCCCGGAGAATTTATTAAGTGTGTATATCAAGGTGTATATGCGGGAAAAATAAATGAATATGGTATGCAAGCTCCTTATATGGGAATATTTTTCATGGAAAATGCATGGAAACCGACAACACAAGCAAGTCGCATTACGGTGACGCAACTTCCGATAGAGGTAAGTTTGTTTATTTGGAGCGTTGTAAATAAATATAACTTGTCAAAGCTTTTAAGAGGACAACGTGCGTATGCCTCGAGGGTAAATTTTACGAAAGCCTGCTAATAAAAAGTCAAGTGTTTTTTGAAGAAAATTTCAAAAATCCGATTTGATATTTTGTGCATAACTTTTAAGCCGCCAAAAATGCCGGCTTTGAAAGGGGTGATATAGAAAAGGGTGTTATTCTGTCTGTTCTAAGTTCCGCAGACACTCTTTGACTTTACCATAGTAAATGCGTAAGAACTTATTCGCTCCGGCTGTCATGTAGACATAGTAAGGCTTTCCCTGAGACCGTTTTTTGTCAAGAAAACGGTACACCGGATCGGCTTCAGGAGCATTTTGCAACAGGGTTGTCATGATCTGAAACAATGTCTTGCGCAGCCTTGCGGAGCCGACCTTTGAAGCCCTGTTGCTCTTTGACTTGTGCTGGCCGGATTCATCAACACCGGGGTCTACGCCCGCAAAGGCGGTCAGTGCTTCCCTGTGGGTAAACCGGGATACATCGCCGATCTCAGCGATGAGCTGGGGACCATAGGTTTTCCCAACGCCATAGATGCCCATTACGGTGCTGTATTCGGGAAGTGTGGATGCCAGTTCGTTCATTTCCCTGCGGAGTCGTTCTACATGTTCGGAGGCAAGATTTAACTGCTGGATGCTTTGCTGGATCAACAGCTTATAAGTCTTCTCCTTTGGAAAGACGGCAACCAACTCCTTCGAGGCATTAAACAGTTTTTCGGGCTTGTCCTGTTGAAAGATATAGTGGTGCTTCTTACAGAAAGACTTGTAGCGTTCTGTAAATGCCTTTAACCCAATCTTGCGGACACAATCCGCATGCCAGAAAGAATAAGCATAGTCAACCCATTTTTCACTCCCGTCCTCACGGGTGGGGCTGTCAAAGAGTTTGTTTACACCAGGATAAGTATTATCCAACAGTGCAATCAGATTTGCTTTTGCGGCAACCTTTTGCTTCATAAAGAAGCTGAATTGAGAGTTTAAAGTTTTTAACTGAGTACGTGTATTGTCCATACCTGAATATTGGCGCAGTTCCGTCCAGTTGTCAAGCGTATAGCGGGCAATTTTGCGGGCATCCGCCGGATCCGATTTCACCTTGCGCAGGGAGTTGTTGCCAAAGTTTTTAATCAGGTGAGGATTTACAATGGAAACAAACAATCCAGCCTCGGATAGAGCCTTTACCATAGGCTCATGATATCTACCCGTACACTCCATAACGATCTTTGTGGTGCCGTCTAATGAACTCAAATAATCTGCCAGTTCATTGAGGTTTTGGGATGTGTGGGAGACATCAAAGGGCTTACGCATCACAGTGCCGCCAGGCTGCAGGACTGCAACGGTGCTTTTACCCTTTGAAACATCAATACCTACTGCGTTGTACATTCTACGTACCTCCAAAAGTGAATTTGCATGGATTCCAGCATTTCTCATTGCCTATTCAATCTCCTGGGGTATCAAACGAACGTGAAGTAGTAGTTCAACCTGCATAAATCGAACGGCTGCAATGACAGGCTGGCTGACAGGCTTTCGTACGGACGCCAATGATCCTAGGAGGTGTCGTCAGACCGATGCCTAATCATTATACAGCTTAAACAATGAGAGGATTAAGTCCCAACTGGCTGTTGGGTACTGAAACCCTACACTTATATATTAGGAGGAGATTGGAAAAAAATAGAAAATACGCCATTACAGCAATGGACAATGGAAAATCTAAAGAATTACTTCGAAAAAAGGATTGATTTTTTGAAAAAACCCAGCTTAGAAAATAGATATATATGCCATAGATACATAGACACAGATGATAATGCTGAGTTGCTTCTATTGAATATGTATCAGGATGCATACTTGCAGGAACATAATCTGATGGAAATTGATTATGAAAAGGGACAAGCTATTTCGTTCTTAGAAAAAGAGAAAAATGAATCGGATGAAATACTGGATCTTTTTCCACCGATGAGATTCTGCAAAGCTATGAATGACAAGAGTAGGAGATTTCTTTGCAGTGCAGAGCCGGACTATCGGAAAGGAATTACTCTGGATCATCCTTTCATGATCTGGATCATGAAGAATGCTGTTTTAATGAATAAATATTACCAAGGCAGTTTAAACAGATCATAGATTGCCTTTGTTGCAAAATGGCAACGGTTATTATCTTTGAGACGAATGCCATTCACCAGCAACTGATCAGCTTGCCCGAACATCATGGAGTGGATGTATATAACTTTCCACAACTTAGCAGCGATGATTTTTGGTATATGGAAGATGATGAGACATCCATATAGATGGAATATTTTCTGGAATTAGGGAAAAGTCTGGGGTGTGATTCATTGAATCACGCCCCATAAATAGTTTTGGATCTGTTTAATTAAGAAATTTTCGCTTGTTCTGTAAGAAACGATAAAGTCGACTAAAATGCATGGAAATGAAAAAAAGATAGATGAAAACGGAAAAAAGTAGCTATATACGCATATATATGCTATAATAAATTAGTTTAGGGAAATGAACATAACATAGTTATGAACAGAAGGAGAGTTGCAATGGCACATAAGAAGCTTTGTAAAACCCTTAAAATATTAGCAGGAGCGGCGGGTATTGCATTTGTTGGAATGCAGCTTGTCGCGAAAAAGAAAAAGGCTGACTATACATACAAGAATGAACCAGCAGAACAGAATCCATTTGAAGGTAAGAAGGTTGTTTTTGTAAAAAATGACAATGATGCTGAAAATGCAGATGGAGTCAGGGGACACTTGGAAGAGTCAGGTGTTGTTTTCACACAAGAATCTTTATATAGTAAATATGCCAAGAGGGCATTAGATGTAGTTCTTTCGTTTGGAGGATTACTTGTTCTGTCCCCACTATATGCAGCTATTGCACTTGCGATTAAAATTGAGGATCCGGGACCTGTACTTTTCACACAGAAACGGTTAGGAAAAAACAAGGAGTATTTCAAATTACATAAATTCAGAAGCATGAAAGTATCCACCCCTCATGATGTGCCGACACATCAGTTGGACAATCCGGATCAGTACATAACCAAGGTTGGTAAATTTATTCGCGCGCATAGTTTAGATGAATTACCACAGATCTGGGATATTTTTGTGGGAAATATGAGTATCATCGGACCGAGACCGGGCTTGTGGAATCAGGATCTGCTTACCGCAGAAAGAGATAAGTATGGTGCGAATGATGTGAGACCGGGATTGACCGGGTGGGCACAGATTAACGGAAGGGATGAACTGGAGATCCCGGTAAAAGCAAAAATGGACGGCGAATATGTGCAGAAACAGTCATTCTTATTTGATCTGAAATGTTTCTTAGGAACCATTTCTAAGGTTTCCCATGATGATAGTGTTGTTGAGGGTGGAACCGGAGAAATGAAAAAAAATAGTTACAATTATTCAGAAGGAAAAACAGATGAAGAACTGATTGGACATATTGGATTTGGCGAGAAGGTAGAAGCAGATTTGAATGCCAGAAAAAAAGTGTTGATTACCGGAGCTGGATCATATATTGGACAGTCATTTATAGAGTATGCACAGAAACACTATTCCAGTAATTTTGAAATGGAAGAATTGGATTTGATGGATGAATCATGGAAAGAAAAAGATTTTTCGAACTATGATATTGTCTATCATGTGGCTGGCATTGCGCATGTGGATGTTGGAAACGTTTCGGAAGAAACAAAGAGAAAATATTATGAGGTAAATACCGGATTAGCTGTTTCAGTAGCGGAAAAAGCAAAACGAGAAGGGGTAAAGACATTTATCTTTATGTCTTCTATGATTGTTTATGGAGAATCTGCACCGTATGGAAAGAGAAAGGTGATTGATGCTACAACAATTCCGCAACCAGCAAATTTTTATGGTGATAGTAAGTTGCAGGCCGATGTGGCTGTTCGAGAATTAGCGGATGATACTTATAAAGTCATTGTTTTACGTCCTCCGATGATCTATGGAAAAGACAGCAAGGGAAACTATCGTACATTGGCTAAGCTGGCAAAAAAATTACCGATATTCCCAGATGTGGATAATGAAAGAAGCATGCTTTATATCGAGAATCTGTGTGAGTTCTTATGCCAGGTTATGTTACTTAAACCATATCATAGAAATTCGGTTGTATTGCTGCCACAAAATGGAGAGTGGACAAAAACATCGGATATGGTAAAAATGATTGCAAAGGCTAGTGGGAAAAAGATAGCGGAGTTAAAATGTTTTGCACCGGCAGTCTGGATTGGAAGTAAGATGCCGGGAAAGATTGGTGGTCTTGTGAATAAGGCATTTGGAAATAATTGTTATGATAAACAAATTTCTTGTTATGACGGTTTGAAATATCAAGTGGCTTCTGCTAAAAAATCAGTTGTAAAAACAGAGGAGTAAAGTATTGAAACCTAAAGCATTGATAGTTGCTTCTGTAGCATCTATGATTCAACAATTTAATATGCACAATATACAATTACTTTTAGATCAGGGGTATATTGTTGATGTCGTTTGTAATTGTAAAGAGGGAAATACTATTTCTGATGAGAAAGTGAAAGAAATGGTAAAAGAGTTGGCAGAAAAAGGGGTTTCTGTTACACATGTACCTATTCCGCGTAAGATATATGACATAAAAGGGATTTTTAAATCTATAAAGCAGATTAGGAAAATGTGCAAGAAGGAAAAGTATGCACTTATGCATTGTCAATCGCCAATAGGTTCAGTGGTGGCAAGGGCAGCCGCTATAAAGGCTAGAAAAAATGGAATGAAAGTGATATATACAGCACATGGTTTTCATTTTTATAAGGGAGCTCCAAAGAAGAATTGGATTATATTTTATCCGATTGAAAAAGTATTTTCTTATGTGACAGATGTTTTGGTTACAATTAATAAAGAAGACTATAGATTTGCAAAACGAAATATGAATGCCAGAAAAACAGTCTATATTCCAGGTGTTGGTGTTGATATCAAAAAGTTTAGGAACGTTTCATGCAATCGAGTTTCAAAAAGAAAAGAATTAGGATTAAAGGAAAATGATTTTTTTATTTTATCAGTAGGGGAGTTGAATCAAAATAAGAATCATGAAGTTATTATAAAAGCAATTGCATTATTGAAGAATCCAAAGATACATTATTATATTGCAGGAATTGGTAATAAAGAAGAATATTTAAAGAAATTAGCAAACGAATTAAACGTGCATTTGCATTTGCTTGGGTATAGAGAGGATATTCCAGAACTTTTGATGAGTGCTGATTTGTTTGCATTTCCATCGTATAGAGAGGGGCTTTCGGTTGCATTGATGGAGGCGATGGCAGCAGGACTTCCGTGTGTAGTAAGTAACATTCGTGGCAATGTAGATTTAATACAAGAAGGAATGGGAGGTTTTTTATGTAAACCGCAATCAGTGAATGTTTTTTCAAGAAACATTAAAAAGATTGTAGATGATAGAAAATTAAGAATGAAAATGAGTGTATATAATTTAAATAGAGTAAAAAAATTTGATCTTGAAAAAATAAAAACAATGATGTGTCAGATTTATTTTGAAAACAATGAATGGTAGTGCTGGTGAAAGAAAGTACGGAGAATGTATCAAATATACGCAGAAAGAGGAATAGGGATATGAATTCGATACCTAAGAAAATACATTATTGTTGGTTTGGAAGGGGAAAGAAACCAAAAGAAACTGTAGAGTGTATAGAATCATGGAAGAAAATTTTACCAGATTATCAAATTGTTGAATGGAATGAGGAAAATTTTCATATTGAAGATAGCAATGATTATGTAAAAGAGGCTTATGCTGCAAAAAAATGGGCATTTGTATCAGACTATGTTAGACTTTATGCGCTGTATCATGAGGGTGGAGTGTATTTTGATACTGATGTGATTTTGTTTAAGAGATTTGATCAATTTTCAAATTACGATTTGGTATTTTCATTTGAGTCAAAAGACTATGTTGCAACATCTTTTTTTGCAGCAAAACCTCAGAATGAATGGATTTTTGAATTTATGAATGTGTATCATTCTATACATTTTAAAAAAAATTCGGGAATGTTAAAAACTGATGTGACAAATGTAATGATTTTAACGCATTTGTTGGAACGTAAGGGATTGACATTAAATGGCAAAACCCAAAAAATTGGAAATGCTATAATACTTAAACAGAGTACTTTTTCGCCTAATGATTTAATTAACATATTTGGAAAGTTTAGAAAACGAAGTTATGCTTATCATTTTGCAGGGGCTAGTTGGAAAGAAAAGAAAAAAAGTAGTGGATTTAAAAGCAGGACTCGTCGTTATTTGATTGGCATAGCTCGTAATACAATTGGTACTGATAGACTGGCGAAAATGAGCAACAAGATAAAACGAAGCGTGTCTTAAAAGAACAAGTAGAGGAGAAGTGTTTTTGTATAGAAATATTTATTTGAAAAAGTTAAAAATAGCTGAATATTTAATGCTTTTTATATTAACAACATTTCCATTTTTGAATTTATATGCTACCCCGATTAAATCAGTTGGTATATCTGATTTATTACTTTTGATTATGTTGATATATTATATTGTGGTAGCGTTCAGAGAACGTATGTTTATCACATCAATATTTAAGTATAGATTTTTAATTATATGTTTAATAGTAGTCAATTATTTAATAGTGATGTATTTTACAGATGGGTATATGTATAAAAGTATATTGTTAAGAACTTTGCGCTTTATTATATATATGTCTGTGGGACTTTTTTTCCAAATCACACCTGAGCGAAGAAAAATTGTGAGAAAAATTATTAATATATCATGTATTTGGGCGACCTTAATATTAGTATTAGAAAATATTATTTTTAAATTATTCGGAGTGTATATACTTGGTTTTATACCAGGTATACCACTAATGCCGGAAGAGGCTATCAGAGAGCAGGTCGAAAATATTTATATGATGGGAGGGCGGCCATTTTCTATTTTTTCTGAGCCATCTGCCTATGGAATGTATGTTGGACTTGGACTTGCATTGGAAATGTTTGCATCAGATGAGAAGGATAAATTCTTTTTAAGATGGTTCTTGACTGCCGGGTTGATTTTATCAGGGTCAACAACGGGATTGGCCAGTGTAATAATTATTTATTTGGTTGTTTTTATAAAACGTTTGTTGAACCATAATATGAAATTTCAAAAAAACGATTGTTTGTTTGTGGCTACGTTATTGCCATTAGTTATTTATGTTTTGTTATCTAGCTCTAGTGTTCAGAGTATGATTGCAAGAATTGCAGATGGTAATAGTTCATATGACCGAATAGAGGGATTTAAGATATTTGGAAATACGAATTATAGTTTTGTAGAAATTCTATTTGGTCATGGCATGAATGATAACATAGAGGAATTTTTTATGTCTTCATATCCAAGACTTTATTATTATTGGGGCGTATTTGGAATAATTATGGTAGGTTTACTTTTGCTTTGGTTATATAAAAAAGTAGATAGAAAATCAAAAGTAGTAATTTGGTTCATTCTTTTTTTGAATATAGCAACGGGATGGTCATGGGGACAATTTAATCTTGTATCATATGCATTATTGGTTCCAATGGTTCCAATGGTTCCAATGGTTACAGGCAATGAAAATGAGAATGAAAAGATGGAGGGGGGATTTACAGAGTGAATAGGATAATACTTATAATTCCATATTTTGGTGCGTTTAACAATTATTTTGAACTATGGCTCGAATCTGCGAAGAAAAATTCAAGGGTTGATTTTTTAATTGTTACTGATAATAATAAACCACAAGAGTTAACAAGCAATATAATTTGGAAGGAAAAAAATTTTCAAGAAATTATCGAAAAAATAAATGAAATTGTATGTGAATTTAAGCCTAAAATAAAAGAACCATACAAGCTGTGTGAGTACAGACCTCTTTATGGTAAAATTTTTAAAGAATATATTATGGGTTATGAATTTTGGGGATATTGTGATATTGATCTTATATTTGGAAATTTCGATTCTTTTATTAATGAGAAAAAATTAGAAAAATTTGATAAATTCTATAACAGAGGCCATTTGACATTTTATAGAAATAATGATTTCTTTGAAAATTTGTACAAATACGAAGACTGCAGAATGCCCGTTACATATAAGGAAGCTTGGACAACGAATTATTGTTGTCATTTTGATGAAATGCCAATATGGGATACTATAATAGAAGAGAATGGATACAGGTGTTATAATGATATAGATTTTGCAGATATAGATATTAAAAGTTATCGTTTTCAACTTGCAATGGGAAAAGATGCTGCGAAGGCTAAACAGCTTTATTATAAAAATTGTGAAAAGCTATACAGATATTATATAGACGGTAAATTGAATAAAAAAGAGATACTATATGTACATTTGCAAAAGCGCACAATGAAAATAGATATGAATTCGTCAATAAAAGATGATTATTTTATTATTCCAAATAGATTTGTACAATTTAATAAGCTATATTCTTTAGAAAAATTTATAGAGGAAAATTCAAAGGAAATTATATGGAAGGAATACTATAAAAGGAGAATTAAGGAAATAGTTAACAATATAAGAAAAGGTGCTTTGAGGATGAGATGGATAAGATATAAGCGCAAATTTGCATGTTTAAAAAATAGCTGAAAATCTTGTATATCAATATTAAATGCATAGAATAAGGGTGAAATATGAAAAAGGTATGTGTTCTTATGTCAACATACAATGGAGAACAATTCGTGAATGAGCAAATTGAAAGTATATTAAATCAGACAGAGGTTGATATACATATTATTATAAGAGATGATGGGTCAGTTGATAACACAGTTAATATCATAAAAGCATTTAATGATCCTAGAATAACGCTTGTTGAAGGTGAAAATATCGGATGGAAAAAGAGTTTTTCAGAATTATTAAGAATGGCACCAGATTATGAATATTACGCATTTTCTGATCAAGATGATGTATGGGAAAAGGATAAATTAGTATCAGGTGTAAATCAAATTAAAAATGCTGATTTGCCGGCATTGTATTATTGTGATGCTACAGTTGTTGATGAACAGTTATGCAGAATAGGTGAAAAAATAAATATGGATCCTTTTAATGAAAAATTGTCAAATTTATTTGTATGTGTAGGACAAGGTTGTTGCATGGTACTTAATTTGGCAGCAAAGCAATTGTTTTCACAATATAGACCTAATGCTGATTTCTCACATGAAGCTTGGTTATGTGTTTTATGCGCATATTTTGGCATAATAATTCATGACAGAAAACAGTATATTAATTACCGTGTTACAGGAAATAATACAAGTGGATATGGTAAAACCAAGAAGACAGCGTTGTTTATAAATTTTTGGAGAAAAGAATTTAGAAAAAAAATATATCCGCCGTATGCTTTAGAGTTAGTTAATGGATACAAAAGTATGTTGAGCAAAGAAGAAATTTTAGAATTAGAGACAGTAATCCATTATAAAAATTCATTAGAAAATAAGAAGAAACTTATATTATCGTCGAAAGTTCATAGACAATCATTAATAGGGACGATGGCATTGAAATTTGCAATTTTATTCAATTTATACTAATGTGATTTGAAAGGTGCATTTTGAATGGAAAGTATATTATTATTAACAGATTTTTATTTACCGAATCCATCGGCAAATGGGATATGCATAAAAAAACTCACTGAAGAATATGTAAATAAAGGATATAATGTTTCAGTCGTGGCGTATGGAATCGGAGATTTTATTGCAGAAGAAAAAATAGACAATGTGAAGGTATATCGTATTGAAGCACCAAAGTTTTATCAAGTAAGAGAGAAGAATAATGCAGGAAAATATTTGCAGATAATGCGATTATTACGATATTTGCGCATAATTGTGCATGCTTTTCAATATCCACTTATTTATCCGTATTTTGCATTAAAGTATAGAAGAAAAGTCAATGAAGTCATAAAAAAAGAAAATGTTACAAAAGTTGTTGCAGAGTATATTCCGATTGAATCAGTATGGAGTGCAATGACGCTTAAAAAGAAGTATAGAAATATTAAGGTTAACGCATATATTGTCGATACTTTTACTCAAGGAATAAACGAAATAAGTCATCCATTCTTTGGTTGGACTTCTTCTATTTTTGAAAGAAAATTATTGGAAAATATTGATAATTTTTTTTGTATGCCTAATTTTAAATCCTATTACGAGGACACCCGCTTTACAAAATATAGGAATAAAATTAAATTCGTAGGGCTACCCCTCATTCAAGATAATTGTGTAGATTTTTATTCGGATACAAAAGATATTAAATTGATGTATACTGGCAGTTGGGGAGGGGAGCGAGATCCGAGTAGAATAATGGAAGTTATTGAAAAAATAAATAAAAAAGGCGGTAATATTAGATTTATATATTGTGGAAAACCAAATGATGTTACTAAAAAAATAGAAGAAAAATATGCTTTTTTTGAAGATTTAGGATTTCTTTCAGAAGATGAGATAAAGAAGATAGTGAGGGGGGTAAGCTATCTTGTAAATATTGGAAATAGTACAAATATGTTGCCATCTAAATTGTTTTCTTATATATCATATGGCATACCAATTATGCATTTTTATATATCAGATAGTGATCCATGTATTAATTATATTCAATCATATAAGTATTCATTATGTTTTGATTTGAAAAATTTTTCAATACAGGATTTTGAAACGAAAGTAGTGACATTTTTAGGGAAAAGAGTAAATTATGAAGAAATTGAAGATTCTTATATAGAATTTACACCTAAGTATATAGCAAAGGCCTTGATAAGTGATTTTGAAGCAAAATAAATTCTGCTTTACGAAAATATTAAAATAAAACTGCGTTTTGATAATGAGAGTAATTTGATCATGTCAGAAATATTTTGAGGAAGAAAATGATACAGATAAAAAATAAATTAGCAAATAATAGATTGACTAAAAATATAGTTGGAAACTATATTATGAAAATATTGGCTATGATAGTTTCTTTTTTTCTTACACCAGCATATATGAATTTCTTTTATTCTAATAAGGTCTTAGGAATGTGGTTCACATTGGTAGCTATTTTGAATTGGATTATGATGTTTGACTTTGGAATTGGTGCTGGAGTAAGAAATAATTTAGTATTGGCACTTGAAAAAAAAGATAGTTTGGAGATCGCAAAAATAATTGTTTCTGGAATGGTGGCAAACACGACTATTGTGATATTTTTTTGTGTTATTCAACATTTTGTGGTTGAAAGTATAAATTGGTATACAGTTCTGGGAATTGGTGAAGAAGATGTTTCAATTTCGAACTTAAAATTGATAATACATATTTTAGCTATAGGAATTTCTTTGAGGATGTTTGCATCATTTGTATCACATATATATTATGCGATGCAAAAAGCAGTTGCATCGAGTATAATGGCTTTTTTTTCAAATTTACTTATTTTGCTTTATATGATCATTATACCTTCAAATGGAAGTGAACAGGATATAGTTGGTTTAGCCATAGTACATGCCATATGTTATAATATTCCGGTTCTTATTGCGGTGATTGATATATTTTGTGTTAAGCTTAAAAATGTTAAATTTAGAATAAACTGTCTGGATCGTAGACATTTACAAATGATTACAGGAGTCGGGGTTAACTTCTTTTATTTACAAATATTAATCACACTGGCTTTTGGCGTGAAAGAAATAATGATTACATGGTTTGCTGGAGCAGGACAAGTTGTTGATTATAATGTGTATCAAAAAGTTATTGGTTTGGCAGGAACTTTATTTGCCTTGGCCTTAGTTCCTATTTGGTCAGAAGTTACGGAAAGGTATGTTCAGGGGAGAATAGATGATATTTTAATTTTGTATAAAAAGGGTGAAAAAATAATATTTTTAATTGGAATTGGTCAGTTTATTTTGGTTTTTCTTTTCCCTATAGTTAATAAAATTTGGTTGGGAAATAATGCGATAAAAGTTTCTTATGTTGATTTATTTATTTTTGCAATTTACAATTTGGAGTATATGTTGATTATGCTTAATTACAATTTCCTATGTGGAATGTCAAAAATAAAAGAATTATCTTTGACACTTACAATTATGGTTGTATTAAATTTTCTACTATCCTATTTTGGTTCGTTTGTTTGGAAATCTTGGGCAATGGTAATGGCTGCATCAGTTATAGCCTCAATTCCGGCTCTTATAGTTACAACAATTACTATATTCAAAATCAAAATGAATGATTAAAAATAAACTATGAAATAGTAAGGTTGTTGGGACAGGTAGGATAATTAGAACGACTATGACATCTATATAGTAAATATGATTAAGTAATGCTTAAAAATAGTAGTCTTTCGAAGATATGGCTCCTGATGGATGCTGTAAGCCAGAGCTTTTCCAATAACGAAATCATTTATATTGGAAATTCATGTCTTACTTCTGATGTCATAAATATTTTTACTGTGGAAAAGATGTCAACGATAGTGTGGCAAGGGAACCGCTAGAAAAGAATAAACAATTGAAATGTTTTTTGGAGTCAATTTATTGTAAAAATAAGGAACATAATATAGAAATTTATAAAATAAAGAAAGCCAAAGAGCAAAGACTATATACGAAAATAAAAAAGAAAATAGAACAGACGATTGTTTATAAAATTAGAAAAAAGTACGTATGGATTAAACAATATGAATAAAATAATAAGGAGAGGGATTGAAAAGTGAATTATTATGAGCATGATGAAGGGATAAAGATATTAGCAGATTTGTTTGAAAATGAAAGGCTTATTCCAGTAATTGGATCTGGGTTTACAAAAGATTCTTATGCGCATATGGGAAGGGTGCCGGATGGTAATACTTGTACGGATATAATGAAGAAGATGATATTACTAAATTCCGTTGAAATTAGCCATGAACAATTGGAACAGTGTAATTTCAATAAAACAGCAAAGATAATGAAGAAATATGTTCCAGAAGATCAGTATCTTAGTTTTTTTAGAAACTATTTTACAGATGTTAAGCTGGAAAATGTTAAAACGAATTTTATCAATCTTCCATGGCCATATGTATTTACACTTAATGTAGATGATGGAATTGAAAGTACAGGAGTATATCAAGCAATTCTTCCGTATCATAATGCGAGAAAAGATAATATATTGAATAAGAGAAGATTGTTCAAGTTGCATGGTGATGCAAAGTATGAATTGGATTATCAAGGAGAAAATATAGTATTTGATTCAGAGCAGTATATACAAGCGATAACGAGCGATAGTAACCAATCAATGCGTGATTTCTTTTCAACTGCTTATAAAGAACTTAACATATTATTTGTAGGGTGCAGTTTAGATAATGAACCAGATATCAAATATATTTATAATAGTATTGCCAACGAGAGACATAAAACGAAAGGTATTGTAATTCGGAGAAAAAAGTTAAATGCTTTTGATGAATCAGAATTGGAGGAATATGGAATTACAGATATAGTCTTGGTAAAGGATTATGATGCATTTTATTCGGATTTTTATGGCTTGGTTTCAGATTTGCTTTTAAAAGACAAAACTCAAAATTATCAGTTTATGAATCCAAAAGTAGAGGTTATAAAAGATAAAGATTTAAAGTATTTTTCCGGATTTAGATCCTTTGATGAAAAGAAAAATGTTTTTGTTAAATCTGAATTAATTATAGATAGAGATATTACTTATAAAATAGAACGCATTATTGAAAAAAATAATATTGTATTTGTCGAGGGACGGCGTTTTTCTGGAAAAACTTCATTATTGATTTCCTTATGCGAGAGAGAAAAAAGAAGAAACATTTTCTTTTTTCCATCGACAACACAAGAACCATTTGATGTGGTTAAAAGTATTGCTGAAAACAACACCAATTCTTTAATTGTATTTGATAGTAATGCTGTTTCTAATGAAGTATATTTTTTGATATCAGACATACAAGACATTTTAGGTGAAAATAATAATAAAATAATTATAGCCTTAAATCAAAGTGATAATTTTTTGCCTGAAAGAGTTGAGTGTGAATATCTGAAACTAGGGAATCTTTTTTCTAAAGAGGAACTTGATAGGTTGGCACCAATGTCGGACAGTCATGCACTTATAAAAAGAAAAAATAAGGACACTAATTTAGATTACCTCAAAATTATAGAAAATCAGCAGAATATTAATATATATTCTTTAGGAAATATGCCAAAAACATATAGTAATAATGAACATAAATTATTATTATTGTTGGGAGTAAAAGATAAAATCTATAGTAAAGAAATTTACACTTTAAAGATAAAACAATCAGAAATTAAAGATCTTGTGAAAAGGACGGAACCATTATGTGAATTTGTAGCTGTATCGAAAGGTGAAACTTCTAATGGATCGGCATATAAATTAGTGCATAATAGTAAGAGAGTGTTGTTTGAACAAATAAATAAGATAAGTACTACAGATATTGAAAAGGCTATCTATGATATTGTAAGTGCATTTAGACATGGTGATTCTAATCAAAAAAGAATTTATAGAGATGTAATGCAATTCGATACTTTGAATCAATTATTTGGTGGATATAATGGGGCTGGAAAATTGATTTTTTCGGTTTATAGTTCCTTGGAAGAATTGTTAAGTGAAGATACACATTTTTGGTTACAAAGAGCAAAAAGCATTTATAGATTACAACCAAAAGATTATATGTTGTTAAAGAAATCATATCAATATGCTAAAAAAACTTATACTGATAGTAATAATATGATTTTGACTTCTAAAGCGGCATTATCTATATCTTTGATTTGTAGTTTACAATGTGAAATAGAAAAAAAACAAAGTGCTCTAATTAAAGAGATGGAGGAAGCTATAGATAAGGGGTATGAAGCTATATTTTCAGATTACTATAAGTTGGAAAAAAGTGAATTAAATGACAGGCGGAAAAAATATCCAGAGTTGATAAAAAATATGTGCAATAGATATATAGAAAATAGTGCTAACATTGAAATAAAACAAAAGGCGATTAAAATATTAGCTAAATTGTCTTGAACTATGAAGACTGCAGTTACACAGCTATGAGGTAACTTTTGATATTGGATAATAAGGCGGAAAGTACTATTTGGGGATTAATTATTGCGTCACATGGCATGGAGAAGTGGGTGATTATTGTACACTAAGCAAAGATTTAATAATATGTGGGATGAGAAGTGATGAAGTATTGCAAGATGACAGTTGAACAATTTGGGAAAATACGAAAAGCAGAGATTGAACTTGCACCATTGACTTTGTTTGTGGGAGACAATAATAGCGGTAAGAACTATTTATTATCTTTGTCGTGGGCTATGTGCACGATGGTTAATGAGTTGGTTTTTAGTGCGAATATTTTTAAAAATTTAAAAAGTAGATCCTATAATGTTTTAAAGGCAATATTGCTTGAAAATATAGATAATCTAACAGAAGAACATTCAGAGTTTATAGATATTTTAATGATTAAAACGTATTTGCAGGATGTATGATTGTATGAATTGTATGTAAGTGAAATACTCAGAAGAAAAGAGGAATCAATGAGATGTTTAACGATAAGACATTATTAATTACAGGTGGAACCGGTTCATTCGGTAATGCGGTATTGAATCGTTTCCTGGATACGGATATCAGGGAAATACGAATTTTCTCACGTGATGAGAAAAAACAGGATGATATGCGTCATGAGTTTCAGGTAAAGATGCCAGAAGTGGCAGATAAGATTAAATTTTATATAGGAGATGTGCGCGACCTGGATTCTGTGAGAGGAGCGATGCAGGGCGTGGATTATGTATTTCATGCAGCGGCATTAAAGCAGGTTCCATCGTGTGAGTTTTTCCCGATGGAGGCAGTTCGTACGAATGTGATCGGAACAGACAATGTTCTGACAGCAGCAATCGAAGCTGGAGTTGATTCTGTAATATGTCTTTCCACGGATAAGGCGGCCTATCCGATTAACGCGATGGGAATTACCAAGGCGATTGAGGAAAAAGTTGCAGTCGCAAAGTCGCGGATGTCTGGAAAGACGAAAATCTGTTGTACAAGATATGGCAATGTTATGTGTTCCCGAGGCTCGGTAATTCCGCTTTGGATTGATCAGATTAAGGCGGGCAATCCGATTACCGTGACAGAACCGTCTATGACGCGTTTTATTATGAGTCTGGAAGAGGCGGTTGATCTTGTTTTATTCGCGTTCGAGCATGGAGAGAACGGAGATCTGCTGATCATGAAGGCTCCGGCCTGTACGATTCAGACACAGGCAGAGGCTGTGTGCGAGTTGTTCGGTGGCAAGAAGGAAGATATCAAGGTGATCGGTATCCGGCATGGTGAGAAGATGTATGAGACACTGCTCACCAATGAAGAGTGTGCCAAGGCGATTGATCTGGGCAATTTCTATCGTGTTCCGGCGGACAACCGTGGTTTGAATTATGATAAGTATTTCAAAGAGGGCGATGAGAAGAGGAATACTCTGACAGAGTTCAACAGTAATAATACGAGACAGTTGAATCTAGAGGAGACGAAGGAGACGATCGCGAAGCTTGCGTACATACAGGAGAGATTGGCAGAGGATTAGTAGAAATCAGAAGGTTGATGCAGGATGAACAATGAGGAAAAACACTGTAAAATTCATTTTATGAAAGCACTTTCAGGAGATTGTTTTCTGATAGAACTAGAAGATAAACAGAGTATACTGATTGATTGTGGATATAAGTCTACTTATGAAAATGAATTGAAGTCTTTGTTAGTCTAATTAAGAGAAGAAGGCGGAAGGATTTCTTTATTTGTTGTTACACACATGGATGAAGACCCTATTGGTGGTGCAATTACATTCTTAGAAGAGAATGGATATAGGGAAAATGCACAAATTATTGATATAGATAATATTTGGTTTAACGGTTTGTTTGAGATTTGCTGTAATGAAAAGGTTGTGTTGGGGCATTTACGGGAACAATTAGAGAAAAAGGTTGATGAGAAAAACCAGTATATTCAAACGCAATTAGAAAAACTTATATCCTGTGGAGACGGATTTATATCTGCAAAACATGCACAGAACTTTGAAATTGTATGCAAAGAATATCACTATAACCTAAATCGTGGATTGGGAAATGGATTGATCCAAGAGGGACAAGAATTGCAAATAGGTGATTGCAAAATAAAAGTGCTATCTCCAGGGAAAGAGAGAATTAATAATTTTGCAAAATGGATTGACAAGAATTTGATAGACTGTTTAGGAGATAACTATCAATTAAAAAAAACAGATTTTCTTGATTATTTGGAAAAAGTAGTTCTTGTATATGGAAAAGATGCGTATGGCAGTGAAGGATATTCAGAAATATCGTCAAATTGCCCAAACATAGAATCTTGGATTGGAACATCAAGACAAGCTCCTATGAATGCTGCAAATAGGATGTCAATTGTATTGGACATTGCATACGATGGAAAAACAATGTTATTTTTAAGGGATTCGGAAAGTGGAGATTGGATTTCTAGAGCAAGACATAGCTATGATCTCGTTAAGTTGTCGCATCACGGAACACTATGTCCGAATTTAGAATTGTTGAAACAGATCGATTTCAAGAAGGCGATAATATCTACGAATGGAAGAAAAAATCATCCCGAGGATGATTTGCTAGCAAGAATAATGCAAAAGGAAGTGGAGGATATTTTCTTTAATTATGATATACGAAGAAAAGAAGATATCTTGCTACTACAGAAGAAGTACAATTTTAAGGCACATTTTGGGGAAAGTCCGATAATTATATGAAAATCGGGAGGCTGGAGTGGTGTATTCGAATATTGTAAAGGTATTAGAAGAACAGGAAAATTCATATGGCACCGGAATTGTTATTGCAGAGGACAAGGTTTTAACCATGGAGCATGTTGTTCGGGGTAAAACGTTGATATGTATTTCTTGGGATGACCAAGACTATTCTGCTACGGTGGAGTTTACTGATAACGAGATTGCTATTATTTCCGTTGAGAATGAAGAATTTAAAGAAAAATACAATTTAATATCGAATAAACTTTTATTCACGATGAATGAATACGTAACAGAAGTGACACCATGGTATATTGAGGGATATATTACAAGTAAATTAGAGGAACATTCTATGCAGGGAAATGGGGTTTTCAGTGGTGGGAAAAAGGAAGAATGGTTTTCTTTGGGAAGGGTTAATGTAGGAACAGCAAATAACTATCAGGGATTATCTGGATCTCCTGTTATCGTTCGGAATAGAGCAATCGGTATAGTACAATCGCAGAATTGGGATATGCAGGGAACTTTAGGGATAAAGTTTCTTCCTGTCCAAAGTTTTTCAGAACATCTTCCACAGGCAGAGTTAGCAGAACCTCAATATATAGTAGAATTGAATCAATGGTGCAATCAGCAGTGTTGTGAAATGATTGCAAAAAATAAAAGTAGTGCAAAATATATTCCCGATATTTATGTGGAGGAAAAAAATTATAAGGATAATTTACGGTATTTTTCGATGCCACTTTTATTTATCAATAAATTGATTGAGGATTTAAAAGGATTTGATTTTTCAAAGGTGAATGAGTACCTTAAGAGTGTTGGAAGATTAACGGTAGATTTTACGAGACATTTGGAAAAGATTGAAAGCGAGGAATTTGAAGATACTGTCGAGTCTTTAAAACAAAATGTTCGAAGAGGCATTGATGTATTTGAAGAATGGGATAAGAAAGTTCTTAAGACGGATTCTATAGAAGAGAGGTATTTGAAAGAAAATAATCGTAATAGTTTTTTTAAATGGGATTTAAAAGATATTTATCAACAGTTGGAGTTTTTAAATTACAGATTCCTTTTATTGACACGTAATGCGGGACAGGGAAAAACTAATTTTTGGTGTGACTACACAGAGAATTTTATAATGAAAAATTCGCAAGCACTCAATTGCGAGTACTATCACAAAGCAAAACCCTGCATTCCTGCAGGGTGTAAGCTGATTTTGATATATTTTTTGTACATTGAAAAATTAAGATTTCTTAAATCGGCTTGGACAGGTTTTCTGAACAGAAGGTGTCCAAGGAAGAAGGTCAAAGAAGTATCGTTCATGTGTTTGGGTATTTCGGTGAGTAGCAGCTCAAAGTACTTATAAACATTCAGTTGATTGGCTTGGGCGGTTTCAACAAGAATGTAGAGCATTACGTTAGCATGCGTACTGTTAGCGGGTAAATGCTCCATAGTGAGTACGAATGGAGACTCAGAGAGACCAAAATAATCATTTGGGTTGTGTATTATAGAAAGATTATAGGAAGAATATGAAAAAAAGATATCAAATCTTTATCAGCTCAACGTATAAAGATTTAATTGAAGAACGTCAAAAGGTAACACAGGCAATTTTAAAACTTTATCATTTCCCTATTGGAATGGAAATGTTCCATGCAGATAATGCGGAACAATGGTGCCAAATTAAAAATACTATTGACATGTCAGATTATTTTGTTTTGATTATTGGTAGATATTGTGGAACTTTATTTGAGGAGGGAATCAGTTATACAGAGAAAGAGTATGATTATGCGTTGTCTAAGGGAATCCCTGTCTTAAGTTTTATAATAGCTGATGATGCTAAAAAAGAATCATATGGAGTGGAGACAAATAAACAACAAACAGCTTTAAGAAAATTTGTGAAGAAAGTAAAAAAATTGCCTTGTGAATTTTGGAATACTGCAGATCAATTAGCTTGTCAAGTAACTGCAGCATTAAGTGTTAAATTTTTAGAACAAAATAGAAATGGTTGGATTCGTTATAATCCAGCAAACATTTCAATACTTGAAGCAATTGATGAAAAATATGTTGGAGAGTACCAATTTTTATATTATTCTCAGATGAAAGGGATAAAACAAAAGCTTATCAAATCAAAGTTATATATTGAAAAAAATGGAAATGTCAGATTTTATAATAATATAAGAGAGGATGGAGGATCAGAATATTATTATTGTGGAGGTTGTGATATTGAAAGTACATCTATTTATATTTCCTTGAAAAATAATGATTCACGGGAGAGGGCTTTTATAAGTATGATAAATCCAGTGGGAAATTTGAATAGATTTATAGGATGTTTTACAGCTATGTCTTCCAATATGATTCCGGTGTCTATAAAAATTGTCTGCATTAAAAATAATCTTTTGGAAAAACGAAACATTAACTATGATCTATTGCAATATATTTTGACTAGTTCTAACAAGTGTTGGCATTCAAATTTATTAATAATAGAAGCTGAACAAGAGCATCTATTTTTTTCAGATGAAATTTTTATGTGAATGTGTAATTTATAAAAATCTAGATATAGATTAGTAAACATTCCATAGGGAGTACTCACAATTGAGTCCTTTCATTTAAATTACGAAATGTATTTAAAAAGGGGGGATGAGAAGAGAAATACGTTTACAGAATTTGACAGTAATAATACATGAAGGCTGAATCTTGAAAAATTAAATCAATATTTTCGAGAATTCTCTATATACAAGAAAGGGTGATAAACAATGAATGATATTGGGTGGAAAAATTATAAGCATGTAATTTCGTTAGGGTATTTTTGTTCAGTTGCGCTGGAATTGGAAAAAATTGGCTTGAGAAATGCATCATATCCGTTTGATTGGTGTATTTCTGATTTGTCTGGAATTTTTGAAGCTATTGAAAATGATTTTTCGGAATATTTGGACTTAAAATATATGTCGCAATATAAGCCATATATGCATATATTCAGGAATGATAAATATAATATAGAGTTTTATCATGATTTTTCGGCATATCAGCCATTAGAAAACCAAATTTCATTTGTAAGAGAAAAATATAGTAGACGAATAGCAAGATTTTATCATGACATAAAGGAACCAACTTTGTTTGTTAGATATATTAATGACAAAAAAGATGATAACGGTTATTTTAAAGAATTAAAATGGATTGAAGAAAATAAGAATAAAATTGATAAACTGATAAAGTCTTTTTGTGAGAATAACGAAATTATTTATATTGGAAATTCATGTCTTACTTCTGAGGTCATAGACATTTTTACTGTGGAAAAAGACGCTAACGATAGTGTGGCAAGAGAACCATTAGAGAAAAATAAAGAATTGAAATGTTTTTTGGAATCAATTTATTGTCCAAATAAGGAAAATAATATAGAAATTTATAATAAAAAGAAAGCCAAAGAGCAAAGACTATGCGTGAAAATAAAAAAGAAAATGGAACAGAAATTTGTTTATAAAATCAGAAAAAAATATGTATGGATTAAACAATATGAATGAGACAATGAGAGATTCGGTTTTGGACAAAGAAGAAGATATATAATCTTTGTTAAATGGGATTTCTATTTGTTAATGGTGCAGTAGACGACGATTAATAGTGAAGTGCATAATTCAGATGATCCTTGAAGAAAACGAAAAGGGTACAGGGAATAGAATTAATACATGACATTGCAGATTACAATAAAAAATTATGGAGACATTAGAAACACTATGTGAGTTGAACGTTGAAAACAAAGATAGCGTAGAAAATTTGGTAAAGAATACACATCTTAAGATGACAAATCTTGGGAGAACGAGTAAATTATCAAATATTTTGAATATAATGAAAATTCATGAAATTGTGCTTGGTGGAGAGCCTATAAATATTGACAAAAATATGTACAGGCAAGGATTGACTTGCGAAATCGCTTCTGTCATCCGGGCGGATCTGTGGCAGGAAAGAAATACATTGCTATGGAGGTTGCAGGTACACAAATGATGGAAACAGGTCAGAGTATTCTTCTTTTTATGAAGAAGGGAATGGTAGAAGACTAATTATTAAGAAAAATAATATAATGACTTAGTGGTAACGCAAGGCTTTGAGGTGGATTTTTACATTGGATAATAATGCAGAAAGTGCTATTATGAAATCAATTAATGTATTATATGGTGCGATAGAGAGGAAATGAAAGATGTTTAAGGATAGAACATTGATGATTACAGGGGGAACGGGGTCATTCGGTAATGCAGTATTAAACCGATTCCTCCAAACGGATATTGGAGAAATTAGAATTTTCTCTAGAGATGAGAAGAAACAGGATGATATGCGCCACGAGTTTCAGGCAAAGATGCCGGAAGTGGCGGACAAGATTAAATTTTATATCGGAGATGTACGAGACCTGACCTCGGTAAGAGGAGCGATGCAAGGCGTGGACTATGTATTCCACGCAGCAGCATTAAAGCAGGTCCCATCGTGTGAGTTTTTCCCAATGGAGGCGGTTCGCACGAATGTAATTGGAACGGATAATGTTCTGACGGCTGCAATCGAAGCTGGGGTAGAGTCTGTAATTTGTCTTTCCACAGACAAGGCTGCTTATCCAATTAATGCGATGGGAATTACCAAGGCGATTGAGGAAAAAGTCGCAGTTGCAAAGTCGCGGATGTCTGGCAAGACGAAGATTTGTTGTACTAGATATGGTAATGTTATGTGCTCCCGTGGATCAGTGATTCCGCTTTGGATCGATCAGATTAAGGCGGGCAATCCGATTACCGTGACAGAACCGTCTATGACGCGTTTTATTATGAGTCTGGAAGAGGCGGTTGATCTTGTTTTATTCGCATTTGAGCATGGAGAGAACGGAGATCTGCTGATCATGAAGGCTCCGGCTTGTACAATCCAGACACAGGCGGAAGCAGTATGTGAACTGTTTGGTGGCAAGAAAGAAGATATCAAGGTGATTGGTATCCGACATGGTGAGAAGATGTATGAAACATTGCTTACGAACGAGGAATGTGCGAAAGCTATCGATTTGGGAAACTTCTATCGAGTGCCGGCAGATAATCGTGGATTAAACTATGATAAGTATTTCAAAGAGGGCGATGAGAAGAGAAATACTTTGACAGAGTTTAATAGTAACAATACAAGAAGATTGAATCTTGAGGAAACGAAAGAAACGATTGCAAAGCTCGCATACATACAGGAAAGATTGGTTGAGGATAAGTAGGTTATCAATTAATGGGAAGAGAGATACTTGATTGGGGGATTAAGTTATTAGCGTGGATGTGCATACTGAAACCTAAAAAAAGGATTTGGCAATTATTTGTTGAGTGGGTTTATTGCACTATAATTTCAATGATAGTATCAATGTTTGGATCGCTAGTTATCTTTATAATAAACGGAAATGAAAGCATAAAGTTTGACATGATTTATTGGCGGCTTACAGGTTTATTGGTAGTATTGTTCATATATTGGATTTTTGAAAATAGAGAAAAACCGAATACAATACAGGATTATATGCTTTTGAGCCTGCTATATATCGAAGAATATGAACGTAATCGAAAGAACTTAGAAAAGCTGAAAACAATAATGTTTTGGGAAACAGTCCATTTTATTTTACTCTTTGTAGGCATCTTATGGTGGTCTATTTCGTTTGTGAAAATATTGAAGATTGATTCTATAGACATTATGGCATTGATATTTGGGGTAGATTTGTGCGCAGCATATGTTATATTTGTTTATGGTAAATTTAGTGAGGAAGTAAGAACACAGCGGAAAACATTACTTAGAGGAGTGATTTCTTTTGTATGGCTAGTTGTTGTGTGTATAAGAATACATCAGTATTGGAAAGATACAACACAAGTAGGTCTGGAAGATATGATAATATTGCTTTTTAGTGTGATATTTACAATTCCAACTATATGTGGATGGTTGGAGAATGTACCTTCCAAGATCATTGATCCATATAGGAAAAATGTAAATGATAGGAAAAAGGAATTATTAAAAGAGTGTTTGGTAAAAAAAGAAAAGTCCTTTTTGAGTATTAAAAAAATACATAATCAAATTCAAACAATAGAAATAAATATAGTATATAAATGGAAAAGCGGAGAAAAAAAGAAAGTAATTAAATTTACTGTATACATAGTGGGAGTTATAGGGGGAATTTGCGGAATTATAGCAAGCGTTATGTACATATCAAACCAAGCAACAATTGGGTTAAATAAATGCTTTGGATACTTTGGAAATTTGTACAATCATTTAAATAGCTCCATGCAGGATAAGATAAACAAAGGATTAACAATTGTATTCTTGGCTATAATGCTGGTGTTATTTTCAAGCAATATTCCGAATATTTGCAAGGGAGAGAAAACAAAGATACAAAAGCTAAAAGATCTTTTGGTGAATATATTAATGATGATAGCAATTGGTTGGCTGATTTTAACCGTTGTTAACGCATATGGTTAAATATCTATATAGTTATTAGGTAATTGCGAAACTCGCGATGCTCGTTCGCAAACTTGAATCAAAATAGAAACAGAATTGAGCATAGCATGA
>ENA-OPWR01000406-OPWR01000406.1-human-gut-metagenome-genome-assembly--contig:-NODE-406-length-39349-cov-4.966076_pt1 | contig 39349 bp, 40 predicted proteins | sample MGYA00241507_ERZ502006 | MGnify/ENA primary metagenome ERZ502006 (study PRJEB25962, sample SAMEA2043041) | human gut metagenome | biome: human gut; feature: human-associated habitat; material: faeces...
CCGATAGTTTTATTTATTAAAATCTTTTGCTCTACATTTGGATAAAGTCTAAAAACATACCCTTTAAGTACTTTCATATGACCACCTCAATTCATTAGAATATAGCGTATCACATAAAACAAACGTTTGCAATGAGTATTTAAAACTTTTTATAACTTTCCTATTATACAAAAAAAGAGACTAAACTTCTATTAAGCTTAGTCCCACTTTTTTGTGTTCAACATCAATACTATCAACGTAGCAATCAACTATATCACCAACAGAGAACTTTTCTGATGGATGACGTAAGTATTCATTGCAAAGTTTAGAGATATGAGCAAGTCCATCATTCTTTAAACCTATATCGATAAATAGACCAAAATCGACAACGTTACGTACTGTTCCTTGTAGTTTGTCACCTTTTTTCAAGTCTTCAATATGCAAAATATCACTTCTTAAAACTGGTTGTGGATACTTATCTCTCAAGTCTCTTTCTGGTTGTTTCAAGCTAGAAATAATATCATCAAGAGTATATTTATCTATCTCTAGTTTTTTAATTATTTCATCTTCATTTATATTATCTAGAGCAGTAATCAATTTTTCACTACCTAAATCATTTAAAGAAAGTTGCAAATAATCAAGTAATTTTTCTACTTTATCATAGCTTTCTGGATGCACACTAGTCTTATCTAAAGGATTAGTTCCATCAACAATTCTTAAGAAACCAATTGATTGTTCATATACTTTAGGAGTCATTCCTTTTACTTTCAATAATTCCTCTCTTGATGTAAACTTACCTTCTTTATCTCTAGTAGCAAGTAATTCTTTAATTACTTTTTTATTTAGACCAGATACATAAGAAAGTAAACTACTACTAGCAGTGTTAATATTAACTCCTACACCATTAACTGTTTTTAAAACAACAAATCCTAAAGACTCATCAAGTTTCTTTTCTGGTACATCGTGTTGATAAAGACCTACACCAATACTTTTAGGATCAATTTTAACAAGTTCTGCTAAAGCATCTTGAATTCTTCTACCGATTGAAATAGCACTTCGTTTTTCAACCGTTAAGTCTGGAAATTCACTTATTGCTAAGGGACTAGCAGAGTATACAGAAGCACCAGCTTCACTAACGATAACATATTCAACTTTTCTCTTAGCATCTTTAATAGTATCAGCAATAAAGGCTTCACTTTCACGAGAAGCAGTTCCATTACCAATAGCAATTATATCAATATTATATTTATCAATTAATTCTAATATTTTCTTTTTACTACCATCTATATCATTATGAGGTTCAGTCGGATAAATAACTGCTATTTCAAGAGGTTTACCTGTCTTATCTAGAACAGCTAGTTTACAACCAGTTCGAAAAGCTGGGTCATAACCTAATACTACTTTATCTTTTAATGGTGGAGTAAGTAATAAGTGTTCTACATTTGATGAGAAGTTTTCAATCGCTCTATCTTCACTTTTTTCTTTTAAGTCTGCTCTTATTTCTCTTTCCACACTAGGAAGAATTAATCTTTTCAAGCTATCTTTAATAGCAGCTTTTACTAAGTCATTAACAAATGACTCTCTTTTAATTATTTTCTTTTCTAAGAACTTTGTTATTTCTTCTTCTGAATAATCTAATTTAACAGATAATATTCCTTCTTTTTCTCCTCTATTAATCGCTAAAATTCGATGAGGTTTTAAACCTTTTAAGGGTTCCTTGAAGTCATAATAGATAGTATAAGTAGCATTTTCATCATTAGCATTTTTCTTAAGTTTACTAACAAGAGAAGCATTTTTATAAATGTATGTTCTAATCCATTTACGATAATAAGCATTATCACTTATCCATTCAGCAATAATATAACTAGCACCAGTTAAAGCTTCTTCTTTAGTTTTAACTTTATCATTAACAAATTTACTAGCTAAATCATCAAGACTTCCTGTTTCTTTAAAAGACATAATCATCTTAGCTAAAGGTTCAAGACCTAAAGCAATCGCTTCAGTCGCTTTCGTTTTCTTCTTTTCTTTATATGGACGATACAAGTCTTCAACTTCTACTAATTTTTGACAAGCAAGAATTTCATTTTTCAACTCTTCTGTTAACATTTTCTTTTCATCTATTAATCTAATGACATCTTCTTTTCGTTTTAATAAATTCTCTTGATAGACATAAACTTCCTCTATCTTTCTAATAACCTCTTCATCAAGAGCACCAGTTGCTTCTTTACGATATCTAGCAATAAAGGGAATAGTATTTCCATCACTTAGTAAAGATAAAACAGTTTGTACTTGTTTTTCACTTATACCTAAGTCCTTACTCATTTCTTTAATAATCATTTCATTCATCATGTCTAAATCTCCTTACTACTTAAGTATAAGCTTTTTAATACTTTCTTTTCAAGGAAATTTGACTAACTTTGTGCTAAAATGAATGGGTCGGTCGATGAACCTGTTCCAGAAGTTATATTAATTGTAGATTTTAGATAGACAACCGGATATACATCATGATCACTATTATATGCATCAGAATCTCTAACAACTCCACTATTAATAATAAATACATAACTAGTATAATAAGAGTCAGGCGAAATTGACCACTTTTTAACCTGATTTTCGGGTGATAACCAGTCGTTCTGATAACATGCACTTACAGTGTCCCAATTATATAATTCTTTTGTTAAACATGTTGCTCTTGTTGTACTACTATTTCCACTCGTTGCATATCCATAATCACTTAGATATATTAAACCTACTTTTCCTGTCCAGTTTGTACTTCTTCCACTATATACGTTTGTTCCTCTTTCGTATGAATAAAAGTGCTTAGCTAATCCGTTTGAAGAATTATCATATTCAGTAGTTCCCCCTAAATACCATTTTGCATCTCCTATCATTTTCTTAGTTTCTTCTGTTAAACCAATGGATGTAAAGTCACATGATATTGTTCCATTATATTGGCCTTTATAACAAGTACCACTTTTTCTATTCCAATATAAGCTTCCACCATATGTTTCACTTTCGTGTCCTGAATTTAAGAGATAGTTTAGTCTTGCATCTTGCCAATTATTTTCACCATAGGGAGTTGAGTATAACTCATATTTATTATCCCATGAGTAAGTCCCTATTGATTCATTTCTGATGATTTTCATTCTTTTTTCTATTTTTCCTGTTCCATCATCTGTATCAAATACCCCAATAATTCTCCATAGTTCATCATTGAATTTCACATAATTATTAGGATTTGCTCCTATATATCTATAATCAGTGGTTGCTCCTAATTGTTCTGTTGCTTCATGAGAAAATGTCCACATTTGATTCTTTTGATCTGCTGTTGCTGTATTATAGTCTAAATCTTCAGGATTGGCTTTTGCTACTAATACTTCTGCTCCAGTTGGATCTTTTAATAATGAGAATGTTGTTGTTCCACTAGGTAGGGTTAGATTAGAGTTATTTAACCCCATTGATGAACCTATTTTAATCTGTTTACCTTTAGCATTTTTTATCTTTATCTTATAGGTTAGTGTCTTTCCTTGTGCTACTGATACTCCTTGAGTTGATGGTACTGTTGGACTATCAGAAGTATATCCTATTTCAATTGAACTATCTGATAGATTATAATAATAAATTGAGTTTTTAACTGTCCTATCATTTGTGTTTGTTACTGTTAAAGTTATAATGTCATTATCTGTTGTGGGTGTATAAGTTATTACTCCTTGACCATTAATTGCTACAGAGTTTGTTCCTATTGCTACTGTTCCATTTAAAGTACCTGTTACTACACTATATTGTTGTACTCCTTGAACTGTAAACCAAGCATAAGAAAAATAACCCGCTAACATCAAAGCACTTACTCCGAATAAAATAAACATATAACTTGTTGATACTTTCGTATTGAAAAGCTTATCTATTAATTTTTTCATCTGATTAAACACTCCTTCTATTTTAGTATTAAACAAAAAAGATAGATTTATACCTTATTAGATATTCTCTATCTTTAAAACATTATAAAAGAAAGTAGACTTACTACTTATTAAATTAAGATTTAATTTTTGACAGATTTTAATTACTACCACAACTGTCTCCTACCTTCCTTATTATCAAATATCAGTATTTTTGACATTTTAATCGTATCACAATATTCGACATTTAACAATAAAAAAAGTCATCTATTAAGGTGACAGTTTAATTCAAAATTAACCATATATTATTCCTATTACTATTGATAATATAATTGCTATAACTAGTAGTGAAATACTTACTATCTTTAAAGTTTTATTTTTTCTTTTAAAACCAATTACACATAAAGCGATTATCCCAAGATATAAAAAGAAAAATAAAACTAACATACCTAAATGCATAAAACACCTCTTTCATTTACTATAAATATATAATACCATAAACTTATTAATTGTTTATAATTCGTAAACAGATTTACTTGTAAAATGATGTAAAAAAAACTGACAAAGCCATGCAATATCAGTTTTTAAATTAACTATTTTAATTTTCCTTTCATGCCTTTTAGACCATTACTACTAGCAAAACCTTGTAGAATGTTATTATCAAAAGTATGAACTTTACTTGTTCTTATTTTATAATCTTTAATAGCAATATTAATCATTTCATCTAGTAAAGTTGTATAATCTTTACCTTTCTTATCCCATAAATAGAATGCTAAACTTCCTGGAATAGAGTTAATTTCATTTACATAAACCCTCTTTGCTTTTTTGTCAACTAACATATCAATTCTTGCTACGCCACTACTTCCTAGGGCTTTAAATACTCTAACAGCTAAGTCTTCTACTTCTTCTTTCATTTTATCAGTAAGATCTGCTGGTATTTTACGAGAAGCACTAGCCATTCCTTTAGAACCTTTACGAGGAGCAAGTTTTGCACCAAGCTTTCCTTTAACTTTACTACTACCAACATATTTTTCTTCAAATGTTAAGAAATTATGAGTAGATAACACTTCTTCAATAACACTAACTTCTTGTGATGAATGATTTCCTAAAACAGAAATATTTACTTCCATTAAGTTAGGTACCATTTCTTCAACAATAATCTTAGAATCATAATTAATAGCTTCATCGATAGCTTTCTCTAATTCTTTTTTGTCTTTAGCAGTACCAATACCTATACTACTACCAGTAGTTGCTGGTTTAACAATAACTGGATAAGTTAATTTTTCTATTTTCTTAATTACACTAGCAGCATCATCCTTATAGTCACTATCGTAAAACCAAGTATAATTAGGAATAGATATATCATTAGCTTTAAATATATCACGCATGTAAACTTTATCTTGTCCTACTACACCTGCATAAACATTAGGTCCAACATAAGGAATTCCTACTGTTTGTAAATATCCTTGTAAAACTCCATCTTCTACGTTAGTACCGTGAGTAATTGGAAAAGCAACATCAATATCAGTAATTACTTTTCTAAAGAAACCTTTGCTTTGCAATACAAATTGGTTATCTTTACGATATAACACAACATTACTAGCATACTTTTTGATAAGACCTAAGTCTTGATAACTTTCTACATCAAGAAGCATATCTCCTGTATACCACTCACCTTCTTTGGTAATATAGATAGGTACAATTTGATATTTTTCTTGATTAATTTTATTCATCGCTTGAACAGCAGTAATTATACTTACTTCATGTTCAACACTTTCTCCTCCAAAAATAACTCCTACTTTTATTCTCATCTTAAACATCCTTCCTATTTTTCATTATAAGTGTCAGGTAAATCATTTTCAAATAAAGCATAAACATCTTCTTTTGTATTAATACCTCTAATAAAATTGTATGCTTCTCTGACATCATTGTAAACTATAACTTTATCCATGTCATAGTTTTTATTTTCTAATCCTTTTCTAATTGGTAATGTTTTCTTTTTACCAATTAAAACTACATAGTCGATATTTCCTTTTTCAGCGATTTGTTCTCCGAATTTTTCATTATAGTAATCTTCTTTTTCTCCTAGTTCAACCATACCTGGAGTTACAACTACTTTAACACCTGGCATCATTGATAAAACATCAACTGCTCCTTTAGCTCCAACTGGATTAGAGTTATAAGCATCATCTATTTGATAAAATGTTCCGAGTTTCTTTAATTCTAGACGATGTTCAACTGGTTTAATTGTTTTAACTGATTGCTGTAATTTTTCAACAGGAATACCAAATTCATATCCTAGAGCTAGACCTGCTAAGATATTATAAACATTATGGTTTCCTAAAAGTCTTGTTTCAAACTCATAATCTTTTTCTTCACTTTTAAACTTAACTTTAAAGGTTGTTCCAACATTAGAACATTTTATATCATGAGCATAAACATCAACATCACTGTTTTCAATACCTACCCATAATATTTTACATTTATTCTTTAACTTATAACTAACTTGTTTAGGGTCATCTTTATTTAAAACACCTACTCCATCAAGTGGTAAAGATTCAATAAGTTCAAACTTAGTCTTTTGAATATTTTCTTCACTACCAAATGTTTCTAAATGAGCAGTTCCAATCTTAGTTAAAATACCATATTTAGGTTTAACCATATCACAAAGTTGTTTTATTTCTCCTGTTTTATAAGCTCCCATTTCTGCAATAAATACTTCTGTAAACTTATCTAAGTGATTATTGATAGTAATAATAAGTCCATAAGGAGTGTTTAAATTCTTTGGAGTTGGTAGTGTGACATATTTAATATTTAAAATATCAGCAAGAATATTTTTACTACTAGTTTTTCCATAACTTCCAGTTATTCCTACTACTTTTAAGTTTTCCATACTATGAAGTTTTTTCATCGCCATATGTTTGAAATGATAGTAAACATATTTTTCTAAAGTATATTTATTGATAAAATTTGCTACTAGTAATACTAAATTATTTAAATAAGCAACTAAAGCATAAATAAATACAACATAACTACTATAAACTATATCATCTTTTACTAAGAATAAAACAACTAATGGTATTAAGTATAATACTGTTTCTGTTCCGATTAACCTTTTAACTCTAGCTGTTACTACTAATGGCTTCTTTACTTGTTCATTTTTCATATCTTTATAGAATTTAGCAATAAATACTATATAAAGAATAGCCGTTATAATATTAATTATTAAAGCAATAGTATTTTTAGTTGCTAAGAAACAGTTAGCTAATGCTACTAAGAAAAGACAAGCTAACTCTATTGTAATAAAGTTTTTACTATTATTTAAAACCCATTTAATATAACGATTATTTTCGTTATAAAGATTTTGCTGTAACATATGTAAATTTTTCTTTGATTTAATAATAATTGCTCCTGTTATTATTAACAGTAAAATAATTCTAAAAAACATTTTATTCCTCCATAAATTTATTAATAATAGAACCTACTTGATAAAGATTTTCCAAGTAAGCATAATGAGTGCCGGGTAAGACTATCATCGCTCCATCTTGTAGAAGACCTTCTAACATTCTACCTTCCTCAATTGGTGCTGCTTCATCATATTCACCCCAAATTAAGATAACTGGTACTTTTATTTTTCGAGCATAATCAGATAAATCTTCATTTACTGTTTTAACTAGTATTTCTTTCATTATAGGACTAGCATTTTTATAATCAGTAGACCCGATATAATTTTTAGCAATATCTGCTACTTTCTCCATACCTGGTAGCTTCTTGGCAGTCTTTAGTATTTTTTCTTTGAGAGTTAAACCTTTCTTTGTTCTAACACAAGGTGAACCACACAATACTAATTTCTCAACTTCATAAGTAGCTCCATAACAAATAGATATTCTTCCTCCAAAGGAATGTCCGATTAATGTTGGTTTTTTAATATTTAATTTTTCTACTAAACTATGAACAATATCAGTATAATCCATCACAGATAATGCCACTTTTGGTTCCTTACTCTTTCCAAACCCTGGTAAATCAATAATAGTAATATGATAATTATCAGCAAGTAAGTTACCTAAAGGTTGCATCATTTCAATATTCTGACCCCAACCATGTAATAAAATAATATCTTTACCTTTATCATTACCATATTGTATGTAATTAATATCATCTAGGTTTACTTTTTCCGTCATACACTGCCTCCTTTAGTCTTAATTATAACATTATTAAAAGAAAAAGTCTTATATTTTAAGACTTTTTTTTGACAAATTGATATGTAGTTACACTAGGAGAATTTACTTTTCGCTCACTTGCTATTTTTTCTAATAATTCTTTCATTTGCTCAGCTTGTTCCTTAGTAGTAATATTTTCTACAATCTCATCTATACTTGGTAATTTAGTATCACTTTTCTCTACACTATTATAGATTACTTCAGAAGCTTTACCATATCTTTCAATATTATTTTTAACTTCTCTTTGTTTTCTTTTTTCAAGTAATGGTTCTATTTTCCTATACCGACAAATATTATAATTTTGAATATTAATACATTCAAAGTTAACAATTGCACTAAATGTTTCTAAAGCTATAAATGGTATTGTATAAGGAACAGAAAGAGAAGCTAATCCTACCAAGATTGGTAAGGAAACGATATTAGTTATTAAACCCTTCTTATGAATACTTTTATTCCATTCAAGATAGTCATAGATAACAGTGGGGTCATTATTATTTATATGATAATTTCTATTTTTTAAAGTATTTAATTCTCTTCTATTAAGCATTTTACTATAACGAATCAATTTCTTTATTTTAGTTTTCTCATCTTCTGTCTTAGCTTTTCTTAATCTTGACCTTGCTTTAAAATCAAGAATTTTATCTGTAAATTTTATATAGCTTGGAAAGTATTTGTTGATAATACTAAATTTTATTTTTTCTAGCTTAAATACTACTTTTTGAAACTGAAGAGCACCTAACTTTTCATAGATTTTTATTTTTCTATCTAATTCTTCTTTTGCTAAATTATCCATTATATTTTTTTAATCTATAAGTTTTTACTTCCTTTAGACTTTCTTCTTTCTTATCTAATTTAACTGTTAAGTTTGCTAATTCATCATCACTTAATGATTCTATATAAGATACTGTTGTATTCATTTTCTCCATATCAATATTTCCATTACTCATAGCAGATATAAAAGATGTTGCAGTAAGAACTGTTGATGTTTCATCTGTTTTACATTTACATCCTGCTACTTCATCTAATACAAATACTGTTGTAAGCATTTCCAATAAATTCATAAATTAAAACCTCCTTAATCTTCTAAGCAGGTTTTAGTTTATCACATTATCAGTAAAAAGCAATACTAATTTACTTTAATGTATAAGTTTTTCCGTTTTCTAATTCTGTTTGTTTTGTCTCTAACTTAGTAGTTAAATTTGCTAACTCATCATCAGTTAGCGCCTCAATATATGACACTGCCATATTCATCTGTTCTGCTTTAACATCGACACTTCTAGCAAGAATAGAAGTAGCTGTTGCTAATGTTGTTATTTGTGAATTCTCTACTTCATTTTCAAGTGCTGTAGAAGTTGTTGATAGTGATGTTGACATGGCAAATGTATCAAAATAAGTTCTAAACATTTAATTTTCCCCCTACTATTTCATTGTTTTATTACTATCTCTAAATTTTAGATTAAGCCCCTCTAATTCTTCTTTATCAACTTTATAATCTTCATTACTATTTATTATATTTTCATAATAATTTATCTTACTATTATTTAAATTTTCTTGTTTTCCTAATGGAATACTTGCTTTATAAAAAGCTTCACCATATTTAGTAGCAGTTTCTTTAGTTAATGGAACATAACCATTACGCATTAAGTTTCTTGCAAATGTTTCATCTTCCATAAAATAACCTGGATCTGGCGCTACTTTAAGTCCCGTATTTTCTTCCTCCTGATAATATCTTCCTTCGTTACATCTATTTGTTGTAAAGAACTGACGATAAGTAGAATCAATTAAATAAGTTTTCTCTTCTGTTCCATTAGCACTTTGATACGGAAAGGTTACTGTTCCAAAAACATGATTAAATGGATAATCAAAAGATTCTTTAGCACTATTTTTAGTTACTTTTAAACCTAGGTTTTCTAAGGGCATTAAAGTCAAAGCTTGACCTAACTCACAAAAACCATTTAAGGAATTAGTTTTTACATCTATCCCTAGATTAGCAAAATTACTTCTAGCATTTTCAACACTTGCTTGTAAAAGTGTCTCTATCTCATCAATAGTTAGGCCATTTTCTTCTTCTAGATGATTAATAGCTATATTTAGTTCATCCTTATCAACTACAAATCTTTCAGGTTCTTCATTAATAATATAGCTTTCGCTTTCTCCAATTAAGTATAATTGATAAGCAAAATCTAATTTTATACCAGTCTTTTCACTTAATTTATAATATTTAGTCCATAAATCACTTAATACTTGATGTTTCTTATCATTGGGTAAATCTTCATTATAGACATCCATTATTCCTAATAAAATATTATTTAATGTTTCTTTTTCCATATCTTATCCTCTAAAATAAACTTAATTGATTAGAATCTGGTAAATTACTTATTATTCCCATTGCATCCATTTTATCAATTAATGTTTTTGATACTTTTCCTCTTCTTTGTAAATCTTCTTTACTTAGGAAAGGTTGTTTTTTACGTTCATCAACAATAGTAGAAGCAACAGCTCCACCTAGACCATCTATTGTAGAAAAAGGTGGTATTAAAGTATTTTCGTGCTCATCATCTAAAACAAAACGAGAGGCATCACTTTTTTCAATTGAAATTGGTGCAAACTTAATTCCTCTTGCCGTTGCTTCCATTGCGACATGTAAACTACCTATTATATTAGTTTCTTTATTTGTGGCTTCATAGCCTTTTGCTAATAAGTCTTCATATCTAGCTCTTATTGAGTTATATCCTTTTATCATCGCTTCGATATCAAAATCATCTTCTCTGATTGAGAAATATGCAGCATAATACCATAATGGATGATAAAGTTTAAACCAAGCGATTCTAATGGCACTCATAACATAGGCACAAGCATGGGCTTTCGGGAACATGTATTTAATTTTATGACATGACTCTATATACCAATCAGGTATCTTAGCATTTTTCATCTTAGTAGCATATTCTTGCCAAGTCTCTGGGTCTTTTGATGCTTTACCTTTACGAACAAACTCCATAATTTTGAAAGCTAGTTTTGGTTCCATTCCCCAGTTCATCAAGTTAACCATTATATCATCACGACATCCAATAACTTCTTTAAAAGGAACGATTTTGTTTTTTATAAGTTCACTAGCATTTCCAGCCCAAACATCAGTACCGTGTGATAAACCAGAGATTTTAACTAATTCACCAAAGGTACTTGGTTTTGTTTCTACTAACATCTGAATAACGAAGTTAGTACCAAGTTCAGGAAGACCTAAAGTTCCGGTTGGACAAAGAATCTGCTCTTCGGTAACACCTAGTTCTTTAGTGCTATAAAGAAGGGAAAAGATTCGTTTGTCATCCATAGGAAGAGTTGTTATATCAAGGCCTGATAAATCTTGAAGCATTCTAAGTACGGTCGGATCATCGTGACCTAGTATATCAAGTTTTAAAACATCTTGGTCAATGGCATGATAATCAAAGTGCGTAGTTCGCCATAATGACGTATTGTCATCAGCAGGGTACTGGAATGGTGTAAAATCAAAAACATCCATATAACCAGGAATAACAACAATTCCTCCGGGATGCTGACCAGTTGTTCTCTTAACACCTGTACATCCAATGGCAAGTCGTTCTATTTCGACATTTCTTTTTCCTTCGATACCATGTTCTTCTAAATAACCTTTAACATAACCGAAAGCGGTTTTTTCTGCCACTGTACCAATGGTACCAGCACGATAAACATTATCAACTCCGAATAAGACTTTTGTATATTCATGAGCTTGCCACTGATATTCCCCAGAGAAGTTCAAGTCGATATCAGGAACTTTATCAGCATTAAATCCTAAGAAGGTTGCAAATGGCATATCTTGACCCTCTTTAGAAAGTTTACCACCACATTTTGGACAAATCTTATCTGGTAGGTCATAACCTGATGAATATTCCTTTCCGTAAGGTTCGCCATTTTCATCCATAAATTCTGAGTATTTACAATCTTTATTACGACATAGATAATGAGCAGGTAGTGCATTAACTTCTGTAATTCCCATCATTGTAGCAACGAAGCTTGAACCAACTGAACCACGGGAACCAACGATATAACCATCATCATTTGAATGCTTAACAAGTTTCTGCGCAATTAAGTAAATAACGTCGAAACCACCACCAATAACTCCTCCCAGTTTCTTTGGTAAAGTTTTTTCTACTTCTTCATCACTCATTTCAGGATTTACTATTTTTAAGTTTTCTCTAATTTTATCTTTAACACTATCAAAGCCTTTTAATAAGGTAGTATGTAATCTTTTGAATAGTTCTTTTTCTTTATCTTCTTCTTTAATATTTTCACGATTAACTTCTGCTGTAATCGCTTCAAAGATTCCATCACCATAAAGCTCTTTACTAATACGCTCTTCAATATTGTAAGGAAGTGGGTCACCATACCAATCAGAAGCTCTTGTAAATACTAAGTCCGTAACTGTTTCTACACTCTTATCAATACGAGGAGAGAATGGGATACCACCAGTTTCAATAATAACTTCTATTTCTTCTACCATATCAAGAATCTTATTAGGATTATCAATAACAATTAAGTTTCTTGTCTCTTCATCTAGGAAAGAAAAGTCATTAAGCATTTCATCAGTAGTTCGAAAATGATTAGATGGTATTTCTTTAATACTACTCTTTGCTAATGGATGACGTCCGCCTCCTGGTACTTTTTGATTTACAATTATTTCACGATAAATTTTATCTTCTCTTGTTAAATGATGAACATCACCAGTAGCCACAATTAGTTTACCAGCCTCAATAGTAGTTCTAATAATTTTTTCAATATGAGCATTTAATTCTACTTCATTACCAAAATCACTTGTATCGATTAAGTGATGATAACATTCTGGTGGCTGAACTTCTACATAATCATAAAATCTTATGACATTAGATAATTCCTCTTCACTCTTACTCTTTGCTTGACGGAAAACTTCTGATTCATAGCAACCACTACCAATTAATAAATCTTCTCGGTACTGTTCCACAATACTTCTTGGTATTCTTGGTGTCTTATATAAATAAGTTGTATTAGCATACGAAATTATCTTAAATAAATTTTTAAGTCCTTTTTTAGTAAGGGTTAAAATATTGATATGATTTAAAGTACCATACTTATACATTTCACTCTCATCAACCATCGTAGCCATTTGTTGCATTGTTTCAATATTACGATTATTTAATTTTTCTAGCATTTTATAGAAGACAAGCGCAGTTCCTTCTGCATCGTAATCACCTCTATGGTGAGCATTTTCATCCCAAGGAACATTGTATCTTTTAACTAAAGCAGACAAACTATGTCTTGCATAATTATTATCAAGCGTACGTGATAGCTCTAAAGTATCTATAACTGGGTTTTTAAATTCACCTAAATTATACTTTTCATAAGCCATTTCTAGGAAAGAAACATCGAATTTAGCATTGTGAGCGACCATTGGTAAGTCTCCAAACCAGTTAATGAAGTCTTTAACTGCTTCTTCTTCACTTCTTTTTCCTTCAAGCATCATATCAGTAATATTAGTAACATCTACTATTTTCTGAGGAAGTGGCCGTCCAGGGTTGATTAACTCATCATATTTTTCTAAGATAACCCCATCTTTCATTTTAACTGCTCCAATTTCAATGATAGAGTCTGCTCCACCAGCATTAAAACCAGTCGTTTCAAAGTCGAAGACAACATAAGTATCATCTAGTAAAACATCATTATTAGGACGAACAACAATATCAACTTTATCATCAACCATTACTAATTCTGTTCCATAAATTGCTTTAAATTTTTCGTTTTCTTCTTTGCCTTTATTATAGTCTCTTACAAAGTTATAAACATGTGGAAAAGCTTGGGCTCCATTATGGTCAGTTATCGCAATACCTTTATGTCCCCATTTAATAGCTTGTTTAACAAGAGCTATTTCATCTACTACTCCATCCATCTGACTCATCTTAGTATGAGCATGTAATTCTACTCTTTTACGGTCACTTAAATCTTGAATTTCTTCTTTATGTTTAGTAACTGGCATTATATCTCTAGCATTTAATACCAACTCTTTAGCAAAAGCATCTTCTTTGACATAACCTGATATTAATAAGTCCCTACCAACTTTTAACTCTTTACAAAGTCTTTCATATTCTTCTTGTTCATTACAAAATACTTTACAAAGAATACTATCAGTATTATCTGTTATTTTTAAAGTAATAATTCTAAATTCACTTTTACTCGATTCAAAATAGTCAACACCAAAGATATTACCTTCTACTATAACGTTATTATCTTCTCCTTGAATCATACTAATCTTAATAGGCATTTGTTTAATATCAAGTCCTAAGATACAACCTTCATCTCTTTTTTTGCTTCTACGAGGTCGGGGACCTGGTGTAAAGTTTTTAAATTCTTTCTTTTCTTCTTTTACTTCTTCGACCTTTATAGGTTCTACTTTTATCTTTGCTAATTCTTCTTCTATTTCTTCTTTGATTGATTCATTTTCACGTACTACTATGTCAATATTTTTAGAATACCCTAGTCTTTTATAATATGGTGTGATAATGTCTTTTATTTTTATAAGTCTTCGCTCTTCAATTGTATTACTAGCTACTAAAAGTAAGTTATCATCTTCTAAGATTAAATTAGATAAATATGGTTCCAAAATACTTAATTCATTTTTTTCTTTTGCTAGTTCTAATAGGGTTTTATAATAAGAAAGTAATATATTATTATCTATAGAAGTTATGTCATAATAAATATTAGCTTTTCCTAGTTTATCTTTATTTTCTTCTAATTTTTTATAAGCTTCTACATCTAATAATGCTTCATTATCTAGATAGATATCCCACTCTCCACTTTTTTCTTCTACTACTACTTTTTCAAGTTTTAAAGAGTCAAAAAAAGAAGAATTAGTATAATCAATCCCCATTTTATCTAATAAAATACTAACTTCTTTTTGCATACCTTACCCTCCGCTTAAATAATTTCTAGTTCTTCTATTTGCAAAATATATTTCTGATTTTCTATACAAAAAGAGATAAATTCTTTTAAATTGCTAGCAGCAAGACCTCTTGTAAAGGTATAGTTATCAACATCAAAGATGATATTGTCTCTTGCCATATAATTAATCATTTCATCTTTATTACTGCCAAGATACATTAGAAAATATGGATATATCTGTTTTTTCAAGAACTTTAAGGAGTTGTCTCCTTTTAAATAATAACTTTTCCCTTTTATTCTAGTTGCTAATTCATTACCAATAGCAAGTTCTACTACACCATCAACTATTTCTTGATAATCTGTTTCATAATCTTTTAATTCTTTTCTTAAAGTATGACTTATTATAGAGATAATTGCTAATTCTCCATCATTTTGGTCATTCATCATTCCCCATGAGATGGTATTTACTTTTCTACTTTTTACGGTTTTCATCTCAACGGCATTAAATCTTGGATTAATTACTAAAACATGATACATTTTTATATCAAAACGAATGATATCTTTAAAATAATTGTTTATAGTTTTCTTCATTTCATCATAGTAATGCATTAAGAAAAGACGATATTCTTCTGTTTCTTTTCTTATTTTTTTATATACATCAGTTGCTTTTACCATATCAAAGATAGTATCATCATCAGGTATGTAATTTTTAGGATCTTTCAAGATTTTAGCTTCTTCTTTATATAGTGCTTTATAAAGATGGCGATAGTTCTTCCAAAGCTTTTCTTTAAGTCTTTGGGTTTCATTAGAAATTGATGTTTGGAAAAGTAAATTCCAGATTAAAAGATAATCATTTAAATCAAAAGATAAATTCACTGTTTCTCCCCCATTCCATTTCTTTAACAGTATTTATAATAGCATATATTTTTAATATTTTTAACTTTATTTTGTATTTATTTTAAATTAGTCATTAAAAATTAGTAACAACATAATAAACAGCAAAACCTACTGCTACTATTAGAATAAGTGATAAAATAACTCGAAGAATAGTCATAATAACTGGTTCTTTAGTTACTTCATCATCTTCAAAAAAGTCATTATTACTTAAATCCATTGATTTTGTATAAAATGATTCATCTATTTCATCTTTTAGTGGTTTAACTATTTCTTTAGTTGGTTCTGTTTCTTCTTTAATTGGTTCTACAACATCATCTAAATTACTAGTAGCCATCAAATCACTAAGTAGACTAGTTTCTTTTTCTTTATCTAACTCTTCTCTTATTTCTTTAGAAGTAATTGTATTAATTAATTCTTCTAATTCTTCTTCATTTTCAATTGGTTTATGTTTTAATTCTTGTTCTTTAATAAACTTTTGTAAGTCTTCTTCACTACTTTCTAAGATATTATATTTTTCATTTTTTAGTTTTCGCTTTTTTTCAAGTTCATCTTTTTCTCTTGTTTCCCTAGCTTCTCTTAAAGCAGCTTTTAAGTCATAATTACTTCTAACATCTTTATATAGGTAGTTAAAATCATCTAATTCTTTACGTTCTTTTCGCTCTTCTACTAAATCGTAGTCTTTTAAATAACGATAACCTTCTCTTTTATCTTTATTTTCTCTTATTGATGATAATGGTATTGCTTCTATTTTAGAAACATCAGTAAAATTTGTATATGTTTCAAATCCTCCTAGGTCATCATATAAGTTTTCATTTCTTTTAGTCCTACTCATCTTTTGTTCTTCGTTATCATATCTACTTACTCTACTTGCCACTAGTCATCACCTACTCTTATCTAAATTAATAATATCACATCTAATAGATTTTGGAAAGGGTATGAATTGTCAATATATTCTATCTTTTTATTGACACTTATTATATCTGATTGATATATTTGTTTTAAGAAAAGGGGAAAATGATGAAATTGACAAAAAAAGTTTATTCTACTATTAAATATCTATTTATAGTTACTATAACAATCAACATATTTATGTTTAATAGCAATGTACATGCACTCACTTCAACTGATTCAGTTAATTTAGCAGACATAGTCAATGATAATTCATTTGAATATTACAAAACTGTAGATACTATACTTATAACGCAAAAAGATGTTAAATACTTGGATGAAGTTGACTTCTCTAAATTTGAAAATTTAACAAACATTATAGTTAAAGACTGTTATAAACTAGATGGTAGTAAAATTATTCCTAATAAAAAGGTCAATTTATCTATCAATAATAGTGTTCTGGATTTAAGTAAATTTGACATATCTAAATTTGAGAATATTTACACCTCAATAGTGTATAATACTAGTAAAAAAACAATTTCTGATGATAATCTTAAAGCTGGTATAGTAAATTCTGAATATAATATTGATAAAAAATACAATGAAAAACTCAATAAAATTGCTGAAAAAATATATCTAAAATCAAAAAACAAAGCAGATATTATAAAAAATGTTACATTATACGTTGTGAACAATCTTGAGTATGATTACGACGGTACATATGCATCTCTTTCAATAGCAGAATCAATTTTAAAATATAAGATGGGAGTTTGTGCACATTATGCCTATTTAGAAAGTCAACTTTTAAATAAACTTGGTATATTTTCCCTTGATATTAGTGGCTATACTGATTCAAATGATAGATCTAACAGTACACACGCATGGGTTATAGTATATATCAATAATAAATGGTATGGTATTGATCCAACTTGGATAGATGAACCTAAAAAAGTTTTTAAAAATATTTCAAAAAATAATTTGTATTATATGATAGATTTATCAAAAAAAAGTAATACTTTTAGTATCGAACATTACCCAAATTTAACATTATATAATAAGATTCTAAAAAATAATAGAGTTTCTAAAATGTCTATTATAAATAAGAAGTTGATAAATAAAAAAAAGCATAAAAACTATTAAAATTTGATAGAAATATTTTTTCTATGATAAGAGAAATTCTTTGCTATTTACTTGTAAATACTATATAATTTAGTGAGGGAGGGATATTATGGAAGTTAAAGTTAATCGTGATGCTTGTATCGGTTGTGGTGCTTGTGCTGCTATCTGTCCAGATGTTTTCGAAATAGATGATGAAGGACTTAGCAAAGTAGTTTGTCCTAAAGTTAAAGAAGAAAATGTTGATGACGTAAAAGATGCTATTGATTCTTGTCCAACTGGTGCTATTGAAAGTGTTGATACTGATGACAAGAAAAATGAAAAATAAATATTTTTCATAAGAATTCCTGAAGGAATTCATTTTTTTATGTCATTTAATGCTATAAACATAATCGTGATGTAGTATGTTTAAAAGTAATAATATAATTGAAATAGATAAGCCTTGTATGTCTGAGCAAGAATTTATAGAATTTATATTAGAGCGTGACTATAACGAGAATATGTTTAATAAAGATGGAACTCTTGATAAGAATTATAATTCTTCTAAAGTTACTGGTATTATTTCTACTATCTTAGAAATCTACTCTGATGAATTTCTTAATAAACAGTGGTGATATTGTATTTATGGGCATACTTGTAAATCCCATCTTTGTACTTCTTGTGGCTATAAATACAAAAATGAAAGAGTTGAAAATATCTTAGAAACTGCTTATGCCTGTTGTTTTTATTATTCCTAAAGAATTGATATTTTATTTGAGGTTATTAGAGATACTATCTACTCTATTCTTAACTTCTCACTAATAAATAATAAGAAAAGTCTGTGTTTTGATTTTCTAATTTCTTCAAGTTAAATTTTATTGCTTTGACTCCTTTTACTATTCATTTAAATCTATTCCATCAATACTTGTTTCATAAATCCATTGCTTTAAATCAGTATTATCGCCTGATTCATAAAATTTAATCAATTTTTCAAAAAATGTTGGCTGATTTTCTTGTGAAATGGTTATAATTCCACATCCATTATCTATCATTATTTTATTAGCAAATAGCATACCAACTCTTTTATTGCCATCAATAAACATTTGTTTTCTCATAATCCATAGCATTATTTCTATTGCTATCTCAGTTTTAGTTTTTTCAGGTTGAGTAAGTAAATTTTCTAATTCTTCCTTTATTTGACTTTCAATAGGAAATTGTGGTTTTCAAGAAGTTCCACCAATATTAACAGGTGTTGTTCTTAATCTACCTAAATTTTGTTCTAAAACCAATTTATCACAGGTTAATTTGTGTAAATGACATAATGCTTTAAAAGCATAATCTATACCATCAGTTTCAAGTATAAATTGCCAAGAATATTTTAAATTGTTGATAGCAATAATTTTATCAACTGTTAATCCATTAACAATGCCACCATCATAAATAGCTTGTGTTTTAGAATATGTTACACCAATACCTTCAAGATTAGCACTTTTCCAAATATAATCTACAATGTTCCTTTTAGCAACAAATACATTCTGTTTCCTCGTTAAATTAAATTTATTTTCCATATTCTATTCCTCCATTTCTATTTTTGGTGACGGCAATGACGGATATTTATGTGTGGAATACACCAATTTTTTCGCATTAGTTGTATCATATATGGGGCATTTTGTCTATTTTCCATCAAAATCACAGCAAAAAATAGGAAATTCTTTTCGCAACAAATTTATGATAAACTACCATTAGAATAGGTAGTTGATAAATAAGTGTAAGTATGATAAATGTGTACCTTTTAATATATATTATTGATACGAGATTATTATCTGTTATTTTTGTGGTTATGTATTTTTTATATCAACATCTATTCATAATAATATTTTAAGTATGACTTTCTTATTATACAAAAATAAAAGATAGGAATACTATCTTTTAAATTAATTATCTGCCAAAACTAGATTTCTTTTCTAATTCTACTGGTTTAGCACACCCACCAACAATATATAAACTCATTGAATATGTATTAAAACTATCCTCTGCTTGTGGTTCACCTTGAAATCTTACAACATCGAAATCAGCTGGCAGTTGATACTTTTGTGATTCAGATATTTCATCAGGTAAACCTCCATTAAAGCCATTATTTCTCCAAGAAGTACATGTTAATGTTTTTGCTTCATATACTTCAAATGGTAAATCAAAATCCTCACTTACTTGTAAAATAAATTCTGGGTTTCCTACTTGCTGATCAGCTCTTGCAACAAATTTTCCTTTCCTATATTCTTCAGGTAGATTGTCAAAAGATGTTAAAAACCTCATTTGTAAATCTGGATTTTTTTCTTTTAAAGAAATAAAGAAAGATTTCATTAATTTTTCATAAGCCTGTGCTTGCTCTTTAGTAATTTCTGTCACTTCAAAGACCTCCTTTAATCACTACATTTTAATTATATCATAAAGTGATTTAAAATACTATAGAGCTTTTTGACAGCAAAAAATAGTAAATTCTTTTCGCAACAAATTTATGATAAACTACCATTAGAATAGGTAGTTGATAAATAAGTGTAAGTATGATAAATGTGTACCTTTTAATATATATTATTGATACGAGATTATTATCTGTTATTTTTGTGGTTATGTATTTTTTATATCAACATCTATTCGTAATAATATTAAAACGACTAGTTATTTAGTCGCTTTTTTTTTGAAGGGCAAAAACTTTTGCTACTTCTTTTTTAGTTAAAGGACGATACTCACCACTCTTTAAACCATCTAAATTAAAGAAATAAACTTGTTCTCTAGTAAGTTTGATAACATCAAATCCAACTTCATTTAACATTCTTTTAACTTGGTGATTAATGCCCTCATGAATTGTTAATTCAACAAAAGAAGTATTATTCTTATAATCAACTTTTTTTACTTTTGCTCTTGTACATTTAACTTTCTTACCATCTAGTAAAATTCCACTCTTAAGCTTAGCGATGGCATCTCCTCTTACTATACCTTTTACTTTGGCAAGATATACTTTCTCAACTTCCTTATTAGGATGCATTAAAAGATTAGCAAAATCACCATCATTAGTTAATAGTAATAATCCGGTAGTATCATAATCAAGACGACCAACAGGATAAATTCTTTTATTAGTAGGAATTAAATCTGTAACAGTCTTTCTATTCTTATCATCACTAACACTAGTTATTACACCTCTTGGTTTATTAAGTAGGAAGTAAACTTTTTCTTCTTTAGTTAAAATTTCCCCATCTACTTCTATTCGTTCTTTACCAGTAACTTTATACCCCAGTTCTCTAATAATTTTACCATCAACACTAACTCTACCTGCTAGCATTAACTCTTCTGCTTTTCTTCTTGAAGTGATACCACTTGCTGCGATAACTTTTTGTAATCGTTCCATAAAGCTCAACTCCTTAGCTCACTTATTATAACATAATAAACTTTTTTATTAAACAAGAAATTAACTATCTAACTAATAAATAACCAACATAAGCAAAGTAGAAAACTAGTAAGACTATTCCTCGTTGCTTTGTAACTTTGTGATCTTTTAGAGTAAAGCCATATACTAGTAAACCAGCTGCAAACATAACAAGCATATCAATTAGTGAAGTAAAGCTAATTGTTAAGCTATTAACAGTAGCAGATAAACCTAGTATTAAGAAAATATTAAAGATATTTGAACCAATAACATTTCCAATAGCAAGGTCACTTTCACCTTTTTTAACAGCTACAACACTAGTTACTAATTCAGGAAGAGAAGTACCAACTGCTACGATAGTAAGAGCAATAACACTATCACTTAAACCAATTATCTTAGCAATATCAGTAGCACTATTTACAACTAATTCACCACCGCCAATAATAGCAATTAATCCAATAATAATAAATAATATCTTTTTGAAAGTTACTTTTTCTTTTGGTTTTTCCTGTTTTTTTATTTCTTTCTTAGTATCCATTATTAATGAATAAACATAAACGCCTAAAAAGCAAAGTAATAAAAGACCATCTACTCTATTAATAATACCAGCTTCTGCTTTTAGATTAAAAGTTCCAAAACTAATAATTAGTAATGCAAAGTAAGAAATAAGTAGATAAAAGTAATCTCTTTCTACTACCTTTTTTTTGCAGTGAAGCGTTCCAAATAAACTAGCTCCTCCTAAAACAAGTAACATATTACAAATATTAGAACCAACAACATTTCCTACTGAAATAGCACTATTTCCTTTAAAAGCAGCTACTAAACTAACAGCAAGCTCTGGGGCACTAGTACCAAAAGCAACAATAGTAAGACCAATAATTAGACTTGGTATTCCAAATGCTTTGGCTAAACTACTACAGCCATCAACAAAAGCATCTGCTCCTTTTACTAAAAGTGTAAAACCAATTATTAATAAAATTATTTCTAAAAAAATCATATTAAATCCCTTTCTACCCAAAAAGACTTGCTATTAACAAGTCTTTATTAACTCTGACTTACTTCTATTCTTAATTTAGCTTTAAATACTTTTCCACCAACATCGCCATTGACACTCGGATTAAGCCAAGCTCTTAAAACAAAGTTAGCAGTTTCACCACGTTTTAAGCTACCATCATAAATCTTTCTACTAGTTAAGTTAGTAGCAGCACCTTTAGTACCGTTAGTTTCTAAGCTATATCTAACAAAATTATCACTAAGTCTAGACTGCCCAGATGATAATGTATCATCATCTAAGTAAATACTATAACTTCCAGTAAATTGTCCTGTATTTGAAACCGTAAATTTTAAACCATCTTGACTAAGTCCAGTAGTATCACTCATAAACTCTGCACTACTAACAGAAAGTGAATTATTTTCTGCTAAAGTAAATTTAAAAGTACCAACACGCATAGTTTGAACTTTAGAACCGTTAACTGTTTGCGTAAGCCAAGCATAAGTTATACCTAGTCCTAAAGCAATTACTGCCATTATGATAACAGCTATTAATAATTTATTTCTTTTATTAGTTAACTCTTCCATTTAGACACACCCTCTATCTAGTATCAGTATAACAACTTATTGTTATCAAAATTAATAATATGCTATATAAGCATATTATTTCATTTCTACTAATGACAACTTTTTACCTTCGTGTGCAAATGTTAAAGTTGCCTTATTTTGATAATCATTTTCTTCAGTATAAGTCCAAGATACTGTCACTTGATAAGCATTAGTATCAGTTTTTTGATTAAGAGTAAAACTTACATTTTGAATATCTTCCACAGTAACATCTCGAACAGTAGGAAGAGACTGACGTCTTCCTCCATACATATTATTTTCAACATATTTATAGATAGTGTCTTCTGCTTTTTCTAAAAAGTTAGTTTTAGCATCAGTATGAATAAAATCAACTCCACCAACATCAGTATTAGCAACTTTATCACTTAAAGTATAAAAGTCTAGTATGAATAATTTAGTAATTGATTTAAGATAAGCCTCTTCATCTACACTATCACTATTTAAAATAGTAGCAAGATTAGCAAATTCTTTCTTGTAAGCTTTACTTTTATTTGACTTTAAGGTATAACCATATTCTTTTATTTCATTTAAAACAGTTGCTTTCTTAATTGTGACTTTTGAAGTATTAGTCATTTCGTAAAAGACGAAGCCACCAACAGCTGCTACTATAACAATAAGTAAGATGATTAAAAATCTTTTAACTTTCTTCTTTAGTTTCATTTGCTAACCTCCTTACTTACTGCACTTTCGTTTTTATTAGGATTTAGTAAATCAAAGACGATTATATCATTAGAAACATCTAAAAGTTTTTCAGCATAATCAGAATTTTCTTTAATATAATTTTCACCTATTACTTCATCTTTTAAAGACATATATTCACCCTTCTGGCTATTGTAATATACTTTATTAGTTAACCAGTTACCATTAGGGAATACTACTATATTATTATCTTTAATTTCAAAAATATCATGACCTAGAGAATACTTATTATAAAAACCTAACATATTACTGATAGTTGGTTGTACATCATACATTCCCATAATATCATCTACTTGTTTAGCCTTGATTGTATCATCTTTAGTCCAAATAAGTAATGGAACTTTTCTATTTAATTCATAATGATAACTATTAAATTCTTGGTAAGTTGGATCATCTTTTGATTTAACACTATCAGTTGTCATATCATAGTTTAGCATTTTAACATAATCAGCTTTTGGAAGTCTTGCATCGTGATCACCATAAAGCATCACAACTGTATTTTCAAGTAAACCAGCTGCATCTAATTCTGTAAAGAATTCGCCTAAAGCAGCATCTGCATAATGAACTGATTTAAAGTAGTTACCTAGTTTTGTTCCTTCTAGATATGGATGTTCAACTGTTGAGGTAGTACCATCTTCATTAGTAACTTTCTCATTCATTGTAACTTTAAATTCACCATATTTAGTAACATCAGAGAATGGTGTATGATTTGATAAAGAAATAACTATTCCATAAAACTTATCATGTTCTTCATTAATCTTTTTTAATTTTTCAACAGACTGTTTGAAGAATGATTTATCAGATAGACCTAATCCAATCATTTCTTCGCCTTCTGTTTTATAAGTTTCCTTACTATAGAATTTTTCATAACCTAATGATTCATGCATAGCACGTCTATTCCAGAAATCAGCATTATTAGCATGCATACTGAAAGTATAATAGCCTTTTTCTTTCATAAATTTTGGAGTACCATTATAAGTTCTATCAAAATAACTCACGAAAGCAGTACCATTTTGGGTAGGCATTAAACTAGTATTGAAAGTTAACTCCGTATCAGAACTAGTACCAACACTTACTTGAGAATAAAAGTTAGAGAAGAATAACCCTTCTTTTATCAATTTATTCATATTAGGCGTTACTTCTTCGCCATTAAAAGTTTGATTAAGTGCTACATCTTGGAAACTTTCAGCATGAATAACAATAACATTTTTTCCTTCTAATATTCCTGTATATTCATTTTTATAATCTCTAGTATCACTTTTATCTTTAAAGTATTCATCAAAGTTTTTCTTGGCATTATCATACCCAAACATCGCACTTATCTTTGGTTGTAAGCTTTTAACAACGTCATTTCCTTGATATAGATAAATACCAAAACGCATAACGATATATTCTCTATTCCATTGCTTAACAAATCTTCCAATTTCAAGACCTGATAAAGTAATAGTAAACACTACCATAGTAGCAGCACCTACTATTAAGGTATGAAGCCATTTATTTTTTCTTTCCTCTTTACTATATCGATTAAACTTACCTTGCTTAAGTAAGCGATGATAAGTAAAGACAAAATATAAAAATGGTATTAAGTAAAGTAAGTCTTTAAGTTGTAAGACATTTTCTACAACAGCATCTGATACTGGTGCAATAAACTGTGTAAGTGATAACATTGAAGCACTAGCAAATGATGTATAGAAAGTATAATATATCGAGTTAATCATACAAATAGCGGTAAAGAAAATACTAGCTATTAATAAATAGGTATATCTTTTCTTTCCTTTAAATAAGTAAGAAAAAGAACCTACAATAGTAACAATACCAATATCAGCTAGAATTGGTTTGATTGCTAAATAGTTTTCCATTGTATGCATCGTAAAGAAACGAAGCATTGTAGAGTTAACTACACAAATAACAATGAAAGTTAAGAAAAGCGTATTTTCTTTGAAGTATTTTTTAATAAGCTTTTCATCTTTTACTCTTTTTAAGTATTTCTTTCCCCGTTTTAGTTGTTTATTAATTTTTTCCTTCATAAAATAAACCTCACTTCTCATACATTATAGCACTAGCGTCTTGTTTTTTCAATTTTCTTACGGCTAGCTTTACACTTTGATAGATTATATTTAGATAAAATACAACTTGACTTACTGCTACTAAAACGTATAATTCATCATGTTTATAGATTTTAGCAGGAGAAATTAAAGATACTTTTAAGTTAAGACAGTTGGTTGTAAAGAGTACAAATAAATATAAGTGAAAACCACATATAAGGTAATTAACTACCTTTTCTTTATTAGTTAATTTTTTAGAAATAATGGTATATATGAAAAAGAGAAAACTTATTAAAACAGTAATTATATAAAAGATTATATTAGGAAAATAAAATGAATAAATTATTCCTTTCATAATTGTTTCTAAAACATAAGTTATATCACTTCCAAAAAGAAAAAGACTGAAACTTGTAATAAACAAAAGAAGGAATGGTATAAAGATAGAAACTATTTTATTTTTATATTTTAAATTAAATAGCAAAAAAAGAAATATTAATATAAAGATTAAAGCTTCTTCAATTGTTAAAAAGGAAGAAAAGTTAAGTTTCATAAACAAACTGACTTTATCCATAAAATTCAAATCCATATTATTCCCTCCTTATTCATTTGTTTGTTCAAAGATATATACACTTTGTTTTGTTAAATCGTCATGTGTGCAAGTTATTAGTGTTAATGTTTTTTTATTATAATTTCTATAAATAGCAATCTTTCCTGTCTTTTCAACTTGATAGGTTTTAACCAAAGTATAATAATAAGCTTTTGCTTGATAACTAACAGTTGCTTGATCTCCTAGTTCTAGTTTATAAAGTGGTTCAAAAAAAGAAATAGGTGCATCTCCAGAATGAGCCATTAAGATGAAGTTTCCATTCTTAACATCTGGATAATCAGCTTCTTCTGCAATAGCAATATTATATTCGATATTATTATATCTTGATTCTTTTTTTACAAATCCTCGTTTAAATCTTATCTTAGGAATTGATAATTGACCGACATAGGTATAAGATACTGGTTTTGACGTTTGAGTATTATTTGGTGTTGATGGAGTATTATTCTGTTGATTATCTTTCTGTTCAATATCTTTTGTTTCAACATTTTGAATAGTATCATTATCTTCATTGATATCATCTTGATATATAGCTAATTTCATTTCATCAAATACTTTATTTTTTAAAGTTTTAAAAGGAACAGAAACTACTACTCCTATTCCTATTAAAAGGAAGAAAAGACCAACTAGAAGAAGTTGGTCTTTTTTATTAATTTTTCTTCTTTTTTTCATCAGAAGTTTTATTAGCTACTACAATGAAGACAATACCAACAATAATTACGGCTGCTCCAATTCCATAAACATAGTTTATACTAGCTTTAGTATTTGGAACATCAATTTCTTTAGTGTTTTCTAAAACAATTTCTGTTGTTTCATCTTTTTTGATTTCGAATTCATAAGTTGTCTTTTCAGCACTATAACCGTCTGGAATTGTTGTTTCTGTTACAGTATATTTTCCTACTGGTAAAATTAATGTTTTAGCTTCATCTGTAGTTGTAATAGTATCAACAGTGTTTCCTTCACTATCTACAACAGTTAAGACTGCTCCACTAATTTGTTTACCAGTTCCAGCTTCGACTTTCTTGAATATTCCTTCACCTAAATCAATTTCATATTTCAAGTCTAGTTTGACACTTTGTTTTTCGTTATTGATAACACCTAATACTGTTTTTTGAACATTAGAATCATCTGGTTTATAGAAGAAAGCATCTTTTTTACTAAATGTACCTTCTACATTAACATTAACTCCTACTTCACCTTTAGCAGGAATAGCTGATTTTGGAATAAAGATTTTGAATGATTCTCCTTTTCCAAATGTTGTTTGTTCAACTCCAGTAGTATTTACTACTTTCACATTAGAATCAGTAACTGATACAGTATAACTTGAAAAGCTACTTGCTGTACTTGTTGGTGTAATTTCATTAGTCATTAAACCATCACTTGTTAAAGTATAAGTTATTTTATCAGTAGTTGGTAATGAAATATTAGCATTAGTTGTTTCTCCTTTATAAGCAACGGCGCCATCAACTAATTTTTTAATTTCGTTAGCATATTTACTAGCATTGATATCTTTTTTATCTTGTGCTGTTAAGTTATTGTAGAATTTATAATCACCATTATCATCATATTTATATTTGCCATCTTCATCTACAGTAACACCACTAGCTACTGTTCCTTTAGCAGTATAATCTTTATCATCATCACAACCATTTACTTTATCAATATACCACCAAATAGCAATTTGTGTTAAGTATTCATGTAATTGTGAAGAAGTACAACTTCCACTGCTTATACAAGATGCTCCTGTTGTTGTAAATTTATCGTTATCTAAGATATAAACAATTCCAGGATATGTAGATAATACTGATGCATCTTTTGTATAGTTAACACTTGATTTCATTTCTTTATTGTGTTCTATACAATATAAATCAGCAAGTGTACCATTGTAACTAGCTTGGAAACTATGAATAATATCAATTGTTCCTATTTCACGTAGCACTTTACAAGCAGGAGATGAACTATTATCTTTACAAGCGGAACTTGGACTTGTACCAGTTCTACTTGTGAAAGTATTTGGAAGTGATTGTAATAATGCTGCATAAGAACTTTTTCCATAAACAACAAAGCCTATAATTGTAATTAATAGCAATGCTATTATTGAAACAATTCCAATTGTCTTAACATTTTTCTTAGCTTTTTCAAACTCGACATCAGATTTTGACTGTTTTATTACTCTCTTTCGCGTACCTTTAGTACCCATATGTCTCACCTTACCTTTATAGATAAAGTATAGCAAAGAAAAATATCTTTTTCAAGATATTTCAAAAATTAGGTCTAAATTGATATTGTCAATTTTTTTAATAGTGTAAAGCTTCATAAGAACATCACCTGGTGCTATTTTATCCCCTATTTTTCTTTCAATATAGACACCTGCGTTATAATCAATTTTTTCGTCTTTAGTAGTTCTTAATGCTCCTAGTTGATAGGATAATTTTGCCACTTCTAAAGCATGTATTTTTTTAATAGTACCAGGTTTGTTTGCTCTTATAATAATTGGTTTTTCTTCTTCTTTTAGATTTTGTAAATCACCATGTTGATAAATTACAAATTCTTCGAATTTTTTATAGGCTTTACCACTTTCGATAGAGTTAATTGCTTCATCTTTGGCTTTTTCTAAGGAAATATTCTTAGCAAGAGAAATTAATTTAGCTGCTATTAAAATACATTCATCATATAGAGCTTCTTTTTCTAAGCCTTTTAAGACTTTAATTGCTTCAATGACTTCTAATTTATTACCAATAGCTTTTCCTAGTGGCATAGACATATCAGAGTAGATAAGACTTACTTCTCTTTTATAGTGATTACCTATTTTAACTAGTAACTCACCAAGCTTTTCAGCTTCTTCTTTCGTTTTTAGTAAGGCTCCTTCACCAACTTTTACATCTATAACGATTTTTTCGGCTCCTCCTGCTATTTTCTTACTCATAATACTACTAGCAATTAAGGGAATACTCTCAGTCGTGGACGTTGCATCTCTTAAAGCATAAACTTTTTTATCAAGTGGAGTTAAATTTTTAGTTTGTGAGGTTATAACAAGTCCGATTTCTTTAGCTTGTTTTTCAATTTCTTCTGTTGTTAAAGATACTTTTAAATTAGGTATACTTTCTAATTTATCAATAGTACCCCCTGTAAAGCCTAAACCTCTACCACTCATTTTTATAAAAGGAATACCACAACTAGCAACGATGGGACCAACTACTAAAGTAGTTTTATCCCCTACACCACCAGTCGAATGCTTATCAACTTTGACTCCTTCGATAAAAGATAAATCTAACATATCACCACTATGTAAAAATAAATCAGTTACAATAAATGTTTCTTTATCAGTCATTCCATTAAGACAAATAGCCATTAAAAAGGCACTCATCTGATAATCTTCTACTGTTCCATTTAAATAACCAAGAAATATTTCTTCCAGTTCCTCTTTAGAGAGTTCTTCTTTATTTTTCTTCTTTTCAATAATTTCCTTTATCATTCTATCACCTATTATAATTATAGGTTTAGAAAAACTTTATCGTCAATTACTAACTTAGTTTTTTTTCAATTAAAGAAGCACATCTTTTCGGATTAGTGATTAAAAATTCATAAGTTTTTTTATTATTACGAACTTCTTTAATAAATTCGACTTCTTCTTTAGACATTTTAGTCTTTTCTTCTAAGACTTCTACAGTCTCTTCTCTTCCTAATAGATAATCAAGTCCAACATTAAAGACATCAGCAAGAGCTAGTAAAGTTTCAAGAGTAGGAACTCGTGCTGCATTTTCATAGCAACAAATACTAACTTTAGTAACGTTTATTAATTTTCCCAATTCTTCTTGCGTTAGATTCTTTTCTAGTCTTAATTCTTTAATTCTTTTTGCCAATAGCATTCTTACCACCTCAAGTATTTATTATATACTAGTTAAAAAGAATTTTTCTTTCAAGTTTACAAATAATTAACTCTTCTTCAATTACAATATCTGGAAATTATCAATTATCAAATATCAGTATTTTTGACATCTTCTATTTTTTTACTAGATAGAAATGTTAATCTTTCTGCTACTACTTCTAATTGACTTCTTCTTCCGGCTTCTGTTTCAATCACTCGTGATTGCAAACGACCTTTAATACCAACGATATCGCCGGTATGGCAATACTCTTTAGCAATCGCTGCTTTTTCATCCCATAAAATGCAAGAAACAAAATCAGTTTCATACAAACCGTCCATATTCTTAAAACTTCTTGGAACAGCTAGAGTTAAATTACCAATCTTTTTACCAGTCTCGGTCTTGTTAATTCTAATTTCATTAGCAAGTCTACCGACTAAAACTAGTTCATTAAGCATATGACTCCTCCTTTCTTGACTGGTACTCTAACATAAGTGAAAAGTAAAATGCAAACAGGGAATTTTGCATTTTCAGCCCTATTTTTGGCCGAATTTAGCGTTTTCAGTAGCTGAATTTGCAAAATTCAGGAAAATTTATGCCTGAAAATGCAAAAAAGGGAAATCTTAAAAAAATTTAAAGATTTCTCTTAATTAACTGATTTAGTTCTACGGCATATTCCATTGGTAGTTCTTCTCTGAACTCTTCTAAGAAGCCTAGAACTATTAATTCTTCACATTTTTCCTTTGGAATACCCTTACTCATTAGATAAAATAAGTTATCATCACTTATTTTGGAAACAGTTGCTTCATGTTCTAACACTGATTCGTTATTTTCTAAAATATTAGTAGGAATCGTATCACTCTTACTCAACTCATCAAGTATTAAAGTATCACATTTAATCATAGCATCAGAGTTAAGAGCATCTTTTCCAATTCTAACTTTTCCGCGATAAGTAGCATTTCCACCATTTCTAGCAATACTCTTAGAAATGATATTACTCTTAGTATTTTTTCCTAGATGAATCATTCCTGCTCCCGTATCTTGGTCTTGATTAGAACTTGCTAGAGAAATAGTAACACATGTTCCTTTGCTATTATCTCCTTTTAAGACACAACAAGGATATTTCATTGTAAGTTTACTACCAATATTACCATCAATCCATTCCATTGTTCCATTAGTATCAACTAAAGCTCTTTTAGTAACTAAGTTATAAACATTAGGAGCCCAGTTTTGAATAGTGGTATAACGGCACTTACTATTTTTTCCAACATAAATTTCCACTACCGCAGCATGAAGGGAATCTTCACTATAAGTAGGAGCAGTACAGCCTTCAATATAATGTAAATCACTATCATCATCAACGATAATTAGAGTTCGCTCAAACTGTCCCATATTCTTACTGTTGATACGAAAATAACTCTGAAGTGGTCTATCTAGTTTAGTATGTGGAGGAATATAGATGAAACTTCCACCAGAAAATACACTACTATTTAAAGCGGCATATTTATTCTCTTTATAAGAAACTATCTTACCAAAATACTTTTCAGCAATATCTTTATGATTTTTTAAAGCATCTTCAATAGAAGTAAAGATAATATTTTTAGATTCTAATTCATCTAACATTTTATGATAAATAACTTCACTTTCATATTGAACACCCATACCACCCATATGTTGTTCACTCTCAAGAACCCCTAAGTTTTCAAGTTCTTCTTTAACTGGTTTTAACACTTGATTCCAATCATTTCTTAAAGTATCGTCTTGTGATTTATAATAAGTTATTTTATCAAAATCAAGTTTAAAGTCTGGTCCAAATGGAAGTTTATCACTCATGTTTTCAAACTGTTCAAAGGCTTTTAAACGATATTCTCTTACCCAGTCATCTTCTCCTTTATAATTAGAGATAGTGATAATATTATTTTTAGATAAACCCTTCACTTCCATTTTTTCACCTTCTGTCTATTTTTAATACTATTTTTTAAATAAGCATTGATTTCTTCTTTTCTTGCTGTTTCTCTTTTAATTATACCAATCATCTTAAATGGTTGTTTTAAATCTACTAATCGATTAATAGCTATATCAACTCTATCTTTAAAGAAGTAAGAGGAATTTAAAATATAATTTTCAATTTCTTTTAATTCTACGCTATCTTTAGCAAATAATTCTTTTCCTTTAGCACTAGTTAGTAAATAACAAGGTCCAGTTACATCTATATTATTAAGTAACTTAACCTTAGTACCATAATCTTCACCATCAGCAGTATCATTAGAATATGGAACTCGTTTATAAGTAGGATATTCTTCTTTTGTTATTATATTATAGAAAGAATCATCTTGTTGATAGACAAAAACATAAGAAAGAGGATCCATTAGTTCTACTCCTCTATCTTTATCACATCTTTTTAGTTCTGCTAAATATAAGTTTTTAGTATCAATTTTTTCTTCCATTATAGTCTCTCCAATATTTTTTCGATAGTATCTTTTGGTAATAGTGCACATTTTTTTCTATTAGGTTGCATTGCAACAGAGTCATAGATAACTAAGTCTTCAAGTAGTTCTTTATCATATTCTTCTTCGTTAATCATCTTTTGATAATTTTCCAATATTTTTCTTACTTCTTCCACATTTTTTCCTTCTATCCTTTGTAAGAATAAGGATGTTGCAGAAGTAGAAATTGCACAAGCTTCACCATCAAAATTAGCTTCTTTTATTTTACCATCTTCTATTTTTAGTTCGATATCAATATTATCAATACAACTTTCATTATTAGTATTTGCTACTAAATAACCAGCTTCTTTTTTAAGTCCCTTATGATAAGGATGTTCATAATTTTCTACAATCATTTCTCTTCTTAATTCTTGATCTATTTCCATATTTTTCACCTACAATACTATTTTATATAAGTCTTCACTGTTTTTTAAGGCTTCAATTAATTTATCAATTTCTTCTTTTGTGTTATAAAAATATAAACTTACACGACAAGTGTTTTTAATATTGATTTCTTCTTTTAATACTTTAGCACAATGATTACCGGCTCTTACACAGATGTTATAATGGTCAAGATATAAAGCGGTATCTTGACTAAATATACCTGATAAGTTGAAAGCAGTCATTCCACCTTTACTAGTTGTATTATAAAGAATAACTTTATCTATTTCTTGTAATCTTTTGATTAAATATTTTTTTAATTCTAGTTCATATTTTTCGATATTTTCCATGCCAATTGTTTCAAGATAATCAATTGCTGCTCCTAGGCCAATCACTTCAGCAATTGGGGGAGTACCTGCTTCTAATCTTGTAGGAACACTTTTAAATTCCATATTGCCATCACTATCAAAAGATTGGTTCATGCCACCACCATATTCGATAGGTCGCATTGCTTCTAAATATTCTTTTTTAGCATATAAGACACCTACTCCTGTTGGTCCTAACATCTTATGAGCAGAAAAAGTTAGAAAATCAATGTTATCTTTTAAAACATCCGTCTTTTGATGAGGAACACTTTGCGCACCATCTACAACAAATAAAATATTTTTATCATGACAGAACTTACCTATTTTGTTAATATCACGAACATCACCTATAACATTAGTAACAGCTGCTAGTGAGATAACTTTTGTCTTATTAGTTACATATTTTTCTAAAGTGTCATATTCTAATTCGTGAGTTTCTGATAAAGGAACAAAAACAACTTTTATACTTTTTCTTCTAGCAAGAATTAACCAAGGAAGCACTGCTGAAGCATGCTCTGCTTTACTAATTATCACTTCATCTCCTGCTGATAAATAGTCTTCCATAAAACCAAAGACAACTTTATTTAAAGAATCAGTTGCTCCCATTGTAAAAACTATTTCATCTTCACTACGAGCATTGATAAAGTTTTTAACTTTAGTTCTAACCAGTTCATATTCATCGCTAGCTTTTAGACTTATCTTGTAATCACCACGATGAATATTAGCAGGATAGTTATAGTAATAATCATTCATCTTTTCAATAACGCTTTTAGGTTTTAATGTAGTAGCGCCATTATCAAAATAAATTATTCCTGTGTTTAGAATAGGAAAGTCTTCTCTATTCATAAATAAAACACCTCCTAACTAATTATGTTTTTAATATTAGTATTTATTAATTCAATATAATCAGCACTAGTTGCATCATTTAATAAAAATGATTGTAATAGTAATCTATTATTTTCCTTAGTACCTATTCCTTTAGTATTTAAGTAGAAGAGAATATCACTAGGAAAAGGTCCAATATAAGCAGAATGATTTGCTACTACATCAAATTCATCAATATAAAGATTGGGATTTATCTGTGCTTTTGCTAAATCAAAAGGATGAATCATACTATCTTGATTACAAGTACAATTTTTTATTCCTTTAGGGATAACTCCATCGATATTGAAGGTTAATTCGCCGTTTTTATAACTTACGCCATGACAGATAATATTACTCTTTGTGTTACTATCATCATGATAAATGACAACGTTATTTAATACTTTTGTTGAAGTAATTGAACTTAAACAAAGGTTTATTTCTCCTTCATTTAGTAAATGTACTTCTATTTTGGCTGATAAGTTGTTTATTAGAAAATAACAATTAACTTTAGCTTTAACTAGTAATTTACAAGTGACATTTTCTTTAATGTTAAAATAAACAGCTCTATCACTATTAAATATATAACTACAATCACTAGTAATATCTATATATTCTTTTTCATCCTGTAATATTTTATTCTCTAGCATTTGTATCACTCATTTCATTTTCCCTAAGATAACCATTATTTTCTATTTCTTTTGCAAATTCAAATGGTCCAGTCTTTACTATTCTTCCATCTAACATTTCGTGAACATAATCTGGGTGAATTAATGATAAGATTCTGCTATAGTGAGTTATGATTAAGATAGCAGTATCAGGGTTTTCTTCTTTATATTTATTAATACTTTCACAAACAATCTTTAAACTATCAACGTCTAGTCCACTATCTAATTCATCTAAAAGAATTAGTTTTGGTTTTAACATCTTTAGTTGTAAGACTTCATTTTTTTTCTTTTCTCCGCCAGAAAATCCTTGATTTACAAAACGATGAATCATTTCTTTATCCATTTTTAATTCTTCTGTTTCTTTATTTAAGTCTTTAATAAATGTATAAAGATTAAGTCTTTCTCCACTTCTTTCGGTAAGGGCTGTTCTAAGTACTTCTCTATTAGTAACTCCAATGATAGTTTTAGGGTCTTGCATTACATAGTATATACCACTTCTTGCAATATAATCGGTTGTTTTATCAAGCATTTCTTCACCGTTAAATTTGATACTTCCCGAATTTACAAGATATTTTTTATCACCCATTATTACTTTGGCAAGAGTACTTTTTCCTACACCATTCGGACCCATTATAGCGTGAATTTCTCCTTCTTTTATATTAAGAGAAAAGTCTTTTAATACCTTCTTACCACTTTCTTTTACATCTACTACTAATTTTTCTATTTCTAACACACAAATCACCTTTCTTTCTTGGCGTTTTTATTATAGCATTATTTTTATATTTTGCATAATATATTGCCAAAATTAGCTAAAAAAAGTACAATTATTTAAAGGGAGTGATTGATAATGAATGATTGTTTATTTTGTAAAATAGTTAAAGGAGAAATTCCATCTTATACTGTTTATGAAGATGAGAAAGTTAAAGTATTTCTTGATATAAATCCTAATAATGATGGACATTTATTAGTAATTCCAAAGGAACATAAAACTAATCTTTATGAAATGGATGATGAGACTTTACTTTATATGCTAAATGTTATTAGAACTAAACTTGCTACTTTATTAAAAGATAAGTTAGCAATTGATGGACTTACTATTTCTCAGAATAATGACTATGGACAAGAAGTAAAGCATTTCCATATTCACGTTATTCCAAGATATAAAAATGATAAATTTCCTCTTAAATCTGATTGTTCTAATGTCGAAGAAATCTATCATAAGTTAGTTGATTAATAGTTTTATATATTAAATGGGGAGTATTTTTAGCAAGAGCTCCTTTTTATTTTGTAATTATTTTATATTTGAAAAAAGTATGTATTTTAAAATTGAAAAATGAAATTTGTATATTTGATGTTTTTATAGATACTTTTAAATGAAAATACACTTTCTCTTTATTCTTAGCTTCACTCAATATGAGTAAATTGTTTATTAAAGATAATTATGTCACCATTGGTGTCGCAATTTTTTATCTTTATAGGTGTTATAAATTTTAATATAGCTAAAGTATCAACATAATTTTTTATATCAATTTATTTTTTCAAGGAAAAACACCATACTTTTCCTTGAAAAAATCAAGAAAAACATTCAATATTACTTACTACTTAACATCAACTAACTTATAATATATTTAAAAGATTTTGAAAATAGTTTTTAACTAAATAACCAATTTTTTAGGATATCTCGTATTAATTATTTAAAAAAGAAAGAATAAATAAAATCTAATAAGAAAATTACAATGAAGATATTAGTTAAACTTCTAGGTACTTTAGCAATTAGTTTATCTAAATACTTTTTTGCAATAAACAAAAATATATAACTAGCTAGAGCCCAACCAAGAGAAACTTCTACAGCAATGTATTTTCCATAATTAAATCTAAGACCACTATAGTCCCAAAAAGATTTGTGAAAGAAATATTCAACAATATTACCACCAATCAATTCTAAAATAGTTAAAATAAAAAAGTTTAATAATAATGTTAGTAATATTTTTCCCCATCTTGGCATTTTAAACTTTTTAAAAGTAAAATTCTCTATTAAAAGCATTATCACTATTCCAAACCCATAAACTGGCATATAAGGACCAATAAATGGATTATTAGTTAAACTACCTTTAAGTATTAGATGAAAAACGTTCTCATAAATATAACCAATTATTGAAAAAATAAAAAAATAAGATAAATAATAATACATAATCATCACCAATAATAGTTTTTAATATTATCTTGTTTTTATACTAAAAAAGTAAGTTATCGACCACTTTTTAGGTATTTTATAGTAAAATTGGTCGATAACTAATCATTTTTTTATATTTCAGTCGCAATTTTAATTACATGTTATATAAGAAAAAAGCCTTAGAAACAAAGCTCTAAGGATTTATTACCAAGTACATACGCTTCCTAAAATTATGGCTAATAAGATATATAAAACGATAATGATAACAAAACTATTTCTAGGTCTAGAACATCCACAAGAAGTTGTTACTGGTTGATTATTTGAACAAGACATTTTAACACCTCCCTTTAAAAATTAAATATAGGCACCTATAATAATAACTAGTAAAATAAATAATACTAAAACAATAGCACTTGATGAATTGCAATTACCCATAAATTAATCCTCCTTTTTTTCTAGTGTTCACATTATTTTATGGTAATTTTCAAAATGTGTGATTGTTTAGAAAATTTTTTTAATTACTTTTTACTATTTCCAAAATAATGATAGATATCAGTATCGTTATTTTCATCATCTAAAATATAACCATTATTCTCTGCTATCCTCTTACTAGCTAGATTTTTCTTTTTAATTTTTAATTCTATGTCTTCTAAATCTGAAACATTTTCTATTAAATATGGCGTTATTTCAGCTAATACTTTTTCTCCATAGCCTTCTCCTCTTAAATCTTTATCAATTGCATACCAAATTTCTAATTTACCGACACTTGATAAGTTTAAAGTTCCAACTACTCCAATATTTTGTTTATCTTTTTTTACTACATAAGCCTTATTAGGAGCTATTTTCTCATCTTCTGCTTGATACTTATCTACAAATCTTACAAAATTATGAGAAATATATTCTTGTATAGCTTCGTCCCTATTAAGTTTCATTAATAAACCGTAATGCTTTATCATATTAATTTTTTCTAAATTAAATGTTCTAAGCTTTATCATACTATCAATCCTCTATAAAAATTATAGCACTTTTTTCAGGACTTTTCTTTTCATTTATTGCTTATTTTTTAAAGGTTTGTTATGATTATGTTGCATGTCAATGATAAAAGGAGGAAAAAATATGCAAAAGAAGAAAAACATAGCATTTCTATTACTTATTGTTGCTGTTTGTTTTTTAGTAACAGGATGTGGTAAAAAAGCTGAACTTGAGAAAAACTCAACTATTGTTAAATACGACGGTGGTAAAATTAAAGCTGAAACTTTATATGAAAATTTAAGAGATAAGTATGGTATTAGTATTTTAATCGATATGATTGATCATAGTATCTTAGATAAGAAATATAAAACTACTGATGAAGAAACTACTTATGTAGATAACCAAATAACTAAGATGAAGTCTCAATATAATAATGATGATGATACTTTCTTGGCAGCTATTAAGCAATATCTAGGAGTTGATTCTGTTGATGAACTTCGTGATATGATTGCACTTGAATATAAGAGAAATTTAGCTGTTGAAGATTATATCAAAGATAATATTAAAGATGATGAAATTCAAAAGTATTATGATGAAGAAATTATTGGTGATATGAAAGTAAGACATATCTTAATTAAACCAAAGACTACTTCTGATATGTCTACTGAAGAAAAAGAAGATGCTGAAAAGAAAGCTCTTGAAAAAGCTAAGAAGTTAATTAAACAATTAGATGAAGGAGCAGATTTTGCTAAACTTGCTAAGAAAAATAGTGATGATACAGGTAGTAAATCTGATGGTGGTCTAATCGATTACTTTAATAAAGATAGTGGTATGGACGAAGCTTTCTTAAACGCTTCTATTAATCTTGAAAAAGGAAAATATACAACTGAACCAGTTAAATCAGCTTATGGTTATCATATCATTTTAAAAGTTGATCAAAAGAAAAAAGCATCTTTAAAGAAATCTAAAGATACTATCTTAGAAAAGTTAACTGAAGAAAAATTAAATAATGACGCTACTCTACGTTATGAAACACTTATTGAAGTTAGAAAAAAAGCTAGAGTAGAATTTAAGGATGATTCTTTAAAGAAAGATTATGATGAATATATGGACAAATTAATTGAAAATGCTAAATCAAGCAGTAGTTCATCATCAAGTAGTAATTAATATATTTAAAAGGAATTAGTTAAACGACTAGTTTCTTTTTTACATTAAACAAAAAAAGATAAATTTATACGAGTGTGTAAGAAATTCTGTGTAAATGGAATCTAACCACGATATTTTGAAACCTT
>ENA-OPWR01000410-OPWR01000410.1-human-gut-metagenome-genome-assembly--contig:-NODE-410-length-39269-cov-3.451522_pt1 | contig 39269 bp, 28 predicted proteins | sample MGYA00241507_ERZ502006 | MGnify/ENA primary metagenome ERZ502006 (study PRJEB25962, sample SAMEA2043041) | human gut metagenome | biome: human gut; feature: human-associated habitat; material: faeces...
GCGACGCTGAAAATCTGGGACAACACGACGGCGCCCCACAGCAACGGCATCGCCACGCCCGAACGGGAACCCGAGCCGAACCGGATTGCCGACGTTTCGCAGGCCGTGCTCTACATCTTCCCGGCCGACCCCGCAAAAGCGACGGGGCAGGCCGTCGTGATCTGCCCGGGCGGAGGCTACGTGAAACTGTGCATCGACTACGAAGGGTACGACATGGCCAAGTGGTTCGCCGCCAACGGCATCACGGCCGCCGTACTCAAATACCGCATGCCCAACGGCCACCCCGAGGTGCCGCTGGAGGACGTCGAACAGGCGCTGCGCATCATGATGGGGCTCGAAGCGGGCGCCACCGGGTTCACGGCCGGCAAGGTCGGCATCGTGGGCAGCTCGGCAGGCGGGCACCTCGCGGCCTCGGCCTCAACGCTCGCTGCGACCAAACCCGCCTTCTCGATCCTTTTCTACCCGGTCATCACGGCCGAAAAGAGCAAAGGGCACCAGGGGTCGTTCAACGCCCTGCTGGGCGACGGGCGCAATGCGGAGAGCGACACGTGGTATTCGCTCCAGAACCGCGTGACGGCACATACCCCGCCGACGCTACTGCTGCTTTCGGACGACGACCGTACGGTGCCGCCCGTCAACAGCACCCTCTATTACAACGCCCTCAAGGAGCACGGCGTGAAAGCCTCGATGCACATCTACCCCCCCGGCGGGCACGGCTGGGGCATCCGCGACCACTTCGAATACAAGGAGCAGTGGCAACAGGCAACGCTGGACTGGCTGAAAAAGCTGAACGAAGCATAGAATCCAGCTTCCGTGCTCCTGCGGCAACCCGGCCTGCCCGGCTGCGTGGATGTCGGGATACGACCGGCCACAAGCCGCAAAAGCGCAGGGAGGGAACTCGCGGAAGCCGTAGTGCAGGCGGCCGTCCGGGAATTCGGCCAACAGGTTCGTTCCCGCCGGGAGTCGGATTGGCCTGCGGGGCAATAATCTCCCCACGGAGAAGCGTAACCCCGTTTTTTCAGACCGCGCATTGCCGTTTGACGATTATTGCGTATCTTTGCCGGCAAAATAAGGATTTATGGCAGACAACAGCATTTTGAGCCGTCTCGACGGCCTGAAACTCAAATACGAGGAGACGGGGCAGAAACTCACCGACCCCGAAGTTATCGCCGACGTCAAACAGTTCGTGCAGCTCAACAAGGAGTACAAGGAGCTGAAGCCCATCATCGAGACGAGCGAACGGTACCGCACGGCGGTGAACAACCTGCGCGAGGCGAAGGACATCCTCGCCAACGAAAAGGATGAAGACCTGCGCGAAATGGCCCGCGAGGAGGTGGCGGAACTCGAACCCGCCATCGACCGGCTCGAAGAGGAAATCAAACTGCTGCTCATTCCCAAAGACCCGCAGGACGAGAAGAACGCTATCGTGGAGATACGCGGCGGCACGGGAGGCGACGAGGCGGCCCTCTTCGCCGGCGACTTGCTGCGCATGTACACCAAATATGCGGAAAGCAAAGGCTGGAAATACGAGATAAACAGCGCTTCGGAGGGAAGTTCGGGCGGTTACAAGGAGGTCGTGATGAAGGTCACGGGCGACAACGTTTACGGGACTCTCAAGTACGAATCGGGCGTACACCGCGTGCAGCGCGTGCCGCAGACCGAAACGCAGGGCCGCGTCCACACCTCGGCCGCATCGGTAGCGGTGCTGCCGGAGGCGGAGGAGTTCGACATCGAGCTGAACATGAACGACATCCGCAAGGATACGTTCTGCTCGTCGGGCCCCGGCGGCCAGTCGGTCAATACCACCTACTCGGCCATCCGCCTGACACACATCCCTACGGGCATCGTCGTACAGTGCCAGGACCAGAAGTCGCAGCTCAAGAACTTCGACAAGGCCCTCGAAGAGCTGCGCACGCGCATCTTCAACCTCGAATACCAGAAGTATCTCGACGAGATAGCAGGCAAGCGCAAAACGATGGTTTCGACGGGTGACCGAAGTGCCAAGATACGCACCTACAACTACCCGCAGGGCCGCGTCACCGACCACCGCATCAACTATACGATATACAACCTCTCGTCGTTCATGGACGGCGACATACAGGATGTCATCGACCACCTGATAGTGGCCGAAAATGCGGAGCGTCTGAAAGAGAGCGAACTCTGACGCTCCGGACAAAGGCGGGAACGGCATGACGGTAAAGCGGACGGCGGCGTCCGCTTTTTATCGTTCGGACAGCACGAAAGGGCAGGGAAAGCCGGCCGGGACATGCCCCGCCGAAGCCCGGCCAAAGCCGCCCGCAACGGTTTATTACCGCTTCGGGCACGCTAAAGCGGCACTCGGTACGTTATTTGATAAACTCCAGGCAATTCGCCACGCTATACTCTGGTATGGAATACACCGAAACAGCGACGATAACAACAGCAGTACAGGGAACGGAGAGGTATGCCGGCTTCCTCGACCTCCTCGGACGCACCTTCAACGAACAGAGCCGGCAGGCCGTCATGGAAGCGTTCGAGATGGCCCGCACCGCCCTCGACGGCATGGTGCGCTACGACGGAACTCCGCTGTTCGACCACTCGGTACGCACGGCCGAAATCGTCATCTCCGAAATAGGGCTCGGACGCAATTCCACCATCTCCACCCTGCTGCACGATGTGGCACGACTGGGACTGGCCGATGCCGACGAGATAGAGAAACGGTTCGGCAGTATCCCGGTCAGTATCCTTGAAGGGCTCAACCTCATCTCGAAGGTACACACCAAGGTGTCCATGTCGCAGGCCGACAACTTCCGCGACCTCATCGTCTCCTACTCCACCGACCCGCGCATCATCCTCATCAAGCTGGCCGACCGGCTGGAGGTCATGCGTTCGCTCGCCATGTTCCCCGAAGGGAAACAGCGGAAGAAGAGTTGGGAGAGCATGAACCTCTACGCACAGATAGCCCACAAACTGGGACTCTATTCCATCAAAAGCGAACTGGAGGACATCGCACTGAAATACCTCGAACCGGAAGATTACGCCTACATCAGCCGCAGGCTGGAAGAGACCGCGGCCGAACGCGACGAATTCATCGCAGGATTCGTCGCCCCGATACGGGAAAGGCTCGACGCGCAAGGTATCCAATACCACATCAAGGGACGCACCAAATCGGTCTACTCCATCTGGCGGAAGATGAAACGCACGGGAGTATCTTTCGACGAAGTGTACGACATCTTCGCCATCCGCATCATCGTGGAGTGTCCGACCGAGAGCGAAAAGCAGCTCTGCTGGAGCATCTACTCGATAGTCACGGACTTCTATACCCCCAATCCCGACCGGATGCGGGACTGGATATCCATCCCCAAATCGAACGGCTACGAATCGCTCCACACCACGGTTGTCACCAAAGACGGCCATTGGGTGGAGATACAGATACGCTCGGAACGCATGGACGAGGTGGCCGAACGGGGCATCGCAGCGCACTGGCGTTACAAAGGGGTGCACGGAAGCGGCAGCCGCAACGACGAATGGCTCGCCCGCCTGCGAGAAATCATGGAGGAAAGCACCAACAAAAGCCAGATAGCGAACAAAATCGACACGGAAAGCACCTCGGAGGAGGTCTTCGTCTTCACCCCTGCCGGCGACCTGCGCAAACTGCCCAAGGGAGCCACAGTGCTCGATTTCGCATTCGACATCCACACCCATGTGGGAGCCGCCTGTACCGGTGCGAAGATAGGCGGACGCAACGTCTCCATCAAGGAGGAGTTGCACAACGGCGACATCGTAAACATCATCACCGCCAAAACGCAGAAGCCCAAAGCCGATTGGCTCAATTACGTCGTGACGGCAAAGGCCCGCAACAAAATCAAGGCGTGCCTGCGCGAAGAGGAGGCCAAAGTGGCCCGGTTCGGACGCGAGGAGCTCGAACGCAAACTGAAAAACTGGAAACTCAGCATTCCGATTGACGATGCGGTCATCGCCCTGACCAAATACTACAAATACAAGACGGGAACGGAGTTCTACGGCGCAATAGCCGACGGGACGATAGACATCGCCGATACGAAAGAGGTCATCGCACGCTACCTCGCCGGGGAGCTTTTCGAACCCAAGGCCAAACCGGCACAGCCCGCAGCCAAACCCGCTCCCGAAAAGGAACAGGAGGGCGATGCGCTGGTCATCGACGAGTCCATCCAGGGGCTCGACTACAAACTGGCCAAGTGCTGCAACCCCATTTTCGGCGACGACATCTTCGGATTCACCACCGTCTCGTCCGGCATCACCATCCACCGCAGCGACTGCCCCAACGCCCGCCGGCTGAAGCAGCAGTATCCCTACCGCGTTCTCGAAGCGCGATGGCGGAGCACCGCCGGACGGAACAGTTTTCTGGCTTCGGTGCGCATCGTGGCGGAAGATACGACCGGCATGGTGAACCGGATTACGGAGGTCGTCTCGGGCGAACTGAAAATCAACATCCGCTCCATGAGTCTGAGCCCGATGCGGGACGGCAAGATTGGCGGGACGATAAACATCGAGGTACCCAGCACGGCCGTCGTCGATATGGTGGCGGCCAACCTGATGAGAATAAAAGGGGTAGAGAAGGCTTACCGCGTCACGCAACAGTGACCGCCCCGCCGAAAATCCCGGCATCTTCCCGTATGTTTCCATATCTACGGGAGAATGCTTATTTTTGTTTGCCGTACCGACAGCGTGCGGCAGAAACAAATTATTGAGAATACGGCAACGGTCCGACCGCTACCCGGCGAGGCATAACACTCCCCGGGTACGGACCGAAACGGCCGAAGACATGACATTAACTTTACCGAAACCGACATCGCCTTATGTGTGGAATAGTAGGATACGTGGGAAGCAAGGACGCTTACCCCATACTGATAAAGGGGCTCCACCGGCTCGAATACCGCGGGTACGACAGTGCCGGCATCGCACTGATAAATCCGGCGGGAAAGCTCAACGTCTACAAATCGAAAGGAAAGGTAGCCGAACTCGAACACTTCGTGGAGGACAAGGATACTTCCGGTACGATAGGCATCGCCCATACGCGCTGGGCCACGCACGGAGAGCCCAACGACGTGAACGCCCATCCCCACTATTCGGAGAACGGCTCGATAGCGCTCATTCACAACGGCATCATCGAAAACTACGGGGTACTGAAAGCCATGCTCGCGGAGAAAGGCTACACCTTCCGCAGCGAAACTGACACCGAGGTACTCGTACAGTTCATCGAATACCTGCACACGGAGAACCGGTGCACGCTGTTCGAGGCGGTACAGGCGGCACTGAACCAGGTCATCGGAGCCTATGCCATCGCAGTGCTCGACCGCACCAACAATGATGAAATAATCGCGGCACGCAAGAGCAGCCCGCTCGTGGTAGGCATCGGCGAAGGCGAATACTTCCTCGCCTCGGACGCCACGCCGATTGTGGAGTACGTGAAGGACGTGGTGTATCTCAACGACGGCGAAATTGCGGTCATCAATCGCCACAAACCGCTCAAAGTAGTGAATCTCAACAATATCGAATCAAAAATCGATATCCGCAAGCTGGAGATGAACATCTCGGAGCTCGAAAAGGGCGGTTACCCGCACTTCATGCTCAAGGAAATCTTCGAACAGCCGCGTACCATTACCGACTGCATCCGGGGCCGCATCAACGTGGAGGGCACGAACGTGGTGCTGTCGGGCATCCTCGACAACAAGGAGCGGTTCCTCAATGCCCGGAGAATCATCTTCGTGGCGTGCGGTACGTCGTGGCACGCGGGCCTCATCGGCGAATACCTCTTCGAAGACCTCTGCGGCATCGAGGTAAAGGTCGAATATGCGTCGGAATTCCGCTACCGGAATCCGGTCATCCATTCCGACGACGTGGTGATAGCCATCTCGCAGTCCGGAGAAACGGCAGATACGCTGGCCGCCATCGAGCTGGCCAAAAGCAAGGGGGCTTTCGTCTACGGCATATGCAACGTGGTCGGCTCTTCGATAGCCCGTGCGACACACTCCGGAACCTACATCCACGTCGGACCGGAGATAGGCGTAGCCTCCACCAAAGCTTTTACCGGACAGGTCACCGTACTGGTCATGATGGCGATGATGCTGGCCAAGATGAAAGGACTCATCGACGAGGAGAAGTATCGGGAAGTGCTGCGCGGTCTGATAACCATGCCCGACAATATCAAGGAGGTACTCGACCAGCACGAACACATCCAATCGGTGGCTTCGATATTCACCTATGCCCGTAACTTCCTCTACCTCGGTCGAGGCTGCAACTATCCCACGGCCATGGAGGGGGCACTGAAACTGAAGGAGATTTCCTACATCCATGCGGAGGGGTGCCCCGCCGCCGAGATGAAGCACGGCACCATCGCGCTCATCGACCAAGAGATGCCCACCATCGTCATCGCGACCAACGGCAGCGTGTACGAAAAGACCATCAGCAATATCCAGGAGATAAAGGCACGCGGCGGCAAGGTCATCGTTGTCGTCACCGAGGGCGACTGCATCGTGGCTGAGATGGCGGACTACTGCATCTGGATACCGAAAACCGCCGAATGCCTCACGCCGCTGCTCTCCTCGATACCGCTGCAACTCTTCGCCTACTACATCGCAGTAAACAAGGGGCGCAACGTAGACCAGCCGCGCAACCTGGCCAAATCCGTGACGGTAGAGTGACGACCGCTGCGGACAACCGAAAGAATCGACTATGGAAACAACCGGAAAAGAAGCGATACAGCCTGAACGGGCCGTCCTCGTGGCGGTCGTCCGGGAGAGGCAGGAGGTGAGCCAGAGCGAGGAGTACCTCGACGAGCTGGAGTTCCTCGCCGAAACGGCCGGCATCACCACCGTGAAACGTTTCATGCAGAAACTCCCCTCCCCCAATTCGCGTACCTACGTGGGTCCCGGCAAGCTGGAGGAGATAGCTGCCTGGACGGCGGAGAACGAAATCGACGTTGTCATCTTCGACGACGAACTGTCGCCCTCGCAGACGCACAACATCGAGAAGGCACTCGGCCGCCGCATCACCGACCGCACGCGGCTCATTCTGGACATCTTCGTCCAGCGGGCACAGACGGCCTATGCCAAGACACAGGTGAAGCTGGCACAGTACGAATACATGCTGCCACGCCTGACAGGCATGTGGACACACCTGGAACGGCAGCGAGGCGGTACCGGAACACGAGGCGGAGCGGGCGAACGCGAAATCGAGACCGACCGCCGCGTCATCCGCAACAACATCGCCAAACTGAAGGAAGACCTGAAGAAAATCGACCGCCAGATGGCCGTCCAGCGCAGCAACCGCGGCAGCCTGGTACGGGTTTCGCTCGTAGGATACACCAACGTCGGGAAATCCACGCTGATGAACCTGATAAGCAAAAGCGACGTATTCGCCGAGAACAAACTCTTCGCCACGCTCGACACGACCGTACGCAAGGTGGTGCTCGACAACCTCCCTTTCCTGCTCTCCGACACGGTGGGCTTCATCCGCAAGCTGCCGACGCAACTGGTGGAATCGTTCAAATCGACGCTGGACGAGGTACGCGAGGCCGACCTGCTGCTCCACGTGGTGGACATTTCACACCCCAATTTCGAAGAACAGATAGCGGTAGTACGGGAGACGCTGCGAGAAATAGGGGCCGGCGACAAACCGGTCTTCATGGTTTTCAACAAGGTAGACGCCTTCCGTTACAAACCGAAAGAGGAGGATGACCTCACGCCCGCCACCCGCGAAAACCTGTCGCTCGACGAGATTAAGCGCAGCTGGATGGCCAAGGGGGACACTCCGTGCATCTTCATCTCGGCCAAAGAGCGGCTCAACATCGACAAGCTGCGGACAGACCTCTACGGTATGGTAAGGGAAATCCATGCGGGACGCTATCCGTTCAACAACTTTTTGTATTAACTTTACCACGACGGTGTTCCGTTCCTGCCGGGACATGCAACATGCTCCGGCAGACGGAAGCCGGCACTTCACACTCCCGCTTAAAACAGAACGGCCATGGTACACATCCTTGACAGAGAGAACACGATACTCAACCGCTTCATCGCGGAGATACGCGATTCCCGCATCCAGAAAGACCGGATGCGGTTCCGCCGCAACCTCGAACGGTTCGGCGAAGTGATGGCTTACGAAATCAGCAAGAGTTTCCACTATTCGCCTCGGACGGTGGAGACGCCGCTCGGCGAAGCCGAAGTGATGCTGCCCGACGAGGAAATCGTACTCGCCACCATCCTCCGTGCCGGCATTCCCTTCCATCAGGGATTCCTCAACTATTTCGACGACGCCTCCTGCGCCTTCGTATCGGCCTACCGCCGGTACAGCAAAGACGGTACGTTCAACATCCGCGTGGAATACGTCTCGGCCGGCGACCTCACCGACAAGACGCTGCTGCTCGTAGACCCCATGCTGGCCACGGGGTCTTCGCTCGTGCTCGCCTACGAGGCGCTCGTGGAGCGCAAGGGAAGGCCGGCGAAACTGCACGTCGCCGCAGGGATAGCGAGCGAGGAGGGCGTCGAGTACGCTCTCAGACACTTGCCTGCCGCCGATACCACCATCTGGTGCGGGTCGGTAGACCAGGAACTCACGGTACACTCCTACATCGTACCGGGATTGGGCGATGCGGGCGACCTCGCATATGGAGCTAAACAGGATGAACTGCAATAGCGGCCTGCCGGTAGCCATCCGCCGGGCAAGACCCGAAGAGCTCGGACAAATCATGGAAATCGTGGCGGATGCCGCCGCTTTCATGCACGCCAACGGCAATCCCGGCCAATGGCGCGACGGCTATCCCGGCCGCGAACGAATCGCCGCCGACATCGCGGGAGGATACTCCCATGCAGCCATCGACGCGACAGGCACGATGGTCGCCACATTCTGTTTCATGCCCTCGCCGGAACCCAACTATGCGACCATCCGCGACGGCGCCTGGCAGGACGGAAGTCCCTACCATGTCATCCACCGCATGGCCTGTGCGGTACGGGGCCAGGGCATCGCCGCCCGATGCATGGCGTGGTGTCTGGAACAGGACCGTCACCTGCGTGTGGATACCCACCGCGACAACATCCCGATGCAGCGTCTGCTGCTTCGGTTCGGTTTCCGTCCGGTCGGCACCATCTTCGTGGAGGACGGCACACCGCGCATCGCTTTCGAACACAGCGACAGCTTCTCTACAAAACAGTAGACAACAGACGTTTCCGTCCCATTCACCGCCCTTTTCTTCTCCATCCGTGACGCCAGCGTCTCCGCAACCGTTGCGCTTTCCGGCACCGACCGACGCGTCGAAAGGTACCGGAGCAAATTCATCGCACTCCTTCCCCCGACAAGCGGACACGGAACGGCCGAGACAACGCGCCGTTGCCATTCTCTGCAATTTTATATAACTTTGTGGTTTCAAAGATTCGTAGCATATATGAGCAGCAGAAAATTCAACGAGTACAAGGGGCTCGACCTGCCGCAACTGGGCAGGGAAGTCCTCGAAGTGTGGGACAGAGAGAACACGTTCGGACGCAGCATCACCGAACGCGAAGGAGCACCGGCTTTCATCTTCTACGAAGGGCCGCCCTCGGCCAACGGCCTCCCCGGCATCCACCACGTCCTCTCGCGTACCATCAAGGATACTATCTGCCGCTACAAAACCCAGCAGGGCTATCTCGTCCGCCGGAAGGCGGGGTGGGATACCCACGGCCTGCCTGTCGAACTGGGCGTGGAGAAGAAGCTCGGCATCACGAAAGAGGACATCGGCCACAAGATATCCATCGAGGAGTACAACCGTACCTGCCGTGAAGCGGTGATGGAGTTCACCGGCGTCTGGGAGGAGCTCACCCGCAAAATGGGATATTGGGTGGACATGAAACACCCCTACATCACCTACGAAAACAAATATATCGAAACGCTGTGGTGGATGCTGAAACAGCTTTTCGATAAGGGCCTGCTCTACAAGGGATATACGATACAACCTTACTCGCCCGCCGCGGGTACGGGCCTCAGCAACCACGAGCTCAACCAGCCGGGATGCTACCGCGACGTGAAGGACACGACCTGCACGGCGCAGTTCGAAATCATCCGCGACGAGCGGAGCGAATTCCTGTTCGATGACGCACAGGGTACGCTCTACTTCCTCGCATGGACCACGACGCCCTGGACGCTGCCCTCCAACACGGCGCTCGCCGTGGGCGACAACATCGAATACGTGCGTGTGAAATGCCTCAATCCCTCCCCGCAGCAGCCCCAGACGGTCATTCTCGCCAAAGAACTGCTTCCAGCCTATTTCACTCCGAAGATGGAGGGAACGTACAGCATCGGGGAACGGATTTACAAGGGTTCGGAACTGGTCGGAATACGCTACCGGCAGCTCATCGACTGGGTGAAGCCGATGGGCGACGCCTTCCGCGTCATCTCCGGCGACTACGTGACCACGGTGGACGGTACGGGCATCGTACATATCGCCCCCACGTTCGGCGCCGACGACGACCGCGTAGGTAAACAGGCGGGCATCGTGCCGATGTACGTCGTAGACAGGGCGGGCAAGAACCAGCCCATGGTGGACCGCCGCGGCCGTCTGTTCCGCATCGAGGACATGGACCCCGACTTCGTTGCGAAATACGTCGATGCGGAACGCTACCGCGAATGGGCCGGCCGTTTCGTGAAGAACGCCTACGACCCGTCCCTCGGTCCGGACGACCCCACGCTCGACATCGACATAGCCGTCATGCTCAAGGGCGAAGGCAAGGCGTTCAAGATAGAAAAACACACCCACTCCTATCCGCACTGCTGGCGCACGGACAAACCCGTGCTTTACTACCCGCTGGATTCGTGGTTCATCCGGACGACGGCCCTGCGGGAAAGGCTCATGGAGCTCAATGATACCATCGACTGGAAACCCGCCTCGACCGGGACGGGCCGTTTCGGAAAGTGGCTCGAAGGGCTCGTGGACTGGAACCTCTCCCGTTCCCGCTTTTGGGGCACGCCGCTGCCGATATGGGCGACGGAAGACCGCTCCGAACTCAAGTGCATCGGTTCGGTGGCGGAGCTGCGCGCGGAAGCGGAGAAAGCCGTAGCCGCGGGAGCCATGAAAAGCAACCCGCTGGCGGCGTTCCGCGAAGGAGACTTCTCGGAGGAGAACTACAACATCTTCGACCTGCACCGCCCCTATGTGGACGACATCGTCCTTGTATCGGACAAGGGCGAACCCATGCGGCGCGAAAGCGACCTCATCGACGTCTGGTTCGACAGCGGCGCCATGCCCTATGCCCAGGTGCATTATCCGTTTGAAATCAGCCGCGAAGAGTTCCTGAAACGCTTCCCGGCGGACTTCATCGCCGAAGGAGTGGACCAGACGCGGGGATGGTTCTTCACGCTGCATGCTCTGGCCGCCATGCTCTTCGATTCGGTCGCCTTCCGGAACATCATCTCCAACGGTCTGGTGCTCGACAAAAACGGCAACAAAATGAGCAAGCGGCTCGGCAACGCCGTAGACCCGTTCGACATAATGGACAAATACGGGCCGGACGCCGTGCGCTGGTACATGATATCCAATTCGCAGCCGTGGGACAACCTCAAGTTCGACCCGGAAGGGGTGGATGAAGTACGGCGCAAATTTTTCGGTACGCTCTACAACACCTACAGTTTCTTCGCCCTCTACGCCAACGTAGACGGCTTCAACGGTCAGGAACCGGAAATACCCGTGGCCGAACGCCCCGAAATTGACCGGTGGATAATCTCGCTGCTCAACACGCTCGTGCGAGAGGTGAGCGACAGACTGGAGGATTTCGACCCCACGCCTGCAGCACGCCTCATTCAGGAGTTCGTCGGCGAGAACCTCTCCAACTGGTACGTACGACTGAACCGCAAACGCTTTTGGGGCGGCGGCATGAGCACCGACAAACTGGCCGCCTACCAGACGCTCTACACCTGCCTCGAAACCGTTGCCCGGCTCATGGCACCCTTTGCGCCCTTCATGGCCGACCGGCTGTTCGGCGACCTGAATGCCGTGAGCGGAAGATACCGGGATTCCGTACACCTGTGCGCTTTCCCCACGGCCGACGCCTCCCTGATAGACGGAGAACTGGAGGATACGATGTCCATCGCCCAGCGCGTCTCCTCGATGGTGCTCGCCCTGCGCCGCAAGGTGAACATCAAGGTACGCCAGCCGCTGACCAAGATTCTGATACCGGTGCTCGACGAAAAGACGGGACGGCACATCGAGAAGGTCCGTAGCCTCATCATGAACGAGGTGAATGTCAAGGAAGTAGAGCTCATTACCAACACCATGGGCCTCATCACCAAACGCATCAAACCCAACTTCAAGACACTCGGCCCGCGTTACGGCAAGCAGATGAAACAGATAGCCGCACTCGTGGCATCATTTTCGCAGGAACGGATTGCAGCCATCGAGGCGAGCGACAACTTCTTCCTCGAAATAGACGGCCAGCAGTTGCCCGTGACGCGCGAAGACTTCGAGATAACCTCCGAGGATATGCCCGGATGGCTCGTGGCAACGGAAGGAAAGCTGACGGTGGCACTGGACGTAACCGTAACCGAAACGCTGCTCCGCGAAGGTATCGCCCGCGAACTCATCAACCGCATCCAGAACATCCGCAAAGAGAGCGGCTTCGAAGTGACGGACAAGATTCGCGCGGAGATAGGCCGATGCGACCTCGTAGAGGGGGCCGTCACGGATTTCGGCACCTACATCGCCTCGCAGACGCTCGCAGTGGAATTGAAACTAGCCGATACGCCGGCGGGCGACTTCGTTCACGACGTGGACATCGACGAGCATCCGGTCACGATAGCGGTTACGAAAGCCACCGCCTGACGGCCGGCACACAACGGCTTCTGCCGGATACCCGGTCGCGCGGAGGTGCACCGCAATAATAATGCGATGCAGAAAAGCGTTATGGGAAGGATATAGGAGATAATTTCACGCACCGGCTTGCATTTATGCCCGGAAGTGGTTATCTTTATAATATCGGAATTAAAAACCAAATAAGATACGGATATGTCAGAAGTCGAAAAAACCAGATACTCGGACGAGGAACTTGCCGAATTCAAGGCCATCATCCTCGACAAGCTCGAAAAGGCGAAAGCCGACTACGAATTGTTGCGTTCGTCCATCACCCACACGATGAGCAACGACACGGAAGATACGTCGCCCACCTTTAAAGTGTTGGAAGAAGGAGCTGCTACCCTCTCGAAAGAGGAGTCGGGCAGGCTCGCCCAGCGACAGCTCAAATTCATACAGCATCTCGAAGCGGCTCTCGTGCGTATCGAGAACAAGACCTACGGAATATGCCGCGAAACGGGCAAACTGATTCCGAAAGAGAGACTCAAAATCGTACCGCACGCTACGCTGAGCATCGAGGCCAAAGAGAGCCACAACAAATAGGAGAGCAAACGCACGGAAACCGTGTACGCAGCTCGTTGCCCGACAGGAACAAGGGATGGAAAACAATCCCCTGTTCCTGTTTTCATCTGCAGCGACCGCCCGCCATAGGAAAGTATCGCTTCCGGGATGCCGCCGGAAACAAGACGCGGCATTCCACACGCATACCATACGAAACGCCTCATCCGAGGCTGTCCATCCACAGGGAGAACCTCTCTGTTGTTTCCGAATATCCTCAACCGCTTCGCCCCGTTACACGAACGGAACAACCTCTCTTGCCCGAGCCTCCCGAAGGCGGGAAGAGAACGCCAAGACTCTCGGGACAATCCGCCCCACCCCCTGCGAGAGCAGAAATGCCTTTTCGCTCCCGCCCTTTCGCTTCCCTCTTTTTACGAGCAGGAAACGGGCCATGCACGGCAACGGCATTTTTATCGTATCTTTGCCGGACGACCGCAACAGGCGGAACGACGATTGACATGGCGAACAACAAGATAACCATCTATACCGACGGGGCGGCACAGGGCAATCCCGGCAGAGGAGGGTACGGTGTGGTACTGCTTTCTCCACCCTATCGGAAAGAGCTCAGCGAAGGATTCCGTCTTACCACGAACAACCGCATGGAGCTGCTGGCCGTCATCAAAGGACTGGAGACCCTCAAATTCGACGGCTGCGAAGTCACCGTCTTTTCCGATTCCCGCTACGTGGTCGATGCCGTCACCAAAGGATGGGTGTTCGGCTGGGAAAAGAAAAGTTATAAAGACAAGAAGAATCCGGACCTGTGGCGGCGGTTCATGGTGCTTTACCGCAAACACCATGTACGGTTCGTATGGGTGAAGGGACACGACGGCAATCCGGAAAACGAACGCTGCGACCAGCTGGCCGTGGCCAACAGCGGCGACCTGAAAGAAGACGCAGGCTATACAGGGAAAGAGGAGAGATAGCAAACGGGGCGCTCCGCAGCCATCGCTCCGGTCCATCTTCCCGGCACTACATGCCGACAGGAAACACGGATAGGATACGGTTCCCGCCCCAGATAAAGCCGAGCATGGCTCCGGAGCCATGCTTCCCTGCGCTGCACCGGGACACAGATTATCCGCCACAAAACAAACGCGATTTTCGATGCCCTATCACCCCGGCTCTCTGAGAATGCCACAGCAGGCTCGGAAACGGCGAGCTCCAATCTAAACCGATGATTTCTCACCTGTTCGGCAGAATCACAGCCGAGCAACCAAATACCGCATCAAAGTTTAGCTCGCTCATGACAGAAAAACCCTACATGTTTTCTGTCCATTCTCCCGGCCTCTACGGTTGTATTATACAAGCTTCTACCACAACATCCGAACGTTTCATCTTATAAGCGGCGAATGTTATAGATCGTCCTTCTACATCAAAACACAACTCTGGAGCAAAGCGGAGTGCAACACGGTATGTTGTATTGCATCCTCTTTCTACATCAAACCACAACAGACCGAGAGGCAGTGCTCGCGTATGCAAAGTTGTATTGCATCCTCTTTCTACATCAAACCACAACCCTCTGGTTCGCATCTGGTTCGCGATTGGTGTTGTATTGCATCCTCTTTCTACATCAAACCACAACTCCGGAACGCCGATAAACGCGGCGGATTTCGTTGTATTGCATCCTCTTTCTACATCAAACCACAACGCCCGTGTCGAGGAAGAGATTGCCGACCTGGTTGTATTGCATCCTCTTTCTACATCAAACCACAACTCTGGCCGACAGGAATCACCTACAAATACGTTGTATTGCATCCTCTTTCTACATCAAACCACAACCGACAATGCGCAGGTGTACGGCAATGCGCAGTTGTATTGCATCCTCTTTCTACATCAAACCACAACGCGCTATGACTGCATCGTAGTCCGGCAACAGTTGTATTGCATCCTCTTTCTACATCAAACCACAACAGATGTATGGAATGTCTTTCCGGCTCTCAGTTGTATTGCATCCTCTTTCTACATCAAACCACAACGAGACAACCATAACGGCGGACGACCACGATGTTGTATTGCATCCTCTTTCTACATCAAACCACAACAATATAACCTTTACTTTTTTGAAATTAATGGTTGTATTGCATCCTCTTTCTACATCAAACCACAACGGTTCGGCCATGACCTATGGGGAACGATATGTTGTATTGCATCCTCTTTCTACATCAAACCACAACACTATCAAGCAGGAGAAATTCTGCAACAAGGTTGTATTGCATCCTCTTTCTACATCAAACCACAACTAAGAATTATAGAATACTTCACCGATAAACGTTGTATTGCATCCTCTTTCTACATCAAACCACAACCTCGGACGCCAGACACTTTGATTTTCGGGCACTTAACAGCCAGTAGACATGACACGAAACGAGGCGGCGTACACCGGGGAAGTCGGTTCGATGCAGTTTTCACATTTTCTACAAATATACGGAAAATTATATTCACTGAAATACGACGGTGCATGTCGGTCCAAAGGGCCGGTGCACGGTTACGAAGCGATTCGTCTGAAGCAAATATATAAAAATAGATTCATTGAACGTCGAGAGCATGCAAAGCATCCCTCGGGCGGCAGCTCAACTCGGCAATCGTACTGCGACTCGCCGGAAGCAAATATCCAGAATATCCGACAACTCCCGCAAGTAGCCGTCACGCACGTCCCGATTCTCTAAGAGCACAAGAAAAACGCCGGCCGAACAATACCCGGTCGGCCTCCCTGCATTCACCCAAAATGCGGACAGTATCACGGAATACCCTCTCCACGAATCACATCGCAACAGCGACCTGCCCCGATGCACCCCGCATACGAAAAGGGCACGGAAAAAACTTTCCGCACCCCATTTTCGATGACAGCCCGCCGGGCTTGCCGCAATGACTATTTCGCGTAACTTACCGAACGCGTTTCGCGTATCACGGTTATCTTCACCTGACCCGGATAGGTCATCTCGTCCTGTATCTTCTTGGCTATATCATGCGACAGCGCATCGGCCTCCTGGTCGGAAATCTTCTCACTCCCCACGATGACACGCAATTCGCGGCCGGCCTGTATCGCATAGGTCTTCATCACACCCGGATAGGCCATGGCGATATCCTCCATCTCCTTCAGTCGCTTGATATAGGACTCCACCACCTCCCGGCGAGCACCGGGACGTGCACCCGAAATGGCATCGCATACCTGCACAATCGGAGCTATCAGCGAAGTCATCTCCATCTCGTCGTGGTGCGAACCGATGGCGTTGCAGACTTCGGGTTTCTCCTTGTATTTCTCCGCCAGCTTCATACCGATGATAGCGTGCGGCAGTTCCGGTTCGTCATCGGGCACCTTGCCAATGTCGTGCAGCAGACCGGCCCGCCGGGCGAGCTTCGGATTGAGACCGAGTTCGGCGGCCATGATACCGCAAAGGTTGGCCGTTTCGCGGGAGTGCTGCAAAAGGTTCTGTCCGTAGGACGAGCGGTATTTCATCTTGCCTATCAAGCGAATGAGTTCCGGATGCAGGCCATGGATGCCGAGGTCGATGGTGGTCCGTTTGCCCACCTCGACTATCTCTTCCTCTATCTGTTTCTGAACTTTGGCCACGACCTCTTCGATGCGGGCCGGATGAATACGACCGTCGGTAACGAGCTGGTGTAGCGCGAGCCGCGCTATCTCCCTGCGTACCGGGTCGAAACCGGAAAGAATAATCGCTTCCGGGGTATCGTCCACGATGATTTCGATTCCGGTCGCCGCTTCGAGAGCCCGGATATTGCGTCCCTCGCGCCCGATGATACGCCCTTTCACCTCGTCGCTCTCGATGTTGAACACCGTCACCGAATTCTCAATCGCCGTCTCGGTCGCCACCCGCTGGATGGTCTGCACGACAATCCGTTTCGCCTCCTTGTTGGCGCTCATCTTCGCCTCCTCGACGGTCTCGTTGATATAGGCCATGGCAGCTGTCTTCGCTTCGGAGCGCATATTCTCCATCAGGATATTCTTAGCCTCCTCACTGCTCATGCCGCTTATCTGCTCCAACCGGACATTCTGTTCCTTTATCATCCGGTCGGCCTCCTCCTTCCGCCGTTCCAGCACGGCAATGTGGCTCTCCATCTGCTCTTTGAGCTTGTCGTTCTCGCGCATCCGGCGTTCGAGTTCCTGCTGCTGCTGCCCCAGACTGCTCTCCTGCTGCTTGATACCCTGTTCGCGCTGATTGAGCTTCTGGTTGCGCTCATTCACCGCACGGTCGTGGTCGCTCTTGAGCTGAATGAACTTCTCCTTGGCCTGAAGTATCTTCTCCTTCTTGATGACCTCTCCTTCGGCCTCCGCCTCTTTGAGAATAGCCTCCCGTTTCTTTTTCAGGCTCTTCTTGAATATGACGTTCGTTACCAGAATGTAGACGCCTATGGCAGCCACCGCACTGATAACGCAGGCAAGTATTGTTGCTAACATGATTATATATATTTAAATAGGTTGAGTAATAAATAATTATTATGTCAAATCAACTTTCCGTCCGCATATGGACACAAAAAAAACCCGCACAGAATCCAAGTTTCGTTTGACGAAGCTCCTGTATCGTCATGTATGGGGCCTCCGATAAAAATCGCAAACGTCCAACGGCACCGTACCGCCCGCGAGCGGCAGAGGATGCACCTCCGAAGAGGTTAAGGCCTGTTTTTGAAAACTCGAGTTAAACCCCAAATAGTTTAAATGTTAAGTTTCGCAAAGCTAAATGGAATCCATGCGGGATAATTCCTTCTATGTAAAGAACCTGTCTGTATCGTGTAAGGCCCGCGTACCCCGCGTACCTGCATTATTACATGCAAATACGGTACCACACGGCTACCTGAGCCTGTTGAGATGTTCGTCCAGTCTGCGGTTCAACGCATCGAGCTCATCTATGTCCCGTCCGAGGCTGCGGCTCGCTTCGAGCTCCACGACCTTGACGGCAAGCTGTAACGCCACTACTGCGAGGTAATCCTCCCGGTCGGCCATATACTGCGACTCGACCGCGGCTGTCAGGCGATTGACCTCTTTCTCCGCCCGCCTGAATATCTCTTCCTTTTCGCGTTCTATGCCGAGTGCGTAGCTCTTGCCGGCTACATTCAATCTGATATTGAATTTCTGCATAAAACGTGCTCCTTGTCCCTACCTGTTCATCAGCGCAATGCAACGGTCAATCTCCCGCATAAGCCGATTGATACGCGCCTGCGCACGCTTGCTGTCCGTTCCGCCCGTCAGGCCCTCCTTCAGTTCGAGGACACCGATGCGCCTTTCAAGCTCCGCCACGGTCTGTTTCAGTTCCCTGTTCTCCGCCGCCAGACGTTCCCTGCGAAGTGCGAGCTCCCTGTTTTCGGCAAAGAGCCTGTCATTCTCCTCCATCAGGCGCCCCACCTTACCGGCAAGGGACTCTACAACGGCATTTCTGGCCATTTCTACAACATTTGGCGATAATCCGGCAACAACCACGGTTTACAGCACTTCAAAGTTAAACAAATCTTCGCAATCTCCAAAATCATTTTGCAGCCCTCACGCGAGTCTGCCGTAAAGGTCGTACTCCTCGCATGCCGTGACGACCACCTCCCGGAACTCTCCGGGGAGGAGCCGGCCTTCGGCAACCGGTATCAGTATCTCCTGGTCTACCTCCGGCGAATCGTATTCCGAACGGGCCACATAGTAATCGCCTTCCCGGCGGTCCACCACCACCCGGAGCTTCCTGCCTATCCTTGCAACGTTCGCCTCGTGCGAAATGTTGCGCTGCAGCTCCATGATACGCTCCACCCGGGCCTGCTTAACCTCTTCGGGCACATCGTCGGCCATCTCCGCCGAAGGCGTTCCCTCCTCGGCCGAATAGGGAAACACGCCGAGACGTTCGAACCGCTGGCGCTCCACGAAATCCGTGAGCTCCGCAAAATCTTCCTCGCTCTCACCCGGAAATCCCACGAGCAGCGTCGTCCGGATAGCAATGCCGGGCACCTCCCGTCGCAGCCGGGCGATGAGCTCCTCTGTGCCCCGTTTCGTGATGCCGCGCCGCATGGCCGAAAGCTGCCGGTCTGCGATATGCTGGAGCGGTATATCAATGTAACGGCATATCTTCGGCTCCTCCCGCATGGCGGCAAGCACATCGTCGGGGAAACCGGTCGGATAGGTATAGTGAAGTCTTACCCACTCCACGCCGGGTATGGCGGCCAAACGACGCAACAAACGGCCCAGACGGCGTTCTCCGTAAAGGTCCACACCGTAGTAGGTGGTATCCTGCGCCACCACTATCAGCTCCTTTACCCCGCGGCGCACCAATCTCCCGGCCTCTTCGAGCACCTGCTCCTCCGGAACGGATACATGGGGTCCGCGGATAAGAGGAATGGCACAATAGGCGCACCGCCAATTGCACCCTTCCGAAATTTTCAGGTAGGCGTAGTGTCCTGGCGTCGTCAGCATCCGTTCCGTCGCAGGCGCCCCCCCTTCGCTGCCGGTCAAGGCCCGCACTACGCCGGAAAAGTCGCGTGCTCCGAAATAGGCGTCCACTTCGGGAATCTCGCGCCGCAGCTCCTCGGCATACCGCTCGCTCAGGCAGCCTATCACGAAAAGCCGGTCAATCGCTCCCTCCTCCTTGGCCCTCACGAAACCGAGAATGGTATTGATGGACTCCTCCTTGGCATCGCCTATGAACCCGCATGTATTGACCACCACCGTCCGTGCCTCCGTCCCGTTGGAATCGAATACCACGTCATATTCCGCTGCAGCCAACTGCGCCATAACATGCTCGGAGTCCACCACGTTTTTGGAACAGCCGAGCGTAACGACATTTATCTTTTTTCCCTTTACTTTTCCCATCATCCAATCCTGATTCCGGATATCCGAAACGTTCCTCCGCGGCTACCGTCGGCCAACCACGGCCCGCCCTTTCGGCCGACAGGCGGAACGACAAATCTCCTTCTCTCCTCTATTCGCCGAACAGGGCGTTCACGAACTCCTGCCGGTCGAAAATCTTCAACTGGTCGATACCCTCCCCGATACCGATGTAGCGCACCGGAATCCTGAACTGGTCGCTGATGCCGATGATGACACCCCCCTTGGCCGTACCGTCGAGCTTCGTAACGGCGAGGGAGGTGACCTGCGTAGCATCGGTGAACTGCCGCGCCTGCTCGAAGGCATTCTGCCCCGTACTGCCGTCCAGCACGAGCATCACCTCGTGCGGAGCATCGGGGATAACCTTGGCCATCACGTTGCGTATCTTCGTCAGTTCATTCATCAGGCCGACCTTGTTGTGCAGCCGGCCGGCCGTATCTATCAATACGACATCCGCCCCGTTGGCAACGGCCGACTTGAGCGTATCGAAAGCTACGGAAGCGGGGTCCGCCCCCATCTCCTGTTTTATCATCGTCGCCCCCGCCCGGTCGGCCCATACCTGAAGCTGGTCGATGGCGGCCGCCCGGAACGTATCCGCCGCACCGATATAGACCTTCTTGCCCGCACGCACGAGCTGGGCTGCCAGCTTGCCTATCGTAGTGGTCTTGCCGACACCGTTCACCCCTACCACCATCACGACATAGGGAGCACCCTCCTTCACGTCCAGTCCGAAGCTGTCGCGGCGGCTGTCACTCTGCTGCAGCAGAGCACTTATCTCCTCGCGAAGAATGGACTTGAGCTCTCCGGAATTCATATATTTGTCGCGCGCCACGCGGGCCTCGATGTTGCGGATTATCTTCACGGTGGTATCTACCCCCACATCGGAGGTGATAAGCACCTCCTCCAAGTCGTCGAGCATCGCCTCGTCCACCTGAGACCTGCCGGCCACGGCACGGGCGAGCTTGCCGAAAATTCCCTCTTTGGTCTTTTTCAGCCCCTCGTTTAGCTCCTGCTGCCGGGAAACCTGCTCCTCGGGCCCGGCCTCCTCCTTTTTCTTCTTGAATATGTTGAACAGTGCCATATTACCGGTTATTTATGTTATCCATCCGCAAAGGTACGAAGAAAGCAACGAAGTTTCAATTTTTTTGACGTACCGTACTCTTCCTGCGGCAAGAAGCCGAGAACGCCCCCGACCGTTTCCCTGAACGGGAATTTTTTGGCATCTTTGTATCGGGCAGTTTCGGCTCTGCAGGGAATCGTTTTTCTCCGGAGAAAAAACGGGACGGCCTACGACATATGAAAAGAATTCTGGATTTCCTGCGCGAACTGCAGGAACACAACGACCGGGAGTGGTTCGAAACACACAGGACGGAATACCTCCGGGTAAAAGCCGCGACGGAAGAGTTCGCCGCACGGCTGATAGCGGGTATCGCCTCGTTCGACAGCACGGTCGGCGACCTCATTCCGAAAGAGTGTACTTACAGAATCTACCGCGACATCCGGTTCAGTTCCGACAAACGGCCCTACAAATCGCACATCGGCATCTTCATATCCCCGGGCGGCAAGAAATCGGGACATTCCGGCTACTATCTTCACATCGAACCGGAACATCCGGAGCGCTCCGACGGCACGCCGTCGGGCGGTCCCATGCTCGTCACGGGACTCTACATGCCCGAACCGGCCGTCCTCAAAAGCGTCCGGGAAGAGATTCTGTTCAACGGCGAAGAGTTCGTCCGCAATATCGGACAGGCACAGGACTTCTCGCTCAACCGGGAGAATGCACTCAAACGGGTACCGGCCGGTTTTCCGACAGACTCCCCCTATGCCGAGTACCTCCGGCTGAAAGATTTCTGTCTGGAGAGGCCAGTCAGCGAAGCCTTCCTGCTCTCCCCCGCCCTGCTCGCAAGGGTGACAGCGAGTTTCGCCACCACCGCGCCCTTCAACCGACAGCTCAACCGGGCGGTGGATTTCGCACTCGACGAAATGTAACCACCCGACCGGAAAACGGTTCCACCGGAAAGGAATGCGACCGCACGGATGCGGCCAACGTATATCAGGCATCCAAAAATGACAGTCCGGGCCCAAAATACTTTCCCACCCACAACCTCCATATAACGAAAAGGCCGTGTCGGCTCGAACAAAGGATACAGTTCAATCCGATACGGCCTCTTCCAGTCTATGGAAACACGAAGCTGCAAAACATCAAGACACGGAATGAAAGGCGCTTGCTGCCGTAAATAACCGAATGCGCCACCGCGAATAATAACGCAGCCATTCGCAATGATATCACATCCGCCCTTTCCGGCATCCGCAGCACCCGGTACCGTTCGCCCCGTTTTACAGCCGTTCTTTCTCTCTCCACACAAGGTCGTCCCCGACGACCGCCCTACGGCTGCCGCCACCCGGAACATCTTCGCCGAAAAGACGGTGACCGATACCGCCCGCAGCCAGGCCTCAGTTCAGCAGCCTCCTGACAGCCTCGGATATCGCCCTGCCATCCGCCAGGCCGGCCAGCTTCTTGGTCGCCACTCCCATCACTTTCCCCATGTCGGCAGGCGATACGGCTCCCGTCTGGGCGATGATATCGCGGAGCGCCGCCTCCAACTCCGCGGCGGATAACTGTTTCGGAAGATACTCCTCGATAATGCCCGCTTCGGCAAGCTCGTTTGCTGCAAGCTCGGCACGTCCGGCTGAGGTATAGAGCTCCGCAGACTCCCGCCGCTGCTTCACGAGCTTCTGCATGAGCTTCACCACATCGGCATCCGTCAGTTCGTGGGCCGTCCCCGAGGTCTTCTCCAGCAGGATAGCCGCCTTCACGGCCCGAAGTGCAGCGAGCCGCTCCGGCTGTTTCGCAAGCATCGCCTGCTTGATATCGTCATTAACGCGCTGTTCCAATGTCATATCCAAACTCCTTTCCCTATTAAACCGAAGGCCGCCCCGTTAGCGGGCGGCCTTGCAATGATTAACCTGTCTCGTTATCGTGTCATGCTATCCTGTAAAGCCTGTCCCTCAGAAGAAGCGCACCCGCATATCGGTCACATCGCTCTCTTCCGTCAACGCCTGCATCGTACGTTCGCCGACATAATTCAGCGCATTGGTATTGAGACGTACCCGTTCGCTCGCGTCGGTTGCCTCGCCGGAGGTCTGCACATCGGTCACGACGAACCGATATACGCCGCTTACCCCCTCTACCGGCAGCGAAAGTTCTCCGGCCGGAACCGCCGAAACCGCTCCGATAAGCTGCGGCTCAACACCCACCTCGGGAATATAGAATGCGCTCCATTTGACACCGCTCACGGACTCGACCTCCACATCCGCCGCCCGTGCAGCCTCTTCGAGCGTACCGCCTGCCATCTCTTTCTCTATGATACGGGCCTTCTCCCTGTTGAGAAGCGTCTTGGTTATCTGAGCGGACACCTGTGCGAGCGGAGCATATCCCTCTTCCTTCACATCCACGAGAGCCGCTACATAATAGTCGCCGTCTATGTCCATAATCTGCGAGATATCGCCCGCCTTTCCGTTGAAAGCCCAGCGTACTATCTCCTTCGAGTTCTCCAGCCCGCTGATGGTACGGTCCGTATTGCGGATGCGCACCGTTCTCTTCGAGAGTGCGGCATCGTTCACGGCCTGGTTGAAGCCCTCCATCGTACCGCCCGCCGCGGTAACAAAACCGCTGGCTTTCTGGTATGCGGTCTGGATAGTCGCGGCACTCGGGTCCACCTTATATGTCACGGTAGCTATCTGGGCCTTCCGCACCGGACGGCTCTTGTAGGTGAGCTGTACCACCTGCAGTCCGGCAGGGCTCTCCACGACGTACACGTCCCCTACGTTGGCCGCAAGGGCGGCATCGGTAAACTCGGCGGGTACCTGTGCGGGCGTGAACCTGCCGAGGTCGCCCGAATTCTGGAACACCGACCTGTCGAACGAATTGTCAAGGGCCAGAGCAGCGAAATCGGCCCCGGAACGGATGGCGGCAACGAGGCTGTCGGCCAGTTTCTCCTGCCCTTTCTGAAGCAGGATATGTTTGGCTCCGAGGGTGTCGGGCATCATGCGTACATCGGCTACCCGCGAAACCGTATATTCGTCGCCGTTCAGGGTGGGACCGCTCATCGTCTCGCCGCCGTTTCCGAAAGCGAGCGCAGCCAACTCGGCAGAGAGTTCGTCCTCTCCGTAATAATTGGCATCGGGCTTGGTCTGGGAATTGAGCGTAGCGTACTGCATCGGGGCGTCGCTGCCCGCGAACTCCGCGGCAATGTCGTCCACCATGCGTTTCGCCTCCGCATAATCCTCATCGGAAGGCATCACGTCGAACACCACATACTCTATATCGCGCGAAGTACCCTGTTTGAAAGCCTCCTTGTGGTCGTCATAATACTTTTTGATATCGGTCTGGGTAACGTTCACCAACGAATCGGGTACGGTATAGTAATCCTTGCCGATGACGTCGGCCGCATAGGTATGGTTGGAAACCCTCACTCCGTGAGCCACCTCCAGCGCGTTGGCATAGAAACCGCCCTCGACCAAAGCAAGGTACTTGCTCATTACCCGTTCCTGCTGCATCTGATTGCGCAGAAAAGCCCAGATGGCATACGAACCATCGCTTCCGGTCACGCTGCTCATGAAGGATTTCATGAACTGCGGGTCGAACAGTCCCGTCGAAGGATTGACAAAGGTAGAGGTTACGACCGGCGACAGATAAACACCGTCGAGCATGTCCAACTGTTCCGCCTCCGAAACCGTCATCCCCATCCTGTCGAATCCAGGTTTGAGCGAATTATCCATGATAAGCTGCTCCCATGCGAGGTTATAGACCATCTCCTGCTCTTGAGCGGAGAAAGCGTCGCGGCCCCACATCATCTTGTATATGGAACCCATGTAATCGGCCTCGTTCAGGAAATCGACATAACCGATGTTCTTGCCGTTGATTTCGCCCACACGCATCTTGCGGGAATTCATCAGGCTGCTGCCGGAGGTGAATACGTCGCCGATAAGGAATGCGAGAAGCGCCACGAAAATCACGATGGTCACTATCACGCCTCCTTTGGTTCTTAAAGTGTTAAGACTTGCCATACTCTATGTTGTTTATTCAATTATCCTTCGCTGCGTCCGGAAACGTACCGGAGCCGTTTCGCCCCGTCGTCCCGCGCCCTCCTCCGTTCCGGAAGTCCCGTACCGGACCCGCGGCACACATATCCAGACTAAAACGGCTTCAAAGATAATAATTTTCCCCGTACAACACCCTGTCCGAAAACGAAATTTTCCGGACAGCGGCCCAAAAGGGCGCCGCAGGCAGGGCACCGCCCTACAAAAGCCTGACCTTCACGAGTTCGATACGGGAAGAGGAAGATTTGAGTATCCGAATCAATTTGTTGCCGATGCTGACCTCCGCTCCGGTCGGAGGAATCCCGTTCTCATTGGAAATGATATACCCCGCAAGCGTTTCGTACTCGTCGGACTCCTCTATTCCGAGGCCGTATTTCTCATTGAGATATTTTACCTCCAGACGGCTAGAAAAGACATATTCGTTCTCGGCCACCTGTCTCTCCACCATGTCGGACGTATCGTGTTCGTCGTCTATTTCGCCGAATATCTCCTCAAGCACATCCTCCAAAGAGATGATGCCCGCCGTTCCTCCGAACTCGTCGATAACGACCGCCACCGATATCCTGTTCTTGGTGAACTCTTCGAGCAGCCGCTCCGCAGGCATGGTCTCCGGCACGTAACGAACGCCTATCATAATATCCCGGATACTGGCGGGATTCCGGAAAAGACTCTTGATATTCACATAACCGACTATGTTGTCTATCGAACCGTCCCATACGAAGATACGGGAATATTGGCTCTCGATGAACCGGCCGTATATCTCGCCGATGGAACTCTCCACATCGACCGCTTCCACATCCACGCGCGGCACCATGCAGTCCCGGACAAGGATATCCGAAAAATCGAGGGCATTTTGAAAGATTCTGATTTCGTTCTCCTGTTCCGACTGCGTCTCGGTATTCTCCTCCAGCAGATTCTCCAGGTCCACCTTTTCGAAACTTTTGATGCCGTCGCTGTCCTTGACTCGGATACCGAACAGGCGCAGCAGACCGAACGACAGCCAGGTAGCGAACTTCGCAATCGGATAGAGCACGATATAAAAGAAATAGAGCGGCACGGAGAAAGCCCTGAGGTAGGCATTGGGCCGCAACTTGACGATAGCCTTCGGAGTGAACTCCCCGACGAAGATGATGATGACGGTGGATATCAGCGATTCGAGCAGTACCGACCAGGTTCCCGTACCGAGCCGCAGCCCCCACATATCGGCCAGTGCATGAATGATAACCGTCATGTTGAGCGAATAGAGCACCAACACGATGTTGTTCCCCACCAGCATGGTGGTGATATACTGACCGGGGTTGTTGATGAACACGTCGGCTATCCTGCCGAACAGACCGTCCTGTTTGCGGTCTATCTCGAGTTTGAGCTTGTTGGAACTGGTGAACGCTATCTCCATGCCGGAGAAGAACGCCGACAACAGCAACGAGACCACCACTATGACAATTACCGAGCCCATTTACTCCGCACGTTCGTCCTCCTCCCCGGATTCGGGCCGGAAGACATTCTCCGTACCGGGGTCGCCCTCTTTGAGAGCGGGTACCGGACGCAGTGTTCCTCCTCCCTGGGTCGGATTCCACCCCGGAGACAACACCTGCCGCCGGCTCGGAGCATAACCGTTCCCGCCGCTCCTACCACCGGAGGGAACCGTCTGTTCTCCGGCAGAGGCGTCTGACGAGCCGCCTGCCGCACCGTCATACTCTTCATTGGGGGCAGTCTCCACGGCTATCGTCCCCTCATAATCACGGAACATCCATGATTTCAAGTCCTTGTCCGACTCGAACCCCTCCCCGTAATGCTCTCCGTCCTTATCGACGACCTTCACCCGTACATTCGAATAGACCCTGTCTGTCTTGGCATCCCAGAACAACTGCTCCGTATAGAGCGTATTGCCGGAACCCGAAGCGACCACATGCCCGCTCGCCATCCACAGGTCGCGCTTCTCGTAATTGATGGCCTCGTCGGCACGGAGCGTAGACTCGACCACCTCCGTGGAATCCTGAAAGGTCTGCACGAAAACCCCATCGGGATATTTCGTATAGGGTTCGGCCGCCAGGCCGTACTGCTGCATCAGCGGCGTGGTAAAATGGTAGGACTTCAGACCGTTTTTGCTCACGGTCATGCTGAGGTCCTCACTCTGCATGGTAATCAGGGTTTCCGGATTGACATTTCCGCGCGCCTTCTCCTTTTTGCACGACAATGACAAGAGAGTACTTCCCGCAATGAAAAATACCGTCCCACACCTTGCAAACGTACTCCAAAAGCCCATAATCAATTATGCGGCGTCCCGTAATACGGGACGCCGCAATTCGTTTTCACCCTTTTTACTCAACCATCTTGACCGTGGTACGTCCCGTAATCCAACCGCACTTCACGTCGTATGCCGCCCCCGCAGTCGTCAGGCCGCGGAAGAAGAGCTCGTCGTTCGACGGGAACGAACGGCGGAACATACTCATGGTCTGGTCTATCTGCTGCTGCTCCGGCGAACCGTTCTCGAACAGCGAACGGGCGGAAGCGAGTATGTCGTAAGCCAGCCAATAAACGGTCTGACGGTCGAATCCCTCGCAGGCGGTCGCACCTTCAGCATACGCCTGTGCGAGCATGATGGCAGCATAACCGTTCGACGGGTCGAGCTGACGGGCCTGGCTGGCATAATTGGCAGCCACGGAAGCATTCTTGAGCACCAATTCGGTCGCCGCTATCTCCACCGCGAGCGTCGCTTTGTTCAGCGGGTCGGTCTCCTTGTCGAAAGCGGCTTTCAGGAAGCTCACCGCCTTTGCGTTGTCCCCCACCTTCACGAAGGCCGAAGCAACGAGTTTGGCAGTCGCAGCCGTCGGGTCGGCATTATAGTACATTTCGCCCACTTCGGTCAGGAATGCCGTATGGCACTCGCTGCGCATAAGCAGCGTAAAGGCTTTGCCCAACGTGGTAACGTCTGTCGGATTGGCCTCTACACGGGCCTTGAAAATTTGTTCGATGTTGTCGCAGCCGGCGGCATCGCTCGATACGAAGAGCGTATCGAACGTCTCCTTGGCGCTGTCGGCCTCCGGAGCGGTCACCTTGTCCAGCAGGGAAGCGAGCCACTCGTACTGCTCCAGATAATAATCCGTCTCGACCAGGTCGTTCTTGTAGTCCGTGGTCAGTTCATTGAAATAGATATTGATGAAGTCCACGTCCGGGTCGTCGGCATTGGCCTCTATCGCCTCCACGAAGACCTCACGCACGCCGTCGCGGTCCATCGGCATGAAACTGAGATAATCCTTTGCCTTCTGAACGAGTATGTAGGGACGGCCGTACTTGGCGTTGTCGCCGAAATACTGGATGCGCATGTCGTACAGCGTCAGCAGCGAATCGACATACACCTGACGCTGCTTCACATCCATGCTGCGCTGTATCTTATTCTTATAGATATTGATGGCATACACATAGATATTCTGTGCGCCGCGGGGAGAATTCTCAAGCAGTTCGGGCAGATAGGAGAGTGCCTTGTCGTAATTCTGGACATTGTAGGCATCCCGGTAATAGTTGAAGGTCTTGGCGTTTTCGAAGCGCTGCTCCTGCGTCGCATCCTCGCCCCATTCCGGTCCAAGCTGCACGTTCTGGGCAAAAGCCTGACTGCCGCCCAGCACTGCGGCGGCAACGATAAATAGCTTTAATTTCAACGAATTCATAATGTTCCCGTTTTTTATTTAAATCCGATTTAGTCGTATTTGTACTTCACAAACCAATAGTCGTCGCCGAACAGGCTGAGCCCTACCGAGACCTTGAAATAGTTCTCCCGCACCAGGCCTGCCACCGCGCGTCCGCGCGTACCGAACTCGAACCCTACATTGACATTGTTCACGCCGCGGGTACCCAACGGAATTCCGACGCCAAACGTCACCGCCGCCTCGTCTATGTTGTGCCCCCCGATAACCATATAATATTGGTCATACCGTGCCCCCAGCCGGTACGACCACCTGTTCATCACCTTGCGCACGTCGCCGGGATTGGGGATGAACTGTATTCCGGCCGCCACGGTGTGGGTATTGCGATAACGCACCCCGAACTTGTCGTCGGCGCCGTTCACGCTCCAACTGCCGTAACTGTAATCGAGGCCTGCGCTGAACTTCGGCGCCTGATAATAGAGACCTCCCCGGAAGATATCCGGAAGACGGAAATCGGAACGGTACTGCCTGTCCACCACCTTGTCGTAACCGACCGCCGAAAAATAGGGACCGTGCATCACGACCTCCGAAACCCGGCTGTTGAGCCTCCCGCCCATGCTGTACGAAATACCCAGGTTGAGCGTCCGGTTGTTCTTTTTCCACAACCGGGCCTGCAGGCCGAAATCGGCAAAGACCCGGCTCACGTGTTCCTGATTGTCGGAACTCATGCCCAGATAATATCCGCTGCCCGTAACGGGCACGACGGTCTGCTGGAAATTCCGGGTGATATTACCCTGATAATATATCATTTCCGCTCCGAGGGAGAGCCAGTCGGTAACGGCATAGCCCAAACCCGCCCGGTAACTGTTGATACCGCCGGAACCCGAATAAAGGTAGTGGACGTAGCCTATCTCCTCCCAGACATCGGAACCCTCTTCCGACTGGGTGATACGGTACCCCACACTGCTGAACGGCGAGATGCCCACCGTGAAACCGAGGCCCTCGGCAATGGGAAGCTGCAAAGCTATTTCGCTTACATTAAATGTATTGTAACTGCTCTTCGTATCCTGCGACCGCAGATAATAGTTCTGTCCGTAAAGACCGACCTGAAAGAGCGCCGTCTGCCTGTTGATAGCGCTGTACGAAGCGGGGTTGAGGGAGTTTATCGCTATCGGCGACCTAAATCCGAGTCCTACGCCGCCCATGGCACGCGAAAACGAAGGGCCCTGCGCCATGATGTCGCCTATGCCGTAATAGGAATACGGTGAGAAAGTATTGATGCTGCTGCTCTGCGCGGATACCGCCAACGGCAGGCACGACAACAGGAACGACAATACAGCTTTATAAACTCTGTTTTCTATCCGCATTATAATCCAAGATGGTATTCAGACCGGCAAGAACCAGTTCGTGGTTCGCAAATATCGTATTTTTAAATCTTTTTTCAAAGAGAGGGGCATCTCCCCCCGTAAAAATAGTAGTCAATCCGGCAAATTCCCCGGCATAACGCTCCATTCTTCCCCTTATCTCCAGTTCGATACCTCCCGCCACACCCGACACCATGGCCCCGACCGTGGAAGAGGGTACTTCCCGCTCCTCATAACCGACACATGCTTCGGCCTCCAGCAGCGGCAGCCGGTCCGTATAGTCGGCGAGCGACCTGAACCGCATACCCAGCCCCGGCGATATGCTGCCGCCGAGGTAACGCCCTTCCGCCGTTACGATGTCGCAGGTAATGGCCGACCCGAAATCCACTATCATCAGGTTGCGCCCCGGCAGCATCCCCACTCCGCCGACAGCCGCAGCAAGTCTGTCGCAGCCCAGCGTATGCGGCGTACCGTATCCGTTTTCCAAAGGGACGGGAACGGTATTGGCGAACTTCAGAAAATAACCGCTCCGGCAGCGCAGCATCTCTTCCGGCTCCGGGTTTTCGTCGCGGGTGGAAGAGAGGATGGCGCGGTCGAATCCGGCGTACCTGCTGAAGATTTCGTCAAACCTCCCGATTTCACGGCACCCGAAAGTCCACCGTTCCACTATCTCTCCCCCGCTGAAAACAGCCACCTTCATGCGACTGTTGCCTATATCAACAACCAGGTTCATACTCTCACGCATGCGAACGTTTTCGTGCCTCCCGCCCCTGCAGGAGTTCTTTCCGCACGAAACGCGCCCTTCAGCCGACGTTTTTCCCGGAGGTATCCCCTTCGGCCAACGCCCCGGCGTGCATCCGGTCGAGTATCTCCCAGGCCTGGCCCATGCCTTTTACCTCTCTAACTGTCAACATCAGCCTATTATTGTTCTGTTTCAGCACAAATTTCGCATTATTTTTCGACACGTATTTCAGTATTCCCATGAACAGCGCACTCTTATAATACGGAGATGCGCTGTCGGAGATGAAGCGCAGCAGCATGAGCCCGTTCTTCACCTTCACCCACTCGAAGCCGAGAGCGACGGCTCGCCAACGCAACCGGACCACATCCATCAGGCTGCGGGCGGCATCGGGCAACGCACCGAAACGGTCGGTAAGCCGCTCCTCGAAACGGCGCATCTGCTGCTCGTCGTTCATACTGTCCAGTTCGCGGTACAGGCGCAGCTTTTCGGCACTCTGGCCGATGTAGTCGTCCGGGAGCAAAGCCTCTATGTCGGTCTCTATCTGCGCATCGGTGAGGTACTGTACCGTTCCTTCTCGCTCCCGACCGCCCTCCAGCAATCCGCCGGCTTCCGCAACGCCTTCGGCCCGAAGCTCGGCGACCGCTTCGGCCAATATCTTCTGATAGGTTTCGAACCCCATATCGGCGATAAAACCGCTCTGTTCGGCTCCGAGCAGATTGCCTGCTCCGCGTATATCGAGGTCCTGCATGGCGATGTTGAATCCGGCCCCGAGGTCCGAAAACTCCTCCACGGCCCGTATCCTGCGCCGGGCATCGGAAGTAAGCAGCTCGTCGGGAGGAGTCAGGAGATAGCAGTACCCCTTCTTGTCGGAACGCCCCACGCGACCGCGCAGTTGGTGCAAATCGCTGAGGCCGAAATTCTGGGCGTCGTTGATGATGATGGTATTGGCGTTGGGAATATCGACGCCGTTCTCTATGATGGTCGTGGCCACCAGCACGTCGAACTCGCCGTAAATGAAGTCCATGACGAGTTTTTCGAGCTGCTGCGCAGGCATCTGTCCGTGGCCGGTCACCACCTTCGCTTTGGGACAGAGACGGCGGATGAGGTCGGCAATCTGCTCGATATTGTCCACCCGGTTGTGGACGAAGAAAACCTGTCCGTGGCGTGCCAGCTCCGCCTCGACCGCTTCGCGGATAATCTCCTCGTCGAAAAGGTGCGACTCCGTGACGATAGGCCGGCGGTTGGGCGGCGGGGTGGCGATTACGGAGAGGTCGCGTGCACCCATCAGCGAAAACTGCAGCGTCCGCGGAATGGGCGTCGCCGTGAGCGTCAGCGTATCCACATGTACGCTCATCTGGCGCAACTTCTCCTTGCTCGACACGCCGAACTTCTGCTCCTCGTCGATGATGAGCAGTCCGAGGTCGTGGAACCGGATATCCTTGCCGAGTATCTTGTGCGTCCCGATAAGGATGTCTATCTTGCCTGCCGCCAGCTCCTCGCGTATCTGTTTCACTTCCCTGGCGCTCTTCACGCGGCTCAGGTTCTCCACCCGCACAGGCAGACCCCGCAGCCGCTCCGAAAAGGTACGGTAGTGCTGCAGGGACAGAATGGTCGTGGGTACCAGAACGGCCACCTGCTTGGAATCGGCCACCGCCTTGAAGGCAGCCCGGACGGCCACCTCCGTCTTGCCGAACCCCACGTCGCCGCACACGAGTCTGTCCATCGGCTGTGCCTGCTCCATGTCGTGCTTCACGAGTTCGACGGCCTGCTGCTGGTCGGGAGTCTCCTCGTAAGGGAACGACGCCTCCAGCTCATGCTGCAGATAACCGTCGGGCGAAAAGGCAAAACCGCCGCTCTCCTTGCGCTCGGCATACAGCTTGATGAGTTCGCGGGCAATATCCTTGACGGCGCTCTTCGTGGCGTTCTTCATGCGCTGCCACGCTCCCGAACCGAGCTTATAGACGCGCGGCGGCGTATCGCTGTCCTTATCCTTGTAGCGCGAAATGCGGTGCAGCGCATGGACATTGACCAGCAGCACATCGCCGTCCCGGTATTCGAGCTTCACGGCCTCGTGCACCTTGCCGTTCTCCACCGTCCGCACCAGACCGCCGAAACGCCCCACGCCGTGGTCGATATGCACCACGTAGTCGCCCGGCTTCAACTCGTTCAGCTCCGCCACGGTAAGTGCCTGACTGCGGTCTATCTCACCCCGAAGCGAATAACGCTGATAACGTTCGAACAGCTGGTGGTCGGTATAGAGACAAAGCCGGAGCCCGTTGTCTACGAAACCTTCGTGCAGGGTGACGGGAAGCGCCGCGAACTTCACCTTCGGGAATCCTTCCGATGCGAAGATGTTCCCCAAGCGCTCTATCTGCGCCTTGTTATCGGAAAGGATGCAGACTTTGTAACCCGCTTCGCTTCGGTCATGTATATCTTTGGCAAGCAGCTCATAACGTTTATTGAAAGCGGGCTGCGGCAGGGTATCGAAAACGACCGTACGGGAGGCGGACAGCTCCTTCGGACCGTCCCCCCGCAGCAGCAGCGTCCTGCCCTCCAGCGCCGACGACAACTGCCGGGCACTCGTCACACGTGCATCCACCCGTTCGGGCGCATCGGCCTCGGCCAGCATCTTTTTACGGATGTCGTCCACCCGGCGCAGCGTATGGCTCAGGTCGTCGGCCCACCACACGGCTTCGCCGGCAAACTCCGGAAGCGACACGCTGTGGCCGGCGCTTACGCTCCCCTTCATGTCCGGCACTATCTCCACCTGTTCGAGCTTCTCCGTGGAGAGCTGCGAAGCGATGTCGAAACGGCGGATAGACTCCACCTCGTCGCCGAAAAAGTCGATACGGCAGGGCCTGTTCTCGGCAAACGAAAAGATATCGATGATACCGCCGCGCAGGGAGTACTGCCCCGGTTCATAGACGAAATCCACCTTCGTGAAGCCATACTCCTCCAGCACATCGGCCAGGAAACTCATCTCCATCCGCTCGCCGCAACCAACCGTCACCGTCCGCCGGCCGAGCTCTCCCGCATCGGCCACCTTCTCGGCCAAAGCCTCCGGATAGGTACAGACAACCAGATGCCTTTTCCCTTCGAAACCGCGGAGGGCATTCAGCGCCGCCGTGCGCTGGACGACACCCGACGCATCCTCCTGCCCGAACTGTACGGAACGCTTGTAACCGGTCGGAAAGAACATCACCCCCTCTTCGCCCAGCAGGGAGTAGAAGTCGTTCATCAGGTAGGCTGCCGCATCCCTGTCCCCGCAGACGAAGATGTGCACGCCACCCCGCCGCTCCACGACCGCAGCGGCATACAGCGCATAGGCAGAACCCGACACGCCTTTCAGTACCGCCACCTCTCCGGACGCCGCCGCAGCGGCCAGTTCCTTTCCGGCCGGAGAGGCCGCCGCGCGCTCCAATATCTCCTTCATCGTTTCCATACACGCAATTTCAATACCGATTCTCCACCGGAAGCGGGTTGCCCGGGACAGACACGCCCGCCAACCCCTGCCGTCCGCAAATACATCAGCCTGTCGGTCCGAAACGGTTCCGCCTCTCTGCCAGGCCCCTATCCGACACGGGCCGGCACCCCGACGGTACCGGCTGCTGCAACCGGGAACGGAAACCCGGCCACACTCCCCGTTCATAACGGTTCCGGCAGCCGGGTTTCATCCGATAGTGCTCCGATGCTATAACAATACCCTGTCCTTCCGGTCCAGGAATTTATATTCCACGATGCCCAGCGACTGGTCGATGCCTATCTTCAGCCGGAAACCGTATTTGCTCATCCAACGGCGCCTGACGCTCGGAAAACCGCTCTTCAGGTAAGCCGCCACATAAGGGCTCACGAGCAGCCGGAGCTGTTTTATCTTTTTCTCTCCCGCATAATACGAAATCATATTCTCCAGCTCGCGCTCGATGCTGACCGTCGAGGTCACCTTGCCCGTACCGCCGCACATGGGGCAGACCTCTTCCAGATGCTCGATGGCCTCGGGCCGTACCCGCTGGCGGGTTATCTGCATCAATCCGAACTTGGAGAGCGGCAGCACCGTATGTTTCGCCTTGTCGCCGGCCATGAACTCCTGCATGGTCTTATAGAGTTTCTGACGGTTCTCCGCCTTGTGCAGGTCGATGAAATCGATGATGATGAGACCTCCCATGTCGCGCAGCCGGAGCTGGCGGGCTATCTCTTCGGCCGCCATGAGATTCACGTCCATTGCGGTGCTCTCCTGGTCGTCGGCCACCTTGGCACGGTTGCCGCTGTTCACGTCTATGACGTTCATCGCCTCCGTATGCTCGATGATGAGATACGCCCCACGCTTGAGCGAAACGTATTTGGAAAAGAGCGACTTTATCTGGCGCGAAATATCGTAATGGTCGAAAACGGGAATCTTGCCCTTGTACAGCTTCACTATCTTCTCCTGTTCCGGCGCGATGACCTTGATATACTCCCTCACTTCGTCGTACATCTCCTTGTCATCCACTACGATGGCACTGAACGAACCGTTCAGCGAATCGCGCAGGATGGTATTGGCCCGATTCATCTCGCCGAGCAGCAGCGACGGAGGTTCGAGCGTCTTGATATTCCGAAGCACCTCCTCCCATTTATCGATAAGGGAAGTTATATCCTGACCTATATCCGTTTCGTTCTTGCCCTGCGCGGCGGTACGTATTATCACACCGTAATTCTTAGGCAGTATCGACAGGGCTATCTTCTTGAGCCGCTTGCGCTCTTCCGCCGAGCGAATCTTCTGGGAGATGGAAATCTTGTTCGAGAAAGGAATGAGCACCACGTTCCTCCCTGCAAGGGAGATGTCCGACGTAAGCCGGGGTCCTTTCGTGGAGATGGCTTCTTTGGCTATCTGCACCACGATGGACTGTCCCGTGGTGAGCAGGTTGGCTATCTTGCCGGTCTTGCCGATGGGTTGTTCGAGTTTGAACGTGTCGAACTGCACGTTTTTCTTCTTCGCTCCGGTGAGCTGTCCCACGAGCTTCTGCAGGGAGGCGAACTGCGGACCGAGGTCGAGATAGTGTATGAAAGCGTCCTTTTCGTGACCTATGTTCACGAATGCCGCATTCAGACCAGGCATTATTTTGCGAACCCGGCCCAGATAGATATCGCCTACCGCGAATCCGGTCTTTACACTCTCCTTACCAAGCTCGACCAGCCGTTTGTCCTCCGCGAGGGCTATGGTTATCTCACTTTTGGATACATTGATAATCAGTTCCCTGTTCATCTGTTACTTCATTATGGGAAACCGCAAACCGGAAAGCCGCATGCGCCGGACCCGCAGGTCTCCTGCGCATGCCTTTCCGCCAAGAATCAATAAATAAAGCCAAAGAACCTTGCGTCTTCAGCTTTATCTATTCTTACGAAAACATAAATTCAGCTACCTATTTTTTCTTTTTATGCCTGTTTTTTCTCAGACGTTTTTTCCTCTTGTGGGTAGCCATTTTATGCCCCTTGCGTTTTTTACCACTTGGCATAGTTTCTCAATTTTAATATTTGTGGTTAGATAGAAATTAATTGCCTATTTTTTCTTTTTCGGCTGCTCCTTCATCGTGTCGTTCTTAATCTGCGCCACGAAACTCTTGGAAGGCTTGAATGCAGGAATGCAGTGAGCGGGAATATCGATGGAGGTACCCTCGGTAATATTCCTCGCCACCTTCGGAGCACGGTCTTTGATGATGAAGCTGCCGAACCCCCTCAGGAATACGCCCCTGTCCTTGCCTTTCTTGTCCTTGTTTTCTATGAGCGCGTTCTTCACGCTCTCCATAAACGCTTCAACAATCTGCTGAACCTGCGCCTTCTCTACTCCGGTCTGTTTCGAGATTTCATTAACTATATCGGCCTTCGTCATGTTTGTAAGTATTTAAATATTCGTTATCCTGCAGTACCATTGAGGACTGCAAATATACTTATTTATTAATTAATAATATCAACCGTATACCAATTTTTTTCTTCGCCGTATCCTGCAAAGCGCTTCTGACAATCAACATTATCGCTCCGCGCAATGGATTCCGGAGGGATTGGACGATAACAAATCCGGTCCGTTTTCCTGCCGCAGCGCGAATAGAGAACGCGGCCGGAAGCCATTTTATTATCCGACAACCACTCACGCGCAGGGACCGCAACATCTTTGTTCCATCCAACAATTTATATGCCATTTTCATTTCAGCGTACTCCGAACCTGCAAAAAATCAAAAAAATATCCCTTACGACACAATAATAAAGCGCCGGAAGCCTTTCATATTAACAGGGAATTGAAGTAACTTTGCGGAGAGTGCCGGAGAGCCGAGCCGCGTGAAAACAAAACGCCATGAACGAAGTGAGGATACTATGGGTAGACGACGAGGTCGATTTGCTCAAATCGCACGTCCTTTTCCTGCGGGGAAAAGGGTACGATGTAGACACATGCAACAACGGAGCCGACGCGATAGAGATGGTGCGAACCACCCCCTACGACCTTATCATTCTGGACGAAATGATGCCCGGCATGACCGGACTCGAAACCCTGCCGCTCATCAAGGAACAGCGCCCCACCACCCCGGTGATAATGGTTACCAAGAGCGAAGAGGAGAGCATCATGGACAAGGCGATAGGCTCCAAGATAGCCGATTACATCATCAAGCCCGTCAATCCCAACCAGGTACTCCTCTCGATAAAGAAAAACGTACATTCCCAACAGCTCGTCACCGAGCGGAACACCGCCGACTACCGTGCCGAATTCGGGCGCATCTCCTCCTCGCTGGCCGACGCCCGCGACTTCGGAGAATGGTGTGCCATCTACAAAAAACTGGTAAACTGGGAGATTGAACTGACAGACTCCACGGACGACAGCATCCGCGAAATCCTTTCGTATCAGGAGAACGAGGCGGACAACGAATTCGGCAAATTCGTGAAGCGCAACTATCTGGACTGGATAAACCGCCGCGACTCCTCCACGCCCGTCATGTCGCATACGCTGCTGCGCACGCGCGTGTTTCCCATCGTCGAGGAACACGAAAAGACGACGCTGTTGGTCATAGACAACTTCCGCTACGACCAGTGGCGGAGCATCAACTCGCTCCTGCACGGCTACTACGACGTCGAATCCGAGGACTTCTATTGCAGCATACTTCCCACCGCCACGCAATATGCCCGGAATGCGCTGTTCGCAGGACTCATGCCTCTCGCCATAGACAAGATTATGCCGGACCGGTGGCTGAACGACAACGAGGAAGGCGGCAAGAACAAATACGAAGAGGAGTTCCTGATGCGCCAGCTGCAATCCTCCGGCAAACGCTGGCGGACGACGTTCGACAAACTGATACGGCCCGAAGCGGGACGAAGGCTCATCGAGAATATCCAGCACGTCTACGACGCCGACTTCTCGGTCATCGTCTACAATTTCCTCGATATCCTTTCACACGCCCGCACCGAAACGGAAATCATCCGCGAACTGACCGAGGACGAAGCGGCATTCCGCTCCCTGACGCGCTCCTGGTTCGAACATTCCGACCTCTATACCATCCTCAAGATGCTCTCCGAGCGCCGCCATACCGTCATCATCACCTCCGACCACGGCACCATCCGCGTGGATAATCCCATCAAGATAATCGGCGACCGCGAAACGTCGCCCAACCTGCGCTACAAGACAGGGCGCAACCTCAACTACAACCCGAAGGAGGTTTTCGAAATCACACGCCCCGAGGAGGCACAGCTTCCCCAAAGCAACCTGACATCCACCTATGTCTTCGCCACCGGGCACGATTTCTTCTCCTACCCGAACAATGCGAACAAATACATCCGTTACTACAAGAACACGTTCCAGCACGGCGGCATCTCGATGGAGGAGATGATGGTGCCATTCATCGTCCTCCGCCCCAAAGGCTGACCTCTGCCCCCGGACAGTCCCGTATCTGTCGGCCCGGGCCGGCTTCTGCTCCCTCTCCGGCTCTCTATGCCTTACCAGACACAACCGGCAGGAAACGAACAGGCCCTGTCCGCTCAGAACTTTTCCTCTCCGGCGACAGTTGCATACCATTCCGACAGGTACGCAGCCGCTTCCGACCGGCCGTCTGCCGTAATCCGCCGACATCCCGCGGCAAACCGGGAATGGATGCACGTACGAACGGATTATCTCCTATCTTTGCAGACAAAGACACGAATATGGAACAACTTGCAATCGGTTCGCTCGGCGAACTGCCGAAGGCCGCCGAAGCGGTCATAACCG
>ENA-OPWR01000412-OPWR01000412.1-human-gut-metagenome-genome-assembly--contig:-NODE-412-length-39250-cov-4.673964_pt1 | contig 39250 bp, 33 predicted proteins | sample MGYA00241507_ERZ502006 | MGnify/ENA primary metagenome ERZ502006 (study PRJEB25962, sample SAMEA2043041) | human gut metagenome | biome: human gut; feature: human-associated habitat; material: faeces...
CTGTCTTGCTTTTTGGCAAGATCGCAGCCTTTTTTCTTGGGGACTTTTTTTACAGTCCATTTTACGTCATATCAGAACTCCACAACCTGATTAATTTCCGCCATAAGCACCTCGGTGAGCCTGAGGGCTGCTATGATCTTCTTGTAATGCTCAATGTCCTCAGTGGATAGCATAGTCTTCTTGCGGTCTTTGAGCCACTTCTGCAACGGCTGATAACCGCCGATGTACTGTTCCCACTGTGCCTGCGGTACATTGTCGAAATACTGTGTCTTGCTGATGTACACCCTGCCGTTTTTGTATTCGGGCTTGACGACCTCGTTTGTGCCGTCACCGATAAAGCTGTACGATTCGGTATCGAACTCGGTCTGCATCAGGTGGCATTTTCTCAGCTTGCCGCCAATCTCGACCAGTTTCCAAAATGTTTCCTGATCTGTCGGGTACGGCACACGGGGAAAGTCAATTTTCAGGAACTCCTTGTATTTTTCACGGTATTTTGGAGAGTAGAGAACAGCATAGATATAATCGAAAAGCTGTAACGCCATTTCATCATTGTATTTAATTTCAATAGAAGCCAATAGTTTTGTGGCAACATCATCTTTTATATTAACTGTTCTTGTTCCATATTCCTCGTTATATTGATATAAAGGAAATACATATGTTGAATCTTTGGCCGCATCTAAAATATGGAAATCGGTTAATCCTGTTGAAATGAACATATATCCCAAACTTAATTGCCTGTTGATTTTGGATACAATTATTGAGAGGTTATCACTATTTAGTAGATGTTTCATAACATTCTTTCTGGGTCTCTCAATTATATCAGTATCATAATATATAACTTTATAATCAAAAGGGCGATAAGCATATTTTGATAACAATTCTTTTTTGGGTTCGATTTCATAATAATTCTTTACATTGTTTTCAACAGTATCATATGTTTCCCCAATAAGAATCTTATCATTTGAAGTTACTATTCCTACTGAATTTAGTGAAATAAGAGTGTTTATAGGAAGTAATGTATCAAATTCATTTTGTAGAGATAAATCAGTTGGAACAAAGAAATATTGAGGATCAACTGGCGTTATACTCGAATACATTTCTTTATGAAAGAGATTATTATTCAGCATTTTATACTTGTCATCTCTTGTTCCATATAAATCAGCATAATAAATTGACTTGTTATCAGCTTTACTATTTTTTATTGCAATTATTATACACACACCTTGCTGTATATCAAAAACATTTTCGTCTTTGCTACCATCAGGACAAGTCTCTTTTCTTTTTACATTTCCATGCAAGTTTAAGATAAAAATACTATCATACATTTGCAATAAATTCCAACGCATTCCTCTGAATGTTGGATTATCAAGAAATCCGTGAGGACAAATATACGCTAAAATACCACTGCCAGATTTTTCGATATATGTCTGAGCATAACGAATAAACTTAACATAATCGTCATTCAGCCACTTCGGATTACGCTCCTGTAGCTTAATTCTTCCACCAGGCTCTTTCTTGTAATCCTCCATCAAGTCCATTATCCACTTGCCTTTATTTGCACTTTCACCGGAGTAGGGCGGATTACCAATAATCACATTAATTCCGTTATTCTTTTTCGCCTGATTAGCCTCAATAGATTCAAACGCAAGCGGATCATTGTCAAACAGCGTCATCTGAAAATCGTCCTTGCCTGCTTCTTCTAACGAATTTGTCAGGAACACATTCAAACGGTGGTCGCCGCCAAAATTATATCCCGTATCTTTCAGCACCATAGCGAGCTTCATGTGCGCAACGGCATAGGGAGCCATCATCAGCTCAAAACCGTTTAGACGGGGCAGCAGGTGCTTTGGAACATACTCGTTCCATGCCTTTCTGATCTGCTCCTCGCTCTCACCCTTGTGCTTGGCTCTGAAATTATCATATATTTGCAGAATGGTCTGACGCAGGAATGTTCCTGTACCTGTTGCGGGATCGAGTATCTGAACCGCAGGCACTTCACGGCGCTCACGACGTTTCTTACCCTCAACCTCTACCATAACGTCTTTTGTTTCTTCCGATGCCAGACCGTCGACAAGCCCGAACTCCGTTTTCAGAATACTGTCAACCGCCCTGACAATGAAATTGACAACAGGCTGCGGTGTATAGTAAACGCCCCTCTGCACCTTCTGTGCCTTGTCATATGCGGTAAGGAATTCCTCATAGAAATGGATAACGGGGTCTTCACGGCCGCCGCCTGTCTGACGGTTGAAATCCTGCAAAATCAGGTCTGTGTTCGTGTGCGTGAGTATCTCCACAACATTCGCAACTTCCAGCTCGTCAAAGGTCAGGCGACGCTCAGAGCTTTCGCCCAGACATTCCTCCATCAGCCTTTTCAGGAAAGGGTTCGTGTTCGGAATGCAGGCGATTGCTTCTTTCACATTGAAGCTATCTTGCGTCTTGTCCATGCATCTTGCCGAGAACAAGCCGTAAACAACGGTCTGAGCGTACATATCCGCAAACTGCTGCTTGGTCATATCATGGATAAGATTGTCCTTGAAATCCTTGAACAGCTTATGCACATATCCGTCATGCGTTTCGACAGCATAAATGTCAAGTATACGGTCACGGATAGCCTGAGCCTCTGCCGCCAGCTTGACAGTAAGTGAAGCAGAGTCCCTTATGACCTGATGATATGCTGTCACAAACGCCGATGACCACTGTTCATACCATGCCTGTGTGTCTGTAACATCTTTCACCCATGATAAATGACTAATACGCTCCTCAAAAGTGCGTATCTGTGTGAAGTCCTCAACCGCAGGCGCACAGGAGATCATTTTTATCTGCGGAAGTCCTGCATCCTTATCCTCAAAATGTGCGATACCAATGGTGCGGTTATTATCCGTCCCCCAGAAGCAGAGGAAAAGAAGGTCTTTCTGCGACCATACAGCGTGTTCAGCGGCATTTCTTCTCTTTGGGATAAGTCCTGACAGTATCTTTCGCAGTGCCGACACTTCAAACTTGTTGCTGTCGAATTCTACGCAGAAGATGCCCCATTTCTGCTCATCGCAGAGTGGCTGTAACTGTCGTAATGATGAAATCTTAGCAAATGCCTCTTCTTTCAGTCCGATTTCCGATGCATCGAAATCGTATGTAATATCGTCGATCTCATCAAAATCATCAAGGTCAATGTTCCAATTCAGTTCCTCGGTAAAGTATATGATAAGATCGTCTATGCTCTTTATATTTCTGATATCCATATCTGTTACCCCTTATATCATCTGAAGCCATGTGACCAACTTGGCTTTTTTGCCCATAGGCGCTTGTATTGCTTTCAGATAATTCTTCTTGATATAGTTTTCAATTACTTTGCGTACCTCGGAGAACTGCTCCTCATTAGCGTTAAAGGCTCTGTTCTCGTCACGCTCACACTTAACGGCAGTCCATATCTCATGCAGATCTTCCGTGACCTGATTAGTTTCCGGATTAACCACATACCAGCGGTAAATACCGTCGCCGTCCGACCATGAGCCGTCAGCTCTCTTGGTAGGCAGTTCATAGCAGAAGAAGTACCCCTTTCGTGTTGAAGCCATTTTACCGCTGTACATCTTTCTTGGCAGTTCCTTGACCTGTTCAAGATAGTCGGGATTATCCGCCAACAACTGCTGATATGCAAGGGTAATTTCTTCCTCTGCGGAAGTACTGCCCTCATAATGTGAATTGAATTCTTTCAGTGCTTCGTATTCGTCATCAGGAGTGAGGAGCTTTTCTCCCTCAATGCCGAATGTCTTGGAAATACGGAGCGTTTTCTTTGATACGGTCTTATACAGTGACAAAAGGTCTTCCAATTCCTTTGGTGGCAGGAAGTTCCAATAGTAAGCATAATCACGGTCTGCTTTCAGTTCGGGGTGGTCTGCAAGCAGATGGGCTTCGGTATCAGCGTCACGACGGCGGTCGATACGACCTATCCTCTGCATAAGTCTTACGGGATTCCAGTGCAGCTCATAATTGATAAGGCACGATGCGTCCTGCAAGTTCAAGCCTTCTGCGAGTACATCGGTGGCTATGAGTATCCGTATCTCATCTGTTACCTCTGCCGATGAACAGCCGTTATAATACGGAGCGAAACGCTGTATCATTTCATGGCGGTCACCGGAAGTCTGACCATCTATCTCGTAAAGATCGGTAAAACCTGCCTTTTGCAGTTCACGGTAAATATACTGCGCTGTCGCCTTGTACTCCGTGAAAATTATAACTTTCTTATTCTGAATGCGTGTATCTTCGAGCAGGATATGCTTTAATTCCCGTATCTTATCATCGTTTTCGGGCTTGAATTCCATCATATCTTCGATGAACTTAGAAAGCGTGTCCATATCCATCATCGTATCAACAAGCAGAGCATTGATATTGAAGTCATTTACATCAAAGACTTCCTGCGTATTCCATACATAATCGGGCAGACTGTCCTCAATATCTTCGATAGAGGTCTGATTCAGAGCTGCATATTCCTCAGCATAACGAAGAATGCCCTCCTGCTTTGTTTGCAATCTATCAACAAGTCGCTTACTGCTCGCATCGATATCCTTGTAGTCGTTAAGGAATTTGTTCAGGCGGATATAGATTTTGATACAAGTCTCCTTAAATGCTTCGATAGAACTTTCAAAGCGTTTCAGCAACAGTATACGGATAAGATTTACTACTTGCTGCTGACGACCGGTTACCATCTCGTCCATTTTGGATTTGTCACCGATGAAATAATCATCGCTGTATGGGGAGTATATAGCAAGAGACAGGATCGTTATCGTTTTTCCGTTCTTGTCCTTGCGGTCAAAAGACTCCTTGAAGTCCTTTATCAGTCTGCCGTATGACTTTTCAAGAGAGTAGTTCGCAACTGTCGGCGGTTTCCTTTCGGAGAACAAAACGTTATTTCCTTGCTCAGTCAGCAGACTACGCTTAACGTAGGCACGACTGCGCTGTACAACAAGCTCCGTCACAAGTTTGTCTGCGCGGATAATATCGCCGGATATATCAAGGGAATCGCTGATAGCTGTACCTGAAACCTGATCGAGCTGTTTCTCCATCTTTTTGAAATGTCCTGCAAGGCTGTGTATGCCAAGAGGTGCAGCGGAGAAGTAATCTTCCTGCCTGTGCGTAAAAAGCTCGATAAGATGCTGTAGATCAAGGAAACTGTTATTGATCGGTGTGGCTGTCAGCATAAACATCTGCTTTTTACAGCCTGCCTGCATCATATCAAACAGTTTTCTGTATCTGTTGGAGGAACGGTTGCGGAAATGATGTGCTTCATCTATGATAATGATCTCTGCCTGCTGTGCGATCTGATTCATCAGATTTTGATTTCTATCAAGCAGAAGATCAGTATGGTTGATGATCTTAAACGGGTAGAAGCCCTCCAGTATCTCAGGGATAAGCCTTTTTATCGTCACTTCCCATACGGACATCCTTGCAGATGCAGGCACGATCAGTACAACATTCTTACGCTCTTTCTTTACAAAACGCTCTATCAGCATCATTCCGACAAAGGTCTTGCCCAAACCTACACCATCACAAAGAAAAGCACCTGAATAATGCTCGGCTATCTGTATCAGGCTATTGTAGCCGTCTTTCTGATACTGCGACAAGCCTTTATACACGACCGATTCGTTTTCTTCCCATTCCGATACTGTTTCCTCATGGCTCTTGAAATACTCATACATGGAGCGAAGATAAACATCATAAGGACTGAACTCACGGCAGTGCATCTCCATGACCTTCAACACAGCCTCGGTAATATCCGTGCCGTTCTGCCAATGCTCATCAAACCACTTCTGAAGCTGTTCAACTTCATCTTTTACCTGAACATTCAGCTCGATATTTTGCGTCAGTCCTGCCTTAGTAAAGTTACTTGAACCGACCAGGGCATACCCCGATGGAACATTCATAGCAGAAATGAACTGATCTCTGTATTCATCACGGAAATAGGTGATATATGCTTTAGCGTGAAATTTATTGCTGTCATATACACGGCACTTGATCTTGCCGGACTTCATAGCTTTTATGATAGCCGAAACGCCAATAAGGAATTCATTCTTTTCCTGTTCACGCTCCATACTGTTACGGAAACGCTCGATCATAGTCTGTGCTACTTCTTCTATGACATCTTTTGTGCGTTTTGTTACTTCATTGCCGAGAATAATGCGTATTTTATCGAGTTTCTGCCAATCTTCTCCTAAAGTGAGCAGACCACCGATTTCAAAGTAACCTGTTGCAATATCCATTTGCTTGGAAATAGAACACCATTCGGAAAGATAATTTTTTACAGAAGCCTTTTCGCTGCTGTTGTCAACTATATATAAAGTATCGTGTGCCATTGCAATCCCCCTAACTATTGCATAATTCAGGGATAACCGTTCATTCTGCCTGCATACCTGATAAATGCGGTGTTATACTATGTAAAGTATCTGGGGAGAAGATAGTTTTTTCTTGAAATAGATACATTCAGGATAGCGCTCACAAAACAGCGTAAAATCGTCACTATTCAATTTTCAAGATACTGTTCTGACAACGATTTACAACTGCATACACATATTCATCAGCCTGCGTTCATAGGTGCGGTCAGGGTGAACATATCGGTTGAGTGTCAGGGTAACGCTGCTGTGACCGAGGACGGCGGACAGGGCTTTGACGTTGAATCCCTTCTCTGCGGAATTGGTCGCAAAGGTATGGCGTAGCTTGTGATAATTATGATTTTCCACATCGGCGGTACGCTGTATCTTCTTATAACGGTACTGCATAGTGCGAGGCTCAACGGGCTTGTCCGTCCCCGATAAGATGAAATGATCGGCTTCATCACGGAACATTTCAAAATATTTCATGAACATATCGGGAATAGCGATCTCTCTGAACGATGTTGCTGACTTCGGAGCGGAGATCACGATCTTTGTTTTCCTGTTGCCGTTGGCAGAACTGATACGCTGAACAGTCCTGCGGATATGCAGTATCTTGTTCCGAAAGTCCACATCTTCCCATTTCAGACCACAAAGCTCACCGATACGCAATCCCATGAAAAGAGACAGCAGTATCCCAAACGCAGTAAGTGACATATTGGCTTTCAGATAGGAAACGAGCTTTTTCTGTTCTGTATCGCTGATCTTTTCGACCTGCTTTCTTTCGGCTTTGGGTAGAACGACATTTTTCAGCGATAATCTGAATCCATATTCCTCCTGTGCATATTTCAGCATCGTCTTGAAAACAGTAAATATATCCCTCACATAGCTTGCAGATAACCCGTCTGCGAGCTTTTTGTTTATAAAGGCATTGATCCTGCCTGCGGTCAAATCTGCACACGGAATATCCCCGAATTCAGGGAGAAGGTGCTTTTCAAACTTACTTTGATAGTTTGCAAGCGTGGATTCTTTTACTCGGTTTACAACGGCATTCAACCATTCTGTGTATACCTTTCCGACAGTGATATATCTGCCCGAAAGAAATCGTGTAACTATTTCTCTACCTATCAGCACCTTATTCTCGGCTTCATCATAGGTCTTTCCGTACACATACTGGTAGTGAGCTTTACCACTGCTATCATAGTCTGTTATAAACTTTCCAACATATCTTCCGTCTTTACGCAAAGTTATATTTGCGCCTGTATTTTTCATTCGGTAACCCTCCCAACGCAATCAGATAAGCAATCTGCACATCTGACATGACCTTGTTATATTCAAACCGCCAATTTTCAGCTTAATACTTGCAATTTTACTAAAAATCCTGTATAATTTCAATATGGGGTAGTATGCCATTTTGCACTATCGGATATCGAACTATTGCGGATTTCGTTAAAGTATCTATTTTGAGAAATCGGCTTTTTGTATTATATACAGTTACTGCGCTGAGGTCATGTAGTATGCGCGCCGGTATTGCGCTACTTGTGCGCTGATTGTGTGAAAGTACTCTTGCTTATAACAACAAAAGTCGTATCCAACGAACTGTGCTGGACACGACTTTGGTATTGTTATAGAAGTCTGAATATGCTCAGGCTACATTTTTCATATAGGGATCGACGAGTGTTTGATGTTCTCCAAGTTCTATACCAATAGCTGCAGCCTGTGCGATTTTCTCGGCGGAAGGGTGCCAACCATCAGGAAGGTTACGTATAAATCCTTCAACTCCAAAGGGAACACCATTGTTTAGCGTTTTGCTGACGGTGATTGCTTCCGTTTCAACAGTAGTGATCACTTCGGTTGTTGTTTCGATCATCGAGGGATCAGCAATAGGAGGAACTTTACTTGCGAGCTTCTTGCCTCCTTTAACAAGTGCTATAAGTGCATCCTTGTTCTTAAAAATAAGAACACCTACACCAACGGCAACTACAACTCCGCCAATGATGAGAACCTTTTTCTTATTACGTTCCCACCAGGTGGTCTCGGTCTTATTCTGTTCGTTCATAGTGACTCCTCCTTTAGATTTAAGCAACAGCAATAACTGTTACCAGTGTTCGAGCGTGTCCCTTGTTACCCATAAAGAGAAAAGCGAACCCGTTCATTATCCTGACTTGCGACGAACTATAAAGGTGAGTGATATGCTTTATGTACCACTCGTACTCGGCATCGGTCATGTTTTCTTCACTCCTTCCTTCATACCGCGCCGTTTTGACCATATGTTGCCAGCTTTTAAAGCCGTCATAGTTCTTGACTCGTTCTTCGAGCCGCTGCATAGCGTGAGGCGTGATCTCGATAGATTTTCGTTGTGGATAGTTCAGCATTTCTATCACTCCCTTCATGTTGTGAGCTTATTATATCATTTCTAACAGAGAACGTCAATCAGATTTGGGACTAACAAGTCCCATGATCAACGACTCTGCTAAATCAAACGTTTTGTGAGTCATTAGAAAAGTACCTACTTCCTCTATGGTACTTAATCCAAACGTAAATCCTGCACAGAGATCATCAACAGACAGTTCTACCTGCATATCACCGGGAAGCGAGAATGATACTTTATCTAAACCGGTACCGTCGATTTCTCCATATTCAGGATCGTAACTGCATTGGAAAGCTTCTTCGACCTTATAATATGACAGCACATCGAGTTCATTATCATATATTTCTTTAAGATTACGAATATGCGCCTGCCCTGATATTAGCTTATCTATAAGAGAATTGATCTTATCCTGCGCATTTCGGTAAGCCCTGATTCGAAGTCGTATTATCTCCTTTCTGTCCGTACTTACCGAAGCAATTGCGTTTTCAATTTGTTCTATAGAAGAATAATGTTCATCATATTTGTCGGATATTTTTCCAAACAGGTCGAGATATTCTTGTTCGGAAAGATAATACCTCATAAATCGGCTTTTGTGTGACACATAGAGTGTATACTCACCATTAACATAGTCCATGAGATAGTATTCACCCAGTTCAGGAACAGTGTAGTTGTAAGTTTCATAGAATACATGAAGTTCGTTTTTTATTACTTTGGCTGAAATACGCTCATGATAGTTACGGGTATCATTCAGCGGTTCTGCAATTCTTTTTTTCTCTGCCATTGCCCTCCGTTGCAGCTCTATAAAACAGTTTTTAAATATACCTGAATCTTCAGGACTGTCGTATTTATGATACCACTCACCCCTCATAGGATATTCAGTACATGACAAGAAGCCATCAGGCTCTGCACATAATTCATATCCTTTTCTGCCATTATCGTCAAGCCACATGAACGCATATATTCTGCATAACCTTTTATATGCAGTATCAAGAGAATCATAATGATCGCCGTATATAAGCTCATCAGTTCGGCATTCTACCCTTTTCTTTACAATAGGGAACGGAGCGGTAGACTTTTTGCTTGTATTTCCGTCCCTGTGTTCAATAATATCAAAATAAGTACCTGTATTGTAGAATAAGTATTCATTTAATTCGTCAAAAGAAAGTGGAGGATCAACGGTCTCACGATTATTATTGATTAACTCCATAATTATTTTATCTCTTTTGTTTGCTTCATCAAAATAAGGCATACCATACTTTGATAATGCAATGTTTATTTCATCTACACTCATATGTACCATCATGCACATAGCAATCACACAGTCTCTTTTTTTGGTTGCTTTATCTCCATTTGCAATATATTTAGGCATTAGAGTAAGAGAAATGCCTAACTGGGTTGCAATGTCATCCTGTGATAAATTACAGCTGTTGTTATCATTAAATTCTTTTAGTTTGCTTCTGAAAAACTTAGAGAAAGAGAGTGGATTATCCGTATAATTATTTTCTTTTTCAAAAATAAGGTGTTGTGCCTTTGGGTTCATATACATACCTCCAATGCAATTTTTGAGCGACTTTTGCTGTATATATAATACCACAATCACCATGTTATAGTCAATCAGTTTTAGGACTAACAAGTCCTAAAACTGATTATATCAAAACTCATGCATAATCAAAAGTATAGCAAGAGCGAGCTGCCATAATGACAACTCGCTCTCTTGCTTATTCATCTTCGTCACTACATTCATCAAGTCCGTGAAGGAGTTGAATATAAACGCATTCTGCACGATCACGTTCCTCGCCCTCAGCGGTCATCATCATTTCAAGGAAATAAGCCTTTGCTTCCTCATAGTCCGTCCAGACCTCACGCTTACCGTTGCAGACTGTGGTGACCGTGCGTGTCCTCGACGTTGCCAATTCGGGTATTGCTAACATATACCGCACCTCCAATTTCATAGTAACCATATTATAGCCTACAATGATTTCAGAGTCCAGCATATTGGGATAATTGTAATAATCTTTGTGAAAGGCGCAGCAAAAAGAGGGAAATCCCCGGTGCAATGCGCGGTATCATTCAAGTACATTCTGCCTTCGTTTTTTCTGCTGATCTCGACTCTGCTCCTGACGTAGATACTGCTCGATCTCATTCGCCGCCTGCGACAGTTCGTCTGCTTTGAGCTTGATAGCCTTATATCGAGCATTTTTCTGAGCCTTTTGCTGATTCAGATCTGCGATACGCCTATTCAGTTTTTCGGCACTCGGCACATGACCACTTGGATACCATTCCAACAGTTTCTTTTTCAGCTCATGATAATCCGATAAAGTACCGCCGTGAGCTTTTTTATACTTCTCCTGTTTCCGTCCGCTGAGGGACTTGTACTCATCATAATATGGCTTGAAAGTCCAGAATTTTCTAAGCGTTTCGGGACGTTCTTCAAGCTCCTTGATCTCGTCCGAAATAGCGTTAAGCTCCTGAACAAGCGCCACCCTCTCGCTGAACGCTGCGATGCTCTCGGCTTTCGCCTCCTCAGCGGACACGCCATACTTGGCAAGAATATTCATCGCCTTGCTTGTCAGTTTCATATTACTGCGGTCGATACTGTCACGGATAAACTTGTTTTCCTCCGCCTGCACAGGCACACGGACGATCCTTGCTTTCGGCTTGTACTCCATAGCATTTTTGTAGTGGATAATACGGCTTTTGATCTGCTCCGTTTCGTAAAACCACCCCAGCGTTTTTGCCCTCGTCATTTTGGCTCTCGGATTACGCTCTTTCTGCTCCGCAAGCATAAATTTCAGATCTATCGTATGCTCCGGATTGTAGTAGACAAGTATGCCGTTTTCGGCGCATTTCTGCAGAAAATCTGCAAAGTCATCGCTCTCCTTAACTACTTGGTCGATAGCATATTTCAGCTTGGCTTTCCATGACAGACCTTGCCTGTTCATGTCCCACTCCCAGTGCGACTTACCCTTGACTTCTTCGGGGTGTTCGATAACAGACAAATTATTCTCCTTGCAAAGCTCGTCCGATATGCGCCTGACCTCTGCCCATGCACGGTCTTTTTTCTTGCCCTGATTATGCTCTGTTTCAAAGGTTCTGCCCGTGATAAAATTCGTATTATTTACAACGATATGTGCGTGGATATGGTCATGGTCGGTGTGAATTGCGATGACATACTGATACTGTTCTTTCAGCAACCTATGGCATAGCTCCTGCGCTATCTCCATAGCCTTTTCGGGAGTGACTTCGTTGGGAGCGAATGACTGAATTATGTGCTGGGCTTTGGTGGTACTACGCCCTGTTCCGAAACGCTGTCGTACAGCTCGGAATTGCTCTGCTGCTCGGACGGGTTCTGTCTCGCACATAAAAGACTCGACAAACGAATGACCTCTGGTATTATTCCTGTCCACGATGTATTCAAGTGATCCGCACACTGAGTCGCTGATTGAATGTAGCTTAGTAACTGCCAAATCGCATTCACACTCTCTTTCGTAGTAGTTATATCTTCCTCATAAACCCGTCCTGTTTTATTGGCACATCGGGCTATCTGATTCACATTGGTGGATAAGGCTCTGACCGCCCCGATAATGCCGTTCATATCACCCTGATCCATCATCAGAACATAGTGCGCTTTTGCACACTCCCTGACATAGCTCGACTTCTTCACATGAAGCAACTCCGCCTGCTTGCAGATATGCTCCCATTCGGTATTATTGAAGCGGATATTGATGGTATGATTACGGCACTGACTTCTGCCGTCAAGATACTCCTGCTCATCTGCCGTAAGGTCATTCGGACTGACCTCGGATAGAGCCTTGTCAAGCTCCTCTTTCATACCGTCACAGGTGTAATTCAAGGCAAGCTCGGCGCTGTTCTTGTAACCGTAGTCACGCTTGTAGTTTTTCTCTGCTTTTGTCATAAATCTTTCCTTTCGTTCCTGACCGTATCAGCGGTCTTTTTTTATTTAGGGGTCTTAGGGGAAATTTTTCCCCTGACAAGCATCGTGTTTTGTTGCCCGTTTTCCGAAACGCGGCACAAAATACCGTGCTTGCGAACTGAGAGTGCCGATTTTTCATCGGCACAGCTTTTACCGCCTTTCGGCGGTTTTCTCGCTTTCATGGCGAGAATTGGAGCGATAGCGACTATATCTTTTTTCGTCGCTCCTGCCGACGATTATATTGTAAAATATCTCGGCGCAGTTATTGCGCAACTTGTGCGGCAGTTTGATGAAAATAATTAATAATTGGACGATTGACTTTTTTATGAAAATGATTTATACTGTTAATATCTATAATAGCTGGATCATAGATGTGTTGCAAATTAGGAGGTAAGAACTTGATGAGTATAACAAAATATGAAGAAATAAAAATTCGCACTAAGAATAATGAAATCTTATGGAAAAATATCCATGGAATTGCAACTGAAGATACAGCTAATATTATGGATAAAGCAATGTTAAATTGGCTTACCGAACTTACAAACACTCTTGAAATATGGATAAATAAGGGTTTGAATTTAACCACTGGAGAACTAATACTTGCAAGAACTAATCTTGGTAGTATAGTTGAATTTTGGCTAAGGCACTTTTATACTGCTTATTATGAAGATTATCAAAATAATCCTATAACGAACAAGAATAATGTTGCAAAAAATGCCCAAAAAGATGCATCTTTTGATGAGTTGAAAAAATTCAGTACTGGCATACTGTGGAAAGATGATACGGATTCTATGTATAAATGGGTAGATTCTATACAACATAAGCGCAATGCTATACACAGTTTCCTATATAAGGAAATCGGTACGCCAACGGAATTTTTGAATGATGTGGACTTTTTGCTTGATTTCATTAAGAAAATTGAAAATCAGCTACCCTCTATTTTAGATTGTATTGATGTTATTCCTTCTGGATATGTAGATATTGACGGATTGTTTTTTAACATCTAAGTTTAAATCGCATGAGCTGTAACAACACTTGTTTTTATTTGGCACTAAGGATATAATACTTAGTGCTATTTTTTTATCCGGACAAATTACACTGGGTAAAATGGAAATTTCACTAAAAGTTCGTGCGCAATTGCGGCTGGACAAATGGCTTCATTGCGCGCTATAATTAGATTGTGGGGATACCACACAAGCAAGACAAGGAGAGAATAAAACGGAAGGAGGGTGCGATATGCTTACCTACGAACAGCAGACTAAGAAGCTCCTCGCCAGACGTGAGACTTTGGAGAAGCGTATGCGTGAGGACGGCGCAGAGATCGACAAGATAAATGCAAAGCTCAACGAGATGCAGCTCGCAAGAGTGCGTGATACATTTGGGCTTGACCAAAAAGCTTTCTTTGAGCTTATCACTCAGCACCCTGAGAAGCTACTTGAGCTTACGGCTCAGGGTACTGTCGTGAGCGATACAGATACAGCTCAGGACTATGATGAATCCGAACTTATCTGACAGACTTCTTTCTTTGATGAGAAGCCTTTCAAGGACTGATAGTCCGACAAAAAAGCTGTGATATGGGACGGCAGCAATGCCGTTCCGCACAGCTATCATAAAAGTATAAGACAACAACAAAACGAGGGTAAGAGAGATAAAGCGATGCCCTCACTCTAAATGCATAGAGATAGACAAGCAAAGGAGAAAGTTCGCTATGAATAATAAAGATTATACTGCCGTAGAAAATACGGCAACAGAAACTGTGTCCGAGTACAAGATTGGACATACCCTTTACACGGTGACAACCGTGTTCAACCCTGCTTCAAAGGAAAGCCTTTCGGATATTCTGAAAAGGCTGATCATACGAGAGAGTGAAAAACTCCTCGGTGAATCCGGACAACAACCCAAGAAGCAGGCTGTGTAACTTTGGAATATCGGCGCATTGTATTTATTTTCGGTGCGCGCTATAATGATAACATAGCTTGCTGTATCTGTCGGAAAGGAAGGTTAATATGACAGACAAGATCACAGCATTATATTGTCGTCTTTCACAGGACGATATGTTACAGGGTGAGAGCAACAGCATCACCAATCAGAAGGCTATCCTCAAGAAGTTCGCTGAGGATAATGGTTTCAGCAATCCCGTGTTTTATGTAGATGACGGAGTTTCGGGAACAACATTTGAGCGTGACGGCTTCAAGTCTATGATGGCAGATGTAGTAGCCGGAAATGTCGGAACAGTAATCACTAAGGATTTGAGCCGCCTCGGTCGTGATTATTTGAAAACAGGCGAATACATCGAGATCATATTTCCCGATTATGATGTCCGCTATATCGCTATCAATGATGGCGTGGATACCTTAAAGTCTGAGAATGAGCTGATGGCATTCAAGAACATTTTTAATGACTGGTATGCCAGGGATACAAGTAAGAAGATCAGAGCCGTTTTCAAGGCTAAGGGACAGTCGGGTAAGCCACTTTCTGTGCCGATTTACGGTTATAAAAAGTCCGAAGCTGACAAAAATATGTGGCTCGTTGATGATGAAGCTGCTGAGGTTGTCCGCAGGATATTCAAGCTCTGTATTGAGGGCTACGGTCCGGCGCAGATTGCCCGCATTCTCACGCAGGAAGGTATCCCGACTCCTACAGCCTACGCTCTGTCACAGGGTAGGGATAATGGTCACAAGAACGCTAAGCTGCACCGCTGGAGCGAAAAAACCATCAGTCACATTCTTGACCGTCCTGAATACATCGGTCATACGGTCAATTTCAGAACACACAAGAAGTCCTACAAAAACAAGAAGACCGTGAGAAATCCACAGGAAGAATGGCTTATCTTTGAGAATACTCATGAGCCTATCGTAACTCAGCAGGAGTTTGATTTGGTGCAGGAGCTTCGCAAGAATAAACGCCGTCCCACCAAACATGAGGAAGTCAATCCATTTTCAGGTATAGTCTACTGTGCCGACTGCGGAAAGAAGATGTATCTGTGCCGTGCGACAAGTCTGACCGCAGATCAGGAGCATTTGAAGTGTTCCACATATTCCTCAGACAAGGACGCTTGTTCCGCGCACTTCATCAGAACTGTTGTACTGAATGAGATCGTGTTGAACGAGCTGAACAAACTGCTTGCCAGGGTTAAAGAGCATGAGGACGAGTTTGTGCAGGCGGCTATGGACAATTCCGTTCAGAAGCAGTCCTCTAAGCTTACAAAAGCAAAGAAAGCCCTGAAACAGGCTGAAAAGCGTATCATTGAACTTGACAGGCTGTTTACAAGGATTTATGAGGACAATGTATCAGGGAAAATTTCCGATGAGCGATTTGCTGTCATGTCCGAAGGATATGAGGACGAACAGAAGAAACTAAAGGCAAGCGTTACAGAGCTTACTGCCTATATCGAAACCGCCGAACAGAAGTCCGCTGATGTGACCGCATTCATCAGCGTGGTGCAGAAGTATGAGCGTATCACGGAGCTTACTCCTGAGATCATGCATGAGCTTATCGAAAAGATCGTTGTCCACGCTCCCGACAAGAATAGTGGGCATCGCACTCAGCAAATTGAAATTCACTACCGCTTCAATGTTGCCGTAACGACTGCCGTTGCTGACAGTATGAAGTACGACAAAAAGAGAAAGGTTGCGTAACCAAGGCAGTTACGCAACCTCATCTTAAAATCTTAAATACTTCTTTATCGGCGCTCCTCTAAAGCGGAGGACTTTATGTTATTTAACTAAACAGTTGATTTTAGGATCAAGCCAGCTCAGCGAAATACTTGATGGTTCTAACCATCTGGCTGGTGTAGCTGTTCTCGTTGTCGTACCAGGAAACTACCTGTACTTCATAGAGATCGTCAGCGATCTTGGAAACCATAGTCTGAGTAGCGTCGAACAGCGAACCGTATCTCATGCCGATAACGTCGGAAGAAACGATAGGATCGGTGTTGTAGCCGAAGGACTCAGAAGCAGCAGCCTTCATAGCAGCGTTGATTCCGTCAACGGTAACGTCAGCACCCTTTACAACAGCGGTAAGGATGGTGGTAGAACCGGTAGGAACAGGAACTCTCTGAGCGGAGCCGATGAGCTTGCCGTTCAGCTCAGGGATAACGAGGCCGATAGCCTTAGCAGCGCCGGTGGAGTTAGGAACGATGTTAGCAGCACCTGCTCTAGCTCTTCTCAGGTCGCCCTTTCTGTGAGGACCGTCGAGGATCATCTGGTCGCCGGTGTAAGCATGGATAGTGCTCATGATACCGCTCTGGATAGGAGCATAATCGTTAAGAGCCTTAGCCATAGGAGCGAGGCAGTTGGTGGTGCAGGAAGCAGCCGAGATGATGGTGTCATCAGCGGTAAGAGTACCCTCATTTACAGAGTAAACGATGGTCTTGAGGTCATTGCCTGCGGGAGCAGAGATAACGACCTTCTTAGCGCCTGCGTCGATGTGAGCCTGGCTCTTAGCCTTAGAGGTGTAGAAACCGGTGCACTCGAGAACTACGTCTACGCCGATCTCGCCCCAAGGAAGCTCAGCAGCGTTAGCCTTAGCATAGATGGTAAGGGTCTTGCCGTCTACGGTGATGGTGCCTGCTTCGTCGTCAGCAGATACGGTGTGAAGATTCTCACCGATCTTGCCGCAGTAACCGCCCTGAGCGGTATCGTACTTGAGAAGATCTGCAAGCATCGAAGGCTTGGTAAGATCGTTGATAGCTACAACTTCGTAGCCCTCTGCACCAAACATCTGTCTGAATGCAAGACGGCCTATACGGCCGAAACCATTGATAGCAACTTTAACTGACATAGAAATTTTACCTCCTAAAATTATTGTTCAGTTTTTCGGCGCCGCGAAGTACATCGCGGGCAGCCTATGGTTTTATTATACTACACCTTGAGATTTTTTGCAAGTGTTTTTTTAAAAATATTGTGATTTTTTCATAAACAATTATAAAATTGACGTAAAATTAACTTTTTGTTCATATGCGTTATCATATCGAGTAATTTTTCCGCAGATACCTCAGTATATCGTTCGGCGAAAGTGCAAGCTGCGCGCCGTCCTCCAGCAGCGCCGTCTGACCTTTAAAAGATGGGCTGAAAATGTCGTGCGGCGGCAGTACGAAAAGCTCTTTGCCCTGATCTGCGGCGTGCCCCGCGCTGTTTAGCGAACCGCTCCGCTCGCCCGCCTCCGCGACCAGCACGCAGTCCGCCAGACCCGTTATCAGACGGTTGCGAACCTTGAAATTCTCCGCCAGCGGCGAGGAGGTCGGCAGGTATTCCGAAATGACCGCGCCCCGCTGCGCTATCTCAGCCTTACGCCGCATAGTTCCGCGCGGGTAATCGTGCAAAATGCCGCAGCCCAGCACCGCGACAGTGCTGCCCTCTACCGCGAGCGCGCCCTCGTGCGCCGCCGTGTCGATGCCCCTCGCGAATCCGCTGACCACGCACACTCCGCGCGTAGCCAATTCTGACGAAAACCAACCTGCCGCCTTTGCCGAATATTCGCAGCAGTCGCGCGCGCCGACCACCGCCGCCGTAGGCGTATCGTTCAGCACGCTTACATCGCCCAGTACGAACAGCAGCGCGGGCGGATCGTCGATCTCGCGCAGACGTTCGGGGTAATCATCGTCAGAAAGCGTGACAACCGAAATATTATGCCGCTCGCAGCACTCAAATATCATGTCAAGCTGTTCGCTTGTCACTCTTTTGAACGCCCGAACGTGCGGTTCGTTCTGTAAAGCTGAATTGCTTGACAACATTTCAAAACTTTCGGCGGGGTAATCGGGATCGATAAACCGCCACATCTTGCTGTTTGAAGCGCCGAATGCGCACACCAGCCGCAGCCAGTCCCTTTTTGAAAGCTGCATTTTCAGACCTCCAAAAGCTCGGCGATAGTCCGAGCCAGCCGCGCCATCGGCAGACCCACGACGTTGTTATAATCGCCCGCGATCTTCTCGACCAACAGTCCGCCGAGGCCCTGTATGCCGTAAGCGCCCGCCTTGTCCATCGGCTCGCCCGTCGCGATGTACGCGCGAAGCTGTTCATCGTCAGCGGGATAAAAAGTCACCGCCGTTTTCTCCGTAAAGCTTTTGACCTTGCCGGCAAAACTTACGCACACTCCGCTGCACACCCAGCTTTGCGCGCCTTGCAGACTTTTCAGCATTCTCAGCGCGTCGGCTTCGTTGCGCGGCTTGCCCATCAGCTCACCCTCGGGGCTTATCACCACCGTGTCGCATCCTATGACGATAGCACTGCTGTCAAGCTTTTTAGCTATACACATACATTTGCGCCGCGCTATCATCTCGGCGGCTTCAAAAGCGCCGCAGCCCTCCGCGCTCTCGTCGATGTCGGCGGGCATGATCTCAAAATCATCGGTCAGCAGCTTCATCAGCTCGCGGCGGCGGGGCGAAGCGGAAGCCAGCACCACTCGTCTGCCGTCAAGCATATTCCATATGTTTACAGACATTCTATCCTCCAAAAAAGGGACTGCCTTGTGAGCAGTCCGCGTTTATCATCTTTCCAATTTCTTGCCGCAGCTTGGGCAAAAATCTGAGCCGCTCATGTCGTGGAATCCGCAGTTTGTACAAAAAACACCCGTGCGTATCTCTTCCTGCGGCGCGCTTTCCGTCTGCGGACGCGCAAAAGCGCTCATGTCCTGCTTCGGAGTATTGGGTACAGGCTGAGGCTCAGGCTGTGGCTGCGCGCTCTGCACATTCTGATACTGCGAGTTCGGCTGCTGATACGCCTGCTGAAAATTCTGCTGCGCGGGGTCGTTGCGTGTACCGCAGTTCGGGCAGAAAACCGAGTTTTGCGGCAGCTCCATTCCGCAGTTCACGCAGTGGCGTATGCCCTTTACCGCCTGTAACTGCGCGGCGAGCTGCTCGTTGCGCGCTATGTAGGCGTCTATCTGCGCGGCAATCTTCAGCGCTTCAGGGTCTTTTATATCGTTTATAAGGCGTGATTTTACATAAAGTCCAAGATTTTTCATCAGCTTGTCGATCTCCGCGCTGTTTGCCGAGATCTCGCCGTTTATCCTGGCAGTTTCAGTCATTTTCTTCGTCTGCGCAGATACCTTATTTGCGCCGCTTGATATTTTTCTGCCGATCTCATCTATAAATGCCATATATATCTTCCTTTCGATCTTTACGGCTGCGAAGAGTTCTCCTCGGGCGCTTGTTCCGCGCTGCTTTCGGTGCTCTGCTCAGGCTCGGGCGTGTCGGCAGGTATGCCCCTCTGCACTGCCTTTGCGTTCTCGTCTGAGAGCGCCAGCGAAGTGTTGAGGTAATAGTGCCGCAATATCTGGTCGTAAGTCCAGCCGTGCTTCGCGTACAGGCAAGCCCCCCACTGCGACATTCCTACGCCGTGGCCCCAGCCGAACGAGTTGAACAAAAATTCGCCGTTGTCATAGCTTACGGTAAATGCCTGCGATTTGAGGTCGAATATCTCCTGCATCGTGCGCGCCGTGATTGTCTTTTGCCCGTCGATATTGACATAGCCTATGTACTTCCCGCTGTAAACGTCCTCCATTGAGAACCAGTTTTTCACATTATCTGAAAGCGTCAGCCCAAGCTTTTCCTGCAAGATCGAGCGCACTTCGTCTTCCGTAAATTTATATTCCAGCCCGTAATTCGGGTCTTCGTTGTCATATTCGCTCACTACCGCCCGCAGATACGGGTAGTATACTTCCCATATGCGCTCGCTTTCGATGGAATAGCCGGCGGTCGAAGCCGAATACACAGCGTTTATGATCTCGCCGTCGTAATAAACAGCCTGCCCCTCTACTGCCGAAACGCATTTTTCTATTTTTTCCGGATAATTCTGTTTCAGACCCACGGTGGGCACTCTGTCGATAGAGTCATTGAACCGCAGATACGAATACGCCGCTACCACCTGCGCCTTTATGGCGTTCTCGTCCCAATCGCTGCCTATCTCGCTGTAGACTGCCTGACACAGCAGCTCGTGCGCATTAAGCGTCACCTGATTGCCCGAGATGATGTCGTCTACTGTATAGTATTCGTCCTTTACACTTCGCGTGTCGGTAAAATTCAGCGCGTCGGGGTGCGGGTCGTAGATAGTCGTGGTGTCGAGTTCGTAAACTGCGTCAAATTTATTTTCGGCGTCCTTTTCCGCCTGCGACTTTTTCTTATCGATCTTTAGCAGCATTCTGTAATCTTCCAGCTTTGCCTTTTTATACTTGCGGGCTTTGGGGAGCTGGAGAGCCGTAACGGTTCGCGCCGACATATTTTCCGCGTACTCAACGGCTGATACAAGCTTCTGCACGCCCTGCGGAGAAGTCTGAGCCGCCGCAATTTCCTGCGCGTAAACGGGCGCCGCATGAGTGATATTCGGAGTATTTTGTGTAAAAACAAAAGCGCCGTACCCTGCGATAGCGCCTGCGCCGATCACAAACGAGCTTATCTGCGCCGTTATTCTTTTCGCAATGACCTTCATATTTTATCCTCATCTAGTCTGGCGGCGCAAATATTGCTATTTTCAGCCGCTGATTTTATTATATCATAAAATGCCAAAAAGTCAAGGTAAAAAACTTTCTGCCCTGACTTTTCGTTATTCTTCACAAATCCTGCCAAATCGAAGTATGCAACTCCAACAAGGCGAGGTACTTACTTGAAGTATCTCTGACCGTCCACCTCGAGGCAGAAGGTAAGAGTTTCAAACCACGCCGCGGTAGAGCCGCTGCAGTACTGCGGTGCGTAGTAGTAGATAGCGCCGTTGGAATTATCCTCTCCGCCGAGGGCGCGTCTTGCGCACTCTATGGTGTTTTCGGAAGGCGTATTATATCCGTTGTAGTAATTATAAATAGCCGTAAACTGGTCTGCCTGAGTGAGCACGCCCGAGATGCTGTCGGGGAAAGCGCTCGACTTTACACGGTTGATGATAACGTTCGCTACGGCTATCTTGCTCTCTTCCGAGCAGTCGCCGACCTCGCCCTGAAGCACATAGCAGAGCATATCGAACTCATCATCGGTGTATGAGATAACGTCGGCGGCAGGCGTTTCGGGCTTGCTTTCATCAGCGTATCTCTTCATGCAGTAGCCGGTCTTGCCGTCAGCCTTTATCCTATACCAATCCGAAGTATAGCCGGTAACGGTGATCTCGGTATTCTCAGAGAGTATCGTGATTATATCATCGTCAAGCGTAGGACCTTTACGCATATTCACCTTGTCGTTGGTGTACATGGTAACAGCCGCGCAGGGTTTTACTTCCTCAGCCGCAGGTGCTTCCTGCTTCTCAGCCTCGGTAGTTACCTGCTCGGTAACGGCGGTAGCAGCCGCAGTGGTAACTGCCTCGGTCTTTGCCGATGCCTTTTCGGTAGTCTTAGCCGTCTTTTCAGCGGTCTTTGCCGACTTGGCAGCAGTCTTGCTCTTAGCGGTCTCGGTAGCCTTTACCGTTTCGATAACGAGGTCGTACTCCTCTATGCCCGCCTTTTTCCAAGTTTCTGCAGCCTGCGAAACGCTTGTCTGCGTTTCCTCAGCAGAAGATGTGTCTGCCGCCGATACAGTCTTTACCGCAGCCGTGCCCTTAACGCTATCCGCCTTAGGTATGCTGCTGCCGCCGATAAATGCGTAAACGCCTACCACGCCTACCGCAAGTATCGCGAGAGCGCCTGCGCCAAGCACTGAGCCTGCGCGGCGTACTAAAGTAACTGCGTCGGAAGCGTCTTCATTCTTATTGACCGCTTCAAACTTTCTGAACTTCATCAAAATCACATTGCCTTTCCGGCAGCTTTGCGCCGCCTATCTCTGCTCAAAAAATTCGGGAAATACTATGCAGAGATGTTCGCCTTGCGGACAGTTTTTTTAATAGCTCCAGCCGAGATATTTCTTCGAGTTGCCCCAGACATTCCGCCATACCTGAGGGAAGTAAATATCCTTATCTTTTTTCTCTTTATAGGAGGCGAGTATCGCTTCCTTATCGTCGTCCTTATCAAGTTTTTTTGCAACTATTACCCAGCGCATATTCGCAACTTCGTTCGAGCAGGTCGAAAGGGTGATATAGTCATCATCGGGGTCGCACTGTATGTCGCAGGAATACCATGAAGATTTTTCGACGTTATCGATCCATGTTTCAAACTTGTAATCCTGATCGTCGAAATTTCTGTATCTCCAGTAATCGAAGAGGTGGCCGTTATCCTGAGATTCGTTTACCGCCGCCACAAAGCAGCTGAAAATAACGTACTCCTCGTTGGTATCGTAAATAGTGTTGAACTCGATTATCGGGTATTTCTTGAGCATTTTTACGCCGCTCTTGTACTCCGCCAGATGCGTGAACGAAGTGCCGAGCTTTCTCATGTGGTGACCGTATATCGTGATGTTGTCGGCCTGTCCGTTTTTATCTATCGGCACTACATAATCGGCGTAAATGCTGCCCGATTCGTAAGGCTGGTTGTCGATATTGTGGGTAAGGTAATAATCGTTATCGCTGTGCTGGAGCACGGGGTAATTTATGTATTCCTTTCCCTCAGAGTTAGTAAAGCCGGGTATCTTTATCCAGCCGACTACCTCCTTGTTGCGTTTCAGCAGCTTTTTCGCCCAAGCCTGCACCTTGCGCTGCTTAGCTTCGGGGCTGCTGTTCTCGCCGTCGTCCGCCTTTACCTGGTCGAAATTTATATCGTCAGTAAAATCAGGCTCCAGCGACTGTATCTGCGCGGTGTACTCCAGCGTGTCCTTATCCGTTTCAAGGAAGTCGGTAAGCTGGTTCACTGACGAGCAGAACAAAGCTATCGAGCCGATGAAGATCACCTTGCGGACGACCTCCGCGGCGTGGTCCCCTTTCCAGGGAATAAAATATTTAAAAAATCTGACAAAGAAATTTGTGTTGTCATTTTCTTTGTCGATATGGAGCGTTTCATTCGCCATAGACATTTTGCCGATCAATCCTTTCTCTTCTCTATCGCGCCGCCGTCGCTCAGCAGCATCTCTGACAGCATTTGCAGCATACGCGCCACCGTCAGTCTGCGGATCTCTCTTCTGTCTAACTTTTCATATCCGTTTTCATTGTAGAGCATCAAATCCCGCGTCACCTCGTTATGCGGGCCGCGTACCGAAACGTACACCGTACCGACAGGCTTTTCAGCCGTGCCGCCGGCAGGCCCTGCGATACCCGTGACCGCCGCAGCGTAATCTGTTTCAAATACCCTAGCCGCGCCCGCGCTCATCTCCCGCGCAGTTTCGGCAGAGTAAACTGTGTACCGCCGCAAAGTTTCGGGCGATACGCCCAGCAGCTTTACCTTCATCTCTTCGGTGTAAGTCACCGCGCCGCCGTGAAAGACGTTTGAAGCGCCCGGCACTGCGGTAACAGCCGCCGCGAACAGCCCGCCCGTGCAGCTTTCAGCCGCAGACAGGGTAAGCCTGTGCTCTGTCATATATTTTACAACATTCTCCGCCAGACTGTCAATAGTTTCTGTAACCAATTTGTTATCTTCGTGAATTTCCATAAACCTATCCCCCGTCTTTATAGCCACTTTGCACATAGATTTTCACATTAAATCATGTAATTTATGAATTTGATAATATCTTTTAACATATAGCTTTTCCGTGTGAAAGGCAATAAGTTACGGAAAAGTAACCTGTCAAATCCATCATCGCGCGATTTTCAAAGCGTCGCCGAAAAGCCGTTTCAGCCTTTATTTTCCCGAATTTGCGACCCATATCGACCGTTTTCGAGCGGTGCTTGAAGTACAAATAAACGTACTCAAAAGTTACAGCGCGTAACCGGATTAACCGTATCGTAACCCTTTTAACTGTACGAATTTTGAAACAGTTACAAACCTGTATGCGTCTGTAAAGCGAGCCGCTTGACATTGCACATATTTGTTAATTCTGTTTATCTCATACATTGTAAATATCTTGCTGGCTATATCTGTAATAAATTATACTGTAAAGTATCAGAGGTTTACAGTGCGTTCTCCGCAGCGGATAAGCTTGAATTTGGTGTTTTCCACCGCTTCAGCTATCATCGGCTCGAAATCGAATTGGTTCTGACCGTCGATAACGTCCTGAAGAACGGGGCGAGTGCGGGGGTGCTTAGGCGTGAATACCGTGCAGCAGTCCTCGTACGGCAGTATCGAGGTGTCGAAAGTGTCGATCTTGCGGGCTATCTCGACTATCTCAGATTTATCCATTCCGATGCAGGGACGGAACACGGGCATACGGCAGGCGGCGTCGGTGCAGACTATCGCGCCCATCGTTTGGCTCGCGACCTGTCCGAGGCTCTCACCCGTGATAAGGCATGAGCAGTTTTCGCGTTCGCAGATGCGCTGAGCGATCTCCATCATCAGTCGGCGCATGATTATCGTGAAAAGCTCCTCGGGGCAGTTATCGCGAATGGCGACCTGAATGTCGGTGAATGGCACGCAGTGGAACGCGATGTCGCCGCAGTATTCCGAGATCTCTTCCGCCAGCTTTTCGACTTTAAGGCGCGCACGCTCGGAGGTGTAAGGCGGTGCTTCAAAGTGTATCGCCTGTATCTGCATACCGCGCTTCGCGAGCATATATCCCGCAACGGGCGAGTCGATACCGCCGGAGAGGAGAAGCATTCCCCTGCCGCTCGTGCCGATGGGCAGTCCGCCCGCTCCGTCGAACTTCATCGCGTTGACGAAAGCGTGCTTTTCGCGTATCTCGACGAAAACGGTAACGTCAGGCTCGTGCACATCTACCGAGAGGTGCGGGAATTTTTCGAGGATAACGTGCCCCAGCTCGGCGCATATCTCGGGCGATTTGTGCGGGAATTTCTTGTCGGCGCGCTTAGCTTCGACCTTAAAAGTCTGCGCGTCCTCAAGCGCGTCGGCGAGGTAGTCGAGCGTGTCGCCGAGGATAGCCTCCATAGTTTTCTCGACTTCGAGCGCCTTGTACATCTTCACGATGCCGAAAATCTTGCCAACAGCTTCCAGCACCTCGTCCATGTCGATGCTATCCTCCAGCGGCGAGATGTAAAGCGTTGACTGCGAACGCCAGTAATCGAACTTTCCAAAACGGCGCAGACGGCGCTTGACGTTTTTCACGAGGGTGCTTTCAAACGAAGATTTGTTAAGACCTTTCAGCGCGATCTCGCCGTATTTGCATAAGATGATCTCCTTCAAAATTTTCAGATCCTTTCATGTAGTTTTTTATCGAAATTGGTCGCTTATATATTTTAAATAGTATAAAACGTTTGTTCCGCTTATTTCACGCTCAAAAGAGTAGACTGCGCCGCCTTTAGAGCGTCAATCAGCTCGTCTATCTGCGCGATGGTGTTCTCGGCGCAAAAGCTTATGCGCAGGGTAGAGTCTGCCGCTCGGTCAGGTACACCGTATTCGGAAAGAACGGAGCTTTTTTTGCCCTTTGAGCAAGCCGAGCCGCTTGAAACATAGATCTCGCGTTCCTCCAGAAAATGGAGCATTATTTCTGACCGCAGACCGTCAACGTAAATGCTGTTGACATAAGGCGAACCGTCCGCACGCGAATTTAAGTGCAGACCCTCAGTCTGTTCGATCCTTTCACGCAGATAGTCAGAGAGTGACCGGACATATGTTGATCTACTGTCCATATTTTTGTACAGTTTATCGACCGCCGCACCAAACGCCGCGATTAGCGGTACAGACTCAGTTCCCGAACGGAAGCCGCGCTCCTGTCCGCCGCCGTAGACCAGCCCGCGAATGTGCACGCCTTTCCTGATATACAGCGCGCCGATACCCTTTAAAGCGTGGACTTTATGACCGCTTATCGAGATCATGTCAGCGCCGAGATCTTTAGCTTTGAATGGCAGTTTTAGGTAACCCTGCACCATATCGCAGTGGGTCAGCACGCGCGGAAAGCGCTTTTTTATCTGTCGAAACGCCCTGCCGATCGGCAAAATATCGCCCGTTTCGTTGTTGCAAAGCATACAGCTGACCAGACAAGTATTGTCATCGACAGCGGAAATTATATCCTCCGCGGCAAACGTGCCATCACGCGGCGAAATACGCACGATCTCGTAGCCCTCGCTCTCGAGCACCTTCATCGGCTCAGCGATCGCGGGATGCTCGACGGTGGTCGTGACAATGCGCTTCTTTCGTTTGCCGAGCGAGTAAGCTGCTCCAAAAACCGCAGTGTTGTCCGCCTCGGTCGCGCTGGAAGTGAAAAAGATCTCGTTTTCGCTCACCCCAAGCGAAGCTGCAACGCTCTTGCGCGCCGCCGAAACGATCTGCGAGGCGTTCAGCCCAAGTTTGTGCAGCGAGGACGGATTGCCAAAATTCTCTATTGCATTGACCGCGGCGGCAGTAGCGCAGGGCAGCGGCTGAGTTGTCGCGGCGTTATCAAAATAGACCATAAAAACATCTCCTAAACTCTTATCTTTTTATTATAACATATTTTGCGAAAAAAAGCAATTAAGCGCGTATTAAATTTGCTAAAAAGGGCAAAATAGTTTCATAAAATATTTTGGTACAATATTTTGTACAGCTGTTATTGTACAGTTATTTACCCTCTTGATTTTCGCTACAAAAACTATCGAAAAGGAGTATAAATATATGAAGCTTGGAAGAAGAGCCATGATACGGCTCGTAAGCATGACCGCAGCAGCGATCGCAGCGCTCAGCGCCAGAAATATCATCCTAATGCGTGAGAACAGAAACAAGGATATTCTTATCAGCAACGGCTATGTGCGCGCTTTGGAAGATCTCTCAGCGGCGGCTGACAACATAAGCAGCACGCTTGAAAAGCAGCTTTATGCAGGCACACCCGAACAGCGATCGAAGCTTGCAGACAAGCTTTTTAATGAAGCATCCTCCGCAAAATCAGCAATGCTCCAACTTCCCGTGCAGGAATTATCGCTTGAAAACACATACAAATTTCTTTCGCAGGTAGGCAACTATGCGCAGTCGATAGCGAAAAAATCAGCGGCAGGCGAAGAAATTTCGGACGATGAATATAATAATTTGAAATCGCTCAGGAAATATGCTGAAACGCTTTCGTCAGATCTTTGGTCGCTGGAAAAGTCGGTTTCAAGTGGAGAAATAAATATAACTGATATTTCAAATAATGATAATTCCAACTATATCGAAGTCACCGAGGGCTTCACGGAATTTGAAGAAAGCTTTGAATCATATCCGCGACTGATATACGATGGCCCGTTCTCCGACCACATCATGGAGAAAGAACCACAAATGTTAAAAGACAAGAATAAAGTCAGCAAATCAAAGGCTTTAGAGCGTGCATCCATGACGTTGAACGTTTCTGCAAACGACCTTACAAACGTTACCGAGCGCGGCGGCGATCTTCCAGCATGGATATTCTCCGACAGTGAGAACGGCGTGTCATGTGCTGTAACAAAGCAAGGCGGAATGGTTTCATATTTTATAAAATCGCGTCAACCTGAAAATGTGTCGCTTTCCATGAAAGAAGCTGTCAAAAATGCTGAGGAGTATATTGCTAACTCGTCATACGATAATATGAAAGTGACGTATTACGAAAAGCAGGACAATGTTGTTACCGTAAATTTCGCGTATTACATCGACGGGATCACCTGCTACACCGACCTTATCAAAGTTTCCGTTGCATTGGACAACGGCGAGATCCTCGGTTTTGAAGCGAGCGGATATATCGTAAATCATCAGAAAAGAGCTTTCCCCGACGAGGAGTTTTCTATTCGCGACTGCCGTGAAAAGCTCTCGCCCATGTTGAAATGTATCGGTGAAAATCGTGCGCTGATACCGTCCGCCGGCGGCAGCGAAGTCTACTGCTATGAGTACAAGTGCACATCTGAGGGCGGCAGAAACGTGCTCGTCTACTTCAACGCGCAGACGGGCGTTGAGGAGCAGATCTTGATATTATTAGAAAATGAAAGTGGAACTTTGACGATATAAATTGGAGGAATTTTTATGGGTACAAATTTTAGTACAAGTGAAACCAGACTGAATTTAATGCGTGCGTTCGCCGGAGAGAGCCAAGCGCGCAGCCGTTACACCCTCGCGCAGGAAAAAGCGCAGCAGCAGGGGCAGTACGTCCTCTCGGCGCTCTTCAAATTCACTGCCAATCAGGAAAAGGCTCACGCGAAAGTTTTTTACGAGCATCTTTCCGAGCTTTCGGGCAGCACGATCAAGGTCGATGGCGGCTATCCTGTTGACATTTCTAGCCGGTTATGTGATCTTTTGAAGATGGCGGCGCACAACGAAGATCAAGAGGCAGACGATGTTTACCCTGCATTTGCCGAAACAGCGCGCGCCGAGGGCTTCGCCAAGGTCGCGCAGGACTTTGAAAACATCGCGCAGATCGAGCGTTCGCACTCGGCGCGGTTCAAAAAATTTCACGACCTCTGCACCTCGGGCAGGCTTTTTTCCTCAGACAAGCCCGAGCGCTGGGTCTGCATGAACTGCGGATTTATCCTCGAAAGCGAGCAGGCACCGCAGAAATGTCCCGTCTGCGGGGTCGATCAGGGCTACTATATCCGCCTCGAGATGGCAGCGTGGGGACTTTGACCGAAGAAAGCGGGCGACCTTTCAGCCGTCCGCTACATATGCAATATAAAAATATGAAATCAATATTCGTACTTGCTGCCGCCGATAAACTCGCGCACCATACTGCTTTCGCTGACCTCTTCCGCCTTTACGCTGTCGAGGTCTTTTATCGCGTTTTCCATCGGAGAAAAGCGTAAAAAGCTGTCATAGCTGTATTTCAGCGAGTTTATATCCCCCACCAAATAATTTTTATAAACGCTCGCTTCATAGCCCAGAAACGTATCCAGCTCGAAATTTGCCAAATGTTTATACGGTGCTATATAAAGATTTTCACCTTGCTGAACGCTGTCGTACATATCCAGCGTTTCCGCAGGCGTGCGGTTTCGGAAATTTCTGTCGCGGATAATTCGCCGCATCAAACGTATCATCTGAGGGTGCAGCAGTTCACCGTTCGCAAGCTGTATTCGCGTGCGCACGCTGACGTACAGGCGGTTCGAGATGTCCTCGTATCCCGTCACTTCGGGGTTCAGCGCGTGTATTCCCTCAAAAAGTATCATCTCGCCGCGCTTGCGCTTGAGCTTTTTTCCCTGCACGCGCTGCTGGTTCGGAAAGTCAAATGCAGGTATATCTACCTCTTCATACCGCGCAAGGCGGTGCATATGCTCCTGCAAAAGAGCGATGTCGATGCGGTACGGCGACTCGTAATCCACCTTCTCGCCGTCAGCAAGCTCCAGCATTTTCTCCTTTGGCAGGAAATAATCGTCCATCGAGATCGTGTGCGTTTCTACCCCCATGTTATCTAGATAGGCTTCGATTTTCAGCGCCGTTGTAGTCTTTCCCGAGCCGGAGGGGCCCGAAAGCAGTATAAGCGGGCGCTCGTGCCGCATTTTCGCGATCTTTTCCGCCGCGTGTTTGCAGCTGTTCTCGTATTCCGCGTCACAGGCGGCGATAAACTCCCCCTCCCCGTTCTCGATCTGCTTATTTATCTCGCTGAAATGTATTATCTTCATTCCATTTTCTCCTTAAAAAGGGTATTATTTCTGCTCCCACTTCGCGCAGAGGTTGTTGAGCGTGTCTGTCATCGCCGCAAGCTCCTTGTTCGTCAGACCCGACGACATCTTCACCAGCTGCTGAAGTCGGTCGGCGGCGGCTTTCAGACGTATATAAGGCGTGCTCTCGCGCTCAGTGTGAACGGCAGGCATCGGATTCGCGTTTACAAATTCTCCCGTCAGCAGGTCAAGCTCTGCGCCGCTGTACGGGCAATGCGAATCAATCCCGAGATCGTCGTGCAAATGCGCCGTGTAGCTCTCAGCCGACTCCGCTTCGCCGTGAATTACGAATACCTGCGGCTTATCAAGAGCGTTGATCCAGCGGTCTAATCCCGCCTTGTCAGCGTGTCCGCTCATGCCGGGCAGCACGAGTATCTTCGCCGCAACGTTTATATCTTCGCCGAAAAGCTTCACGTTCTTCGCTCCTTCGACCAATTTTCTGCCCAGCGTGCCGACCGCCTGATAGCCGACGAACAGCACCGTGCACTCGCTGCGCCAAAGGTTGTGTTTCAAATGGTGCTTTATTCTGCCCGCTTCGCACATTCCGCTGGCGGATATTATAACTTTAGGCGTTTTGTTGAAGTTTATCGCGCGCGATTCGTCCGAAGTTACCGCGATGTTCAGACCTTTGAACGAGATCGGGTTCACGCCATTGCGCACATATCCCACCGCTTCCTCATCGTAACATGAGTCCTCGTTGCGGTTGAAAACAGCCGTCGCCTCTATCGCGAGGGGCGAGTCTACATACACGGGGAAATCGGGGAAACTCTTCACCAGCCCCGCCTGTTTGATCTGGCGGAAATAGTAAAGCAGCTCCTGAGTTCTGCCGACCGCAAAAGACGGTATCACCACGTTGCCACCGCGCGCGAAAGTTTCGTCGATGACCTTTGCGAGCGCCGTCGGGTAATCGGCGGGCTTTTCATGAAATCGGTTGCCGTAGGTAGATTCCATAACGGCGTAATCGGCGTGCGAAAAGTACTGCGGGTCGCGGATAAGCGGTATATCCGTGTTGCCGATGTCGCCCGAAAAGATTATAGTCCGCGTCTGCCCATCTTCCGTCAGCGTTATCTCTATGCCCGAAGAGCCGAGCAGATGCCCCGCGTCACGGAAAAGCGCGCTTATGCCCTCGCCAAGCTTCACAGGCTGCTCGTACTCGTGCGGACAAAGCGCGCGTATCGCAAGCTCGGCGTCGCTCATCGTGTAAAGCGGCTCTACCTCCTGCTTGCCCTTTCGCTTGCCCTTACGGCTGCGCCATTCGGCTTCAAATTCCTGTATATGCGCCGAGTCGCGAAGCATTATCGAGCATAGGTTCGCCGTAGCGCTCTGGCAATGTATCTGCCCCTTGAAACCGCCCGCGCAGAGCAGCGGCAGCAGCCCCGAATGGTCGATGTGCGCGTGGGTGAGCAGCACAAAATCTATCTCGCCGGGCGCGCACGGCACTTTCACATTGTCGAAAGCGTTCAAGCCCTGCTCCATGCCGAAATCTACCAAAAATTTCTTTCCGCAAGCCTCTATGTATGTGCAGCTTCCAGTAACCTCGTGCGTCGCGCCGATAAAAATTACTTTCATGAAATTTCACATCTCCTTTGCATCAAACGATCTCCGCGCAAGCTGTGCGCATCGTCCTAAATATAACTTGATTATATTGTAACATATTTTACATACTTTTTCAAGTCTTGCGTCGAATTTTTATGCAGATTTTTTTCAATAAACTCATTTTGTCGCAAAAAAAGACCTCTCCATGATGTATATGAAGAGGTCTTTGAAATTATTCTGTTTTGCCCGCTAAAATTACGGTACTAAAGAGGAATCCTCAGCCTTAGAATCCGCTGCGGAAGAGTCAGCCGCGCTCTCGTCAGCAGCCGAAGATGAATCAGCAGCCGCAGCCGCGCCGGACGAACCGTCGGGCAGCTCGGTAACAGTTCCCTCTTCCTTGAGGGTCTTCAGCAACTTCTTGAGATTTGTGTCGCCAACGGTATTGAAGTAATCGTCGGCGCTCAGTTCCTCGTTGTAAGCGCTGCAAAGCTTGCCGTCTGCTACCATAATGTTGCTGTCATAGATGTAAACATAAGCGGTAGCCTTTTTCTTGTCCTTGAGGGTCATGCTGATCTCGTAGATCCTGCCGTAGTAATTGTAAGTGCTGTCAGCGATAGATCCGCTTTCAAATCCTTCGGGATTGATAACGTACTGACCTATCTCCTTCATATCGTCAACGGTCTTTACGCTGTCATCGAGCGAGATGCCGCCGGTGAGGTAGGAACCGCTGATGTTGTCCTTGTAATCCTCAGCCTTTGACTTGAATATCTCGTCTGCCGAGGTGGTGTCAGCCTTGGTCGAGGTGGAAGAGAGGTACTTAGGCGCGGTCGCTTCGTCGATGGTGTATTCCTTAACGTAGTAACCGTCGCTGTTGGTCTCGCCCTTCAGCTTGTAACCTGCCTCTGCAAGTGAGCTGTAAGCGTAGCAGGTAACGGTGAATGTATCGCCCGCCTTGTAATTTCTGTCATAATCGTAGTTTTCGATAGAGTAGCTTACATAATCCTTGATCTTGGAATCATCAGCAGCCGAAGCGCCTGTAACGTGCAGGTAAGGCAGCGCGCCGCTGTAATCAATGGTGAATGTGCCCTCTGCAAAAGGATCTATCTCGTCAAGACCCTGAAGTCCTTCTACCTTGTAATCTTTAGTAGCTTTATCCTCAAAAGGCCAAATATAGCACTTAGTCTTGGTCTTGCCGTCCTTATCCTTTACCGCTTCGCCGTTTTCGTCATACTGGGTCTCCTCGAACCAGAAGCCCTTAGACTTATCATCTTCGTCGAAATAATGCTCGTCGTAAGAATAAATGCTTGCGGTAACGGTATATGTATCGCCGTTCTTGAGGTCAGCGCTGTAAGAATAATCGTAATCATAGCTTACGAGATCGCGGTACTTAGCGCTCTCAGTATCTACATTTACGTTCACATCGCCCTCGTAGCCCTCGAAAGTAACGTTAACGCCCTCGAAAGGATCAATAGTTTCAGCCTCATCAAGACCCTTTACCTCTACCTCAAACTCGGTGTTGGTAAGCTTTACGTTAGCCTCTTTAAGGTTATCCTCGTCGTACTCTACGGTGATCTTTACCTTATCGCCGTTTTTCAGACCCTCGGTCTTAGAAGCCTTGATCTTGATAGCGTATTCTTTGTCTGCGCCATAGTTAAAGTAATCGTCGCCGTAAGACTCATCGTCTTTTACCTTCTTGGTGTCGAGGAGAGCGTCGCGCATATCCTTAGCGTCGCCGTAATCGTCCTTAGCCTTTTCGTAAGCCTTTTTCAGAGTCTTTTTATCGCCGCTGAGATACTTGCTGTACTTCTTAGTATCGCTGTCCTTGCTCTTTGAAGAGCTTGCAGCTTCGTCATCATTTTTATAAACATATTCCTTGTAAGCTTCCGGCATACGAACATTTTCCCCATATACCAGATCGGGATCTACGTTTAAGAAAGCCGAGCACTCGCCGTAGCCCTCAGGGCCTGAGAAATCAACGTAAACAAGATCCTTAGCGTCGATCTTCTCGTACTTAGTTACCTGCTTTACTATAATAGCAGCCGCAATTATGACCGCTGCCGCCGCTGCTGCTGCGACCGCTATCTTTACTACATTCTTGTTTCCGCCGCTTACCGAAGCGCCGCCGTTATTAAAAGCGGGCGCGCTCTGGGGCATCGACTGGGGCTGCTCGTAAGTCTGTGTTTCTACGCTTGCCGCCTGTGCCTGGGGCTGTTCCTGAGCAGGAGCGGGATTTTCGCTCTGTACCTCAGCCGTGTTTGCCGCAGGCTCTGAATTTACCGCCGCGCCGCAGTTACCGCAGAATGTTTCGTTATCTCCGAGCTGTGCGCCGCAATTACCGCAAAACTTTGCCATTATATTTACCTCCATGATTATTACATTTAGTTTACTAAACTTATCATTGAATATTATAATATATATTTAAAAAAATGTCAATAGTTAAAACAACAAATATTTCAATATATTATGCCATTATGCTGTAAGTTTGACGAAAGGCAAAAGCGCGTTTTGTCAACCGCAGGCTGACAAAACGCTTCATACTCACAGCACATATTTTCAATATATCTGCGCAGACTAAAATACGCTGCGAAAATGCGGTATCTGGCTCTCATAAACCAGAAACGCCCAAAAACGTATCGAGCGCAGCTCGGAAACAAATTCTTCGCTCTCCTCGTCTAGCAGCGGCTCTAATTTCGCCACCGAATAAGAAATATCGTCCAGCGTGGAAGAGCGGGTAAGGAACGAAACTTTCACATAGTATTCGCCCCAGTAGTCCTGCAAGCGCTCCACGCTTTCGTATACGCCGTCTGAGCCTGCCTCATACTGCGCCATGCAGTCATCTATCCGCTCGTAAAGCCCGCTGTTGCATCGCTTTAGCATATAGAGCGAGCCGCAGGAGAGCGCTATCAGCGCTGCGAATATCCCGCAGCAGAGGATAATTCTTTTCATAAGCTATATCTCCTTGCGTATCAGCGTGTAGTTTTTATCCGCGCCGCAGGTCATTATGAACACCTGCGCGAGGGTGCAGCCCTCTTTTTTCAGCACGCCCTCAAGCCACTCGCTGTCCGCGCCCACCGACTGCATAGCGTGCTCGAGCGGCTCGCCGTCGTTGACTATCAGCATAGGCGGGTCGGCGGCGGGCTTGTTCCTGCCGATGTCTTTTACCGTTGCGGGCTGTTCGGCGGGCTTGACGTATGCCGAGATCTGCCCCGTAGTTTCCACCACCGCTAGCTGCACCTGCGAAATATCGAATATCCCCTGCCCGCGCAGAGCTTCAAAAATGTCGTCCACCGTAAAGCGCAGCTTTTTCACAACGCGCTGGTCGAGCACACCGCCCGAGATTATTATTTTCGGCGAGCCGCAAAGCACCCGCCTGAACCCGCGCGAGCAGAGCGAAAGGTATGAGAAAAAAACGTCGATGCACACTATCGTGAATATCGGCACAAGCCCCATCAGCACCGGCAGGTTTATATCCTCTATCGGCAAAGTGGCTATGTTTGAAAGCATAATCGTAACTACCAGCTCGCTGGGCTGAAGCTCGCCAAGCTGCTTTTTGCCCATCAGCCGTATGCAGAAAACTATCACTATATAAAGTATCACCGCGCGAAACAGTACTATCAGCATATCGTAAACGCACCTCCGCTGATATTTTTGCCCGCCGCGCCCGCGAATATTCGCCGCGGAAATGTTTATAATATCATCATTACAAAATTTCGACAAAAAGGAGGACTGCGGCGATATGCAGATCTCATACGAAAATTTCGAGGACGTGCATCTGGCGTCTTCGGTCAGCGAAAACATACTCGCCCTGCGCACCCTGCTGGGCAACACTATGGATTTAAACGTCATGGATATCGAGATAAACGGCGTGCCCTGCGCGCTGGTCACGATAGAAAATATGGTATCTGCCAGCGCGATGAGCGAGCTTATCTTCCGCCCGATGATGGGCTTAGAGGGCGGCGAAGCCGACACGCACGAAAAGATAATGGACTTTATCACCAGCCGCAGCCTTATGACCGCAGAGCGCATAATGGTGTACACCTTTGGCGAAACGGTGCTGCAGCTTTTCTCGGGCTTCGCGCTGATATTCGTAGAGGGCGAGAACACCGCCGCCGCGCTGGGCATACAGGGCTACGATAAAAAGTCGATCTCCTCGCCCACCAGCGAAAACAACGTGATGGGCTCGCAGGAAGCTTTCGCCGAGGTGATACGCACAAATATCTCGCTGATACGCCGCCGCATAAAACACCCCGCCCTGCGCTTTGAGATGACGCAGACGGGCAAGCTGAGCAATACGGATGTCTGCATAGCGTATATCCGCGGCAAGGCTGACGAGAAAATGCTCGCCGAGATACGCCGCCGCATAAGCTCTATCAAGCTCGACAGCGTTTTAGGCGCAGGCTACATCCGTCCATTTTTAGAGGACGACGCGGCTAAGCGGCTGTTCTCGGAGATAGGCGTTACCGAGCGCCCGGACAAGCTTTGCGCGAGCCTTATCGAGGGAAGGATAGCCGTATTGGTAGACGGCACTCCCTTTATTATGATATGTCCGTACACTTTCGCGCAGTATTTCAGCAGCATGGACGATTACGCGAGCAAGAGCTTTTTCGCGTGGTTCTTGAAATTCATACGCTATTTTGCATTTCTGCTCGCCACCGCTTTCCCCGGTATTTACCTCGCAGCGGTGAATTACAATCCCGAAATGCTCAACATGAAGCTGCTGGCAAACCTTTCCGCAAGCGAAAAAACTACGATACTGCCGCTATTCAGCGAGCTTATAATAATAATGCTCCTGCTCGAGATCATGCGCGAAGCGAGCATACGCCTGCCTTCGGCGGTAGGAACGGCGATGTCGATAGCGGGCGGACTCATCATCGGCGACTCGGCGGTAAAGAGCGGCATAATCTCTTCACCCCTGCTGATAATCGTCGGCGTTACCGCCACGGCTTCATTCGTGCTGCCCTCATTCAATCAGCAGACAACGGCGCTGCGGCTGGCTTTCATAATAGCGGGCGGCTTTGCGGGATTTTTCGGGATAACGGTATGCACTGTCATGAGCGTTGCGAACGTCTGCTCACAAAGTTTTTCCAACGTAGTCTTCACCGCCCCCGCCTCGCCGCTGATAAAAGATCAGCTTCCCAACGCCATTGGCAGAAAGTCCTTTATGCGAATGGCGCACGATGACACTAAAATGAGCGACCTAACCTCGCCCGAAACACCGCGCCGCAGCGGAGGTAGATAACGAATGAAAAGCATTTCAGCATACCAATTCGCCGGCGCTATGATAGTAGCCCGCATACTCGCGCTGGCGCTATATATACCCTCTGAAGGCGAAAATCCCGTGGTCACGGCGCTCGCCCTGCCGATACTTGCGCTGGCGAAATACGCACTGCTTGCGCTCACGATCCGCGCTTACGAAAAGCAGACTTTCACACGCGGGGCGGCTGTTTGCTCGGCGATATTGGCGGGGGCACTGCTGATAAGCATTTGCGGCGCTTTCTCACAGTCTGTCGAGACCGTATACCCCGACCGTTTCAGCAGGCTGGGGATAACGGCGGTATTCTTCATCATCGGCGCATACGTTGCTTCTATGGGTGCGGCGGGCACGGTGCGCACGGCGGGAATATTTCTATTCGCGGCGGCGATATTCAGCGCGATACTGCTCTTTCAGACGCGCGGAAGCATGCTCACCGACCGCATAACGCTTTACAGCCCCTCGCCTCTGCGCGACCTTGAAAGCGCTCTGCGAAACCTCACGGCGTACTCGGCAGATGTTTTCATCTTCGCGATGATGCTGCCGTATGTGCGCAGTTCGCCGAAAAAAGCGGCGGGGATATACCTCACCGCCGATGTTCTGATATGGCTTGTCTTCGCAATGGCTTACGCCGCGATAATGGGCAGGCTTTACCCGCGCTCGGGCTACCCGTTTTTCGCGATAGCTTACTGCACTCAAGGCTTGCTCATCGACCGCGCGGACGGGGTATTTTTCTGCGTAGTTTCAGCCGCGGCGATCATCGTATGCGCACTGCTGACAGGCATTCTGAAAAACGCCGTGAAGTATGTTTTCACATCTATTCGCAGTGACGAAAAGACCTACCTCTCGGCGGCGGGCGTGCTTACGGCTGCCGCGATCTCGCTGAGCGGCTTCGGTATAGAGCTTAGCAGGTACGCGGGCGTGCTTGCAGCGGCGGTCTGGATAGCCCTTGCTGTATACGCGCTGACGGGAATATTTTCGCGGAAATACCGCGCGGCAAAAAATACGGAAGCCGAAAAGGAGGGCGAATGATGAAACGTAAATACTATTTTCTGATAATAATGCTACTGTCTGTCGTCTACTTTACAGGCACGCAGCCGCCCGAGATCGCCGATAGGATAATGGTGCACGCCATTGGTATAGACGTCGAGGAGGAGGGTTACCGCGTTACCATGCAGACTTTCACGCCGGAATCCAGCGGCTCCGAGACCTCGATAGACCCATCGCAGCCGAACGTCAGCATAGTTTCCGACAGCGGCAGAACGGTCGGCGAGGCGATACGAATCTGTTTCAACCGCTTAGGCGGCAACATTTTCATCGGTCAGAACCAAATACTGCTGTTCGGGCGCAGCGTTGACCTTTCGCAAAAGGAAGACCTCTTCGGTTACTTCCTTTCGTCCTCCGAAACATTTCTGAACGTCGACTGCGCTTCAGCTGAGAACACGGCGGAGGAGATACTGCGCACGCCGATCACGGGCAACGCGATAACCTCAGACAAGTACCCCGAGATGATACGCTCCGCTTCGGACAACGGCAGATGCGTGGAAGTCAGCTTCACCGAGCTGCTTGACAGAATAAATTCGCACGAAAAGACGCTGGTGCTGCCGACATTTTCGCTATCTCAGCAGACTTCGAGCGATTCAGAGGGTGGCGAAAGCTCGGGCGGCGAGGAGAAGAGCGATAAACTCGAAGAGCGCAGGCTGAAGATCAGCAGCGGGGCGGTATACGCCGACGGAAAATTCCGCGCCGAGATCTCCGCCGAGCAGATGGGGATTTACGGCATGATCTGCGGCAGCGGCGAAAACGTGCACACCGAGATCAGCGGCGGCGGACGAAAATACAGCGAAACTTACCGGATCAGCAGCCGCGCAGTGACAGCTTCGTCCGAAGGCGAAGAAATAGTTTTCTGCATAAGCGCCCGCGCGATACCATTAGACTCGCAGATGTTTGAAGCTATTTCCGACCGCACCGGTTCTGAAACGGCGGCGAAGCGCGAGATAGAAAAGAAGGCGGCGGCTTTCGCCGAAGCGATGTGCGCAGAGTTCACGCCCGAGATATTCGGCGCAGATTATTTCCTCATGCGCCACTATCCGCAGGTCTACCGTCAGCACGCCGACGACCCCGAAGAGCTGTACCGCCATGTGCGGATAGCAGTTGAGATAGAATAAAAAAAGACCGCTCACAAATCGTGAACGGTCTGATTTTTTTGGAGGCGCCACCCAGACTTGAACTGGGGATCAGGGAGTTGCAGTCCCACGCCTTACCACTTGGCTATAGCGCCTAAAAAAGAGCGGATTACGAGGCTCGAACTCGCTACCTCCACCTTGGCAAGGTGGCGCTCTA